>ERZ1370068.6857-contig-5813_pt1 | contig 76107 bp, 92 predicted proteins | sample MGYA00561227_ERZ1370068 | MGnify/ENA primary metagenome ERZ1370068 (study PRJEB38410, sample SAMEA6850437) | metagenome | study: Metagenomic assessment of the ecological functions of the soil: analysis of the soil microbiota associated with the... | reverse complement strand
TTGTACTTCGTTCAGTTACGTATTGCTCCTATGAGCTTGTCGAAGGATGAGCGGCTCGCTCGGGATGTAGCTGTCGAACCACGGCTCCATCCCTTCAGAGCAGGCTCAGGACGAGCGTCTTTGTCCGGGTTTCCCCGTCGAATCCGATTCTTCAGACGAGGGCCGTTCTCACGTGTGAGAGCGCTCTGGCCCGAGGAAAATTGATGATGCACTACCGGCGTTGTTGCTGATCGCCATCTGCGGCTGACGCACGCCGCGTCAGCCGACACCGTGCCAATTGCCCCGGTGCCTTCGGATCTCCAGCCGCCAGCTGGCAGAGGCGTTCCTGATCACGGTCATGCCTACGGAACACAGAACTATTTGTCTGCCGTCGACCAACGGCATCGCGTGGACGCTCTTCGGCCCGCAGGCCGTTGTTCAGCGACGGCGGCGAACAACTGTCCGCACGCACTTCCTGAGCCCCAATCCCGACCAGAACGGCACGCCGCGCGCGGCGTGGCTGCACTCGAAGGATTCGAGCAGCGTGTGGGAGCTTCGCGACCAAGATCTACACGGAATCTGACTACGTGGCGCCAGGCGCCATTCCTGGCTGCTGCTCGAGGTGGTCGGCCGTCAGTACGGGCCGCAGTGGGGCGACCGGTTGATCGCCGCTGACACATCCAGCGCGTGAACACGGCGGGCGGCGTTGCGCCGAGCACGGGATGCGCCGTCGCGACCGACATCGGCAAGCGGGCGCTGATGCCGTACGACGGACTATGTCTTCTATCGGTAGTGGTTGTGTCGGTGAGGAAGTCTTGGGCCTTTGTTCTTGGTTCTTCGTCCGTCCTTTGTCCTGGGTCCGTCAGCTTCGTCCTTTGTCCTTCGACGCACACGCCCGGGCGCACCGTGAGACGATGGACCGGGAGGCGGGCGCTGCCGGCGCACAAGACCGGCAGAACGAAGGACGCCGCGACGTAGCTCGTCCAGAGCACTCCGTTGCTCCGATACTCACCGCGCGCGGATCGGTCGAGTAAGAGCCGGATCGAACCGCCACGTCGTCGTGGCTCGCGCCCGGATGAGATCAGCAGTTGATGGGTCACGCCGCGGGCGCGAAGGGCGGCGTCGAAAGGCTGGTCGGCAACCACAGGGACGACGACGTCGCGGTCGCCGTGATGCATCTGGTGCGGCGCGCGGATGCGGCAATCTGCGCCTCTGGTCGGCGCCAGACCGGCAATGATGTCGAGGATGAAATCGGGCGCGATACCCCTGCCCGCGATTGTGCGATGCGGCGCGAAACAAGGTCGGGTAGGCGCCGGCGGTGGCCTCGGACAGACGCGCCCGGGCTATGGCCGTGCAAGGCCACGCGGCTCATGTCGACGATGCCGAGGCCGCGCAGAATCTCGACCAGCCGCCGGGCGCGCAGACACGTTGGCCTGCGTCGCGCCGACGTCTCCGACGCCGCGTGCCTGGCGATCCGATCGGCACGCCGCCCGCGTGCGTGTAGTTGGTCGCGATGCAGACCAGTCCCCACTGCACCATCTCGCGGGCGATCATGCGCGAGTAGCCGGCGACGTTCGAGCTGTTGCCGTGGCTGATGATCACGGCGGAGAACGGGCCGGAACCAGACGGCGGAAGCAAAATGCCCTGGAAGGTCGTACGGATCCAGGCGTCCTGTATGCGATACGTCCAAGGTGGCTCCGTCGGACGAAGCGGGATTGCCGCTCAGCGTGAAGCCGGGAATCGAGCCGGGGACCGTCGGCTCGGACGGCGACGCGTGATGACATGCCGGTGCGGAGAGGAGCGCCATCGCAAGGATGGTCGTCATCGCCGCTCTGCCCTGCCAGGAACGTCACCACGCGACGTTACGAAGCGGACGGCCAACGAATCAAGCTCGAGCGTGGCCGTCGCGCTTTTCTCACACGTGCGCTTCGGACATGTTGCGCAACGTGACCGTGTCCTCGGCGAACACCAGCGGTGAAGAAGCCGTCGATCATCTTCAGCTCGTCGGCTTCGGCCATGCCGGGAAACGCCGGGAATTCGCCGTCGAGATCCACGCCGCGTCTTGCCGTCCTGACCGACGTGTAGGAGTGCACGAACCGCGCGCCGTCGAACGGTCCGCCCGCTCATCGTCGTCTCGACGCCCGTTCGGCGGATTCGAGCGTGTGCGTGATCGTCGTCGTGAACGTCGAGCCGTCCGGGTTGTAGATCTCGGCCTCGCGCGTCACGACGTTACCGGCCACGCGCGACGAGGCGGTGGCTCTTGAACGCCTGTGTGCGGGTGGTTGCCGGCGCTCATGTAGCGGAAGATCGTCTCGGTCGTGGCGCGTCGAACGTCGCGATGGCGTCCTTCTTGGTAGCGGACGACCTGCCTTGCGCGCGGGCGGCGGCACGAAGCGCAGGTGCGGCTGCGGCGCGCGCCAGCCCTGTCGGGTAGATCTTCTTCGCGTCGTCGTCGGACACCGAGCCGGCGATGATGACGTCCTCGCCCGGCTCCCAGTTCGCCGGCGTCGCCACCTTGTGCGTCGGCGGTGAGCTGCAGCGAGTCGATCGACGCGCAGCACCTCGTCGAAGTTCCGGCCCGTGGTCATCGGGTAGGCGATCATCAGCTTGATCTTCTTGTCCGGGCCGATGACGAAGACGTTGCGGACGGTCTGGTTGTCCGCCGCGGTCCGGCCTTCGCGACGTGCCCTTCGGTCGACGCCGGCAGCATGCCCGTACAGCTTCGCGACCTTGCAGGTCGGTGTCGCCGATCATCGGGTAGTTCGGCGCGTGGCCCTGCGTCTCCTCGATGTCGCTCGCCCAGCGCTGCGTGGTTCTCGACCGGATCGACGCTCAGGCCGATGATCTTCGTGTTGCGCTTGTCGAACTCGGGCTTGAGCTGCGCCATGTAGCCCAGCTCGGTGGTGCAGACGGGCGTGAAGTCCTTCGGGTGCGAGAACAGCACGCCCCACGAGTCGCCCAGCCACTCGTGAAAGCGGATGCGGCCCTCGGTCGTTTCTGCTTCGAAATCCGGTGCGACGTCGCCAATCTGCAGTGCCATGGTGCATCCTCCTCGTTAACGGCCGTCGTTGCGCTGACGTGGCGAGTTGCCGGCCGTGCCACGGCGTCATCGTGCAGCCATGCCGATGCGTTCCATGAGCGGATGCGTGATGAGTTTTCGATGAGTGCGCCAGCCGGTCCTGCGGTTTGGCGCATTCGAGCTCCATGCCGGCAGCCGGCGAACTGCGCCACCACGGCGACCTCGTGAAACTGGCGCCGCAGCCGCTCAAGGTCCTCGAACTGCTGACGCGCCGCGGCGGCGACGTGGTGACGCGCGCCGAAATCCGCGATCACGTCTGGTCGGGCGACACGTTCGTGGACTTCGAGCAGGGCCTGAACTTCTGCATCCGGCAGATTCGCGAAGCGCTTGGCGACACGGCCGACGCCCCGCGCTTCATCGAAACGCTGCCGCGCGCGCGGCTATCGGTTCCTGATGCCGGTCAGCGCGGTGACGTCCGGCGGCAGCCGGCGCGGGTGACGCGGCTGATCGTGCTGCCGTTCCGCATGCTGCGGCCCGATGCCGACACCGAGTTTCTGGCGTTCAGCCTGCCCGACGCCGTGACCAGCTCGCTCGGCGGCCTCGAATCGCTGGTCGTGCGATCGAGCCATGGCGGCCGCTCGCGTTTCGCCGGCGAGCCGATCGATCCGCGGAAGATTGCCGCCGACGCCGATGTCGACGTGATCGTGAGCGGCACGCTGCTGCGCGCCGGCGACGACATCCGCGTCGAGCACGCAGCTCACCGATGCGTCGGCCGGCACGCTGCTGTGGGCTCACACCGCGCAGGCGGCCGTCGCGCGACCTGTTCCAGCGTCCAGGACGATCTGACCCGGCTGCATCGTCGAGTCGCTGTCGCTGCCGCTGACCACCCGCGAGCAGCAGGTGCTCAGGCGCGACATGCCGTCGAGCGCGAAGGCCTACGAATACTTCCTGCGCGGCAACCAGCTGAGTCTGCGATACCAAGCAGTGGAGCACCGCGCGCGATCTGTACTGAACGTTGCGTCGAGGAGGATCCGCGCTACGCGCCGGCGTGGGCGCGGCTCGGGCGCATCCGGCACGTGATGGCGAAATACTCGACGGCGGGAACGCAGGAGGAACTGGATCGAGCCGAGGCAGCGTTCCGGCGGGCGCTCGAGCTCAATCCCGATCTGCCGCTGGCGCACAAGCTGTACGCGCAGCTCGAGGTCGACATCGGCCGGGCGCGCGACGCGATGCTGCGCCTCGTCGAGCGCGCGCACACTGCGCCGACCCGAGATGCTTCGCCGGCCTCGTGAGCACGTGCCGCTACTGCGGCCTGCTCGACGCGTCCGTTGCCGCCCACGCACGTGCCGTCGAGCCTCGAGCCGCGGATTCGCACGAGCGTTCCGCACACCTGGTTCCTGCAGGCCGATCATCGCGCGAGTCGCGACCATCGCGATCGAGGACTTCCCGTACATCGTGCCGTTGTCGATCGCGGAACTCGGCCGCCGCTCGAGGCGCTGGCCGCGCTGCGCAAGTTGGAAGAGACGATGAAGACGCGGGCGCTGGGATTTCGTGACTGCCGCGCGAACGCTGCTCGAAGGGAACACGACAGAGAGCGTCGCGGCGATCGGCCGGATCGTCGCATCCGGCTTCCGTGATCCTGAAGGGCTCTTCTATCTGTCGCGGCACCTCGCCCACCTGAACGAGTCGGCGGCCGCGCTCGATCTGCTGGATCGCGTCGTCGGAGGCGGGTTCTTCTGCTACCCGGCGATGGCGCGGGATCCGTGGCTCGACTCGCTTCGGAAGAAGCCGGCGTTCACCAAGCTGCTCCGTCGGGCGGAAAAGCAGCACGGTGAAGCAGCCGCGGCGTTCGAGCGCTTTGCCGGCGACACCATGTTCGGCGCCGCATCGCCGTAACCGCTACGGCAGCATGCCCGCCATCTGTGCGCGATCGAAGAGCCAGCCGGCCGGCGCCTTGATCATGCGGACCACGGTCAGGCGCGTTGCTACCCGAGCATTTCCACCAACGACCGAGACGCCGACGACGATGACGACGAGGATGGAGCCGCGGCGCAGATGGCGGCGCGGCATGCGCGCATCCAGCCACTCCCCGATGCGAGCGCCGGCAAGCGCGGCCACCGTCGCTTCGTGAGGATCGGCGGCGATCGCGCCCACCCGAGACCGCCACCGGATGCAGGAACTGGGCGGCGACACCTGCCGCCGCCAGTTGTCCGACGTCGCCCCATTCGCTCAGGAACACCGACGCGAACGACATCGCGACCCTCGGTCGCGGAAGCGGCATCTCCCGTCTCCGCGACGTCGGACACGGCCGACCCGCGCCACATGGCCGACGCCACGCCGAACGCGGTGCAGGCGGTCATGCCGGCGAGAAGCGGTCGGGGCCAGTTGCTGATTGACCGGCCGATCGCCACCGCCGCGGCCATCTTCAACGCCCGGCCATCGCCACGCCGCCCAGAATCGGCGCGAAACGGTATCGCGTCGCCAGGACGCTGGTCGTATACAACAGCTTGTCGCCGACGATCTCGGCCGCGAACACCGCCGCGTATGCGGCAAGAAAAACGGAGATCACCTGCCGCCTCGTTCTAGCACTAGCTCAATGCGAGCTCGTAGACGCCGCGTCCGTAGGTCGCGGCTCGGGCAGTCGTCGCGTCGGATGGATCTGGAGATCGAATACCGGCGCGTCGGGCAGCCCATTCTGCAGCGGCCGCCACGAGGCGCCCTTGATCCGCTGAATGCCAGACACCGATGTCGGCGCCGACGTACGAGGTTCTGCGCCGACGCCCGGTCGACGACGATCGCGTTGTGCTCGACGTCGAGCAGCGTCTGCCGCCGGCGGGACCGCTGCGCGCCTCCCATCGCGATCCGTCGAAGCGCCAGACGCGGCGGCGATCGCCCATGCCGCCGAAGCAGATGTAGATCGACGCGAGCGACGCGTCGGACCAGTCAATGGCGACGTCGGTAATCAGGCCTCTCACGCCCAAGGCACCCGCGACGACGGTGTCGAGCCGCGTCAGGGTCCCACTTCTGGTTCTTCCGGTCGGCGCGGAACACCCGGCCGGCCGTGGTCGCCGACGTAGAAGCGGTTCGCGGAGGCAAACGCGCAGCGCGAAGGCGCTGCCCGCGGCGTTGCCGCCCGGCAGCGGAGTTGGCCGTCCTTCGGCCACGACTTCGCGAAATCATCCGAGACGAACACCATCGTGCCCGGCGCCGACGGCGACGATGTTGGCATCGGCCGGCGTCGCCGGATTGAAGGGGACACCGACGATCGGCTGCGTCATGGTCGCCCACGGGAACTTCAGAACAGTTCCCACGATTGGTGGGTCGCTCCGCCGCTCGCCGATCAGTACCTGGCCGTTGACGAATGACAGCACCTGCTGTGGATCCGCCCAGTTGATCAGGCAGTAGCCGCCGTCGCCGTAGTTGACGTGGGACCAGATCGGTCCGCCCGGCGTTCGCGCGGTGCCGTTGTCTTGGCAGCCCGGTAAACAGGACGTGGGGATCGGTGGGATGCTGCGCGATGAAGTTGCAGCAGAGGCACGCGATGCCCGAGTTGCTGCGACGCGAACTCTCCGGTTCCCGACGGATCGCGGTTCAGAAACACGCCGCCGTCGCACCCGCACCACAGTTCGTCCGAATCGTCGGGCGTGACCACGAGCACGTGCACGTCGGCGTGCGCGTGCGTGCCAATCGACGCGGCGTTCGCGAACCGCCACGTCGTGCCTGTCGCCTGCACGTCGGCTCGCCACACCGACGCCGGGAACGGATCGACCTCGGCGTAGCTGCCGCCGAGTACAGCGATTGATCGCGTTGGGATCCACGGCAATCGCCAGATCGTAATCGCCCTGGCTCCTCCATCCGAGACCGGAAGGACGTTCGGCGGAGTTCGCGATCTGTTTCCAGATGCCGCTCGGACATGTCGAGGCGATACACCCGTGAAGAACACCGGTGTCCTGGACAGCCACCAGCGCATAGACGACGTTGGGATCGGTCGCTTGCGCCGCGAGCGAGATGCGTCCGACGCCATTGGTGGGGAATCCGGTCCCGGCGGCGGACCACGTCTGCCCATCGGTGGACGATCCACACGCCGTTCCCCCACTCGGCCGCGAAGAATCGCGACGCCCCGCCCGACGCCGCGGCAATGACGCTCGAATGCACGCCGGCGCGGCGCGACGCCCATTCAACGGTTCCGTCGACACGAATCGTTCGCTGATACAGGCCGGCGGTCGTCGCCGCGACCACGTTCTCACGCTGGCCTGGATCGACGGCGAGCGCGAAAAACGCTTCGCCGGCCAGCTCCTTCGACCCTGCGGCGGTCCGCTCAGTCACCCAGGTGTCGCCGCCGTCGTCCGTCCGAATGGGCCCGATGCCGCGGTGCGCAGGCAGAGCGTTCACGATCCGGCTGCGAAAGATTTCGTGCGTCTCGCCTTCGCCGGTTCCCACGTAGACCCGGCTCCGGATCGCCGGGATCGATGGCGATGGCGCCGCAGGTGAGGCTGCCGCCGCGAAATTCGTCGGGTCGGTGTCGAAGCCGTCCATGAGCGACCGCCACGAGGCGCCGCCATCGTCCGATCGGAACACGCCGCCGCACGCGGACGCCGCGTAGAGGATTTCGCCGCCGGGTGCGATCGCGAGCCCGACGACGCGGCCGCCGACCGATTCGTTGCCGACGGTTTGCGCGTTCATGACCACCGAAGGGCCGAGCGGCATCCAGTTGACGGCGCCGGGCACCGCCGGCGCGGCAGGGGGCCGCTCGCGGAATGGCGACAACGGCTTTTCGCTGCTTGTATTCGGCGAGGCGATCGAGCCAGACGGTTGGCGCCGGCTGTTCCAACACTTCTTCGCCTCGCGCCGGGCTGCAGGACGCTGGTGAAGGATCGTGCGCCTCTGGCCCTCGCGCGTGGGGCGGCGAGCGGCCGCGGCTGATCGGCGGGCGCCAGACGCGTGTACGGTGGATTCGATTTGCGGCAGGAACCAGCCGGCGGGACCCTCGTCTGGCGGCTCCGGTCACCGGCTCTCGTCGTCGAGTGGCTCGTTGAGGCGTGAGCGCCTTCGCACGAGGCGTCGAGACGGTGCGACGGCGTGGGCGCGTGGCTTTCGGGCGGCGCGTCGTCTTCTTCTGTCCGGAACGCTTGGCCATCGTGATCGCTCCTTTGAATCTCTAGGTCGCCACGTCGAGTCCGGCTTTGCGCAGGCCGTCGATCAAATATTCGACGAGATCCGGCGATCTCGTAGTGGGCCAGCACCTGCCCAATCACGTCGTCGTTCAGCGGATTATAGTTGGCGCCCCGATCTCGCATACGATGCCGATGTATGGCTAAGACGAGAGTGGTTCTTTTGCTAGCGCTGGCTGCAACCAGCCTCGCCGCCGCGTGCCGATCCACGCCCGGGACTCCCGCCGCCGCGCCCGCCGTATCGCCGGACACGTGGGCGGTCGTGGACGGACGGAAAATCACGCAGGACGATGTCGAGAAGGCGTACCGGCGCACCCGCGACGAGGCGCGAGACGTTGTCGCCCGAGGAGACGCTGACCAGCGAGCTCAGCCTGCTGAACGATCTGATCGTCCAGGACATCCTGATCGCGAAAGCGGCCACGATGAAACTCGAGGTCCCGGCCAACGATCTCGATACCGCGTTCAACAACGCGAAGAAGAACATTTCCGACGACGCGTTTCAGCAGGAGCTGTCGCGGCGGAAGCTGACGGCCGCCGACATGCGCGAGGGCGTGCGCCGCGAGCTGCTGGCGCAGAAGGTCATCGCGCAGGAAGTGGGATCGAAGATCGCGGTCACCGACCAGGAGGTCACCGATTTCTTCAACGCCAACCGCGCGCAGTTCAACGTGGCGGAAGAGGCGTATCACATCGCGCAGATCGTCGTGACGCCGGTCGCGCGACCAGCAAGTCGCGAACGGCACCGGCGACGATGCCGCGACGCCGGAGGCGGCGGCGGCAAAGATGCAGATGCTGATGGAGCGCCTGAAGGCCGGCGCGTCGTTCCGCGACCTTGCCGCCGGTTATTCAGAAGACCCGGAGTCGGCGCCGCGCGGCGGCGACCTGGGCTTCGTCCCGATCTCGCGGCTCCGGCAGGCGCCCGCCGCCGCTGCGCGACGCCGTGTTGAACAAGGCGCCCGGCACGGTCAATCGTGGCGAGCGCCGGCGGCGCGCACACGCTGGTGCTGGTGGTGGCGCACGAGCAGGCCGGACAACGCGACCTGTCGTCGCCGGGTGTCCGCGACCGCATCTCCGAAGGGCTGCGCACGCGCAAGGAGCAGCTGTTGCGTGCGGCCTACCTCACGTCGCTGCGGAACGACGCGGCGGTGGTCAATTATCTGGCGCGCCGGCTCGTCGAATCGAAGGGCCAGATGCCGGCGCTGCCGCTGTCGAAGCCCGGTGCGAAATGACCCCATCGCCGGTCGAGGTCGCTTGACGTGGTATCATGCTTGGGTCGGATCTTGCCGCGAGCTGTGCCGCCCTTTAGGTCGCAACGAGCCTCTGAAGACTCGCTCCTCCTGAACTTCTGCTTAGCTACGAGACGAAATCCACCCGAGTCCCCCTTGGGACCATCGGGGTATCGTCGCCAGTGGCGACACAGGAGTCAGTGCAATGGGTCGAAAGCTGTATGTTGGAAACCTTCCGTACGAAACGGGAGAAGCTGAGCTCCAGGAGCTCTTCGCGCGCGCCGGCACCGTGGAAACGGTCAAGGTCATGCGCGACATGGCGACCGGTCGGGCGCGCGGCTTCGCGTTCGTCGAAATGAGCACGGACGAAGAAGCCGGAAAAGCCATCACCGAGTTGAACGCGTTTCAGCTCGGCGGCCGCGATCTCACCGTCAACGAAGCTCGCCCGAAGCCGGCGCTCGTCCGGCGGATTGCGGCGGCGGCGGTGGCGACTCACGACGCCGGCGCTCTGAACCGCGCTGGTAACCATCGGAGATCGAATCGGGGCGGACGCGGTCCGCCCGATTCGTCTCGCTCATTCACGGTCGGCAACGAAAAGGACACCTCCGATGGATCGACCGTCAGACATTGGCAGATTTCAGTTCGTCGTCCTGTCATCTCTCCGCGCCGCACAACTCCTTCGCGGGTGCGTGCCTAGGAGTCGACGGCGGACACAAGAGAACCGTCACCGCGCAACTCGAGATTTCGTTGGGAATGGTGAAGCAGGACTTCACGCCGCTGGCCATCGCTCGTGACCGACGCGATCCCGTGCTCACCGCCGCTGCTGAAACTCCGGCCTGGTAATTCGTTGGGTGGGAGGCCTGGCGGCTCGCTCGCCTAGCCTGCTTCTATTTTAGCCAAGCCTGGCGCCGGTGACGAGACTGGTTTTCGAACCGGTCTTTCACTACAGTGCTCATCCCGCCATGCTGAAACTGTTTCGTCTCATCACGCCGTATCGCGGATACGTCGCGCATCGTGCTGGTGCTGGCACTCGCCCAGTCGATCGGCTCGCTGCTGCTGCCGCGGCTGATGTCGGACATCGTCGATAAGGGAATCGTAAAGGGCGACCAGCGCGCGATTCTCGAGATCGGCGGCGTCATGCTGCTGATGTCGATGGTCGCCACGCTGTGCGCCATCGCCGGCAGCTTCTACGCGTCGAAGGTCGCGACCGGGTTCGGCCGGATTCTGCGCGGCGCGATCTTCGCGCGCGCGGAGCGCTTTTCGATCCACCAGTTCGACGGCTTCGGCGCGGCGTCGCTGGTGACGCGGACGACCAACGACACGACCCAGGTGCAGCAGATGCTGATCATGATGCTGACCATGGTGATCACCGCGCCGATGATGGCGATCGGCGGCGTGATCCTGCGCGCTGTCGCAGGACGCCGAGCTGGCGTGGGTGCTGATCGCGGTGATGCCGGTGATGGCGCTGGTGTTCCGGCCTGATCATGCGCGGCGCGATTCCGCTGTCGCAGGCGATGCAGGCGAAGATCGACCGCCTCAACCTCGTGCTCGGCGAGGGCTTGAGCGGCGTCCGCGTGATCCGCGCCTTCGATCGCGGCGCGCATCAGCGCGAGCGGTTCGATCAGGCGAATCTCGATCTGACGAACACCGCGATCGCGGTGAACCGCCTGATCGCGTTCCTGATGCCCGGCGCTGATCGTGATGCTCGAGCCTCACGAACATCGGCGATCATCTGGGTCGGCAGCCACCGCATCGACGCCGGCACCATGCAGGTGGGCGCGATGATCGCGTCGCTGCAGTACGCGATGCAGATTCTGTTCGCGGTCTTCATGGTCACCGCCATGTTCGTGATGCTGCCGCGCGCGTCGGCGGCGGCGGCGCGCATCAACGAGGTGCTGGAGGTCGCGCCGGAAATCGCCGATCCGGCGACGCCGCGCCAGCCGCAGCTCGCCACCGCGCGCGGGCGCGTCGAATTCCAGAACGTCACGTTCCAGTATCCCGGCGCCGAGGAGCCGGCGCTCACCGGCGTCATCGTTCACGGCGCATCCCGGCGAGGTGACGGCGATCATCGGCGGCACCGGATCCGGGAAGTCGACGCTCGCCGGGCTGATTCCCGCGCTTCTACGACGTCAACCAGGGCCGCGTGCTGGTGGACGGCGTCGACGTCCGCGACATGACGCAGGCCGACCTGCGCGCGCGGATCGGCTTCGTCCCGCAGAAGGCCGTGCTGTTCACCGGCACCGTGGCCGCCAACATCCGCTACGGCCGCGAGGACGCGACCGACGAGGAGGTCCGCCACGCGGCCACCGTGGCGCAGGCGATCGAGTTCGTCGACGCGATGCCGGAGACGTTCGAGTCGCCGATCTCCCAGGGCGGCATCAATCTCTCGGGCGGACAGAAGCAGCGGCTGTCGATTGCGCGCGCGATCGTGCGCAAGCCGGACGTCTACGTGTTCGACGACAGCTTCTCGGCGCTCGACTACGCCACCGACGCGAAGCTGCGCGCAGCGCTCAGGAGCGAAACCGCCAACGCCACGGTCTTCGTCGTCGCTCAGCGCATCAGCACCGTCATCAACGCCGATCGCATCGTCGTGCTCGACGACGGGCGGGTGGTCGGCATCGGCACGCACGCCGAACTGCTCGAGAGCAGCGAGATCTACCGCGAGATCGTCGCGTCGCAGGTGTCGCTCGAGGAGGTCGCATGAGCGAGCCGCAAGTCTCCGGCTAGCCGCCAGCGCGGCCGCAGGCCGCGCAGCGCGCGCGCCGCCGCGGACATGTTCGGCAGCCGCCGGCCGATCGGCGGCCTCGGCATGCCGACGCAGAAGGCGAAGAACTTCAAGGGCACGCTGGTCCGGCTGCTCGGCTACCTGCGCCCGCATCGCGCGCGGCCTGGCGGTCGTCGATCCTGGCGGGCGCGATCGGCACCGTCTTCAGCGTGCTGGGCCCGAAGATTCTCGGCCTGGCGACGACGAAGATCTTCGAAGGATTCGTCGCGAAGGCGCGGGGCGTGCCGGGCGCCGCGATCGATTTCGACTACGTCGGCCGCATCCTGCTCTGGCTGATCGTCCTCTACATCGTCGGCAACACCTTTCAGTACCTGATGCAGTACCTGATGGCGAGCGTCGCGCAGAACACCGTCTACGCGATGCGCCGCGAGGTCGAGGCGAAGTTCGATCGGCTGCCGCTGAAGTTCTTCGACACGCGGACCCGCGGCGAGGTGATGAGCCGCGCCGTGAACGATCTCGACAGCATCAGCTGCGACGCTGCAGCAGAACCTCACGCAGCTGCTGACGTCGGCGCTGACGCTCGATCGGCGTCATCGTCATGATGCTCACGATCAGCTGGATCCTGACGCTGGTCATCGTCCTGACGCTGCCGCTCAGCATCGTCGATCGTCGCGCGCATCGCGAAGCGATCGCAGAAGTTCTTCATGAAGCAGCAGATGGCGCTGGGCGCGCTGAACGGCCATGTCGCCGAGATGTGCGGCGGCCACACCATCGTCACCGCCTTCGGCCACGAGGCGAAGTCGGTTGCGACCTTCGAGAAGCTGAACGAGGACTACTACGACGGCGCGTGGCGCGCGCAGTTCGTGACCGGCATCATCTGGCCGACGATGATGTTCGTCGGCAACATCGGCTACGTGCTGGTCGCGGTGATCGGCGGCGTGCTGGTCACGCGCGCGGTCGATCGCCATCGGCGACGTGCAGGCGTTCATCCAGTACGGCCGGCAGTTCTCGATGCCGATCACCCAGCTGAGCGGCATCGCCAACGTGATTCAGCTGACGATGGTGTCGGCGGAGCGCGTGTTCGAGCTGCTCGACGAGCCGGAAGAAACGCCGGATGCCGCGAGCGCGACGGCGATCGCCGTCACCGCGCGGCGCCGTGCAGTTCGACGACGTGAGCTTCCGCTACAAGGACGACGTGCCGCTCATCGACGACATGTCGCTCGACATCGCGCCAGGGCCAGATGATCGCCGATCGTCGGCCCGACCGGCGCCGGCAAGACGACGCTCGGTGAACCTGCTGATGCGGTTCTACGACGTCGACAGCCGGCGCGATTCGCGTGGACGGCGTGGACATCCGCCAGCTCAAGCGCGGCGCGCTGCGGCGCATGTTCGGCATGGTGCTGCAGGACACGTGGCTGTTCTCCGGGCACGATTCGCGAGAACATCGCCTACGGGCGCGAGCACGCGAGCGAGGACGCGATCGTGAACGCGGCCAGGGCGGCGCAGGCCGATCACTTCATCCGGACGCTGCCGGAGAACTACGACACGCCGATCAACGAGGAGGCGAGCAACCTGTCGCAGGGGCAGAAGCAGCTGCTGACCATCGCGCGCGCGTTCCTCGCCGATCCGGCGATTCTGATTCTCGACGAAGCCACGAGCAGCGTGGACACGCGCACCGAGGTCCTGATTCAGCGCGCCATGGGCGAGCTGATGCGCGGACGGACGACGTTCGTGATCGCGCACCGGCTGTCGACGATCCGCAATGCGGACGTGATCCTGATGATGGAGCACGGCCGGATCGTCGAGCGCGGGCACGCACCAGGAGCTGCTGGCGGCGAAGGGACGCTACGCCGAGCTGTACTGACAGCCAGTTCGCGGGGCGGGCCGCGGCGATGTCGGCGGCGTAGCGCGCTTTCGAGATCGGTGTAGCGCGCCTGTCCTTGGTCCTCGGTCCTTTGTCCCAGGTCCGTCCCCGGTCCAACCGGGTCCATGGTCCGCAGATGGCGTAGGACCAGGGCCCACGGACGAAGGACGGACGAAGGACCAAGGCCCACGGACGAAGGACTGCGGCGACACGGAGGTCGCGCTCTAGATCGGCAGGGGCTTGAGCGCGGTGCGCAGCGCGGACAACACGCTTCCGAACACGTCGCGCCAGGTGTCGTGCGTGATGCGTAGGGCCTGAAGGTCGGCGAGGCTCGCCAATTCGGCGGGCAAAGTCGGCGCGGGCCAGGGGCGGCGCGTCGGCCAACACGACGATCACGGTCTTCCGTCCGTTCAACAACGCCCGCACTTCCGTGCGCACGACGTCGTCGTCCTCGAGCAGGCGCGGCCGCCTGTGAGGACATCGGGGCGAGCCAGTCCTTGCCGACAACGACAATCCCGACACTTCGCGTGTTCGATGGCGCGTTCGATCGCCGAGGCGCCACGCTTCGCCACCGGCGATATGCGTCACGTCGCTGAACACGCGTTTCTCGCCGAAGTGTTCCGCGAGCTCGCCCTGAAGGCGGCCTGCCGCCCAGCCTGCGTCCGTTCGTCGATACGACAGGAAGATGTCGGGCGAATCGATCAACGCGCCGATGAGCAGTTCGGTCAGCGATTCGCCACCGCCGGTCCAGGGAAGCGCGAGCCGCAGAAACTGGTGGCGCGTCAAGCCCGGCACCGGCCGGTCGAGCCAGTTTCGGAGAATGTCCTGGAACACTTCGTCGGACCGGCCGGGCACGAATGGCATGGGAAAGACGGGCTTTCCCGCGTCGAGGAATCGCTGCGCAATCGTGAAGCGCCGACGTGGCCGCCGATCATCACGGACGCATCTGCAGGTTTCGAGCGCTGCGTCGAGTCATGCGCTGCGCGCGACGAGGCGGCGATACTCGCCGGCGTCAAAACCCGCCGGTGACGTTCAACCAGCTCCGAAGCCGAAACGGCTCCTTGAGTTGTGTGAACGAGTCGTGCAACTCCACGCCTCTGGCGCGCGCCCGGGCGCAGTAGCCTTCGGCCACCGCCTTGTCGACGCCAGGCTCGGCGCCGAGTGGTCAGCCGGGAATGCATGGTCGGCCAGGTCGGCGCCGAGCGCGCCGGGCGCGGCGGCTGGCGTCGGTTTCCCAGAAGCGCGCCGAGCCGGTGACCAGGATGCGCTTCCGCATGCCGGCGCAGCTTATCCCGTTCCGCGGTCACCGGTCACGGGTGTCACCCCGCCTTGCCTCGCGCTGCAGCTCGCGAAGCAGCCCGCGGCTATTGGCAAAGTGATTGTTGAAGATCGCGCGCGCGACTGCCAGTAACTCTCCACCAGCGGGTCGCGCACGCGTGTAGCGCACCGACAATCCTTCCTTGTGCGCCGACACGACGTTCTGGTTTCGCAGGACGGCCAGCTGCTGCGAGACGATCGGCTGGTCGAGGTCCAGGGCCTCCTGCAGTTCCTGCACTGTGCGCCCGCCGCGCACCAGGATTTCGAGCAGCCTGATCCGCGTGGGATGCGCCAGGGCGCGAAAGAACTGGGCCTTGAAGGTCTGGAGCTGGCCGGCGATCGAGCGGTTCGGCGGCTTCTTCCGCGACCTCGACCGGTATCACTAGACAATAATATTAGAATATTGCTATACTATCAAGCCGCTGATGCACGCTCACCCGCGTGATCGATCGCCTGGCGCCGCTGCTGCCGGCGCAGGGCCCGATCAGCATCTTCATCCACCACAACCCGCTCCACGCCTTCGAGCACCTGCCGTTCGAAGAGGCGGTCGAACGCGCCGCCGTGCAGTTGGGGCGCGAGCCGTTCCTCGCCGAGTCGCGCGTATCGCGACAAGCTGGCGTCGGGCCGCATTCTGGCCAGAGACGTCGAGGCGCTGCTCCGCGAACAGCTCGGGCGTCAGGGGCGCAGCACGATGTGGCGGGCGTCGGCTCCCGCCTCGAGTCTCTGGCGGGCCGATCGTGCTCCACGGCATTCCCGCCGCGACCGGCCGGGAGCTGTCGTGGATCCTCGAAGAAACCGGCGGCGGTCTCCGCACTGTCCAGCGTCGCCTCTGGGACGCCTGCCGCGGCGCCGTCGGCCGCGCTGGCGCGCGCCCGCTTCCTCGACGGCCGTTCCGGTCCGGCACACGCGACTGGCTCCGCGCCGCGTACGGCATCGACACCGACGCCTGGATCCATCCACCGCTCATTCGATTCCTGGCCGGCTACCTCGATCAGGGCCTGGCCCACTGGCCGATGCCCGAGCGGAACCGCGGCATCCATGGCTGCTTCCTGGAGCTGTATCGCACGCCGCTTGCGGCGCAGTGCGGCGCGTGGGCACGGACGCTCCCGCGGCTCGTCGCCGACGACCACGACGCCGGGCGGAATGCGCTCGACTCGATCGCGCACTCGCTCGCCGAGCTCGGCGTCGTCGAAGACGAATGCGAGGACTATCTGAGCGCCGAGCTGCTGGCCCTTCGAGGATGGGCCGGCATCGTGCGGCAGATCGAAGAGCGGCCCGATCGCGTGCCCGGCGCGAGACCTCACGGTGACGCTGCGCGGATACCTCGCGGTGCGCCTGCTGTTCGAACGCGCGGCGCTCGAGCACGCGGCGCGACAGACGCCGCCTTCGACGGCCCGCTGTCGGACCTGCGACCCTGGCTGCGCGAGCCGGCTGCCCGGCTCGACGCTGCCGACAGCGATCGAGCGCGCGTGGCCGCTCTTTCACGTGGCGCAGCTGTGCGGCCTCGATGCGTCGATCGTGGAACAGTGGACCGCTCGCGAACGTCGCGGAGCTCGAGGCCGAACTGCACGAGCTCGACGGACTGCGCCAGCGCCGGATCCTGCATCAGGCGTTCGAGCGCACGATTCGTCATCGCCTGTACGACGCGCTCGTCGGTCACGCGCCACGAGCCATCCGGCGGCCGCCGGCGTTCCAGGCGGTCTTCTGCCTCGACGAGCGGGAGGAATCGTTCCGTCGCCATCTGGAGGAAGTCGACGCCGGACTGCGAGACGTTCAGCACCGCCGGGTTCTTCAACGTCGCGATGTATCACCAGGGCGTGACCGACGCGCATCCGCGGCCGCTGTGCCCGGTGGCGATCCGTCCCGACCACTACGTCGCGGAAATCGAACCGGACGGCCGATCGCTTCGCGGCGACGTTCGCGCCGCCTGCAACGGCGCGCCGCCGGGTTCCTCGGCTACAACGTGCATCTGGGCAGCCGGCTGCCGGTCCGCGGCGCCGTGCTGATGACGGCGTTCGGCTGGCTGGCGCTGGTCCCGCTGATCCTGCGCGTCGTGTTCCCCTGGCTGTCGTCGCGATGGAGACACGTGCAGAAGACGTCGATCGCCGGTGCGCGAACCCGCCTGCAGCTGGACCGCGAGGACGGCGCGCCGCCGATCGGCACGCTATGCCGGCTTCACGGTGCGCGAGATGGCGGACATCGTGCGCCGCGTCGCTCGAGGACATCGGGATTCGCGATCGCCTGTCGCCGCTCGTGCTCGTCGTCGGACACGGATCCGATCAGTCTCAACAACCCGCACGAGTCGGCCCACGACTGCGGTGCGTGCGGCGGCGGACGCGGCGGGCCGAACGCGCGGGCCTTCGCGCAGATGGCCAACGACCCGCGCGTGCGCCAGCTGCTGGCCGCCGAAGGGCTGTCCGATCGACGCGAGCGACGTGGTTCGTCGGAGCCCAAGCGCAACACCTGCGACAACACGGTCACGTTCTTCGACGACGATCTCGTTCCGGCGGCCATGCCAGCCGCTGTTCGAGCGAGCCGAGGGACGCGATCGACACGACGCGGCGGCGCGAGGCGCACGAACGATGCCGGCGGTTCGACGCCGTTCCGCGCTGGTATCCGCCGCTGGCGGCGCTGGCCCACGTCCAGGCGCGCGCCGCCGATCTCGCGCAGCCGCGGCCGGAGCACGGCCATGCGACCAACGCGTTCTGCGTCATCGGCCGGCGGACGCGGACACGCGGGCTGTTTCTCGATCGGCGCGCGTTTCTGGTCTGCACGATCCGACGCGTCGGATCACGATGGCGCGATCCTCGCGCGCGTCTTGGCGGCGGTCGTGCCCGTCGTCGCCGGGATCAGCCTCGAGCATCACTTCAGCTACGTCGATCCGACCGGCTACGGCTGCGGCACCAAGCTGCCGCACAACGTCACGTCGCTGCTCGGCGTGATGGATGGCGCGCAAAGCGATCTGCGCACCGGCCTGCCGTGGCAGATGGTCGAGATCCACGAGCCGACGCGCCTGACGATCGTCGTCGAAGCCGCGCGCGGATCGCGTCGGTGCGCGTCGTCGCAGGACAACCCGGCGCTCGAACGGCTCGTGCGACAACCGCTGGATCTGGCTCGCGTGTCTCGATCCGGGTTCTGGCGCGTTGTGGGAGCTGCGGTCGCACGGGATTCGTCGCGCATACGCCTCGAACATGCGCTCGCAGTGGTCACGGGCGACTCGGCCGACGTGGTATCAGGGCAAAGCGCGGGTTTCTTCAGCCGGTCGCGATCGTCCAGGAGGCATCCGCGTGATCGCCACTCTCCACGTGGAGTGGCTGGGTGCTCGTGGGTGTTGGAGCGCCGGCCATCCTGCTCGCGCTGCTCGGCGCGGCGTCGATCCTCAACCGCCCGCTGCCGGAGCGATGGACGGCGCCGCTCGCCGGCGGATCGATGGTCATCGCCTGCGCGGCGCTCTCCATCGCGCTGATTGTGTACGCCGCTACCGGAACCGGCACGCGCGTCCTCTCCTACGGCGCGTGGTCGAGCGCTCACGAAGGCGGCATCGCCATCGAGTTTCTCGATCGATCGGCTGTCGCTGGGATTCGCCGCGCTGTCGGCGGCCATTGCCGGCGTCGTCTCGGCGTTTTCGAATCGATACCTGCACCGCGAGGCGGGCTACAACCGGTACTTCGTCCTGCTGGCGATGTTCGTCACCGGCATGCTGCTCGTGGCGCTGGCCGGCAACGTCGAGGTCCTGTTCATCGGATGGGAGTTCGTCGGCCTGAGCTCGGCGCTGCTCGTGGCGTTCTTTCACGAGCGGCCCGCGCCGGTGTCGAATGCCTTACGCGTGTTCTCGGTCTACCGCATCAGCGACGCCGCCATGCTGTCGGCGGCGGTGCTGCTGCGTCACGTCGCCGGTACCGACAGCCTCTCGCTGCTGTTCGGCGGCGCCGCGCGGAACGGCGACTGCCGATCTGACTGGAGCCTCACGCGACGATCATCGCCATCCTCCTCATCGTCGCCGTCGCGGGCAAGAGCGCGCTCCTGCCGTTCTCGAGCTGGCTGCCGCGCGCGATGGAGGGGCCGACGCCATCGAGCGCGGTCTACTACGGATCGCTCTCGATTCACGCCGGCTGCTTCCTGCTGCTGCGCGCGGCGCCGCTGCTCGAACAGGCGCCGGCGCGCCCGCGTCCTCGCCGGAGCCGCTCGGAGCGACGACGGCGATCTTCGCGGCGATCACGACGCGCGTGCAGAGCGACGTGAAATCGTCGCTGGCCTATGCCGCCCTCACCCAGGTCGGCATCATCGTCGTCGAGATCGCCATCGGCTGGTACACGCTCGCGTTTCGTGCACCTGGCCGGGCACGCGTGCTTCCGGCTGCTGCAGTTCCTGACGGCGCCCAACGTCCTGCACGATCTGCACGGGATGGAGACGCCGGCGCACGCCGCCATCCCGACTCGGATCGCATCCGGCAGCGTGCTGTTCCTGATCGCGCTCGAACGCGGGTTCCTCGACAGCCTTCTCGACCGTCTGGTCGTGGATCCGTTTACGCAGCTGGCGCAGTTCTTCACGCGTTTCGATCGGTGGCTGTGCGATGTCGTGATGCCGGCTGCGGCGGCCGGTTGCCGTCGAGGGAGGCGACGATCGCGATGAGTGACGCACGGGCTCTGGCTTGCCGGCCTGGTGGCGCTGCCATCGCTCGTCATCGGCGCGTCGTTTCTTCGTCTGGACGTCGAGCGCCTCCGGCGGCTGGCGGTCGCCTCGGCGCTGCTCATGCTGGCGGCGGCGCTCGCCATCGCTGTTTCGCCAGGGCTGCGGGCGTTCGCGATCCGCACGACCGCGCTCACCTGGGCGCCCGGCGGCGAGGCGATCGTTCGCGTCAACACGCTTCGCGGCCGTGCTCCTGCCGTTCGCGGCGAGTCTGTGGATCCTGACCGTGGCCGTGACGCCGCGCGCCTCGCTCGATCGCGGCGGCCTGCGGCGGACGGCGCTCGCCACGCTGATCACCGCTCGCATCGTTTCTCACCGAGAGCGCGATCGTTCTCGTGCTGCTGTCGGTGGCGTCCGTGTGGACGTTCGTGTCCGCGCATTGGCGGATCCGGCGCATCGGTATCAGCGCCGCATCGTGGCGTCGTATCTGGGCGGCTCGACGCTGCTCTTCGGCGTCGGCGTCGCGCTCGTCATCGGCCCAGGCGTCCACAACACGACGCTCGAAGCGGCGGGCATGTGGCTGATCGTGATCTCGGCGCTGGTGCGCAAAGGGATCGTCCCGTTCCACGCCTGGGTGCCGGAGGTGTTCGACCACGGACGGCTGGGACCCGCCATCCTGTTCAGCGCGCCGCAACTCGGCGCCTACATCACCGTGGTGCTGATCGTGCCGCGCGCCTCACCCGAACATGTTGCGGGTGATCGCGCTCCTCGCGCTCGGCACAGCGGTTTACGGCGCGGCGCTCGCGCTCGTCCAGACGCAGCGCGCGACGCGCATGCGGGTACCTGTTCATGAGTCAGTCCGCGCTCGTCATGGCGGGCCTCGACTGCACGAGTGTCAGCGCGCTCGCAGGCGGATTGCTCGTCTGGCTGTCCGCCGGTCTGGCGTTCGCGGGACTCGCGCGCTGCGTGCCTCGTTCTCGAAGCCCGTCGCGGCCGGCTCGATCTCACCACGGTACCACGGCGGTTACGAGCGCATGCCGGTGCTGGCGATCAGCTTCCTGGCACTCGGACTGGCGTGCACCGGCTTTCCGGGAACGCTCGGATTCGTCGGTCAGGAACTCCTGGTGGATGGCGCAGTCGACGCCTTCCCTTTGATGGGGTTCGCCGTCGTGGTGGCGTCGGCGCTCACTGGGCTCGCGGTGCTGCGCATGTACTTCTCCTTGTTCTGTGGCCGATCGGACCGCATGGCGCATTCCAGCTTGCGCTATGGCTTGACGCGCCGCGAAGCATGGACGTTCGTGGCGCTCGTGATCGTGCTGGTTGGCCTGGGCATCGCACCGCGTCCGCTCGTCGATTCGCGGTTCGAGGCGAGCAAGGACATCCTTCACCTGCGCATTGGCCGCTAACGCCGGACGCCTGTTCGGAATGACGTCCTCCTGCGTTTAGTCCGGATACGATCGTTTGCCTCAGGAGGAGCCTGCCTATGGCCAAAGGGACAGCGCGTGGCTCGATCAGCGTGAACAAAGCGCGCGCGTTAGGCCGCACATTCGCCGCGCGTACGCTCGAGCGTCGGGCGGCTCAGCGCAGCAAGCGCCGCGCCGCGCGCCGCCCGCGAGCCCGCATGCGTGCGGCGATGGCGCCGGCGGCCGCGATTCCGGCGAAGACGCTGCGGGCGCTCGCGGTTCCGCCGCCCACCGGCCTGCTCGTCGCCGAGGGCGATTCCTGGTTCGACTACCCCTTTCACGACGTGCTGTCGATGCTCGAGGACGAGCACGGGTTCGACGTGGAATCCGTGGCACACAAGGGCGACACCGTCGAGGACATGGCCTACTCCGGCGGACAGTTCGACGACTTCGTGCGGCTGCTGGAAAAGCTCCTGCGCCAGAGACGCGTGCCCGACGCGATTCTATTGTCCGGCGGCGGGAACGATATCGCGGGCGACCAGCTTCGCGATGCTCATCAATCACGCCGCGTCGGGTCTGCCTCCGCTCAATGACGATGTCGTGCATGGTGTGATCGACATTCGCGTGAGAAACGCCTACGCCTTTCTGATCAGCGGCCTCACCGAGATCGCGATGCGACTGCTCCAACGGCCGATCCCGATCGTCCTGCACGGGCACGACTATGCCGTGCCCGACGGCCGCGGAGTCCTCGGCGGCTTCGGCTTCCTGCCGGGGCCGTGGCTGCAGCCCGGCTTTCACCGCAAAGGTCACGGCGACACGGACGCCAACGTGGACGTCATGGAGCAACTGATCAACACGTTCAACGCGATGCTGCGGCAGCTGGCCGGCGCCGTGGGGTTCGGACACGTCCGCTACGTCGATCTTCGCGGAACACTCTCCAACGCCGCGAACTACAAGCGCGATTGGGCGAACGAACTGCATCCAACCGAGCGCGGGTTCAGATCGGTTGCGCAAAAGATCGCGGACGCCGTCTCAGATCAACTGATCGGCCGTCTACTCGTCGGCTTCGGTCTGCTGGCCGTTCCGGCTCCAGTACTTCCGGATCGCCGAACGCGGATCGTTCACCACTCGCGTGTCCGCGTCGAACACCATCGTCGCGCGTGTGTTCGCGTCGTAGGCGGGCCAGCGCGGGATCTGATCGTTGTCTGGAGATCCCGTCTTGGCGAACGCCACGAACGTCGAGGCCAGCCGCCTGGCCATCTGCCGGCCCGTTTTGTCGCCGGCGCCGCAGATGCCGTTGCGATAGAGGTTGAACGACGCGTCGACGTCGTGGCCGTGCACCGCGCCCAGCTTGCCGTCGAAGCGCCGGCGTCGCCCACTCCCAGATGTACATCCACACCGGCGCCCGCCCTGTGCGGCCTTGCGTTCGGCCTGGGTGATGGCGCGCGATCGCACCTGAGTGTCGGTGAAGATCTGCGCCTGGACCAGGTACGGCGTCTTGCCGGCGGCAACCGCACGATACACCTCGAGGATCTCGGTCGCTCTTGCCCTTGAACCGCTCGTCGAGGAGGCGCGGCGAGCCCGCGATCCGTCAGATCCCAGTTCGTCAGCCGCAGCGCTGCGTCCTCGAGCGTGGTGGCGATGATCACCGGCACGTCGCGCGACTCGGGCGGGGCGGACGGATCGAAGGGATGGTGCGGTCAGATAGGAGCCGTCGACGACCGGCGTGAAGCGCGCCGGCGCTGATCGCCTCTACCTGCGCGCTCAGCAGCTGTTCCCACGGCAGCCGCTGGATGTCGGCGATGCGACTGCGCGTGAGTCCGAGCTTGGTGAGCAACAGGTCCGCGGATTTCGCGGCGTCGGCTGATCGCCGGTCGAGACGCAGCGTCGATCCGCTCTGCACCACGGCGCGATGGAAGAGCCCTTTGGCGCCCGGCGTCGCGAGCAGCGTCGAGGTCTTCGCTCCTCCTCCCGACTGTCCGAAGATCATCACGCGCGACGGATCGCCGCCGAACGCCGCGATGTTGTCGCGGACCCACTCGAGCGACGCGACCATGTCCATGACGCCGCACACGCCGGCGAACCTGAACTCCTCCGGTGCGCCGACCGCGGCCAGATGCGTGTAACCGAAGCTGGCGAGACGATGGTTGACGGTGACGACCACGACGTCGCCGAGCAGCGCGAGCTGACCGCCGTCGTACATCGGGCCGTTGCCGGAACCGGTGGCCCAGCCGCCGCCGTGGAACGAGACGAGCACGGCGCGCCTGGCGTTGTCGTGCACGCCCGGCGTCCATACATTCAGCGACAGGCAGTCTTCGCTCATGCCGCCTGCATGCCGATGTGTTTGTCCCACTGAATGAGCTGCGAGTAGTCGGAGCGGAAGCCCGACGCGCGTTTGCGGCGAAATCGGTCCGTAGCCGATGCAGTTCCGCGCGCCGGTCCACGCGGCCGGCTTGCGCGGCGGCATGAACCGGTTGCGTGCCACCGGTGTCGGCGCCGTAGGGAATGCCGCGAAAGATCTTGATCCCGGTGTTGGCCATCCCGCGCACGACGCCGTTCGACGTCTCGACGTCGAAGAACAGCGGCCCGTTCATGCGGGCGGCGGTGCTCGGGATCTGGGCGCGCAGCGTCGCCTTCCCGCTGCTGCCGATGGCCACCACGCCGGCGAGACTCGCCTTCAGAAGCTCACGACGGGACTGCGGCATCGATGCCCTCCTCGTTGTGCGGGGTTATGCTCGAATCGGATCGAGCGGTCAACGCGTTATAGTCGCTGACGCTTCTCAGGTGACGAATGGGCGGAGCCTCCGACCTCGAGCTCGGCCGTAGCGCTCAACGCGAACAGGCGTGGGAGAGCGCCTTCCACGCCCTGGACCGCGCCGATCGAGAACAACCGCTGGGCGCCGAGGACCTCGAGAGCCTGGCGCGGTCGGCGTACATGCTCGGCCGTGACGACGAGTACGTCGCCGCTCTCGAACGCGCCCACCAGTCCTACCTCGACAAGGGCGACGTGCCGCGCGCGGTGCGGTGCGGCTTCTGGATCGGTCACAGCTTCCTGTTCCGCGGCGAGCGCGCCCGCGCCAGTGGATGGTTCGCGCGCGCCGAGCGACTGCTTGACGGGATCGGCGCGCGACTGCGTCGAACGCGGCTATCTGCTGATTCCCGTCTGGCTGGAGCAGATGGGTCGCGGTCGATTCGAGGATGGCTACGCGACCGCGCGGAGCGCCGCCGAAATCGGCGAGCGTTTCGGCGATGCGGATCTCGTCTGGCTCGCGCGGGACGATCAGGCTCGCGCGCTGTTGCGGCTTGGACGGAGCAAGGAAGCGCTGCGGCTGGTGGACGAGGCGCTCGCGGCCGCCGCCGCCAGCGATCTCTCGCCAATCGTGACCGGCATCGTCTACTGCAACACCATCGCATTCTGCCGCGCCGCATACGACGTGCGTCACGTTCGCGAGTGGACCCGCGCGCTGACCGCGTGGTGCGAGCGGCAGCCCGAGATGGTGGCGCACAACGGACTGTGCCTGGTGCATCGCGCCGAGATCATGCTGCTCGGCGGCGAGTGGGAGGCGGCGTTGACCGAAGCGCGCCGCTCGGCGGAACGGTTCACACGCGGCGTGCTGAATCAGCTGGCCTGCGGCAGCGCCTTCTATTGCCAGGGCGAAGTCCATCGTCTCCGCGGCGATTTCGACGCGGCCGAAGAGGCGTACCGTCAGGCGAGCTTGAAGGGATGCGAGCCCCAGCCCGGCTTGGCGCTCATGCGACTTGCCCAGGGAAAGGCGGACGCCGCCGCAGCCGCGATGCGCCGGTTCATCGGTGAGACGACGGCGCCGCTGCGCGCGGGCGGATCGCTGCCCGCCTACGTGGAGATCATGATCGCCGTTGGCAGTCTCGACCTGCGCGCGCGCCGCCTGTCGCGAGCTCGATGAAATCGCCACGGATCTCGATTGCGAAACTGTGGGCGCGATGGCTGCCCACGCCCGGGAGCGCGACGTTGCTCGCCGAAGGGCGCCCCGTCGACGCGCTGATCGCGCTCAGGCGCGCACTGGAGATATGGAGGGAGCTCGACGCCCCTATGAGATCGCGCGCGTGCGGTCGAGCATCGGCCTGGCTTGCCGGGCGATGGAGGACCACGACTCGGCCGCGCTGGAGCTGGACGCGGCGCGATCCGCATTCGAAACGCTCGGGGCCGTTCCGGACCGGGCGCGCGTCGCCTCGCTCCCCGCCCCTGCCGACACGACGGGCGGGCCGGCCAATAGCTACGGGCTGACTGGGCGCGAGCTCGAGGTGCTTCGACTCGATCGCCGGCGGCAGCAGCAACCGCGAGATCGCCAGTCAGTTGTTCATCAGCGAGCACACCGTCGCCCGGCACGTCCAGAACATCTTCGCCAAGCTGGACGTGTCGTCGCGTGCAGCCGCCACGGCGTTCGCGTTCTCGCACAAGCTGGTCTGATTCACCGCGTGGTGATTTCTCACCACCCTGCGCTCTCCTGAAATTGGTGCGTTCGAGCGATGCGCGGCGCCGCTCGCGGCGGCTACTGTGGGCATGCAAGGTCAATCACAGGAGGTGTGAGATGTATGTTGTGGTGCTGCACCGGATCAAGAATGCGCAGTCGGCGTTCGCGCGCGGGCGAGAGGCTCATGAAGAGCGAGGGGGCGCCGGCGGGCGTGCGCGTCCTCCAGTTCTATCCGAGCCGCGATCGCTCCACGGTGACCTGCCTCTGGGAAGCGCCCTCAGTGGGCGCCGTCCAATCCTACGTCGACGCCACGCTCGGGGATTCGAGCGAGAACACGTGCTACGACGTCGATGCGGACTTCGCGTTCGCCCGGCAGCCGCTGGGCGTCCGTGAGTCGGCCGCCGCGGCCTGACGCGACAGGCCCGCCTCGATCGCTGGTCGGGGCGGGCTGCCGTTACTGCTTGAGACGGACGAAGGCCCAACCGGGCCGCTTCCCGACGGGACGCGCGGATGTCGACGTGGTCCTCGGCGACTGCCTTCGACAATCGCGTGAATGACGGGGATGCCCGTTCCCGAGCATCCCCGCTGTGTGACTGAATTATTGAGTTCTTGCGCTGGCCTGGTTCGACGGCCCGCCTCACCGCCGCCATTCACCGCGGTGACGACGTACGTGTAGGTCGTGTTATTCGCCAGACCGGTGTTCTGATACGTCGTGCCGGTCACGGTGGCAATCGTCTGGAACGTCCCACTCGTGAGCCGCTTGACGTTGTAGCTCGTCGCGCCGATGGACGCCTGCCATGTGAGGCCGATCTTCTTCTTGCCGGGTCCACTCGAGGCCACAAGGTTCTGCGGCGGGTCCGGAACCGCGAGCGGACCGGTCGGCGTGGCCGACGCTTCGTTCGAGAACCCGCTCTCGCCGTTCGCGTTCAACGCCGTCACTTGGTAGTAGTCGTCGTTCCGTTCGACACCGCGGTGTCGTTGTATGACGTGCCCGATACCGGTGACGGGTTCAGTTTCGTCTTCCCGCCGCCCTGCAACGTGCCGCGAAAAACGTTGTAGCCTGTCGCGCCCGACGAAGCGTTCCAGATCAGCCCCACCTGCGAGTTGCCGGGATTCGCGGCCAGGCCCGTCGGCGGCTGCGGCGGCGGCGGCGACGGGACGAGCGAAGCGTTGTCGCTTGTGAGCGCGCCGCTGGTCACTTGACGCCGTTGTGCGTCTGGCTCGTGTAGCCGGCCTTCGAGAACGTCACGTTGACATGTGCCCGGCGCGAGGCTCATGCTGTAGTCACCGTTCAGGTTCGTCGACGTCGAGGGGCCGCCCGAAATCTGGACCAACGCGCCGCTGATGTTCGAGCCGTTCGTCGAATCGGTGACTTTGCCCTGCAGCGTCCCGGGCGCGACGTTGCATTGCGGGAATTTGAAGCTCCCGATACGCGTCCGCCAGTTGAAGCTGGAAGTCGTGGGTAGTACTCGGTCGTGTACCAGAACGTGCAATCGTCTACGGGGTCCACGGTCAAGGCGCTGTAATCACCCCATCGGCTGGAAGTGCCGGTCTGGCTGCCGGTGCCGGCCAAGAGCGTGGTTTCACCCTGCGCCAGTGTATTCAGCGGGTCTGTTGCCAGCCGCCCTGCGTAACGGATTTGCGGGCTGATACTGCCGCTCGACGCGCTGAACCCCACGGCCAAATTGCCGTCCTCGTCCATCGCCGCGCTGCCCATCCAGCGCCACGTCGTGTCGGGCTGATATGTGCTCTGCTGAAACACGGTGACGGGACCATTCGTGACGTTCCGCAGTTCGAGCCACCGCACGCCGGCGACGCCCCCGAGCTGACGGTGTAGTTGGTCACCACCGACTCGTGGTCACCGAAATTGCGGTAGGCCGCGCGGAACATGAACCGATCGCCGATGCCATCGAGCCTCGATGTCGTGCCCAACTGCGGCACGCAGTTCCGCGTCGTTGCGCACAGTTCCGTGAACCCCGCCGCCGCCGGCGAGGCGAACAGCGTGAACGTCGAATTGGCGGGCGCGGCGAAGTCGGCGTGGAAATGAAACACCTTGTAGACGCCGCTGCTGCCCGGAAATTCAACGAACGTGTTCGGCGCTCCGGTGGGTGGCAGCGTCTTGCCGTCCAGGTCGGCCGGCAGGTAGGGTTCTTCGAGCGATCCGCCGGTGATGCCCGTGGTGATGAAGGTCGCCGAGCCTCCGTTCAGCATGGCGGCGCGGTTGAACGCGAACGGCTGCGGGCCCAGAAACGCTGTGCCGGAGGAGTTGAAGACGTTCATCGCCATGTAATGCCCGTCGGGCCACACGGCGAGCTTTGGGTAATCGAAGAAGTTCGATCCGAGATGAAATGCGTAGCGGTTGCATGAACCGGTGGCATCGTCGGTCGTCGACACGGCAATGCATTCATCGGTGGGGACCGACACGCCGGCGAACTGGCTGACGACCCAACGGTTGGCGAGTTGATCGTAGAGGACTACCGGGTCGCCGCTGCCGTTGGTCTGGCAAACGCCGCCAAACCTGCTCCACAACGTCTGAATACCGACGGGCCCAAACACTGACGCACCGGTGCTCTTGTTGAACACCTGAAACCCTTCGTTCACGATCTGCACGTACTGCGTGCTGCCAACCTCGCCGTTCGTGTCGGGCGGGGCACAGTTGCAGGCGACGCCCGGAAAGCCGATACCGTCGAAGTTCTTGTCGGCGCTCGGCATCGCCGGATCGGCAAGCGTCGTCTGGGCGACGGTCTCGGGTTGATTCTTGTGCAGGCTGATTCGCCGGGGTTGCGGTTCGCTTCGTGCTCTTTCTTGCCGACGTACGGCTCGGGAGGGATCTCGGTCAGCTTCTTCGACGTGTCGTGCTTGTAGTCGCGACCGCTCTTCGGGCCATCCTCTGGCCCCTGTGCCGACTGAGCAACCCCGGTGGCGCTCTGCGAGATCGCCAGCGCGCTGATGCCGAGCGCAAGGATCGCATGACGGACGTTGAAGATCGCAGCTATGGCGCGCAAGCGTTGCATGGGTCTCTCCGCTGGGGTGATTAACCGAGGGGCCAATGATGATCGCATCAACGGCAAGGCTTGTCCACCGCCGCCGCAAGAGTGTCACTGCGGATACACGACGCTAACGGTCTACTTACACTTGAACAGCCGGGAGCGGGCGCCGTGCCGAAGTGTGAACACGCCGACGGTCGCCTTGCTCTCGGTCAACACAACCGTGACGGTGAGCGTCGAGTCGTCGAGCGATCCCGTGTAGCGCGCGGGCACCGCACGCGATGATGAATCGCCGCGTGTGGGACCGCCACGCTCCGGGGTGAATGAGCCGCTCACATCGAACCGTCCGCCGCTGTCGAGCGCGAGCGGCGCGTCGAGCGTGCCATGCGCGCAGTCGAATTCGACGGTCGCACCCGCGCTGGTCACTTCCATCACGATGTGTTGACCAGCCCACGTTCCGGCTTGCACGTCAGCCCCGGCCGCAGCGATGGAAGAGAACGCCGCGAGTGCGCCGCACAACACCAGCCAATTTGCCCGCACCAGACGATTATCGCACCCGCGCGTGCGATATAGTGCAGGTCTGCCGTGGAAGGGAGCTTCTCATGGGACTGACCGACTTCATCCGCAGTCAATTCATCGAGATCATCGAATGGAACGATGACTCGCGCGACACACTCTCCTACCGTTTTCCGGACCAGGACAAGGAAATCAAGAACGGCGCGCAGCTCATCGTGCGCGAGTCGCAGGCCGCGCAGTTCGTCTACCTCGGACAGTTCGGCGACCTGTTCGGCCCGGGCAAGCACACGCTGACGACCGACAACATTCCGATCCTGTCGCGGCTCAAGGGCTGGAAATACGGCTTCAAGTCGCCCTTCAAGGCCGACGTCTACTATCTGACGACGCGGCTGTTCACCGGCAACAAGTGGGGCACGGCGAACCCGGTCATGATGCGCGACCAGGACTTCGGCATCGTCCGGGTCCGCGCGTTCGGGACCTACGATTTCCGCATCGTCGATGCGCCGAGGTTCCTCAAGGAAGTCGCCGGCACCGACAATCACTTCCGGCTCGACGAGTTCGCCGACGTGATGCGCTCGCGCCTCGTCAGCGTCTTCAGCGATGCGCTGGCGCCAGCAGCAAGATCCCGGTGCTCGACGTCGCCACGCGCTACACCGAGCTGGGCGATGCGCTGCTGCCGCTCATCAATCCGGTGATCAAGGAGAAATACGGCCTCGAGATGGCGAGCGTTCGTGGTCGAGAACGTGTCGGTGCCGCCGGAAGTGGAGCAGGCGATCGACAAGCGTTCGAGCATGGCCGCCGTCGGCAACCTGAACGACTACGTGAAGTATCCAGATGGCGCAAGGGCTCGAGAAGGGCGGCGCCGGCGTCGGCGGCATCGGCGCCGAGATGGCCGTCGGGATGTCCGATGGCGCAGCAGATGATGAACCAGCCGGGCGGCATCATGGCCCAGGCGACGCCGGCGGCGGCCGCGGCGCCCGCGGCATCAGGGATTCCGGAAACGCATCGGTCCCGCCGATGCGGCCACCATCCTCGGCGTGTCCGAAGTCCGACGTGATCGCGAGCCTCGAGGCCGGCGATCTCAAGGGCAAGCGAATCGGCACGCAGTGGCGCATCACGAAGGGTGCGATCGCCGATTTTCTGAAGTAGCTTCGACTCGCCGTGACCGATCCTCGTCCGCCTGACGGCGCCGGGCCGACCGACAAAGTCGCCGCCGCCCGTCAGAAGTTTCCCTGTCCCGCGTGCGGCGCGGAAGCGAACTGGAATCCGGCAAAGCAGGCGCTCGTCTGCCCGTTCTGCGGCACCGAGTCGCCGACGACGCTGCAAACGCTGGGCGTCGGCTCCGGCGATCGTCGAGCACGATCTCGCGGCGGCGCTCCAGCGCATTCCCGACTCTGGCGCGCGGCTGGCAGGCGGCGAAGATCTCGGTTCGCTGCCAAAGCTGCCACGCGATCTCCGTGTTCGATCCCGCCCAGATCGGCCGGCGCTGCGACTTCTGCGGATCCGCCGCGCTCGTTCCTTACGAGCAGGTCGAGGAGCCGTTTCGTCCCGAGTCGCTGCTGCCGCTCAAGATCTCCGAGTCGCAGGCGCGCGACGTTATTCGCGCATGGTGCAGGCCGGCAGTGGCTGGCGCCCAATCTCTTCAGCGCGAAGGCGATGACCGATACGGTCAAGGGCATCTATCTTCCCTACTGGACGTTCGACGCGACGGTCGACGCACGCTGGACCGCGGAGTCTGGCGAGTACTACTACGTTCAAGAAGACAACAAGCGCGTGCAGCGAGTGAACTGGAGGCCGGCGGCGGGCGAGCTGTCACACGCCTTCAACGATGACCTGGTGGGCGCGTCGGTGGGAGTGGACGCGGGGCGGCTGCGGAGAAGTCGAGCCGTTTCCGACCGAGATGCTCGTTCCGTTCGACGCCGGTTATCTGTCGGGCTGGACGGTGGAGCGATATCAAATCGATCTCGTGGCGGCGGCGGAGCGGTCGCGTCAACAGATGGAGGCCGCGATGCGCGAGATGTGCGGGCAGCAAGTGCCCGGCGACACCTATCGCAATCTCGTGGTCAATGCCTCGTTCAGCAACCAGACGTTCAAGCACATCCTGGCGCCGCTGTGGCTCATGACGTACGTCTACAACGGAACCTCATGCCAGGTGCTGGTCAATGGTGTCACCGGCAAGACCGCCGGATCGCGCCCGTGGAGCTGGATCAAGGTCACGCTGCTCGTCCTCGCGCTCGCCATTGTGGCGATCATCCTGATGTACGCGCAGAACTCCTGACGCTGTTCAGCTACCCCATCCGCGCTGTGCGGAACTGAACAACGCGTCTCGCTCGATCTCGCACAGAATCCATGGAAAGGGAGAACGTCATGCCGTCCAATCTCATTTGGGCAATTGTCATCGCGCTCGCTCTGGCGAGCGCCCTGTTGATACCCTTTCTCATCAAAGAAATCCGGGATGGAAAAGCGGAGTTCGGACCGCTGAGGAGATTCGCTCGAGGAAAGGTCGTCATTGGTCCTCAGACACCAACGGGCACCGGCGATGTCAACCCCGGCCGACGGGGAGATCCGGCGCCCGGGCAGCCGGATGGACAGGCCGATCCGTACGGCCCGCAGGCGCAACGCAACGGGCCTTCGATTCAGTCGTGAGTACGCACTAGGCCTTCGGGATGGTGCCGTCGGGCGTCATCTTGTCCACGGCCTGCGGCAACACCTGCGCGAGCTTCTGAGCCAGATCTTGCACGGACATTCCGGATTTCTCTGAAAGCTGGCTGCAGCAGGTCGGGGCCCAGCGCTTTGTGGACTTCATCGGGCGAGATCGCGTGATTGGGTCCGGTGCCGACCCATGACTTGACCGTCGCACCCAACCCGTTCTTTTCGAATTCGCTGACCACGCCCTGCAGTCCGCCGTGCTTTTCGATGACGCTGTTCACGACCGACACCATGCCAGCGCCGACGATGCCACCAAGCAACCCATCAAGCATTCCCATGTGCGTTCCCTCACCAATGAATCATAATCGCGCCATGAGTAAGAGTCGTCTCTCCCCTTTTGCCGCCACACTCGTCACGGCGGCCGCGTTGTTGCCGCACACGCAGGCACAGCAGACGGCAGCGCTTTCTTCTATGCCGCGCTGCCAGGCGTCGGCGGCGGCAACAATCTCAGCTACGGCGGCGCCGGCATTCTTGTGTTCGACATCGATCACGGACACAAGTTCGTCAAGCGCCTGCCGCTGCAGGGCGAGCCGCCTCCGCCTCCCCAGCGGATGCTCCTACGAGCGGCCGCGGTGGACGAGGCGGCCAGGAATCGATCAAAGGCATTGCCGCCCACGCGCCAACAGCGAGGCTGTGCGTGTCGACCAGCCGACGGGTGGCGGCGTACGACCTGCTCACCGACAAGCTCGTCTGGGAGCAGACGTTATGACGAGCCGCGGCACGGATCGCATCGCGCTCTCGCCGGACGGAACGACGCTGTACGCGCCGGAGCTCGGGGCGCCGAAATGGATCATCGCCGACGCGGCAGACGGGAGCGCTCCTCAGCGTCCATCGACAAGCCTGGCCGGCCTCACAACACGCAGTTCTCAGACGATGGCACCCGCGTGTATTTCGAGGCGGAGGGAGACACGCGGACGATGTCGGTCGTCGACGCGACAGACACGGACGATCGTGAAAGAGATCGGACCGTTCGGCAACATGGTGCGGCCGTTCACCTTCAACGGAAAGCAGACGCTGCTCTTTGCCAACATCAACGACTTCCTGGGCTTCGAGATCGCCGATCTCAAGACCGGGCGCGATCCTCGCATCACGTCGAAGTGCCCGGCGTGACGGCCGGCCGGTCGCCGACGCACGGCATTCCGAGCCACGGCATCGCGATGACGCAGGACGAAACCGAGATCTGGATTGCCGACAACGCCAACAACTACCTGCGCATCTTCGACGCGACCGTGATGCCGCCGACGCTGAAGACCAGCGTCAAGGTGCGCGACGAACCCGGTTGGATCACCTTCGGTATCGATGGCACGCTGGCCTACCCGTCGACCGGCGACGTCATCGACGTGCGCACGAAGCAGATCGTCGCGACGCTGCAGGACGAGAACGGTGCGAACGCCGAGAGCGAAAAGATGCTCGAGATCGATTTCGCGGGTGGAAAGCCGGCTGTGGCGGGCGATCAGTTCGGAAAAGGCAAGAAGCGGTAGCCTGCGGGGCTATCTCCGCACAAGACGAAATCCGACGTGCGAGGACCCAGTGTCCGGCGCCATGCCCCGGCGCGCGCTCGGACGGTAGCTCTCGCAGCACGATTCGTGGCAGAGAAACGATCCGCCCTTGATCACGCGCTGCGGCACCGGCGCCTCCGCGGCGCGATAGGTGTCCGCGGTCCATTGCCAGACATTGCCGGCCATGTCGTAGAGGCCGTGCCCGTTCGGCGGAAACGACTTCACGGGTGACGTCCCACTGAACCCGTCTTCCGCGGTCTGCCGGTGCGGAAAATCTCCCTGAAAGGTGTTGGCCATGTGACGATCGCCCGGCTTCGCGTCGTCGCCCCAATTGAACCGCTTCCCCTCGAGGCCGCCGCGCGCGGCAGAATTCCCATTCCGCCTCGGTCGGAAGCCGCTTGCCGGCCCACGTTGCGTACGCCACCGCATCGTCCCACGACACATGCACGACAGGATGCGGGCTACGGTCGTCGATACTGCTGGCGGGACCTTCAGGGTAGCGCCAGCTGGCGCCGGGCGTCCACTGAAACCAGGCTGACACGTCGGTGAGCGGAACCGGTCCGCGCGGCGGGACGAAGACCGCCGAGCCCGGCACCAGCACGCTCGCGTCGGGCTTCGGCGTGCCGGGTGGGACCTGCTTCTTCAGTTCTTCCCAGTCGGGCGCCTTCTCCGCCGTCGTCACGTAGCCGGTGGCTGCGACGAACTGCGCGAATTCCGCGTTCGTTACGGGATGATCGTCCATCCAGAAGCCGTCGACTCGCACCCGATGTGCGGGACGTTCGTTGACCATGCCGTGGGCGTCGTCGGTACCCATCGCGAACTCGCCGGCAGGAATCCAGCGCATCGGCGAGACGTCGGGAGGAGCCGGCCGGCAACCCGATGCGCTTATGAGTCCAAAAGCGAGAGCCGCTACGATGCGGGGACGGAGCTTCTTCTGCATCCGGGATCAGCGCCACTATATATTGTTGTCATGACGCGACGGAGTCTCGCGGCGGTGATCGTCGGCGCCGGCTTGATGGTGTCCGGCACGGTGCAGGCACAAACATCACGCCCGAACATCGTCCTGATGTTTCCCGACAACCTCGGATGGGGCGAAGTCGGCGTCTACGGCGGCGTGCGCGGCCAGCTGACGCCGCGGATCGACAAGCTCGCGGCCGAAGGCATCCGCCTGAACAACTTCAACGTCGAGTTCTCGTGCGTGGTCTCGCGCGCGGCGCTGATGACCGGGCGCTACGCGGTTCGAACCGGCGCGACGCAGCCGCGCGGGCATGACGCTGTGGGAGGTAACGATTGCCGAGGCGCTGAAGTCGATCGGCTACGCGACGGCGCTCTTCGGCAAGTGGCATCTCGGCGGCGATCGGCCCGAGGGAAGCGCGAACCGATCGCAGCAGGGATTCGACGAGTACTACGGCATCCCGCGCACGAGCAACGAAGCGCAGACGACGATCGCGCAGGGGCAGACGGCGCGCGGCACCTCGTTCATCTGGGAAGGCAAGACGCGGGGAGCCGCCGCGCAACGTCAAGCCGTTCGACGTGGACACGCGCCGGCACGGTCGATCGCGAATCGGCGGATCGCAGCGTCGGCGTTCATGGAGCGCAACGTCCGCGATCGCAAGCCCTTCTTCCTCTATTACCCGATCACGCAGATTCACTTCCCGACGCTGGCGCATCCCGACTTCGCCGGCAAGACCGGCGGCGGCGACATCGCCGATGCGATGGCCGAGATGGACGCCAACGTCGGCCGCGTGCTCGATGCGACTCGATCGACTGCAGCATCGCCGCGCAACACGATCGTCCTCTGGTGCACCGACAACGGCGCCGAGCAGCGGCGGCCGTGGCGCGGATCGGCGGGACCGTGGTCGGGCTTCTACAACACGCGTGATGGAAGGCGGCATTCGCACGCCGTGCATCATCCGCTGGCCGGGAAGAATTCCGGCGGGCCGCGTGTCGAACGAGATCGTGCACGAGATCGATCTCTTCCCGACGCTCGCGGCGGCGGTCGGCGCCGACATCGTGCCGCACGATCGCGCGATCGACGGCGTCAACCAGCTGCCGTTCCTCGAAGGCAAGCAGGCCGCAGTCGAACCGCGACGTCGGTGCTGCTCTTCGCCAACGCGCAGATCTGCGCGCCGTGAAGTGGCACGACTGGAAGCTGCACTACGCCTATGCGCCCGAGGCCGGCGCGCCCGCCGGTGCGCGCCGCTGATGCGGCTCTTCAACCTGCTGTCCGATCCGAAGGAAGAAACCGACATCAAGGACGCCAATCCGTGGGCGCAGGGCGTCATGGACAGGATCGTCGCGGACTTCACCGCCACCACCGTGCGCTATCCGCACGTGCCGCCGGGCGCGCCCGACCCATGCGAGCCGCCGAAGCGCCCCTGAGCCGCAGCAGCCGTCCTTGGGGCTTGGTCCTTCGTCCGTCCTTCGTCCAGCGTCCTTCGTCCTTCGTCCTTCGTCCTGAACGCCGTTGCCGCGGACCCGTGGACCAGGGACCACAGGACGGACCAAAGCCGAAGAACGAAGGACCAGGACGCGCACCGAAGGGACTCGAAAACGCTTAGCCTTTCCGGTAGACCGTTCGCGTCTTCGTCGGCTGTCCACCGAGCGCGCCGACGCGAGTCGCTTCGACCACGAGCGTCGTTGGCGATTCGAGCGTCAACCGGTGGGTAACCTCGGTCGTGAACGCGTTCCCTGAGGCTGGATCGATCGACGGGTAGTTCGTGGTGATGCGCAGCGTCTGGCCGTCCCACGACGCGCGCGACACCCGCACCTGAGTGGTGTGGCCCATCATCACCGGGTTCCGCGTCTCGGATCCATCGAGCGCGTAGACGAATCGCAGCGGCGGCTGCAGATCGTAGCGGCTGAACAGCGTCTGGTCGACGACCAGCTGTTTGGCGTCCTGGGCGATCGTGAGCGGCGATCCCCATCCGCTCCCCATGTCGCCTCGTGGGAGGGGCGACTGCGGCGGCGGGTGCCGGCGCGGCTTCCACCGTCCACTGACCGGAAAAATCAGGCGTCGCCTGGACCGCCGACCCACCCGAGATCCAGACCGCGATGACGAGTGCTGTCAGCATCTCGCATCAGGGATGCTCGTGCTCTTGCCGCGGCTCGATCGTGTCGACGCGCGAACCCGCGATCCCCAGCCGCATCAGATCCTCGCCCCAGATCACCTTGCCGTCGAAGACCTGCTGAATCTCGTGGACGATCTGTTCGCGGATCGCCCGGCTGATCGATCTGCGCGAGCAGGTGCGTGAGCACGAGCGCCTTGACGCCGGCGCGCTTCGCGATGATCGGCGTTGTCGCGGTGGTTGCCGCACGCCGCTGCGGTAGGCCGGCGTCGGCTCGGTCCCGCTGAAGTAGTGGTTCATGTGAATGAGGATGTCGCAGCCCTTGGCCAGCTCGACGATCGTGTCGCTCGGCCCGCTGTCGCCGGTGTAACAGATCGATCCTTCGCTTGGTGTCGAGGCGCAAGGCGAGGCACTCGAGATACGGCTGGACGTGCTGCGCGTGGCCGACGGTGACCTTCCACCCGTCGCCGCTCGACAACCGAGCCCGCGTGAATCTCGGTGACGCTGCGGCGCCGGACGCTTGCGCGGCAGCCTTGCCGCCGCGCGCCTCGAACACGATCCAGGCTGCTGCTGGTGCTCGATCGCGCGCGCGAATGTCGGGACCGTAGATGCCGTCGGCGCCGAACAGCTGCTCGGTCATCCGCGCGATCGGCGGCGGACCGTAGACCTGCAGGTCGGCGAATGCGATCCGCGCCCTGATCCCATCGCTGCAGCACCAGCCGCCCGTAGTCCATGCAGTGGTCGTAGTGGAGGTGCGTGAAGAAGGCGTGCGTCACATCGACCGAGCGGTGGCCGCTCTCCATCAGCCGATGGTGCGCGCCGGGGCCGTGGTCCCAGACGATCAGATCGTGGCCGACTTCGATCAGGTAGCCGGAGCTCTGACGCTCCAGCGACGGCGCCGGCGTGCCGGTGCCGAGCAGCGTGATGGCGAGCGGCCGTGCCGCGGCGGTCGCCGGGGTGCCGCCCGGCCGTTGCTCGCCGACGCCGGTCAAGGCCGCCGGCGACACTGCCGCCGCCGCGATGAATTCTCTCCGGTTCACCTTTGCGCCTCCGGGAGGAGCCTACCTATCCGCGCACTGTTCGTCAATTGATTCTGTCGATGCGGCCGAGTGATAGCGGTCCGTATCTATCGCTGACAGGCGGGACAGTAGAACGTCGACCGGCCCGCCTGCGTGCGGCGCCTGATGACACCGCCGCAGCCGCGGCGCAGGCACCGCTCGCCTTCGCGATCGTAGACGCGGAACCTCGACGATCGGTCATGCGCGAGGTGTGATCGATGGCGGTCGTGAGCACGTGCTTGATCGCCTCCGTCAGACGCTCGGCGGCCTCGCGCGGCGCACCCGACGCCGTCGCCAATCGTGGACGCGCGCCGAAACGGCGACAGGCCCGCCCGATGCAGCGCCTCGCTCGCGTAAATGTTCCCGATGCCCGCGACGATGCGCTGGTCGAGAAGCGCGACCTTGAGCGCGGTCTTCCGCCCGCGGCACGCGCGCGCCAGCGCCACCGCATCGAAGTCGGAGGACAACGGCTCGGGGCCGAGACGGCTGAGCACCGGATGCCGCGCGAGCTGCGTCGGCGTCAGCAGCGTCATCAACCCGAACCGGCGTGGATCGTTGAAGGTGACGGCGGCGCCTGACGACATGTGGATCACGACATGGTCATGTCGATCGGTGTCGGCGGCCGTGCCGGAGCCAGCGCCCTCTGAATCGACGCGGAAGGAACCCGACATGCCCAGGTGGACGATCAGCGTCTCGCTCGACGACAACGCAGCCAACAAATACTTGGCGCGCCGCGTCAGCGCTGACACAACGGTCTGATTCACCAGCCTGGCGCGGAAGCGCCGCGGAAACGGCACGCGCAGGTCGGGTCGCCTGACCTCGACGTCGGCAATTCGCGTGTCAGTCAGAAACGGCGCCAGGCTGCGGCGCACGGCCTCGACTTCCGGCAGCTCAGGCAACGCTTCAGGATATCAGCCACTAGCTTAGAATCGCGGCCACTCGCATGGGAGAGCTCGAAGCGCTCATCGGCCTGGTGCTCGCCGCGGTCGTGCTGGCAGCCGCGGCGCGCCGCGTCGGCGCGCCCTATCCCGTGTTCCTGGCGGTCGGCGGCGCGATCCTCGCCTTCGTGCCCGGCGCGCCGACGTTCACCGTGGCGCCCGAGCTCGCCCTGGCGCTCTTCGTCGCGCCCGTTCTGCTCGACGCGGCCTACGACGCGTCGCCGCGAGATCTCAGGGACAACTGGGCGCCGGTCACCGGGCTCGTCGTCGTGGCCGTCGGCCTCACCACCATCGCCGTCGCCGTGGTGGCGCGCGCGCTGATGCCCGGCTATGCCCATGGGCGCCGGCGATCGCGCTCGGCGCCGTGGTCGCCCCCCGACGCCGCGGCGGCCACCGCCGTGCTGCGCCAGCTGAGACCGCCGCATCGCATCCTGACCATCCTCGAGGGCGAGAGCCTGCTGAATGACGCCAGCGCGCTGCTGATCTACCGCCTCGCCGTGGGCGCCGTCGCGGCCAGCGGTTTTCTCGATCGGAGCGGTCGCGCCGACCTTCCTGTTCGCGGTGGCCGGCAGCGCGATCGTCGGTCCGGCGCTCGGCTGGCTCTCCCTGCGGTTGATCGATCGCGTGCAGGACGTGCCGACCGCCATCATTCTTCAGTTCGTCACCACGTTCGGCGTCTGGATCCTGGCCGACCGGATCGGGCTGTCCGGTGTGCTGACGATGGTGTGCTACGCCATTACCGTGGCGCGGACGGCGCCCGAGCGCACGCCCGGCGCGGATCCGCATCCCGTCCTACGCGGTGTGGGAGACGGTCGTCTTCATGCTGAACGTGCTGGCCTTCGTCTTCATCGGCCTGCAAATCCGCCCGATTCTGGCGAGCCTCGAGCCGGCGGCCCGCGGCCGATACTTTGCCGTCGCCGGTGCCGTCGCTGCTGACCGTGATCGTGGTCCGCATCGCCTGGCACATGTCCTTCAACGCCGTCATCAGATGGCGGGATCGCCGGCTACGGTTTTCGTCCACCGCGCCCGATGCTGCGTCCGACGGTCGGCAGCGGCCTGATCATCTCGTGGGCCGGCATGCGCGGCATCGTCACGCTTGCGGCGGCGCTGGCGTTGCCCGCGGCGTTTCCGTTTCGCGACCTGATCGTGCTGACCGCGTTCTTCGGTCGTGCTCGGCACGCTCGTGCTACAGGGACTGACGCTCGGCCCTCTGTTGCGCAGCGCTCGACCTGCAGGACGATGACCCGGTCGGACGCGAAGTGCGTGCCGCGCGCGAAGCGCGCCTTGCAGCGCCGGGCTGGCCAGCGTTCGAGGACGACTGGATCGCCGGTCGCGGATGCGGTCCGCCAGGAGTTCATCGCGCATCTGGGATCGTCGGATGCCGATCCCGAAGAAGGCGAAGCCAGACGATCCGGCCCACAGCAGACATTCACCGCCGAGCGCTGCAGCGCGGCGCGCCAGGCAGTGCACGCCATGCGCGCCAGCAACGAGATTGGCGACGACGCGTTTCACCTGATGGAAGAAGACCTCGACTGGATCGAAATGGCGGGACGGCTCGAAAGGCGAGTAACCGACGCGGTTACTTTGTCTGGCAGTCCGGGCTGCTCCGCTCTCTCGCAGAAAGTCGACGTAATACGCGGCGTATCCGTCGCCTGCCGGCGATCGCCGTCCGTCGCCAGCAGCGCGCCCAGATCGTTCGTCCAGTTGGCGCGCGCATGCGCTGGCCGCGTTCTCCGATCCGACGCACGCGCGGAAGCTGCCGAAGGCGCGGCGATAGGTGTCGAACTCAGCGCGCGACATCGTCGGGCCGTGGCCGGAGCACGGCGACGCGAAACGGCGTCGCCCAGACCTCGTCGAGCGCCGCCTGCCATCGAGCGGGGCATGCGGTCTCGAAGAACGGCGCCGGCAGCGTCACGAGATCGCCGATCACCGCCGCGCCGGTCGCCGCGTCGTAGCAGCCACAGATCGGCATCAGTCACCGCATTGGCGGCGACACGCATGTCGAGCGGCCGCCCGGCAATCGTCATCGCGCCGGACCGTTCCACCGGCACGTCACGCTCGCAGCGCGGCGGACGCATCCATCGTGGCGAGGAAAATCTCCGTCTCTTCGCGTCGCGCGGCCGATTCGTTCGGATCGCGCCGCGACCGCGCCGCGGCGGCGTTGCGCTCGAGGAACCCGCCGGAGGCGAGCGCCCGATCCACGGCGCGGGTGGTGTAGGTTTTTCGCCTGTGGGTACGCCGCCTTCACCCGAAGGTTTCCGCTCGAGTGGTCGAGGTGCCAGTGCGTGTTGAGGATGGCCGCCACCGGCTGGCGTCGATCGCGGGCAAACGCGAGGATGCCGTCGCTGTGCCACGCATGACGTCCCGTGTCGATCACGATCAGACCAGAGGGCGCAACAAGCACGACGGTGTTGCCGTCGGGACCGCGATTCGGCAGCATCGCGCCTGGCAGCAGAGAGGTGTCCGGCGCGATTTCGCGCGCGGGAGGAGCGGAAGGCGTCGGCGGCGCTGTTTGCGCCAGCGCGAGCACGAAGAGCAGAATCCTCATCTCTTTGCCAGCATATCAGGATGACTTACGAGCGGTGAGATCCGGCTGCGCGACAGAAGCTCGATAGTTACGCTGCCCAGAAGAAGCTCGAGGGCTTCGCGGTCGTCGCTTTGGGCCGGCAAGACCCACTGCGCCTCCTGCGCCGACGTCTTCACGCGCCTGCTCTATCAGAGAAAGAGGCTCGATTATCGAAAACGGTTCGAACGGGACTCACAAATCAGACCCTCCCGCCCGCCGTCATCGGCGCAGTCCATATAATTGCCGGCCAAGTGAGCGTATCGACGTGTTCTGACGAATTTCTGATCACCTGTCCGCACTGCGGCGAAGAGGTGGAGATCTACGTCGAGCCCGATGTGACCGGTGCCTTCGTCCAGGACTGCGAAGTGTGCTGCAATCCGTGGCGCGTGCGGGTCACAGGACGTGGCGAGGATCGAGAGGTCGAGGTGATGCGCGCGGACGGCTCGGAGTAGCTCTGGCCGAACTGGATGCAATGCTCGCCACATGAAGAGCGCCACGCAGCTGTCCGACGCGGCCGAGGCGCGGTTCTGGCGAGGTGTCGAGGCGGCCGGAGGTTCTTCATGGCCGAGGCCGACGTTCAGAAGGCCTCGACCAGCTGGTGCAACTCCTCGACGCGCACGCAATTCCGATACGCCATTGTCGGTGCCATGGCATTGAACGAGTTCGGCTACCAGCGGACGACGGTTGATGTGAGCGTGCTGCTCACTCCCGAGGGACTGGCTGCGTTCAGGGCGCACGCACTCGGGCGCGGCTATTCCGAGAAGTTTCCCGGGAGTCCGAGCTCAACGCCTTCGTGCGCGAGAAGTGCCCCGAGCTCTGGCAGGCCGTCTACGATCATCGCGACGAGTAGGCGGCGAGGCAGATTGTCGACGTCCCCTCGCTGATTCGAGCTATTCGAGATTCACGGCCCTCGGCTTCGATCGGGCCAGTGCGTTCAGCATTCTGAGACTCTCGACGAGCACCGGGGGCGGCGGGCTCGCCAGCGCCAGCCGCACGGCGTTCGGCGCATGGCCGGCACCCACCGCGAATGCGGTCGCCGGCGCCACGGCGACGCCGCGCTCGGCGGCCGCAGCGGTGAACGATTCGGCTCGCCACGCGCCGGGCAATTCCACCCACGCGTGATACGCGCGCCGATCGGCATGGATCGTCAGGTCGCGACAGACCTTGCGCAGCAGACGCTGCCGCCTCGCGGCATCGCGGCGCTTGTCGCGGACCAGACGCGCAACTGTGCCGTCCGCGATCCACCGGACGCCCAACTCCAGCGCGAGTCCTGACGGCACGAGCGCGCTCGCGCGAATCGCCTCGGCCAGCACCGGCACAAGGGGCGTCGGCGCCAGCGCCCATCCCAACGTCAGGCCCGGCGCGACCCGCTTTGACAAACTGTCAATCATGACCACGTGGTCCGGGGCGAGAGAGGCCAGCGGCGACAGATCGTCGATGAGAAACGCGTAGACGTGATCTTCGATGCCGATCACGTTCAGATCACGAAGCGTCCGCACCAGTTCGTGCCGGCGCTTCACAGGCATGGTGATCCCGAGCGGATTGTGCATCGTGGGCTGCACGTAGATCGCGCGGAGCGGAGCTGCGACGATGGGCGGCCCTCACGCCGTCGACGCGGAGCCGTGTTCGTCCATCGGCAGAGCGACAACCTCGATGCCGAGGCGAGCGGCGATGCCGGTCACCGATTGGTAGGAGAGCGCCTCGACGCCCAGGCGCTGGCCGGCGGGCACGAGCGCCGCCAATGCGGCGGCAAGAGCCTGACGGCCGTTGCCGGTGAAGCTCAGTGCCTCGGGATCAGGACGCCAGGGACCGCGCCCCAGAAACGCCGCGACCGCACGCCGGGCTGCCGGCGTGCCGCTCGCCACCACCGTGTCCATCGCCGATCCGATCACGGCGGATCGCCGCGTCATCGCGGCCGCTGATGCGGCGAGCATTGCCGCCTGCGTCGGGAGCAGCGGCACGTTCGTGGCCAGGTTGATCCGTCCGCTGATCCCCTGCGCAAGGGCGAAGCCATCGGTCGGCGGCCCCGTTCGCACAAACGTGCCGCGGCCGACTTCGCCGACGACGAGGCCACGTCTGATCAGCTCGGCCATACACCGGGTAGCCGTGGACATCGCGATGCGGCGGGTATCGGCGAATTCACGCTGCGTCGGCAGCCGATCACCTGGTCTGAGGCGGCCGGCGCCGATGTCCGCCTGCAGCTGGTCGGCCAGTGATCTTAAATGCCACCACATTGCACCGAGTGCAATGATCTGATTGCACCGAGTGAATGTCAATGCTAGCGTCGCCGGATGACGCGTCGCGAATTCTTCGGCACGGCCGGCCTCGCCGCCGTCCAGTTGCAGTCTCATCCGGACGCGCCGGACCAGGTGGCGCGCGACGAGGCGTTCTGGCAGCGCGTCGCCTCGCACTACCGGATCTCACGCGCGGTGACCAACCTCGAGAACGGCTATTGGGGCGTGATGGCGCAGCCGGTGCTGGACTGCATGCAGGCCAACATCGATCGCGTGAACGCCGAGGGCGTGTTGCACATCCGCACCGCGTACGTCCGGGATCTCGAGGCTGCTCGTGCGCGCGTCGCCGCGGCGCTCGGCGCTGACGGTCGGCGAAGTGGCGTTCACGCGTGGCGCCACCGAGGCGATGCAGGTGCTGATCGGCGGGTATAACCGCCTGAAGGCCGGCGACGCTGTTTTGTATGCGGACCTCGACTACCCCGGCATGCAGTACGCGATGAACTGGCTCGCGTCCAGACGCGGCGTCCGAGTCGCGCGATTCGTGATGCCCGAGCCAGCGACCAGGCACAACGTGCTCGGCGCCTACGCCGCGGCTCTCGACGCCAACCCGGACGTGCGGATGATGCTCGTGACGCACTGCAGCCACAAGACCGGGCTGATCGTGCCGGTGGCCGAGATCGTCGCGATGGCCCGAGCGCGCGGCGTGGACGTTCTGCTCGACGCGGCGCACTCGTGGGGCCAGGTCGAACTGACCGTCGACAGCCTCGGCGCGGACTTCGTGGGCTTCACCCTGCAGAAATGGATTGCCGGCCCAGTCGGTCTCGGCGCGGTCTACATCCGCAAGAGTCGCCTGGCCGCCGTCGATCCGATGATGGGCGACGAGGACAACCCGCCGGACAGCGTGCTGAGCCGCGTCCATTCCGGGACCATCAACTTCGCCGCCGCGCTCACGGCGCCGGCGGCGCTCGACTTCCACGACAGCATCGGCGGCGCGAACAAGGCGGCGCGGCTTCGCTATCTCCGCGACCGGTGGGTCACGGCCGTTCGCGGGCTTCGCGCCGTCCAGATCCTGACGCCTGACGATCGCGACCTCGCGGCCGGCATCACGTCGTTTCGTTTGAACGGCGGTGTGACCAGCGACCAGAACCAGCGCCTCATCGAGACATTGCGCGACCGATACGGTCTGTTCACGGCGCGCCGGACCGGCATCGCGCGCGGGGACTGCGTGCGCGTGACGCCGGCCGTCTACAACAGCCCGGCCGACGTCGACCGCCTCGCGGCAGCCCTCAAAGAGCTGGCCGGGTAGCGAGCCTACGCGCCAGCCACGGCCTTTGGTCGGCGATGTTCGCCGATGCGCGCCATCGTGCTCACGATGTCTGTAGGCGACGCCGCGCCGGCGTTCCTGATCACGTCGTTCAGCGACAGAATGCCCTTCAGTCGGCCTCCGCCATCGACGACCGGCAGGCGCCGGACGCGTTGCGCCTTCATCGTCTGCAACGCGACGTTCGCGTCCTCGTCCGGTGCGCACGTACGGACGTTTCCAGCGGTCACGTCGCGCACCGCGATCCGATCCGCTGTCCATCCTCGCGTCGCGATTGCGACACAGATGTCGCGGTCGGTGATCATCCCGACGACGTTCCCGTCGGATTTCACGACCGGCAAGACGCCGCAATCCCGCTCCCACATGAGTTTCACGACTTCGGCGAGATTTGTCTCAGGCCGACAGGTCGTCACATCGCTCGTCATGATCTCTCGAACTTTCATCGTTTTCTCTCCTGTTGAGGTGAATCGAATCAGCCGCCTGAGCGAGCTCGCCACGCGAAGTAGACGACGATGATGACGATCACCAAGAGCGCGATCCGCGCCACTCCCATGAGGCGGGTGTGCGCGACGTGTCGCGTACCTTTCGGTTTGATCCCGGTGACGGCGGCCACGGCGGCGATGAGTACCGCGAGGCCAAGCCATGCGAGCCAACTCATGACCAGGACAGCGTACAGGCGCCCCATGACTCTGGGTGTGCCCAAACGCACAGACACGCGTCAGCGACGGGCCCATGCTGGCATCCTTGGAGGAAGTCATGGCCGATTCGGCAGCGCCACTCGAGGATAACGACATTCACAAAGGCGCGATGGAAGACAATCGTCCTGGCCCGGAACGCTCGAGTCATCCCGGGCTGGACGCGAACGGACTTCCAAACGACCCGATCGCCATCGCCTCCGACATGCTGGGCGCCAACGTAGACAAGTCGCAGGGTTAACTCTGCTGAACTGAAGGAGCAACGATGCACGCGATTTCAAAGAGCGTAATGGCGATCGGTCTCGCCGCGATCTGTGCAGCCGGGGTGAATGCACAGACGCAGGAGACAAAAACGACGACGAAATCCAAGATCGAGATCAAGGGCGGCAAGGACGTGGCGGTGACTGGGTGTCTGGAGCGAGGCGCGAACGGGGATTACATGTTGACCCAGATACGTGACAATCACCGCCTTGACCCGTCGCGGTGCGCACTCGTGACCGACGAGGACCTGTCGAAGCACGTCGGCAAGCGGGTCAGGATCCAGGGCAAGACCGTCGCCAACGACAAGGGCAAAGTCTCGGTGGAGACCAAGACGAAGACCGACGTCGAAAACGGCAAGGATCAGGAAACAAAGACGAAGGTCGAAGGCACCGGCGGAGCGTTCGACATGTCGTTTCTCGGCGTAAAGTCGCTGAAGGTTCTCTCGCCGTCTTGCAGCTAAACGCCGGCTAGTCGACCTGCTGCGACGGTCGCGACGGATCTCATGGATAACCTCCGCGAAAGGCCGATTTTAGAGCCGTGCTCACCGCTCGTGGCCGCCGAAACGCAGGTTTGCCGGGCATCTGGAACATTGCCGACAGTCGGGCGCCATACGCAAGTGAGGACGGCTTTAGCCTCTGGTTGAAGAACCCGAGCCAGTTCGAGCGCAGGATGACGGCACTCCCACAGCCGCGACCGCAAGCCCGCTCAGCACGCAGAGGATCAGGGCCCGCTTCACGTCTGCGCTCGTGGCTAACGGCGGATCGGAGGCGTCGCCGATCCAGAGATCGGTGACCAGCGCGCCGTTCGAGCCAGATCGGTCCGACGATGCGCCGCTGCAGCGCGCCGGCGGTCGCCGCTTCGCTCCAGCCGGAATTGGGCCCGAGCAGCAGTGCGTGCTGCCGAAGGCCCACGCGCCACGCCTTCGATCCGGAGAACGCCGGCAACACGCGCCGCGAGCGCGGCGATGACCAGCCAGGTGATCCGCGCCGGCAGGTAGTTCATCACGTCGTCGAGCCGCGCGCCGCACCAGCCGAACCGGAGATAGCGCGGCGTCTTGTAGCCGACCATCGAGTCCATCGTGCTGACGACCTTGAAGACGACGATGCCGGGAATGACCGGCGAGCACGTACCAGAACAGCGGGCTCACGAAGCCGTCCGTCAGGTTCTCGCTGAGGCTCTCGACGGCGGCGCGCCGGCAGGCGGCCGCATCCATGTCGGTCGGTGTCGCGGCCGACGAGCGCGCTCACCGCGCGACGCGCGCGCGGCAGGTCGCCGTCGCGGACCGCGCGCTCGATCCGCCACACGTGATGCAGCAGATCGCCGAGCGCGAGCAGGCTGTAGAGAAGGAATGCGTGGACGAGCCACGCCAGAGACACGATACCGCGATCGCTGCAGCGAGAGCACGCGACGACGCACGCCGAGCGACACGCGACGCCAGCGCGACGAACAGCAGCACGCCGCCGCCGTAGCCGTCGAGGCCGGCTGCGCGCAGCCGCCCTTCCATCCACGTCAGCGTCGCGCCGACGAGCCGCACCGGGATGCCAGGCATAGACAGGATCGCCAACGACGAGATCGGCGACGACACCCGTCGCCAGCAATGCCGCGCATCGGGCGACAGCGAACCGGACGAGTTGATCTAGCAGTCCGCCACTTTTCCGACCAGCCGAGCGCCACCGCCCTGAGCACGAGCGCCTTGACGTCGCCAGTCGGCGTGCGGCCGCAGCGTCGATGCGGAACTCCGGCCCATCGATGGACCTGCGCCGCGAGGTTGGCCGGCGAGCGCCGCGGCCTGCTGAACCATCGCATCGGCGGCGACCGCCTCGGGAATCGTGCCGTAGCGGACGCGATCGCAGACCGTCGCCAGCGCGTGCGCCGCCGCGCCGACGAGCGGTTCGTAGAACGCGGCCTTCGCATTCTTTTTCAGCAGCTCGAGATCCGCGTCGCCGAGCAGCGGCGCGATGTCGTCGAAGATCGTCGCTTCCTTCACGCCGTACCGGCCGAGCGCGTGAAACAGGCCGCGCGTGTAGCTGGCCTCGAGCCCGTTCTGCCAGCGCAGCGCCTCCAGCGTCGGCGCTGCGCGTCGCGCAGGCCGACGAGCTCGCCGAGCTTCATGTGTGGGCTCGCCGACGTCAACGGCGGCGCGCCCGACGAGGGCGCCGCGATGCAGAACTGATCGGTGCCGGTGCCGGTCGCCAGATCGACGTGCAGCTTGCTCGGCACCGCCAGCCGATGCAGCGCGGCGCTCTTGCCTTCGGTCATCGTGACGACCACGCGCGCGAGCGTCGCCGGCGTCAGCGGCCGGTTGATCAGCAGCATCGTGTTGATGGTGCCGGCATACGCGGGCACTTTCTGGATGCCGGTCTCGTTCTCGCGCCACGTCGCCGGCTCGCCCGCCGTCGTCGCGTTGCCCTCGACGCCGGCGGTCACCGCGGCGGTCACCGCGAGCTCTTCGTCGACTTCCGTCACCAGCGCGACGTAGTTCATGTTCGCGGCGGTGCCCATGACGGCCGTCTGCGTCCGGCGGCAACGCCGACTTCGGCGCACACCCGATCGTGATAGGCGTCCAGGCCGTCTTCGACCATCGACGCGATGCCGGTCGACGATGGGCGGTCCCTTCGCAGCTCTGATGATTCACGCAGGTGACGGACCTGATCGACCTGGCCGCCGTTGCGGACCGACGTGCTCAGCACGTGATGCGGCTCCATTGCAGATCGGCGACGAGAAAGCGGCCGGATCGCCGGAGGTCGAACGACGGCTGCTGCAGAAGACACTTCCCAATGCATGCGTGTCTCCGAGATCGATCGCTTAGCCAAGCCGAGCCGATCGAGGTGGCGCGCGTGCTGCTCGAACCACGCGGCCAGACGCTGATAGTGCGCCGCCTTCGAGAGCGACCGATGGCGCGTCGATGCCGAACACTTCAGCGCAGACCTCAGGGTGCTCGAACGCGCCGTGCAAGTATGTGCCGATCACTCCCGAGCCGCGGACGCCGTCGTCGCCGCCGTCCGTCGAGCCGCGCGAACGGCGTGCACTGACTGCTCGCCTCCAACGTCGTGACGCCGAGATGAATCTCGTAGCCGCCGAACCGACGCCTCCGGGCGTGGTCGGCGATCACCGCCTCGCGTCTGCTTTTCACGGCTGAGGACGGTCACTGCCGAAAGCAGTCCCAGTCCCTCGGCGGCTCCGGCGGACGATTCCATCCCGGCCGGATCGTGGATCGCGCGTCCGAGCATCTGATAGCCGCCGCAGATCCCGATGATCGTCGTGCCGCGCGCGATGCTGCTCGAGAATCCAGTCCGCCAGGCCGTGTCTCGCGGAGCCAGGCGAGATCGGCGATGGTGTTCTTGCTGCCAGGCAGCACGACGAAGTCGTAGCGATCCGCGACGCGGCGACGTGATCCAGTCGGCCCACGTCAGCAGACGGAAGTCGGTCGCGTTCGACACGTGCGGGAAATGCACGATCGCCAGCCGCGCGCCCGGTGGCGCGCGGCGTGCGCGGCCGCGTCTGCAGCGCCAGGCTGTCTTCGGCGTCGAGATGCAGATCCGCGGCGTAGGGAAACACGCCGAAGCACGTCGACGCCGTTCGCTCTTCGAGCATCCGCACGCCCTCGTCGAAGAGCGACATGTCGCCGCGGAACTTGTTGATCGCGAAGCCGCGAAACAGCGACCGCTCGTCGGCGCTCAGCAGATGCGCCGTGCCCGATGACCGATCCGAACACGCCGCCGCGCTCGATGTCGGCGACGAGCAGCCACGGCGCGCGGATCGCGTGTCACGAGGCCGAGGTTGACGAGATCGTGCTCGCGCAGGTTCAGCTCGGTCGACGCTGCCGGCGCCTTCGATGACGATCACGTCGAAACGGCTCGACAGATCCTCGTACGCCGCCAGCACCTCGCCGACGCAGCTCGTCGGCGTGCGCGTAATGCTCGCGCGCCGACAGCGTCTTCCACACGCGTCCGTTGACGACGACCTGGCTCGCGCCGTTGCCGCTCGGCTTCAGCAGGATCGGGTTCATCGCGGGCTCCGGCTCGAGCCCGCACGCTTCGGCCTGCGCCACCTGCGCGCGGCCGATCTCGCCGCCCGTCCGGCACGGATACGAGTTGTTCGACATGTTCTGCGCCTTGAACGGCGCGACCGACACGCCTCTGCCGCGAAGCCACGCGCAGATCGCCGTCGCCATCCAGCTCTTGCCGGCGTTCGACGACGTGCCGCCGACGAAGAGCGCGCGCGTCACAGCGCCGCGACCTCTGACGCAGCACCCACACCAGATACGGTCCGCCGAGAATCGCCATCACCGCGCCGGCCGGAACCTCCGACGGCGCGACGATCGACCGGCCGATCGCGTCGCACGCCGCGAGCAGCACGCCGCCGCCAGGAACGCGCACGGCATGAGCACCCGGTGATCGGCGCCGATCCGCGTGCGAATCAGATGCGGCACGACCAGGCCGACGAATCCGATCGGACCGGTCAGCGCGACCGTCGCGGCCGTCAGCACCGAGCCTGCGCCGTAGCCGCTCAGCGTCAGCCGCGTCACGCGTGCGCGCCGCGAGTCGCGGCCCACGACGGATCCACCGCCATCAGGTTCCAGGATCTGTGCCTGACGCATCACGATCGCGGCTGACAGCGCGACCACCGCGACGAACGCCGCCGAGCGCCGCGTAGTCCACCGAGTCGATGCTGCCGATCAGCCATCGCGTGATCGAAAACGACTGGTCGGGCTGACCAGGCCGTAGATGACGATGATGAGCGCGGAGCACACGCTGTTGGCGGCGAGGCCGGACAGCAGCAGACTGAACGACGAGACGCGCCGCTGCTGCAGCGCGCCGCCGACCACGAGCGCCAGCACGACCGCCGCGCCGGCGAGCGCCGCCATCCAGATCGCCGGGCATGCCGCGCGATCTGCTGCCAGCCGAGCCAGATCGCGACGCACCGCGCCGAGCGACGCGCCGGCGGAGATGCCGAGCGTGTACGGCGTGGCCAGCGCATCGCGCAGCATCGCCTGAAACAGCGTGCCCGCGAGCGACAGCGCGCCGCCGGCGAAGAGACCGAGCAGCGTGCGCGACAATCGCAGCTGCACGAGGATCGACCAGTCCGGCTCCTCGCCGCGCGCGCACGCGCCGAAGTCGAGCCCGAACGGACCGACAAACGGCAGCAGCAGCGCCGCGGCGCAGAACGCCGCCGCAAAGAGCGACACCCACCGTCCCGCTGTGCGCGGCGACGCGGTCGTCACTGCATGACGACCCACGACCGGCCCGACGGCGGTCGTCGACAGCGTCAGTCGCGGCGAGAACAAGCGCAGCCAGTCCGTGCGTGCGCGCCGCCTCTTCGACCGGCACGTCGAGCGCCACGCGGCCGTCTGCGAGGACGATGATGCGCGTCGCGTAGGTCAGCGCGAGGTTCAGATCGTGCGTCACGGCCAGGCACGCGGCGCCTCGCTCGCGCTCCTCGCGCAGCAGCGAGAAGCAATGCAGCTGCTGATCGATGTCGAGGTGCGTCGACGGCTCGTCGAGCAGCAGCAGCTGCGGCGCCTGCGCGAAGCAGGCGGCGAGCAGCACGCGCTGGCGCTCGCCGCCGCTCAGCGTCTGCACCAGGCGATCGCGCAGGTCCCAGCAGTCCGTCCGCCGCATCGCCCGCTCGACGGCGCGCGCGATCCTCGTCGGACTCGAACCACCGATCGGTGTGCGGATACCGGCCCATCAGCACGAGCTCGCCGGCGAGAAACGGCAGATCGGGCCGCACAGCCTGCGGCAGGTGCGCGACCAGCCGCGCGCGCTCGCGCGGATCCAGTCGCCCGCGGGCCGATCGTCGAGCCGCACCACGCCGCCAGTGGACCGCCGCGAGACCGGCGACGATGTCGAGCAGCGTGCTCTTGCCGGCGCCGTTGCGTCCCATCACCGCGACGACTTCGCCGCGCGCCGACGTCGAGCGACACGCTCGACAGCACCGCCCGACCGCCGACCTGCCACGCGACGTTCTCGATCCGCAGCCGGACGCTCATCGCGCCGTTCGCGCTCGCAGCAGCGCCGCGACCCATTCGGCGGCGTCGACGACGCGCGGTCCCGGGACGACGAGGGCATCGGTCGTCGCGGCATGAACCCGACGGTGTCTTGACGGCGCGTCAGCGTTGGGTAGGCGCTCCACAGGCGCTCGTTGATCGGCTGGCGCAGCCGCCGCTCGGCCTCGGTCTCGCCCATGTCGACGGTGTCGACGATCACGTCGGGATCGAGGCGCAGGACGGTCTCCATCGAGATTCGCGGATACTCCGGCTGTCCCTGAATGGCGAGCACGTTCCTGCCGCCCGCGATCTCGATCAGGTCGTTGATGTACGACCCCGGTCCGACAGCGACGAGGTCGGTCAGCGTGCCCGGACTGCCGGCCGATGATGAACAGACGCTCGTGGGCGAGCTGTGTCAGCTGCTCGCACGACGCACCTGCTGCAGGCGGCGCTCGATGTCCGCGACCAGCGAGTCGCCGCGATGCCGGCTCGCCGGCCGCCTGTGCGATCTGTCGAATCGACGGAGAACACGCTGGCGAGCGTGCCGCGATCGACCACCACGAACGGGATGCGGAGCGCGCGCGAGCCGGCGGTCGATGCCGGTGGACAGCTCATGGACGATGACGAGGTCCGGCCGGAGACCGGCGATCGGCTCGGCGTCCGGCTTCGAGGAACGTGCCGACTTTCGGCAGCTTCAGAACCGCCGGCGGAAACCGGCAGTAGCTCGAAACGCCGACGACGCGATCGCCGAGGCCGAGGCGCGAAGAGCGTTTCGGTGATGCTCGGCGACGTCGAGACGATGCGTGACGGAGTCGCCGCGCGAACGGCGGCGACCATCGGCGGACGGCGCCGATGATCACCAGACCGACCGCGCGACGAAGGGTTCGTGTCTACCAGGCACGCGAGAAACGATTGCCGGCCTTGCCCGTGGCGTCGCGCAGCGAGCCGCTGACGCCCGCGTCGTGTTCGAGCTTGCGGCCGAACAACCACAGCAGGTCGGACAGTCGGTTGACGTAGGCCAGGATCGCCGGCTGCACCGCGACGCCGCCTTCCTGCAGCCGCACCAGCGCGCGCTCGGCGCGCCGGCAGATCGTCCGCGCGACGTCGAACGCCGCCGCGGCGCGATGCTCGCCCGGGATCGACCAGTCGGCCAGGATGCCGTCGATCGCCTCGATCCGGTGGACCTCGGTCGTAAGGCGATCGACGAGCGCCGGCTCGATCACGATCTGCGGCTTCGGACTCTCCGCCGGCGTCGCCAGCGAGCTGAACCGATTCTGAAGAGATCCTGCTGGATGCTCTTGGTGAACGCCGCGATCTCCGGTGTCCTCGCAGATCGATCGCGCGAATCCCAGGCTCGAATTCAGCTCGTCGATCGTCCCGTACGTTTCGACGCGTTCCGACGCTTTCGAGACACGGACGCCGCCCGCGAGGCTGGTCTCGCCGCCGTCGCCCCGCATCGTGCTAATGCTCATGCCGCTGTTCTCCTTTAGCGTCCGCCGACCGTGACGGTGAGGCCGGTCCGCACCGCTCGCGGCAAGGCCGGAAAGCCGGCCGCGGCTTCGAACTGCTTGTCGAACGCGTTCTCGAGCGTCAGTGCCCAGCGCAGCCGCGGATGGATCTTGTAGGACCCGCTGATGTCGAATTTCTGGTACGCGGCGTCGAGGTCCTTGTTCGGCAGCAGCATCGAGTTGCCGAAACTCGGGTCGGTCAGGAACGTGCTGTCGTCCTGCTTGCCGAAGAAATGCCCCGCCAGCGCGACCTGCGCCCGCGTGTCGCTGTAGATCAACGTCAGGCTGCCTGAATTGGTCGGGCGGCGGAACGGCCGCGCGCCAACGAGCGGCGCGAAGGCGCCGATCTGGATCCCGGAAACGCCGGATTGATCGCCGGCCGCAGGGCGCCGCTGCTGAACGATTTGGTGACGACCGCGTCGAGTACGTGTAGGAAGCGGTCATGTGGATCCGGCCGGCCACGGCTTCGCCGGATGTTTCGACACCGCGCGCGTCGTTCGACTGCGAGTTCACGTATGCGCCAAACGCCGTGGCATTGGCGGCCGACACCGGCACGCCCACCTGCGGCAGCGCCGTCTTGCTGAGAAACTCAATCAGATCGTCGAAGGTGTTGTTGAAGTAGGCGACGCGCACCCGGCCGCGTCCGCGTGCCAGGCCCTGCTCGATGCCGATGTCCAGTGTGCGGCTCCGCTCGGGTCCGACCGGGGTGACGCCGAGGCTCGACGCCGTCACGGCGGGAATCAGCACGAACAGCGACGACAGCTCCTGCGACAGGTTTGGCTCTTTGATCCCCTTGCCGGCGTTGAAGGTCACCTTGGTATCCCCAAGCGACTCGGTAGCCGACGGCTGACGCAGATACGCCGCGACCGACACACGCGGCGAGGCGGTGTTGCCAGAGATCTCGTTGCGATCGAATCCGACGCCACCCGTCACGAACAGCCGTCCCATCGCCGACGCGCGGGCCTCGGCGAACGCGCCGTAGTTGGCGCGCGTCGTTTCGGTCAGCGACCCGGCAAAAGCGATGTGCCATGCTCGTGCTCGACGCGGACACCGCCCGAGACGTCGAGCGCCTGGCTGACGTGGTAGCCGGTCTGGCCGAGCAGCGATCGCCCGTGTCACGGTCGAATCGAATGGCGACGGATAGGTGCCGCCGAAATCAGGATGGCGCGGCCTGTCACCGAGTAGCCGTTGGCCCCGGTGATGGTGACCAGGTTGCCGAGGAAGTTGGCGAAGTCCGACGGATCGAGCGAGTGCCGGTGGGTGCCGGGTTTTCGTTGTGGTAGTCCTGGTCGGCGACGCCGAATCGCACCGTGCTCTGCCAGCGGTTGGTGATCTGCGACTGACGCCGCGACCGACGCGTAACGTCGAGCGGCGCGTTGAGCCGAGTCGTCGGCAATCCCGAAGAAGTCGAACGCGTTGGGGCTGCCGTAGCTTCGTGTCGATCCACCGCACCGTGCCGCTCAGATCGGTGTTCGTGCCCAGCATGACTCCGAAGCGGCTAGCCAGGGTGTTGTTCCGGTAGGCGTTGTTCGGCACGCTGTTGTCGGTTTGCAGGTGCGAGACGCCGGCGAAGTAATCGAAGCGGCGGATTGCGCCGCCAACCGACGCATCCTCGTGGGACGATGGCGAGGTTGCCGCCATCCACGGATGCCATCAGCTCGGGAATCCTGGATCGTCCTCGCCGGGTCGTGATGTTGACGACGCCGGTCATCGCGTCGCTGCCGTAGATCACGCTGTTCGATCCGCGCAGCACCTCGACGCGCTCGATGCCGGTTGTCGCAATGTCAGCGAAATCGAAGGCGCCGCCGATGTCGTTCGCAGGGACGCCGTCGATCAGGATCTTGTTGAAATTCGAGCTGCCGCCACGAACGAACAATGACGTCGATGCCGCCGCGTGCCTCCAACCTGCACGACGGCCGCGCCCGGCACCGTGCGCAGCGGCTCGAGCAGGTCGGTGTTTCCCGAGCTCTCGATCGTGGACGAGTCGAGCACCGTGACCGGCGCGCCGATCTGCGCTGCCACGACCGGCGTCGCCGCCGCGGTCACGGTGACGTCGGTTTCGAGCGTGCCGATCGGCAGCGACACGTTCACGCCGTCGTCTGCGTTCCCGCGCCGACGAAGATCGGCGCCGTCGTCCGCGGCTGAAAGCCTTCCGATGCGGCCTGGATCTGATAACGACCTTCAGGCAACGCGTCGAACACGAAGTCGCCCTCGCTGTCGCTCTTCGTTTCCTTTGACGACCTGACTCTCGCGCAGGAGCATGACCGTCGCTCCAGTCACTCGCGCGCCGAGCTGATCGACGACGGCGCCTTTGATCGACGCGTCATCCGCGGCCGGCGCGGCAACGACGCCCAAACAGAAGACTCAGTGGGGCAAACAGAATCAGACTTCGCAGGAAGATCCATCGATGCATCGCAGCCACTCCTCGAGCAGAGCGGCGGACTGACCGTGACGTCGCATACCTTCCGTCGTCGCGGAAAGTCGACCGCAGAAGGTCTGGGTAGGTCTCCTGGCTCGGAGGTGCAGAGCGTGTCTCTGCGGCTGCTTCACCTTCCCCGGCTGGCGGCCGAGTGGTTCAATCGAAGCAGCGTCCTCACTCACAGTGGCGGGACCGCGCCGGATTCGCACCGGACTTCCCTGTTATGCCCGTCGTGGGCACCCAAACAAGACGACGGTTATACCACGATCCTTTCCCGTTCGCATAAATGCGACGTAAGGAAACGGTGACTTGTCCTCAGTGCCGCAGAACGCGCATCTAGAATGTTGAGATGCGATTGTTCGTCGTCTGCTACACGGCGTTGTGCTTCGGTGTTCATGGCGTCTGCGTGTTCATCATCGAAACCTGCCCCGGCCCCGGCCTCACCGCTCAAGCTATGGGGAGATCTCAAACCGGTGGTCTCGGTCAAGGAACTGATGCGGGACATGATCGATCCCGCCTCCGACTACGTCTTCGACTCGGTCGCGATCGTGAGCAGCAAGAAGGGCATGGTCGAAACGCAGCCGAAGACGGACGCCGACTGGGAGAAGATCCGCATCGGCGCGGTCACGCTGGCTGAAGGCGCTTACCTCCTCAAGATTCCGCGGCCGTTCGCCCCGCCCGGCGACGAGAACAACAGCACCGGCCCGGACCCGGAGGAATTATCGCCGGCACAAATCAAGGCCAAGCTCGAAGCCGACCCGGTGCTGTGGAACGCCAAGATCGAAGCGCTGCGCAATGTCGGCCTCGAGGTGCTCGAGATCGTGAAGCGGAAAGACGTCAACGAGCTGTGGGACGCCGGCGACAACCTCGATCGGGCCTGCGAGAGCTGTCACGTCGCCTACTGGTATCCAGGCGAAGCGAATGCCCTGAAGAAGCTCGACATGCGTTTGGAGGAGCTCTACGGGATCCATGCCGACCGAAGCCGGAAGCTGGGGATGGACGCCCGATAGCTACCTGGCACTGAACCCGACGGTGAACGCCATCGACACGCTGCGGCCCGGCCATCAAGCGTCAGGATGTCGCCCGGCGCCGGCGCGTTGGACTTCGCCGAGGCCGCGCTCACCGCCGTGATCGCGTGGCTGTCGGTGAGGTTGTTGACCGCCAGCCGGATGCGTCGACGCCGACAGGCGCGACGATCCGCGGCACGGTGTAGTTGAAGAACAGGTTGGTGATGTTGAACGGATCGATCGGAATCGCCTGGTGGAGCGTGGCGTTGTCGTTGTACATCTGGCCCACCCGCTTGCTGAAGAAGCCGACGTTCCAGCTGCCCAGGTTGTAGGTCAGACCGATCGTTTCGGTATCGCTCGGCGCGTTCTGCACCCACAGACCGGTGTCGGTGTATTTCGCGGAGCCCTTGGTGGCGTTCAGGTAGACGCGCGAGGCCGCCGCCGACGAGGATCGTGCTCTCCGCCTCGACGCCCTGCGTCATCGACTCGCCGTTCAGGAAGTACATGCGTGTCGCCGGTGACCGCGTCGATCGTCGACGAGTAGTCGCTCTGGAAGTTGATGTGGTAGAAGTCCACGTCGAGCGTCGCGCGGTGCGACTTCCAGACCAGATCCGACCTGATAGGTGTCGGTGAGAATCGGCTCTGGGCAGCGACGCCCACCTGTCGCGTTCTTCACATCGAACACGCTCGACGGCGGAATGTTCTGCCCCTTCCCGTACTGCGCATACATCGACCAGTAGGGCTGCACGAGCAGGTGCGCGTCGATCGACGGCAGCCAGGCGTGGTATTCGGCGAGGTTGATTGACGGACGGCGCGCCGTTCAGGTTGCCGACGGTCTTGCCGTTGTCGGCGAACTGCGTGAGGTTCTGCCGGTAGTAGGCGTACTTGATCCCGGGCGTGACGGTCAGGTTCGGCAGCGCCCGCCACGAGTATTCGGCATACGGCTGCAGCGTGGTGGTGCCGAACATCTCGTGGAAGTTCGGGAGCGCCGCGTCGATCCAGGTGCGCGGATCGGACGGGATCTGGTAGCGATCCGTCGACGCGCATCTCGGACCACAGCCCGGTGCGGAAGACGCCCCGGTCTCGACACGTAGGTCACCGGCAGGTTGTTGCCGTACTTTGCGATAGCTGTTCAACTTGTCGGTGGCGCTCGTCGTGCGTGATCGTCGTCACGCCGTTGTAGTTCTGCTTGTTGTAGTGCCGCATCGTGTAGGCCTTGTTGTCGATCGACCAGCTGTTGCCCAGCAGCGTTCTGAAGCCGACGTTACTCGAAGTCGGTCGGGATCGAGTAGAAGTTGAACTTGTAGTACAGCGGCGAGGCGGGATCGTCGGTCATCAGGAAGTTGTCGCCGAACTGCTGAACCTGCGCGCGGGTCGATCCCTTCTGGTTCGGCGTGTTGCTCGTGAGATGCATGATCGACGCTGAACGCGCGTCAGCGACGTGTTCGTCGCTCGACCTGGTACTGGTATTTCGCCGAGAACGCGTCGCGCTGCTGGAAGTTGAACGTCTGGTAGCCGTCCGACCGCATCTCGTGCAGGTCGAACATCAAGCGCGATGCGTGCCGTCCGTGCCGAACCGGCCGGTATTGAAGTCCACGTCGAACAGCCTGCGTGTTGAACGAGCCGTACGACACCGTGCCGTTCAGGAGGCGATCGGAATTCAGCGACCGCGACAGCAGGCTCACCGACCCGCCGTAGGTCGACGGTCCGATCGTGGCCGCCGATCCCGGGCTGCGGTCGAACACCGTGGATCCGATGGTCTGCGCCGGGAAGAACGCCCACGAGTGGTGCGTCGGATCGTTGGTGTCGTTGAAGGGAATCCCGTCGTAGGTCATGCTGTACTGGCCGTCCTTGAACCCGCGGAAGAACGTCTTGGTGTCGCCGAGACCCGGACCGTTGGCGCTGACGCTGAACGTGCCCGGCGCCATCTGCAGCACCTGGCTGTAGTCGGAGATCGGCGACGTGTAGTTCCGGATGTACTCGTTGCTGATGAGCGACTGCGCCGAGCGCGCGGTCAGCGACGACTGCGACGGCGCTGCCACCGCCGCCGCCGGCAGCGCCGCCGACACGGTCACGGTCTCGCTGATGTTCGCGACGCTCAGCTGGATGGAGACCGTCGTCGCTGCGCCTGCCGTGACCTGGATGCCGGTGCGCCGGATGGCTTCGAAACCGGGCACGAAGACCTCGACCGCGTAGGAGCCGGGCGCCAGATCGGACGCGGAAAACCGGCCGGCACCATCGGTCGTCGTCGTCGAGACCGCGCCGGTCGTCTCGTTGCGGACGAGGACCGGCGCGTTGACGACGGCCTTGTTGTCGGGGTCGACGACGGACCCGGTGATCCGCGAAGCCCGGGCTGCGCCAGCGGCCGCGCGAAGGCTGCAGGAGCGCACAGAGCACATCAGCCCACTAAATAAGAACGCTGCGGCATGTCGTGCCTCATTGAAGGAAGTGAAGTGCGGGCACGACGAGTACGTGAGACGTGTTATCGACGCTGCACAACGGCATCGTTAAATCGAGGTCACGAACTCAGTGCTCGATTACGAAAACTTTAGAAAACCAGAGTCTCGCCTACCTGAACGTCACGCCCGCAGTGGCGCGCCAGTAGCGTAGCCTGCCCGGCGCGAAGTCCGACCCCCTCGCCTCGGTTCACATCTTCCAGGTTGCGCAGATATCGCACGTCGCCCCGAGGCCGATGTGGTCGTTGAAGAAACCCATCATGCCGCCGCCGAAGTCATAGCCGAGCTCGTTGGTCGACCGCGATCGATCGAGGATGACCCCCTTGCTCGCTGTGCGTCCGCATCAGGCCGAACCCGCGCCGACACGAACGGGCGGATGCCGGCCCCGTCGTCGCCGCCGATCGGGATTCCGAGAATGGCGTTGCCCATCACCGTGATGCCCTGACGTGCCCGAACTCGTTCGTCGATCCGAAGAACTCCGGCGAGTAGCCGATGTCGGCTTCGAACCCGAAAATGCCGGCACCCATGTATCCCATCGTCGTGCCGAACGCGCTTCGACCATCGTCGGTCGTGGTGGCGGCGTTCGCCCCGACCCACGCCGCGACATACCCGTCCGCCCGCCGCCTGGACGGGCAAGCACACGATCATGCAGCCGACGACGCAGAGCACACAACGTTTCGTGAGGATCCCCATCGACACCTCCCTGCGTGGCTTCGCAGTGCCTGCGATGCCGATGGGGACGAACCGCAAGCGTCACGCCAGAAACGGACGTCAATCGAACCGGACGGGACGGCTGCCTCTTCCAATCGGGAATCGGCTTCACGGGAAGATGCGTCCCGGCCGGCATCTGACTCAAGTCCAGTTTGAGCCGGAGCTGAGAGGTCCGGCTGGCGAAGTCGCGGGCGTTGTTCGCTCCCGCGAACGCTTCGAGGTGCAGGTGCGGCGCGACGTGGTATGCCAGGCGGAAGGCGACGTCTGTAGTTCGCCCCTCTGCGGTTGTCGGGATCGTAGGGAGCCTCGAGCGAGTCGGTCTGCGTCGGATCGATCGGTGCACCATCCTGCTGAATGCTCTGAACGCCGCCGCCAGCAGCGATCTCGTATTCGAGACGCTCACGCCGCTCGAGCCACGAGACAGGCACCGAGCCGAGGAGGTAGCGCTGCGGGCTGAGTAGCCGCCATGTCCGATTGAGAAGAAGTTCAGGTTCCGGTCGTAGTCATGGCGGTGGCGTTCGCCGACCGACAGGCCGCCGTGGCCGGTCTTGACGATGCGCCAATACGCACCGGCCGTGCCCTGCGCACTCCAGCGTTGTCGCGACGCGAGCGCCGTGGAGGAATGAGCCGCCGACCGAGCGCGTACTGACCGCTGTCAGACCCGCTGGTGGATTGAACCGCAGCGTGCCGGAATCGGACACGACACCACCCCACACGATGCCCGTGTCTCCGGATCGCGCGGCGCCGGCGCGCGACAGCAGGCTGTCCTTCACGGCATCGCGCGCCGCGGTGAGTTTCAGTGAGCCGTCAGGCGATCCGATCCGCAAGCCGCTCGGTCCAGTTCTGCACGAGAAATTCCTTCGGCAACACGCCGAACACCACGCCGAACTGATTGCCCGACACCTGCAGTTCTCCGGCCCATCCCCCTCTCGCCCGTTGTCCGGCGAATTGGGCACCTCGCGCGCAACGATCCGAATCGATAGCCCGATTGCCCATCCGGAGTTCCGCTGTCGAGATCGAGCCAATGCGCGTCGACGCCGACCCGAACGGCATTGAAGATCGCCACCGATCCGCTCGGCGACGCTGTCCCGGAACGATCAACCGATTGATGCCCGGATCTCCGAGTCCGAGCGGTGAACGGGCTGGCGACGCCGATGCTCGGCGCGTTGCGTGTCCTGACGACGTCGAGCTCGTTCTGAATCCGACGGACGTTGACCTGCGGTCGCTACGCGAGTCGCTCGCGGCCCGTGACGTCGGTGCGGCGTTATCCGGCCGGCACGACATCTCGCCGACGACGCCTGGCACGCGCCGAGGTTCCGCCGCCGATGGCTTCGGCCTCGCTTTCGGTTCGACACTGTCGAACGACCGCGGAGCCGCCGTTCGTTTCGGTACGGCGAGCTGCGGCCAGAGCGCCGGGCGGTGGTTTGTCCCTTCGTAGTCGTCGTCGATAGCGCCAGGGCCGTCATGTGAAACGGCTCTCGGGATCGTTGGTGGCGCTGGCGACCCTCCACGAAAGCCGCTGTTCCTGGCGGCGAAGCGCTGGCTCCGCGATGCCCCGGATGTAACGCCTCGCCGCTCGTCGCGCCGCTACAGCGCGACATTGCCGACGATCACGTTCTCTTCCGCCGCGAACGTCGAGCGCGCGCGGCGGCACGACGATCGATCCGTCCGCCGGACAAGCCCCTTGCCGACGTAGTCGTTCGCCTCCCCTTCGAGGCGCGAGCGTCAGCCCGCGCGGAATGAACGCGCCGAAGCTCTGTCCGGCCGAGCCGGTGCAACCGGATGCGAATCGTGTCGTCGGGCAGGCCCGTCGCCGCCCCACATCCGCGTCACCTCGGAGCCCGAGCATCGTCCCGATCGGCGCGATCGACGTTGCTGCACCGGCCGCTCGATCGACGACCGGCTCCGGTGGACGATCGCGTCACGGCACGCCTCGATGAGATCGCTGATCGAACGCGCGGTCGAGGCCGTGGTCCTGCGCCTGACGCGCGCGGCGCGGCGACCGCGTGAACGGCGCCGGTCAGCATGTCGCTGATAATCGAGCCCGCGCGCCTTCCAGTGGTCGATCGCCGGACCGCATGTTGAGCCGGTCCACCATGCCGATCATCTCGTCCATCGTGCGGAAGCCGAGCAGCGCCATGTGCTCGCGCACTTCCTCGGCGATGAAGCGGAAGAAGTTGACGACGAACTCGGGCTCGCCGGTGAAGCGCTGCGCGCAGCGCGGGATCCTGCGTCGCGATGCCGACCGGACAGGTGTTGAGATGGCAGACGCGCATCATCACGCAGCCCGAGACGACGAGCGGCGCCGTGGCGAAGCCGAACTCCTCGGCGCCGAGCAGCGCCGCGATGACGACGTCGCGGCCGGTCTTGAGCTGGCCGTCGGTCTGCACGACGATGCGGCCGCGCAGCCCGTTCAGCCGCAGCACCTGCTGCGTCTCGGCGAGGCCGAGCTCCCACGGAATGCCGCCGTGCTTGATGCTCGTGAGCGGCGACGGCGCCGGTGCCGCCGTCGTGGCCCGAGATCAGCACGACGTCGGCGTGCGCCTTCGCGACGCCCGCCGCGATCGTGCCGACGCCGGCGACCGCGACCAGCTTCACCGAGATGCGCGCCTGCGGGTTCGCGTTCTTCAGGTCGTAGATGAGCTGCGCGAGGTCCTCGATCGAATAGATGTCGTGGTGCGGCGGCGGCGAGATCAGGCCGACGCCCGGCGTCGCGTAGCGCACCTTCGCGATCCACGGATAGACCTTGCGAGCCCGGCAGCTGGCCGCCCTCGCCGGGCTTGGCGCCCTGCGCCATCTTGATCTGGAGCTCGTCGGCGTTGACGAGGTACTCGCTCGTGACGCCGAAGCGCCCCGACGCGACCTGCTTGATCGGCGCTGCGCCGCCAGTCGCCGTTGGCGTCGCGGCGGTAGCGCGCCGGATCCTCGCCGCCCTCGCCGGTGTTCGACTTCGCCGCCGAGCCGGTTCATCGCGATCGCGAGCGTCGTGTGCGCTTCCTCGCTGATCGATCCGCACGACATCGCGCCGGTCGCGAAGCGCTTGACGATCTGCTCGACCGGCTCGACCTCCTCGATCGGAACCGGCGCGGTCGCCGGACGCAGCTCGAGCAGGCCGCGCAGCGTCGCGAGCCGCCGCGTCTGGTCGTCGACCAGCCTGCGTGTATTCCTTGAAGATCGCGTACTGCCCGCGTGCGCGTGGCGTGCTGCAGCTTGAAGACCGTTTCCGGCGTGAAGAGGTGCGTACTCGGCGCCGCGCCGCCACTGGTATTCGCCGCCCACGGTCGGGCCGCGCGCTGTCGCGCGCGCGCGGCGCGTAGGCGCGCCGGTGACGCTGCGAGCACTCTCGCGCGCGATCTCCGTCGATCCCGATGCCGCCGATGCGTGACGGCGTCCCGGTGAAGTGCTTCGTCGACGAACGCGCCCGTCGAGGCCGATCGGCCTCGAAGATCTGCGCGCCGCAGTAGCTCTGCAGCGTCGAGATCCCCATCTTCGACATCACCTTCGAGGATGCCCTTGTTCAGCGCGTGGATGTAGTGCTCGACCGCCGTCTCGTAGCGTCGACGCCCGGCAGGTGCCCCTGCGCCGGATCAGGTCGGCGATCGTCTCGAACGCGAGATACGGGTTCACGACGCCCGCGCCGTAGCCGAGCAGCAGCGCGCAGTGGTGCACCTCGCGCGCGTCGCCGGACTCGACGACGAGGCCGCAGCGCGTGCGCGTGCCCTTGCGCACCAGATGGTGGTGCACCGCGGCCGTCGCCAGCAGGCTCGGGATCGGCGCGCGATGTGCCGGTCGGCGCCGCGGTCCGACAGGATGACGATCGTGTAGCCGGCGTCGACGGCGTCCGCTCGCGCGCTGCTTGAGCGTCCTCGAGCGCGCGCTCGAGGCCCGGCGCCGTTCCGCGACGGATCGAACAGCGTCGGAATCGTCGTCGAGCGGAACGCCGGCAGGTACACGTGGCGCAGGCGCGCCAGCTGCGTGTTGTCGATGACCGGATACGTCGATGCTTGATCTGGCGGCACGACTCCGGCCGTCGGCTCGAGCAGGTTGCCTTCGGGCCCCACCGTCGATCCCATCGTCGTCACCAGCTGCTCGCGGATCGCGTCGAGCGGCGGATTGGTGACCTGGGCGAACGTCTGCTTGAAGTAGTCGTAGAGCACGTGCGGCCGGTCCGAGAGCACGGCCAGCGCGCGTGTCGGTGCCCATCGAGCCGATCGGCTCCTCGCCGGTCGGCCGCCATCGGCGCGAGCAGCATGCCGCAGATCTTCGTCGGTGTAGCCGAACATGCGCTGGCGGCTGCACGACCGTCTCGTGCCTGACGCGCGGCATGTACGGCGGCTCCGGCAGATCGTCGATGTCGACGAGGTTCTCGCGCAGCCAGTCGCGCATAGGGATGCGCCGCGGCGAGCTCGCGCTTGATCTCCTCGTCGGAGACGATGCGCCCTCGCGCGGTGTCGACGAGGAAGATGCGCCCGGGCGCAGGCGGTCCTTGACGACGATCTCGTCGGGCGCGAGGTCGAGCACGCCCGCCTCCGGACGCCATCACGACCGAGGCCGTCGCGCGTGACGCAGTAGCGCGAGCGGGCGCAGGCCGTTGCGATCGAGCACCGCGCCGATCAGCGCGCCGTCGGTGAACGCGATCGCCGCCGGGCCGTCCCAGGGCTCCATCAGCGCCGAGTGGTATTCGTAGAACGCCTTGCAGCGCCGGGTCCATCGTCTGCGTGCCCGACCACGGCTCGGGGATCATCATCAGCATCGCGTGCGGCAGCGAGCGCCCGGCCATGACCAGGAGCTCGAGCACGTTGTCGAACGTCGCCGTGTCGCTGCCGCCCTCGCGGATGACCGGCAGGAGCTTGCGCAGATCGTCGCCGAACAGCGGCGACTCGCAGCAGGCCCTTCGCGCGCGTGCATCCAGTTGATGTTGCCGCGCAGCGTGTTGATCTCGCCGTTGTGCGCGACGAAGCGGTACGGGATGCGCGAGCGGCCACGACGGGAACGTGTTGGTGCTGAAGCGCTGGTGCACGAGCGCGAGCGCCGATTCCATGTCGGGATCGGCGAGATCGGGAAACGTCGGCTGGATCTGCGCCGGCCGTCAGCATCCCCTTGTAGATCAGCGTGCGCGACGACAGGCTCGGGATGTAGAACCGCTGGCGATCGTGCTGGCGGCAGCGCGTCGACCGCGTGCTCGATGCGCTTGCGGATGACGTACAGCTTGCGCTCGAAGCGCCATCGGATCCGCGCCGAGCGCGTCGGCGCAGGCTCGCGCCGACGCAGCCGATGAACAGCTGCTCGATCGACCGGACGCGGTCGCGCTGGCGGACGGCCCGAGGTGCGCGTCTTCGACCGGAACGTGCCGCCAGCCGAGGAGCGTCTGCCCCTTCGTCCGCGATCACGCGCTCGATCAGTCGCGCGCGACGCGCCGCGCGCTGCGATCGCGTGCGGCAGGAAGATGGCGCCGACGCCGTAGCTGCCCGGCGGGCGGCAGGTCGATGCCGAGTCGCGGCGGCGACCTTGCGAAGGAAACGGTCCGGCGATCTGGATCAGGATGCCGGCGCCGTCGCCGGTGTTCGCCTCGCAGCCGCACGCGCCGCGGTGCTGCAGGTTGATCAGCACCTCGAGGCCGCGCGCGATCGACGCGCGTGCGAACGGCCGGCCTGCGATGTCGACGACGAACCCGACGCCGCAGGCGTCGCTGTTCCTCGCGCGGGTCGTGCAGGCCCTCGGCCTGTGGGGGCGTCGAAGCGAATCGGATGAGCCATGGCTGCGTCCTCGTGCACGGGCGTTTATCCCTTATCTGCAAGTAGAAGTGAAATACAATGATCACATCGGAAGCATAACAAAAACAGATGAATCCAGCCGGGACCCTCCCGCCCCGGACTGACTCCGTCGCGGTCGGGCGCTTTGCCGACGATCTTGGTGACCACTGCACGCGATCCCCTACAAGATCGTTGAAGAGCGGCCGCCGGCCCTGCTTCGAAAACTGGCAGAAATACGGCCTGAAACCACACGATCTCGCGAGCCAGGCGTGGTGTGCCTCTTGCTGCTCCGCGTCCCTGTGCATGATGCCGGCCACCACGGTGGCACACTGTTGGTAAATGCCGTGCGACCGCCGAGAATTGCCTGGGACGGCGTCCTGGCGGCGTTCGCCGAGTCGCTCAATCTGCTCTAATCTAAGAACCCGACATGATCGCGGACGGCAAGCGTGGGATCTCTCTAAGGGCGCGCGCGTGGCCGTGCTCGAAGCGCGGATGAGCGCCGAGCTGGCGGCCATGGTCAGCACGATTTGGCGGGGTTCCCTACTCGGCTCCGGCGGTCCGTGAGACACCGCTCGAACAGCCCGCGAAGACATCAGCGGCTCATTGACGCCTTGTGCGACAACCGCTTCGCGATTGTCGTCCTGATGACCGGCGTCGGCGTGACGGCGCTGCTGCGCAGGCCGAACGGCTGGGCCGCTACGCGGCCGTGATCGACGCTCTTCGGAAGACGACGACCGTGTGTCGTGGCCCGAAGCCCGTCGCGGTGCTTCGCCGCACGACGTGCCCGTCGGCATCACGGCTGCCCGAACCGCATACGACGACCGAACTGCTGCAGGCGCTCGCGTCCGTCGACGTTGCCGGCAAAACCATCGGGTTTCTACATTACGGCGAGCGAAACGAGGCGGCCGCCGACGGCTTGCGGGCTCGCGGTGCGACGGTCGAGGAAGTCTGTCTTTACGAATGGCGCCTGCCTGAGGATTTGGCGCCGCTCGAGCGTCTCGTGGACGAGATTGTCGAGGGCCGGATCGACGCGCTCGTTATCACCAGTCAGGTTCAGTGCCGGCACCTGTTTGAAATCGCCGGCCGACTTGGCAAGCGTCAAGCGCTGACCGACGCGCTCAACGCCAAGGCTGTCGTCGCGGCCGTTGGCCCGGTTGCGCGTCCGCGCTCCGAGCCGTCGGCGTCATCCCTCACGTGCGGCCGCCCACCCCCAAGATGGGCCCCATGATGATCGCGCTCGCGGACTACTACGAACTCACAGGACGCCGAAAGGTTCCGGAGAGTCCGCGCGGCTTACAGCGCGTCGCGTTCGCCGGTGCGGATGCGGTAGGTCTGCTCGACCGGCAGGACGAACACGCGGCCGTCGCCGATCTCGCCGGTGCGCGCCGCCTGACGATCGCCTTGATCGCGTCGTCGGCCGATCGAGTCCGGCACGACGACCTCGATCTCCATCTTCGGCAGCAGGCTGACGTTGTATTCCTTGCCGCGGTAGATCGCCGTGTGGCCCTTCTGCTTGCCGTGGCCGCGGACCTCGGTGACCGTCATGCCGGAGATGCTCAGCTTCGCCAGCGCGTCCTTGACTTCGTCCACCTTGTTCGGGCGGACGATGCTCTTGATCAGCTTCATGATCTCCCTCCAGCATGCGTTGCAGGTCGGCCGTCAGCTCGAGCGTGCTCCGCCTCGGACGAGCTTGGCTCCGCCTTGGTGATGTGAAACACGTCGATGGCCCTGTGGCCCTCGGTCGCGATCAGCACGAGGTCGACGTCGCAGCCGTTCTGCGAGATGACGCGGCTGATCCGGTAGAGCAGCCCGAGCGCGTCGTCGGCGATGATGTCGAGAATCGTGTAGCGCCTGCGACGCCTCGATTGTCGCAGTGGACGACCGGCGTGACCCGGAGCGCGCCTGCGGTGGAGCAGCGCTCTGCTCGCGGCCGCGCAGCCGCGCGTGCACGCTCGGCGCGCCCGACGACGACCTCCTCCAGCACCTGGAACATCTGCTCGCGCGCGTCCGGCGTTGAGCGCGAGAAACCGCTCCTGGTCGGTGAACTGGAACACGTCGAGCACCAGGCCGTTCGGGTTGGTCATCGCGTGCCCGCGCAGGATGTCCATGCCGAACGACGACAGCACGCCGCAGATGTTCGAGAACAGAAACGGCTTGTCGAGCGTGACGACCGTGAGCTCCCAGGCCGAGCCTTTCTCGCTCGAGCCACAGGTGCACTTCGTCCGGGTGGATGTTGCGCGCCAGCCGGACGTGACGGTAGATGGCGTCGCCGATCGAACGAGCTGCAGGTAGCGGCGCGGCAGCCCGTCGAGGAAGTGCGTGATCTCCGTCTTCCGAGAGATCGGCGGGCCGGCTCGCGAGCAGATCGGCGCTGGCCCGCCTGGTTCGCGCTCGATCAGCTCGTCGCCGTAGCCGCAGCGTCAGGTGATTGTAGGTGTCGACGTACAGACGCCAGAGCAGCTCGTCCTGCCACGGCGTCAGCGTCTCGGGGCTGACGGCCTCGACGTCGGCCAGCGTCATCAGGCAGAGCATCTTCAGCCGCTCTTCGACGCCGACGAGCGCCGCGAACGTCCGTGACGATTTCGGGATCTTCGGTGTCGCGGCGGAACGCGACCTGCGACATCGCGCAGGTGGTTGGCGATCAGGAACTCGACCGTGCCGCGCGCGCCTCCGGCGCCAGACCGCAGCCGATCGAACATCTCGCGCGCCATGCGCACGCTTTCGAGCGCGTGATCGTCGTCGCGCCACTTGCCCACGTCGTGCGAGCAGCAGCGCCAGCACGAGCAGCTCGGGCGCCTGAGATCCTGGAGCAGCGACGAGAAGCGCTCGCGGTCCGGCGACGACGCGTGGCCAGCCGCTCGAGGTTCTGGATGGTGAGCAGCGTGTGCTCGTCGACCGTGTATTTGTGGAAGAAGTCGCGCACGACGCGACAGGTGATCGCCTGAAACGGCGGGAACATCCGCCCGAGCACGCCGCAGTCGTGCATTTCCGACAGGCGCGCGTACAGGCCGGCGCCCGGCTTCAGGAAGCGCAAGAGCGCCGCGACATGCGCGGGCGTCGGGAAGAAATCCTCGACGCGGAATCGCTCGGCGTGCTGCCGCATGATCGCCAGCGCTCGGATCCGACACGTCGCACTCGGCGTCGATCGCCGCCTGAAAGGCCGCGAGCCACGTCGCCGGCTGGACGGCAGCCTGACGGGCATCGATGAAGCAGATGCCGTCGGGCGTCTGTCCGAGGTTGGTGCCGACCGGCGTCGGCGCCGTCTTGCGCGATCCAGCCGAGCGAGCGCGTGACGATGCGCGCGTGGCGGAAGTAGTCGCTCATCAGCCGCTCGACGCGCTGCTGCGGAAACGCGCCCGGATACCCGAGGATGTCGGCGGCCGTTTCCTGCAGCGGGTGGCTGAGCGTGTTCGAGTTGCGCTTCGTCTCCAGGTGCAGGATCGACCGGACCCGCAGGAGAAAATCCTCCGCCTCGTCCAGCGCGCGCGAGATCTTCGGGCCCGCGCCGGAGCAGCGACGGATCGGTCAGCGCCGCAATCCACCGCATGGCCGTGAGATCGCGCAGCGCGCCGGGCGCTTCCTTGACGTCGGGCTCGAGCTGGTAGAGCGTCGGGTTGAAGAGCGCGTGCCGGTCCTCGATCAGCGTGTTCAGCGCGCCGACGACGTGCGCGTGCGTGCCGGCGTGGTGAAACGCCGCCTCGAAGCGGCGATAGAGCGCCAGATCGCCCGGCGACCGGCCGCGCATCGACCAGCGCCATGCAGGAACTCGGGGTTGTCCGACTTCCAGACGCGCGAACTCGTCGATCTCGCGGACCTGGTGGCCGACGACGAGGCCCAGATCCCACAGCGGATGCAGAATCGCGCGGAGCAAGTCGCTCTTCCGGCGGGACCCAGGCGGCCGCCGAAGAGCACGAGCAGATCGATGTCCGGAGTGGAGACAGAGCTGCTTCCGGCCGTAGCCGCCGATGCGCAACGACCGCGACCGGCTGTTCGATTCGGGGCGCCGCGTCGAGCAGCTGGCGGAGCAGGCGCGTCGAATCGCTCCGGTAACGGGCGAGCGCCGCGCGTCCGCCGTGGCCCAGCAGAATGTCGTCGCACAGCTGCGGCGGCCTCGCCTTCCAGCAGCTGCGCGGGGAGGCCTCGCCGGCGTCGTGATGTTGCGCTTGTCGACAGGGCCCGTGCCTACGTCCGACATGGGGGCGATAGCCTCCGATCGAGGGGCAACCCGCGTGCCCGCTCATAACTTACACCGGGTTGCGCCCCGCCCCATGTCGGCGTGACGTCTAGGACTTCGCAGCTGAACGAGTAGAGCAACCCGAACGAAATCGACTGCTGACTCGACTTGGCCGACCCGGTGTCGGTCGTGAACACGTACTGGTATCGAGCCAGTCGCCGCGATACTCGATGCGCCACAGGAGGTTGTCGGCGCCCTTGATCTCGAGGGTCGTCGTGAATTCATTCAGCGTTCTGCAGGGGTGCCCGTGTCTGAACGCCGTCGCCGTCGCTGTAGTACTCGTAGCGCGGCGACGACGCGCGAACTTGGAGCGCGGCCTGGTATTTCAGCGTAGCCGGCGAAGCCGCAACCAGTTGGCGCCGCCATCCGCACCGGAAGTCGAAGTTGCCCATGAAGCGACAGCTTCGAGCTTGCCGTATAGTCAGGACCGTGTCCGACAGGTTTGCGCGTCGTCGCGTTGTCCGGCCGTCTCCGATCCGACGATGTAGTTCTCGGATGAACGTGAAGCTGCTGTTCGGTTGAGCGTGACGGACGCCATGAACGTCTTGCCGGAGTTGTTTTCCTGCGACGTTGTTCCAGCCGTTCGACGAGGCCGGCCATGAACGAGCACCTTGTCGTTGGCCGGTAGCGTCATGCGCACGCCCGGCGTGGTAGTACGGGATGGCGAGCGCGAACAGCAGCGAGCGGCTAGTAGTTCCAGTTGTCCTTCGCCTCGAATGACCTCCGCGCGCCGGCGTTGGTGACGAACTTGCCGAAGTCGATCTGCGCCTTGCCGCGTCAGAAAGCTGCCGTACGCTTCCTCGACGTTCACTGAGCGGTCCGCCAGGCTCGGCGCACGCGATCAGGTTCGAGGCGGCTGGCCCGTAGTTCAGGCGGACCTTGTAGCCCACCGGTGAATCGGCGGCCGGCGTCTTGGCCACCCAGAGTTCGGCCATGTTGAGCGTGAAGGCGTTGTGCTTGGTGTCGAAGTTCCTATAAAGGCCGTCGGTCTTCGTGGAGAAGTAATCAGTAGCCGTCAACCAGGCCGCCGATTTCCGTGCCCTTGAAGAAGTTCAGCGTGACCTTGTCCGGGTCGGGCGCCGGGCGGCGAGGCCGGTGCCGGTCTGGGCCGCCGCGCGCGGTCGCCGTGCCGACGAAAGCAGGCAGGCCGCCACGCCGATGGCGACTCTTCCTAGCCATGTACGCTGATGATTGCCGATGATCATTGCCACTCACCTCCGTGCAGCCGCGCGACGAACGGCCGCGGGTGCGGGAAAACGGACGACGGATCCGTGTAGGCGAGGGCGAAGCAAGATGGACGCCACGGATCGCGGCGGAAGCGATGCCGAGTTCGCGGAAAAACGTTCGAGAAAATGCCGCGGGACGATCTGGACGAGTCGGCAGCTGGTTCCGATAGTGGCAACATTTACGTCGAATTCTCTGCCAGAAACAACTGAAATGTAGCTATTCGGCCACGCCCCCGGTAACGGCTCAGTCCAGCGGCCAGCGGCATTGGCGACAACTTTGTTCAAGTTCAGATGATTTATCGACATAAACGTTGCAATCGATGTGATCGTCCTACCTTGGTGAAATGGCGCATCCCAACGAAAGTTTATAAAACTTCCCTGAAAATCACGTGCCGCCTGTTTAGCATCGTATTGGCGTCAGCCTTGCACCGTTTTCTTTATCTCTACTCGACTACTCGACCGACGCACGAACGCGCCGAAGGGCGCGCTGCGGTCCTGCCACGTTCGAGTGTCATTCAGGAGGAGCGATGGGAAACAACTCCGGCCAGGGATTGGCGCTTCTGGTTCTCTTCGTCGCGTTCACATTACTGAGCATCGCGATGTTCTACGGAGGCAGCGTCGTGGTCCTGTGGCTCGACTGGTGACGCTGGCGGCGTCGATCGCGATGTTCCGCAAAGCCAAGGCGCTCGAAGAACCAGGGCTGAGCCGGCAACGGCTCGTCATCGAACGCATTCTTGAGGAGGATGCAGATATGACGTTCGTCGGACTCGCCGTCACGTTTCTGGGTTTCGTGATTGCCTTCATCAGCCTTGGCGTCACCGACAGCACCGGTGGCGCGGCATGGGCATGGTGCTCGTCGGGGATCGTGGTCAGCCTGATCGGCATCATGGGCGTGATCACTCCCGCCTATCAGAAAACCTGGATCTGGAAGAGATGAGAAGCGGACAGACAGAGAGCCTGTCCGCTTCAACAACGTGAGGAGACCATGACAAAGAAGATCGTGCTTGTCCTTGCAATGGTGTCGTGTCTGGCGCGCGCCGGGACCCTGCCGCGCAGGCGCCGCGCCGAGCCGACGGCAGCCGCACCGCGCCGCCGCACCGGCGGCGCCGAGCGCCGCGCCGATCACCGACGCGGATCTGAAGGCGCGCCGTGAAGCCGACGGACCGGGCCAACGGCGATCCGGACGGATCGCTGACCGGAACGGCGAACGACATCGCCATCAGCGATCGCGAAAGCGGGGCTGACCGTTGCCGACGTGCTGAATCAGATCGGCGCCAACCGGATCGGCGTCAACTTCGCGTGGACGCTGCTCTGCGGCTTCCTGATCATGTTCATGCAGGCGGGGTTTGCGGTCGTCGAAGCGGGACTGTGCCGCGCCAAGAACGCCAACCACACCATGATGATGAACTTCATGGTGTACGGCGTCGGCATGCTCGCGTACTTTCTCATCGGCTTCCCGCTGCAGATGGGCGGCGCCGGAGCCATCGCGAACCTCGGCGGGACGCCGGTCCTCAATTCCGAGTTCGTCGATTCATCTGTTCGGGAAAGACATCGGCCTCTTCGGCAACACCGGCTATCTCCTCATGCACCACGGCACCTACGACGTGGCGGTGATGGTGATCTTCCTGTTCCAGATGGTGTTCATGGACACGACGACGACGATCGTCACGGGCACGTGCTGCGAGCGCTGGAAGTATTCCGCGTTCATGGTGTCGACGATGTTCCTGGGCGCGTTCACGTATCCGATTTTCGCCAACTGGGCGTGGGGCGGCGGCTGGCTCGCGATGCTGGGAGCGAATTTCGGCCTGGGCCATGGCTACGCCGACTTCGCCGGCTCGGGCGTCGTGCACTCGGTCGGCGGCATCACCGCGCTGGCGTGCGCGCTCATCCTCGGCCCGCGCATCGGGAAATACACCCGCGACGGCAAGCCCAACGCCATCCCCGGGCACGACATCATGTGGGTGCTGACCGGGTGCTTCATCCTGGCGTTCGGATGGTTCGGGTTCAATCCCGGATCGACGCTCGCGATGTCCGGCAACGGCGGTCTGCGCGCCGCGTCGGTCGCCGTCAACACGATGCTGGCGGGCATGACCGGATCCTTCGGCGGCATCCTCTACATGTGGATCCGCTACGGGAAGCCCGATGCGTCGATGAGCGGCAACGCATTCCTGGCCGGCCTGGTGGCCATCACCGCGCCCAGCGGATTCGTCAACCCGTCGCGTCGGCGATCATCGGCCTCGTCGCCGGCGTGCTCGTGTGCCTCTCGTGCGAGTTCGTCGAGCGCGTGCTGAAGGTGGACGATCCGGTCGGCGCGATCTCCGTTCACGGCACCAACGGCATCTGGGGCGTCATCGCGACGGGCCTCTTCGCCGACGGCAAGAGCAACTACGGCGGCTCCTGGAACGGCGTGGCCGGCAACGTCACGGGCTTGTTCTACGGCGACGCGGGCCAGTTCGTGGCGCAGCTCATGGGCGTGGCGACGCTCCTCGGCTTCGTGTTCGTCATGAGCTTCGTGTTCAACCTGTTCATCGACTGGTTCGTCGGCCAGCGCGTCTCGGCGAAGATCGGAACTGGCAGGCCTGGACGTCCCGGAAATGGGCGCGGTCGCCTATCCGGACTTCGTCCTCAAGCCCGAACCGGCCATGGCGGTCTAAGTGGAGTCGCCAGCATGTCCACAGCACTCGTACGACCACGCGACGCCCCCGTCAGTCACGACGGGCGGCGTCGCTCCCACCCGGTCCCCTGGCGAGATCCGCACACGGTCTCGCCAGAGGACTTCACGGCGTACATCCAGCAGCTCGAGCAGGCGTGCCTCGACGAATCCGCGGTCGGCCGACCTGCGCACCTGCCTCGGCATGGCGCACGCCGTGAACTACGACGTCGACAAGTCGATGGACGCGCTCGAGGAGGCGCGTCGCGGTCGATCCCGAGAACTTCTGGGCGCAGCTCAAATACGCGGAGCTGCACTACCGGCTGCGGGCGTTGAACCGAGCCGAAGAGGAAACGCGGCAGGCGCGCACGATCTCTGCAGCCAACCCGCTGCAGCTGGCCATCGCGCGCAAACAGTCTGCAGGAAATTCGCACGCTGAAGCACAGGTGCGTCCGTAACGTCGACTGGACGAAGCCGCTGACGGTGCCGACGCTCGTGCTTTCGCTGATGCTCGCTCGTGATCTTCGTCGTTATGATGTGGAAATGAAGCTGGAAGTACTTCATCGGCGCCTGCATCCTCGCAGCAGGACTGCTGATCAAGGTCGGGCGCGCCGCTCGTCCGCGTCGCGCTCGGGATCTGCCGCCGCGGCGTTCATGAACCTGGAAGAAGCACGCGCCACCGCAGTGAGCGACGCTCCAGACTCCTGGCCAGACGTCCGCGCCGCGCCTGCTCGGCCACGTCGTCGATGCTGCCGGGCCGGCGTGTTTCGTCGGCGGCTGCGCGACTCGTCGCCGCCGGCGATCCTGCTGGTCGGGCCGCATCGCCGCCGTGCCCGCTCTGGCTGCTGGCCGCGCGAAGTGCTCGCGACGATCCTCGGGCTGTTTCTCTTTCGGCTCGTTCAGGTACCAGATCCACAAGAACGCGCTGACCTACGGGATGCTGCTCGTCATCGTCGCGACGTTCTGCGGGCTGCGCGACGTCGGCGCTGGCACGTCGAGATCGCCGACGCAGGGCTGGTGGCGCTGGTCGCAGCAGCACCTGCTGTCGTTCCGCGGCCTCGACGATCTGATTCACGCCGACACGATGCTGTTCATCCTCGGCCTGACGCTCTTCGTGTCGGTGATCGCGCAGACGCGGCTGCTCGAAGGCATCGACGTTCTTCCTGCTGCGGCGCAATCGGGGCGTGATCCTGCCGACCGTCATCGTCGGTGACGGCCGTCGTCGCCGTTCGCGTCCGGCATGCTCGGCGGCGTCTCGATGATCGGCCTGACGATCCGCACGCTGGTCATCATCCTGATGCTCGCCGCGGCGCCGGTGTCGGCCGGTCCGCTACGCCGTCATGGTGTGCACGGCGGTCACGACGATCTGCGGCGTCTGGCTGGCGTACGGCGAGCCGCCGAACCTGATCATGAAGGCGAACCTGCATCCGTATCTCGACAACGCCTTCTTCCTGGCTACTGCGGGCCGGTCGCCGTCGCCAGCTATCTCGTCGTCGCGTGGCAGCTGCGCGGAAAGCTGCGGCGGCCAGCGCATCGACCTCGACGACATGGACGTCATCGACGCCAACGCCGAGGACGTGCGGTTTCTCCAGGCCACGCGCCACGGCGAGGTGCATGACGCCGGTCGAGCTGGTCGAGGGCCACGCGGCCGAACTCGATCGAGGCCGGGCCGACGCGGTGATCGACGCGGCTGCGCAGCGGCGAGTCGCTCGGCCTCGCCCTGGTCCACGAGGACGTGTCCGAAGTCGGGACGCGCCGGCTCCTGCTCGGGCACTTCGTCAGCGACGAACTCGCCGACGGCCTCGACCGCCACTACTGTGCTCGACGCCGCCGGCGACGTACGAAGCGGCGTTCAGGCCGAGCTGGCGGTCGACGAGGTGCTCGCGTCGCATGGCGCAGGTCCGCCAGCAGCGCGCAGAAGATTGGCGGCGTTCGCGCTCGTGCCGTTCATCGCGCATGCTCGATCGTGCACGGCATCTACGACGAGGTGCCGCTGTTTCTCGCCTCGTTCGCCGGGTTCTCTGCCGCGCTGCCCGGCGATCTGCGCGCATCCCGAAGATGCGCGCGCTGGCGCTGCGCGAGGCGCGTCCAGGAATACGCCGAGTACTACTTCCTGTTTCCGCTGTTTCTGTCGATCACGCTGCTGACGAGCGCGGGCTTCTTCGACGTGATGCAGAGCCTGATCCGCTCCGGCATCGCAGACGCTCGGCCAGGCGCACGTCGCGTTCGCGCAGTTTCTGGGCAGCGACGTTCCTCTCCGCCATCCTCGACAACAACATCGTCGCCGACTTCGCGTCGCGCGGCCTGCACGGCCTCGACATCGACGTCGCTGCAGTTCTTCGCGATGGCGCAGATCGCCGGGCTACGCGCTCGGCGGCTGCTGGACGCACATCGGCTGCGCGCAGTCGGTCGTCGCGCTACGCGTTCATCCAGCGCGACGTGGACGCGCACTACACGCCGGTGCAGTGGATCACGGAGATGACGCCGGTCATCGTCCAGATCCTGGTCTGACGGCGCTCAT
>ERZ1370068.5792-contig-4800_pt1 | contig 76150 bp, 83 predicted proteins | sample MGYA00561227_ERZ1370068 | MGnify/ENA primary metagenome ERZ1370068 (study PRJEB38410, sample SAMEA6850437) | metagenome | study: Metagenomic assessment of the ecological functions of the soil: analysis of the soil microbiota associated with the... | reverse complement strand
TATTACATGTATTGCTCTGCATCTACGTCGCGATCGGCCAGAAGGCGTCGACCGTCGCCCAGGTGTACGAGCGGCTGCAGGAGGACGGGCGCGATGGAGCTACACGATCATCGTCGCCGCCGCCGCCGCCGAGGCCGCGCCGATCAAGTGGATGGCGCCGTACGCCGGCTGCGCGATGGGCGAGTACTTCCTGCTACAACGGGCAAGCACGCGCTCGTGCATCTACGACGACCTCACCAAGCACGCCGACGCCTACCGGCAGATGTCGCTGCTGCTGCGCCGCCCGCCGGGCCGCGAGGCGTACCCGGGCGACGTCTTCTACCTGCACTCGCGGCTGCTCGAGCGCGCGTGCAAGCTCAACGACGAGCTCGGCGGCGGCTCGCTGACCGCGCTGCCGATCATCGAGACGCAGGCCGGCGACGTCTCGGCCTACATCCCGACGAACGTGATCTCGATCACCGACGGCCAGATCTTCCTCGAGTCCGACCTCTTCTACTCGGGCGTCCGCCCGGCGATCAACGTCGGCATCTCGGTCTCGCGCGTCGGCGGCAACGGCGCAGATCAAGGCGATGAAGCAAGGTCGCCGGCCGCCTGCAGCTCGACCTCGCGCAGTACCGCGAGCTGGAGGCGTTCGCGCAGTTCGGCTCCGAGCTCGACCAGGCGACGCAGCAGCACGCTCGCCCGCGGCGAGCGGATGGTCGCGACGCTCAACCAGCCGCAGTACAGCCCGTGGCCGATGGAGGAGCAGGTGGTCGCGATCTACGCCGGGCATCAACGGCTACCTCGACGACGATCCCGGTCGCAGCAGGTGCCGCGCTTCCAGGACGAGCTGCGCGAGCAGCTGCGCGCCGAGGAGTCGATCCTCGACGGCGATCCGCGAGCACAGGCGACCTCCGGACGAGCTCGACGGAGAAGCTGAACGCAGCGAGCTCGAGAGGTTCAGCGAGGCATGTTCAACGTCGCGAGGAAGCCGCGCTCGCCGCGCTAGCGCCGATGGCGCACCGTCCAGGACCTCAAGCGGCGGATCCGCTCGATCCGCAACACGCGCAAGATCACCAAGGCGATGGAGCTCGTCGCCTCGCGCGCGGCTGCGGCGCGCGCAGGCGCGGATCGAGGCGATGCGGCCGTACGCCGACCGGATGATGGAGCTGATGATCGGCACCGCCCGCGCGAGCTCGTCCGCTGCGCGGGCTGCCGCTGCTCCAGCGGCGCGAGGACGTGAAGCGCGGTCGCGATCGTGCCGCTGACCGGCGACCGCGGCCTCGCCGGCGCGTTCAACGCGCAGGTGCTCCGCCACGCTCTTCGCGCTCGAGCGCGCAGCTGCGCGGCGGAGGGCAGCGAGGTGCGCTGGCTCGTCGGCCGGGCAAGAAGGCGCGCTCGACGCTGCGCTTCCGCCGGCTACGAGATCGTCCAGGCGTGGACCGGCTTCAGCGACCGGCCGGCGTACCACGACGCGCAGGCGATCGCGCACCGGCGTCGCCGAGCTCTACGCGAGCGAGGAGGTCGACCGCGTCGTGATCGTCTACAACCACTTCGTCTCGCGCGCTCGTCCAGCGGGTCGGTCGAGCAGGACGTGCTGCCGATCCCGGAGCGATGCTCGAGCGGGCGAGGACGAGGACGAGCACGGCGGCGCTGCTCGGCGACTTCATCTACGAGCCCGAGCCGGAGCAGATCCTCGAGCGGCTGCTGCCCGGTCTACGTCGAGACCGAGCTCTACCGCGCGCTGCTCGAGTCGGCGGCCTCGGAGCAGGGCGCGCGGATGACCGCGATGCGCAACGCCTCGAAGAACGCCGGCGAGCTGATCGACAGCCTGACGCTGGCCATGAACCGCGCGCGCCAGGCCGAGATCACGCAGGAGATCCTGGAAGTGGTCGCCGGCGCGGACGCACTGACCGCGGCTAACCCGGGGAATCCAACTTCCGGCGCGTGTCGGCTCGTCTATAGTCCGGACAGGCCTTAACCGCCTGCCTCATGGCTGAGCTGGAAAAGAAGTCGTCGTTCCCTCCGGCGGCGCCGGCCTCGGCGCCGCAGTCGCGGTCGAGAGCGGACGGCGAGCTCGGCGAGGCCGAAGCGGTACGCGCCCGTGGCTACTGGGAGCTCGTCTGGCGTGCGCTTCCGGCGCGACAAGGTCGCGATCGCGAGCGGCGATCTTCATCATCCTCCTGATCCTGGTCGCCTTCGTCGGCGCGCCGATCGCCAAGCACTTCATCGGCCACGGGCCGAACGACATCTTCACGGGCACCGCGGCGGTCGAGATCACCGAGCCTGCTGCCCGCCGACCCTGGACGCACGTCGAGAACGTCGACGACCGGCAAGCACACGACATCTTCGTCCTCGGCGCGGCGAACCGGCTCGGCCAGGACGAGTTCCTGCGGCTGCTCTACGGCGCGCGGGTCTCGCTCGAGGTCGCGCTGCTCGTCGACGCTTCGGGGTGATGATCGATCGGGGTCCTGCTGGGTCGATCTGCCGGCTACTTCCGCGGCTGGACGGACACCGATCATCTCGCGCATCACCGAGATCGACGATGGCCTTCCCGCTGCTGCTCTTCATCGTCGCGCTCGCCGCGACGGTCGGCCCGCGGCTCGACGCGATCACGTTCGGGGGCTCTTCCCGACCGGGGTGGTCACGCTCGTGCTGATCTTCAGCCATCTTCGGCTGGTTCTACCCGGCCAGGATCATGCGCGCCCAGGTGCTCTCGATCCGCGAGAAGGAGTACATCGAGGCCGCCCGGATGATCGGGGCGAGCGACATGCGGATCATCCGCTCGCACGTGCTCCCGCACCTGATCGCGCCGATGATCGTCTACTCGACCCTGATCGTCGCCAGCTACGTGCTCGTCCGAGGCCGGCCTCTCGTTCCTCGGCCTCGGGATCAAGCCGCCCGACGGCGAGCTGGGGCAACCTGCTCTCCTCGGCGCCCGAGTACTACACGACCCGCCCGCTGCTGATGGTCTGGCCCGGCCTCGCCGTGCTGATGACGACGCTGGCGTTCAACCTGCTCGGCGACGGCGCGCGAGACGCCTTCGATCCGCGTTCCTCGCAGCAGTAAACGCCGCACTAACCAACTCTTAACCTCGTACGTCTCAAGACTCTGAACGGGGCAGGCGCCCGTTCCGAGCCGGCACGTCGCGGCTCGAATTCACGGAAAGGAGAGACATGCACAGACGGCTATGGCTCTCGGTCATGATGCTGGTGGCCGGGGCAAGCCTTCTGGTCGCAGCGAGCTTTGCGAGCGCAAGTGCAGGTAGTTCGCACGCGTTCAAGAAGGGTGGGATCTGGCGGTACGGCGTCACCGGCGCCTCGACCCAGGTCGACCCGCAGCTCGCTTACGTCACCACTGCGTGGTGGCTGGAGTACGCGACCGCAGCGAAGCTCTACAACTATCCGGACAAGGCAGGGCCCGGCAGGCAGCAAGCTGGTTCCTGAGGTTGCCTCGAAGTTCACCGTTTCGAACAACGGCAAGAGTGTACACCTTCTTCCATCCGTCCGGGCTTCAAGTTCAGCGATGGCAGCCACGGTCACCGCGGCGAACTTCAAGCGGGCGATCGACCGCACGGCGAACAAGCAGCTCTTGCTTCGCCGGGCGCGCCGTTCATCGTCGACCCGAACGGCACCAACATCGTCGGTGCCAAGAAGGTCAACGACGGCCTCGCCTCGAGCGTCAGCGGCGTCATCGCCAAGGGCAACAAGCTGACGATCAACCTGAGCAAGCCTGACGGGACGTTCATGGCGAAGATCACCATGCCGTTCTTCCAGGCGACCTCGCTGAAGCTCCCGCTCACGAAGGAAGTCGTGAACGTGCACCAAGACGAGCCTGCCGTCGGCGGGTCCGTACTACATGACGCGGAACGACCCTGACAAGCTGACGCAGATCCGGCAGAACCCGAACTACAAGAACGGGCCCCGGCCGCACGCGGCCGCGGAACCTCGCCGGGTCTCGACGTCCAGTGGAACCTGAACGAGCAGACGCTCTTCAACCAGACCAAGGCGAACCAGATCGACGAGGATCCGGTCATGCCGGCGGCCGAGGTGCAGGGCATCGCCAACCAGTACGGCGTCAACAAGAGCCGCTTCTGGACGAAGCCCATCAACTGCACCGGCTACCTGCCGTTCAACACGTCCGCGCGCTCTTCAAGGGCAACACTGCGGGCTGCGGCAGGCGATCAACTACGCGATCGATCGCAAGTCGTACGCCGCTCAGGTCGGCCCGTACGCGGGCAGCCCGTGGACGCACATCTTCAACCCGGGCGTCCCCGGCTGGAAGAACGTCACGATCTACAAGCAGAACGTCAGCAAGGCGAAGACGCTGGCCAAGGGCAAGTTCCGGTACCGGCAAGATCAACGTCGGCTTCCGGTCGTCCGGCACGATCAACCCGGCCCAGGCCCAGATCGTCAAGCGTGACCTCCAGCGCCTCGGCTTCAACGGCAGCAACATCACCATGAAGGCTTCTCTGGCGCCGATCATCTACGACGCCATGGGCCACAAGAACACCGACCTCGACATGGGTGTCTCCATGGGTTGGTGCTCCGACTACCCGACCCGTACGACTGGATCAACATCCTGCTGTACGGCAAGTCCATCCAGGCGGAGAACAACGTCAACTACTCCTACTTCAACGATCCCAAGTGGAACAAGAAGATGGAGCAGGCGGCCCGGCTCGTCGGCCCCAACCGGCTGAAGGTCTACGGCCAGATGGACCTCGACATCATGAACCAGGCTGCTCCGATGGCCATCGAGCGCACGTACAACAACCGGTACCTGTTCTCGAGCCGTGTCAACCCGAAGAGCCTCGTGTACCAGGGCATCTACCAGGACTTCAGCATTCCTGCGATGGCGCTCAAGTAGGAGGCACTAAGGGACGAAGCAGACAAACGTGAGGCGCCGGCACAGGCCGGCGCCTCACGTCGCTTTCACAATCCTAGTTACGGCTAGGATTCCCCGGCGCAGCAGGACCCACGAGCGAACTTAGGAGCGGCAACGTGTTCCAGATATCTGGTGAGACGAACACTCTGGGCGATTCTCCTCTTCATCGTGATCACGTTCGTCACCTTCGTGATCTTCTTCGTCGGGCCGAATAACCCGGCGCGCGCCGTCTGCGGAGGCGAGCAGGCCAAGCGCGAGTGCCTCGGTCCGCGCGACCGCGAAGCTCGGCCTCGACCAGCCGATGCCCGTCCAGTACTGGAAGTTCTTCGAAGCAGCTCGTCGTCCACCAGGATCTCGGCGAGTCCTTCGCCACCAGCCAGAGCGTCAACCAGCGGATCAAGGAGGCCGCCCCCGTGACCGCCTCGCTCGTCTTCGGCGGCGCCATTCTCTGGATGATCATCGGCCTGAGCGTCGGGATCTTCTCCGCGCTCAAGCCACGTTCGCTGACTCGACCGTTTCGCGATGGTGTTCGTCCTGATCGGGGTCTCCGCGCACCCGGTCTGGATCGGCCTGATCCTCGAGTACGTCTTCGGCGTCAAGCTCGGCTGGACGCCGATCGCGAGCTACGCAAACTTCTTCGGCGCCCCATCCGACTCGGGGCAGCCGGGCGGGCCCTGGCAGTGGTTCTACCACCTGATCCTGCCGTGGTGCACCTTCGCGCTCCTGTTCGCCGCGCTCTACGTGCGCATGATCCGGGCGAACGTGATGGAGACGCTGAACGAGGACTTACGTGCGCACCGCGCGCGCCAAGGGCGCGCCGGAGCGGCAGGTGCTGACCGCCCGCACGTCCTGCGCAACGCGCTGCTGCCGGTCGTGACGATGCTCGGCATGGACATCGGCATCTCGCTCGGCGGCGCGATCTTCACCGGAGACCGTCTTCCAGCTTCCGGGCCTCGGGCAGACGGCGATCATCGGCATCAGCAACCAGCGACCTGGCGATCGTCCAGGGGTGATCGTCTTCGCGACGGTCGCGATCATCGTCTTCAACCTGCGTCGTCGACCTGTTGTATGCCTGGATCGACCCGCGGATCCGGCTAACCTAAGCGCGCCCGTGGCTCTCCTCGACGTCAAGGACCTCCGGACGTCCTTCCGCACCGAAGACGGCATCGTCAAGGCCGTCGACGGCGTCTCGTTCGCGGTCGAGAAGGGCCAGACGCTCGGGCATCGTCGGCGAGTCCGGCTCCGGCAAGAGCGTCACCTGCCTGACGATCATGGGCCTCAACGACCGAAGCGCAACACGATCACGAGCGGCGAGGCGCTGTGGAAGGGCGACGACCTGCTGACGATGAAGCCGAGCGACCTGCGCGCAGATGCGCGGCAACGACATCTCGATGATCTTCCAGGACCCGATGACGTCGCTGAACCCGGTGCACACGATCGGGCGGCAGCTCGTCGAGGCGGTCCTGCTCCACCGCGACGTCGACGAAGAAGGTCGCGCGCGCGCGCGCCGTCGAGCTGCTCAAGGCGCGTCGGGATCCCGCGCGCCGAGCAGCCGCATCGACGACTACCCGCACCAGTTCTCGGGCGGCATGCGCCAGCGCGTGATGATCGCGATGGCGCTGATCAACGACCCCGACCTGCTGATCGCCGACGAGCCGACGACCGCGCTCGACGTGACCACGCAGGCGCAGATCCTCGACGCTGATGCAAGCGCCTGCAGGAGGACTTCGGCAGCGCGATCATCATGATCACGCACGACCTCGGCGTGGTCGCCGAGATCGCGGACGACGTCGTTCGTCATGTACGCCGCCAAGCGTCGTCGAGCAGGCGACCGTCGTACGACCTCTTCAACGCAGCCGCAGCACCCGTACACGTGGGGCCTGATGGGCTCGCTGCCGCGGCTCGACGCCGACGTCGAGCGGCTGACGCAGATCCCGGGCCAGCCGCCGTCGCTGCTCAACCCGCCCCGCGGCTGCCGCTTCCATCCGCGCTGCCCGTACGTGATGGAGGTCTGCAAGACGACCGTGCCGGCGCTCGAGCCGACCTCGCGCGATCCCGACGCATCTCGAGGCGTGCCACCTGGACGAGGAGACGAAGGAGCGAGAGGCGGCGAAGCTGCTCGCCGCAACGATGGCGGAGGCCGGCTAGTGGAGGCCGCACCCGCTGCGAGACCGCGCAGACCGGCGACGAGCTGCCTCGTCGTCGAGGACGTCCGCAAGTACTTCCCGATCACGCGCGGGATCATCTTCCAGAAGGAGATCGCCTCCGTGAAGGCGGTCGACGGCGTCTCGTTCAGCGTCGCGCGCGGGCGAGACGCTCGGCATCGTCGGCGAGTCGGGCTGCGGCAAGTCGACGCTCGCGCGCTGCATCATGCAGCTGCTCGAGGCCACCGACGGGCGGATCACCTTCGAGGGCCGCGACATCACGCAGCTCTCGCGCCGGCGATGCGCCCGATCCGGCGCGAGATGACGATGATCTTCCAGGACCCGTACGCGTCGCTGAACCCGCGCAAGCGCGTCGGCTTCATCATCGGCGAGCCGCTCGAGGTGCACGGCATCGGCACCGACGCCGAGATCAAGCGCCGCGTGCAGGAGCTGCTCGAGGTCGTCGGCCTCAACCCGGAGCACTACAACCGCTTCCCGCACGAGTTCTCCGGCGGCCAGCGCCAGCGCATCGGCGTCGCGCGCGCGCTCGCCGTCAACCCGAAGCTGATCGTCTGCGACGAGCCGGTCTCCGCGCTCGACGTCTCGGTGCAGGCGCAGATCCTCAACCTGCTCAAGGACCTGCAGGACGACTTCGGCCTGACCTACATCTTCATCGCGCACGACCTGAACGTCGTCCGGCACATCTCCGACCGCGTGATGGTGATGTACCTCGGCAAGGTCGTCGGAGGTCGCCTCGCGCGACGAGCTCTACCGCGAGCCGAAGCATCCGTACACGGGCGCGCTGCTCTCGGCCGTGCCGATCGCGAACCCCGACGCTCGGCCGCAGCACGGCAGCCGATCGTGCTCGAAGGCGACGTGCCGAGCCCGGTCAACCCGCCGAGCGCGTGCAACTTCCACCCGCGCTGCCCGCGCTTCGTCGAGGGGCACTGCGACGTCGACGACCCGCCGCTCTACCTCGTTCGGCAACGGCCACGTGGCCGCGCTGCCACTATCCGCTCGAGCGCTGGCCGATGAACGCGGACGAGATTCGCCGTGCCGGCGAGCGCACGAGAAAGCGAGCATCCCGAGCAACCAGCTGCCCGGCGTAGCGTAGATGCTCGCGGCGATCCGCCGTCTCGTCGTCCTCGTGGTGGCCTGCTCGGCGCTCACGGTGGTCGTCTCCGTCATCGCTCGGCCTGCTGGCGGGTGCCGGCGCTCGACCGCGCGGTCTCGCTCGGACTTCTACGCGGCTCGGCTGCTTCCTGATGGTCTCGGGCTTCTTCGTCGGCAACCGCGGCCCCGCGCGCGTCGAAGTCCGGAGAGCCGCCGGCTCGTCGTGCTGCCGATCCCCGGATTCGGCAACGGAAGGCTCGCGCTGGGCCACGCTCGACGGGCAGAACGAGACGATCAGTCAACTCGGCTGTCTTCATCGTCCTGGGGCTGATCCTGGTGCTGATCGGGGTGGTCGTCGATTCGCATCACTCCTGCCTCGTTACGAGGGGTCTAACTTCCTGCGACACCCCCGCCGTCGAAGCTACTGTGAGTCCGATGAGTGGCGAGTGTGATCGCGCCCGGCAATGGGCGTCGACCCAACTCGACGGCGAGCTGTCGAGCTTCGAGCGCGTGCTGCTGCACGCGCATCTCGACGCGATGCCCGGCCTGCAGCGCGTTCAGCAGCGGATCGGCGGCCTGACCGCGACGCTGCGCAGAGGCGCCGTTCAGCAGCTGCGAGCCCGATCCAGATCGCCCGCCCGCGGCGCCGCCTGTCGCTCCGGCTCGCTCCGGCTGTGGCCGCGATGGCCGTCGCCGTCGGTCGGCCTCGGCAGCCTCCTGGCCTCGTCGGCGGTCCGCTCCGGCTCGGTCGGCGTGGCCCACGCACCGGACGCCTGCGCGTGATCACCGGCCAGCTCGGCACGGTCGACACGATGAACCTGCGCACCTCGAGCGCGATCCAGCGCATGAACGCCTTCCAGCAGATGCGGCTCACGAACGCACCAGCGGTCGCTCCGCGGCGGCCCGGTTCTCTTCGACCGGTAACGCCAGCGCCGCTCAGGGATACTGTTCGACAGTGTTCCCATCGCTCGTAACCTCGTACGTCTGAAGCCTCGATCATGCCGCCCGGGTGGCGGCGCTGACAGAGGACGGAAAGTCGTATCCGCAGGCGGATCCGGTGAAGCGGCGCTTCGCTAGACTCCAGCTACCGGGCCGGCCACCGCCGGCGTGCCCTCGGCAGCGCACACGAGCCACCTCTCCAGGAGACACATGCCTGACCAAGAACAACGAGCCAGAACGTCGGCAAGGTCATCGAGATTCGCGGCGTCGTCATCGACGCCGTCTTCACGGACCGACTGCCCGAGATCTACACCGCGCTCAAGATCGAGCGCCCGGACGAGGACGGCAGCGCGAGCTGATCGCCGAAGTGCAGCAGCACCTCGGCGACGACCGCGTCCGCGCGGTCGCGATGGACGCGACCGACGGCCTGCCGCGCGGCATCGACGGTGATCGACACCGGCGCGCCGATCACCGTCCCGGTCGGCGAGCAGACGCTCGGGCGCATCTTCAACGTGCTCGGCGAGCCGATCGACGAAGGCGAGCCGCTCGCCGAGGACGCGGAGCGCTGGCCGATCCACCGCGACCCGCCGGCGTTCGACGAGCTGCAGCCGACGATGGAGATCTTCGAGACCGGCATCAAGGTGATCGACCTGGTCGCGCCGTTCGTGCAGCGGCGGCAAGGTCGGCCTCTTCGGCGGCGCCGGCGTCGGCAAGACGGTCGCTCATCCAGGAGCTGATCCGCAACGTCGCGCGCGAGCACCGGCGGCATCTCGGTGTTCGCCGGCGTCGGCGAGCGCACGCGCGAGGGCAACGACCTCTGGCTCGAGATGACCGAGTCGGGCGTGCTCGACAAGACGGCGCTCGTCTTCGGCCAGATGAACGAGCCGCCCGGCGCGCGCCTGCGCGTCGGCGCTGTCGGGCCTGACGATGGCCGAGTACTTCCGCGACGAGCGAGGGCCAGGACGTGCTGCTCTTCATCGACAACATCTTCCGCTTCGTGCAGGCGGGCTCGGAGGTCTCGGCGCTGCTCGGCCGCATGCCGAGCGCCGTCGGCTACCAGCCGACGCTCGCGACCGAGATGGGCCAGCTGCAGGAGCGCATCACCTCGACGCAGCAAGGGCTCGGTCACGTCGGTGCAGGCGATCTACGTGCCCGCCGACGACCTCACCGACCCGGCGCCGGCGAACACGTTCGCCCACCTCGACGCGACCACCACGCTCTCGCGGCCGATCTCGGAGAAGGGCATCTACCCGGCGGTCGACCCGCTCGACTCGACGTCGCGCGCCCTGCAGCCGGGCGTCGTCTCGCGACGAGCACTACGACACCGCGACGCGCGTGCAGGAGGTGCTGCAGCGCTACAAGGACCTGCAGGACATCATCGCCATCCTCGGCATCGACGAGCTCTCCGACGAGGACCAGCGTGGTCGTGCAGCGGGCCCGCAAGATCGAGCGCTTCCTCTCGCAGCCGTTCTTCGTCGCCGAGACGTTCACCGGCCAGCCCGGCAAGTACGTGCAGCTCGAGGACACGATCGCGCGGCTTCGCGCGAGATCCTCGACGGCAAGCACGACGACCTGCCCGAGCAGGCCTTCTACATGGTCGGCACGATCGACGGAGGCCGTCGCGAAGGGCTCGCGGCGACGAGGGCGAGCCGGAGGCGGAGGACGACGCCGACGCCGAGGCCAAGGCCGCAAGAGCCCGAGGCCGTTTCAGCCTAAGTGCACCAGCCAGCAATGCACTGGAAGGCGCACTAGTGCCCGGCAAGACGCGTTCGAGTGTCTCCCTCGTGACGCCCGAGGGCGCGGCGTTCGAGGGCGAGGTCGAGATGCTGGTCGTGCCCGGCGACGCCGGCGAGATCGGCGTGCTCGCGCGGCACGCGCCGCTCGTCGCGATGCTGAAGGCGGGCTCGACCCGGATCTACCGCGACCGCGCGACTCCGAGGACATCATCGAGTTCGCGACCGGCCCCGGGTTCTTCAAGGTCGAGCAGGACCGCGCGCTCGCGCTCGTCGGACGACGCGGTCGACGCGCGCCGGATCGACGCGGCGCGCGCACAGGGAGCAGCTCGAGGACGGCCGCTGCGCCGAGCTCGGAGCGCGCGGCGAGCGGCGAGTCCGACGCCGACCGCTGGCAGCTCGAGCAGCGAATCCAGCTGCGCGAGAGAACCAGCTGAACGTCGCCGGCCGAGCTTGACGCGCCTGTAACGGGCGTTACGGGTGCTACGCTCATAGGCACCCGGAAAGCTTTGACAGGCAGCTTGGCGACCGGGTTACCAAACGCCTAAAGAGCCCGCGAGCACGCCGGCTCTCGAGGCCTTGGGCAGGGAGCCGAACGGTTTGCAGAACGCACGCGAACAACTCGAAGCACTCCTCGCCGAGCGGATCGTCGTGCTCGACGGCTCGTGGGGCGTGCTGCTCCAGAACCGCGGGCTCGACGGAGGAGGAGTGGCGCGGCGAGCGCTTCCGCGACCACCCGCGCGACGTCGAGGGCGATCCCGACCTGCTCAACCTGACGCGGCCGGAGGTCGTCGCCGAGCATCCACCGCGCGCTACTTCGCGGCCGGCGCCGACATCGCGACGACGAACACCTTCACCGCGACGCGCGATCGGCCAGGCCGACTACGGCGCTCGAGGACGGCGGTCCGCGAGCATGAACCTCGAGGGCGCGCGGCTCGCGCGCGCGGCGTCGCCGACGGGTACGGCGCGCTTCGTCGCGGGCTCCGTCGGGCCGCTCGAACGTGACGCTCTCGCTCTCGCCGAAGCGTCGAGGACCCGGCCTACCGCGCGGTCACGTTCGACGACGTCGTCGGACGCCTACGCCGAGCAGATGCGCGGCGCTCGCGCGACGGCGGCGTCGACCTGCTCCTGATCGAGACGATCTTCGACACGCTGAACGCGAAGGCGGCCGATCGCCGCCGCGCGCGAGGTCGCGCCGGAGCTGCCGCTCTGGATCTCGTTCACCGATCGTCGACCGCAGCGGGCGCAACGCTCTCCGGCCAGACGGTCGAGGCGTTCTGGATCTCGATCGAGCACGCCGAGCCGCTGATCGTCGGCGTCAACTGCTCGCTCGGCGCGACGCGAGATGCGGCCGTATCGTCGCAGGCGCTCGCGCAGCGTCGCGACGACCTACGTCGTCGTGCCATCCGAACGCCGGGCCTGCCGAACGCGCTTCGGCGGCTACGACGAGCAGCCCGGCGGACACGAGCCGGCTGCTCGGCGAGTTCGCCGAGCGACGGCCTCGTCAACGTCGTCGGCGGCTGCTGCGGCACGACGCCCGAGCACACCGCGCGATCGTCGCGGCCGTGCGCGGGCTCGCCGCCGCGCGACGATCCCGCAGCCGCCGCGCGCGCCCGCGCTTCAGCGGCCTCGAGCCGTTCGAGATCGGCGCCGACACCGGGCTTCGTGATGATCGGCGAGCGCACGAACGTCACCGGCTCGGCGCGCTTCCGCCGCCTGGTCGAGGCGGACGACTACGCAGGGCGCGGTCGACGTCGCGCTCGAGCAGGTGCGCGGCGGCGCGAACCTCCTCGACGTGAACATGGACGCCGACCTGCTCGACGGCGAGCAGGCGATGACGACGTTCCTCAACCTGATCGCGACCGAGCCCGAGGTCGCGCGGATCCCGATCATGGTCGACAGCTCGCGCTGCGACGGTGCTCGAGGCCGGCCTCAAGTGCGTCCAGGGCAAGGGCATCGTCAACTCGATCTCGCTCAAGGAGGGCGAGGAGTCGTTCCTCGAGCAGGCGCGCGCGCATCCGCGACTACGGCGCCGGCGTCGATCGTGATGGCGTTCGACGAGCAGGGCCAGGCCGACACGCGTCGAGCGCAAGGTCGACGATCTGCGGCGCGCGCCTACGACCTGCTCGTCGACGCAGGCCGGCTTCGCGCCGGAGGACATCGTCTTCGACCCGAACGTGCTCGCGGTCGCGACCGGGATCGAGGAGCACGACGGCTTCGCGAAGGCGTTCATCGAGGCGCTGCCGCTGATCAAGGAGCGCTGCCCGGGCGCGCGCATCTAGCGGCGGCATCTCGAACCTGTCGCTTCGCGTTCCGCGGCAACGACGCACGTCCGCGAGGCGATGCACGCCGCGTTCCTCTACCACGCGATCCGCGCCGGGCTCGACATGGGCATCGTCAACGCCGGCCAGCTCGACGGTCTACGAGGACATCGAGCCGGAGCTGCTCGAGCGCGTCGAGGACGTGCTCTTCGACCGCCGGCCCGACGCGACCGAGCGGCTCGTCGAGTTCGCCGAGCCGCGTCACGGGCGAGGCGACGAAGCGCGAGCGTCGACCTCTCCTGGCGCGAGGCGCCGGTCGAGCAAGCGTCTCGCGCACGCGCTCGTGCACGGCGATCGTCGACTTCATCGAGGAGGACACCGAGGAGGCGCGGCAGCAGCTCGACGCGGCCGCTCGACGTGATCGAAGGCCCGCTGATGGACGGCATGAAGGTCGTCGGCGACCTCTTCGGCGCCGGGAAGATGTTCCTGCCGCAGGTGGTGAAGAGCGCGCGCGCGATGAAGCGCGCGGTCGCCTACCTCGAGCCGTTCATGGAGGAGGAGAAGGCGCGGCCGGCATCGCGCGCGCGCAGGGCAAGATCGTGCTCGCGACCGTCAAGGGCGACGTGCACGACATCGGCAAGAACATCGTCGGCGTCGTGCTCGGCTGCAACAACTACGAGGTGATCGACCTCGGCGTGATGGTGCCGGCGCGACAGATCCTCGACACGGCGCGTCGAGGCGGACGCCGACGTCGATCGGCCTCTCGGGCCTGATCACGCCGTCGCTCGACGAGATGGTCGACGTCGCGCAGCGAGATGGAGCGGCGCGGCCTCGAGCTGCCGCTGCTGATCGGCGGCGCGACGACCTCGCAGCAGCACACGGCCGTGCGGATCGCGCCGGCAGTACGCGCAGCCGACCGTGCACGTGCTCGACGCGTCGCGCGTCGTCGGCGTCGTCTCCGACCTGCTCGACCCGGCGCGGCGCGCGGCGCTCGACCGCGGAGAACCGCGACGATCAGGACCGCCTGCGCGACCAGCACGCCGAGCAGCGAGCGCAAGCCGCTGCTGCCGCTCGCGAGCGCGCGCGCGAACCGCGCACCGCGTCGCGTTCGACGACCTGCCGGCGCCGGCGTTCACCGGCACCGCGCGTCGTCGAGCCGACGCTCGAGACGCTGCGCGAGCTACATCGACTGGCAGTTCTTCTTCCACGCCTGGGAGCTGAAGGGCAAGTTCCCGGCGATCCTCGAGCAGCCCGCGGCGCGCGAGGCTCTACGACGACGCGCTGGAGCTGCTCGACGAGATCGTCCGCGACGGCTCGCTGCAGGCGCGCGGCGTGTACGGCTTCTGGCCGGCGCACGTCCGACGGCGACGACGTCGTCGTCGAGACGGCGACGCGCTTCTGCGATGCTCCGCCAGCAGGCCGACTACGGCGACTCGCGCCCGAACCGGTCGCTCGCCGACTACGTCGCGCCCGCCGGCGACCACGTCGGCGCGTTCGCGGTCGCGATCCACGGCGCCGACGAGCTCGCCGCCCGCTTCGAGGCCGAGCACGACGACTACCGCGCGATCATGGTCAAGGCGCTCGCCGACCGCCTCGCCGAGGCGTTCGCCGAGTACCTGCACCGAGGCGCGCCGCGCGGTGGTACGAGCCGGAGCCGCAGCCGCTCGAGCGAGGAGCTGATCGCGGAGCGCTACCGCGGCATCCGCCCGGCCTTCGGCTACCCGGCCTGCCCCGACCACTCCGAGAAGGCGAAGCTGTTCGACGCTGCTCGGCGCGCGAGGCACGCGGCCTCGTGCTCACGGAGACGTTCGCGATGCTCCCGCGGCCGCGTGTCAGCGGCATCTACCTCGCACCACCCGGAGGCGCGCTACTTCGTCGGTCGGCCGGATCGGCCGCGACCAGGTCGAGGCGTACGCGTGCCCGCCAGGGCTCGTTCCCTCGCCGAAGCGGAGCGCTGGGCTGAGGCCGAACCTCGCCTACGAGCCAGACGAGCGGGCCGGCACCCCGCGAAGAGGATCTACCGGCCGCGGGCGAGTAACGACCCGCACCAAACGGTGGCAGGCGTGTAGTCGCCGAACGCGTCGGCTATCCTCCGTTCTGCGGGCGCCGTCTAGGCGTCCATTTTCGATGCGGACGACGCTCAAGAAAGGAATCGGCCGCGGCGCCGCGCGTCAACGGCAACGGGCACGCGAGCTCTTGCCGCCCGGCGCGCTGTCGCCGGTCACGCTCTACCGCCAGCCGCCGCCGCCCGCAGCGGTCGTGCTCGCCGCGCAAGTCGGCCGCTTCTTCGCCTGGCTCGCGATCGCGCTCGCCGTCGTGGTCGTCGTGCGGCGTCGTCGGCGGCTTCTACCTCTGGACTGCACGAGAGCGTCGCCGCCGTTGCGGCCGACACTCGGCCCGAGGCCGAGGCAGACGCAGGCCCGGCTCGACGCCCGACAGACCGCCGCGATCGCGCTCGTGATCGGCTACGACCACCGCGCCGGACGACGGGCGACGCTCCCTCGCGCTCGGACACGATGATGCTGATCCGCGCCGACCCGGTCACGAACACGATCTCGATGCTGTCGTTCCCGCGCGACCTGCAGCGTGCCGATCTACTGCCCGGCAAGCGGCGGCGCCGCCGTGCGTAGGGCACGGCCGCATCAACAGCGCCTACGCCACGTGCGGCTCGACGGGCTCGCTCGAGACCGTCCGGCACCTCGACCGGGCCTGCCGATCAACTACCTGATCACGCGTCAACTTCCTCGGCTTCATCGGCGTCGTGAACAAGCTCGGCGGCGTCTGGGTCGACGATCGACCGCCGCTACTACAACAAGAACGTCGGCACGCTCCGCCGACCGACTACGCGAACATCGACCTCCAGCCCGGCTACCAGCACCTGACCGGCAAGCAGGCGCTCGACTTCGTCCGCTTCCGCCACACCGACTCCGACCTCTTCCGCGCTCGCGCGCCAGCAGCTGTTCGTCGTCGCGCGATGAGGCAGCAGGTGTCGCAAGTCGCTCGGCCTCTCGACCAGCTGCTCGGCATCGTCAACGACGGTCACCCATCATCACTACGTCGAGGTCGGCGCGCGGCGGGCGCGACGCTCAACCTGAGCGACATCAAGAGGTACGCCGCGTTCGCGCGACACCTGCCGCACGGGCACGTCTTCCAGGTGAAGATCCAGAACGTCATCGGCTACAACGAGCTCTCCGCGTCGCAGAGCATCGATCGACCAGCGCGCGTGCAGCAGTTCATGAACCCGGACGTCCAGGCCTCGACCGACCGCGACCGCACGTCGCGCTCGGCCGCAAGCTCACAAGCAGCGCAAGCGCGTCGATCCCGCCGAAGCAGGTGACGCTGACCGTGCTGAACGGCAACGGGGTCGCCGGGCTCGGCCTCGAACGCGAGCTACCTGCTCGGCCAGAAGGGCTACGTCGACGCTGGTCACGCCGCCCAGCGGCCAGCCCGCGAACGCGCCCAACTGGAACTACTTCCACTCGAAGGTCTACTACGACCCGGCGCGCGCGAAGGACGGGCAAGGTGGCGGCAGCCCAGGTCGCGCAGCTCGATCGGCAGCGCCGACGTCGAGCCGCTGCCGCAGGACTCGAGCTCGCCGCTCGCGAACGGCGCGTTGCTGACCGTCATCGTCGGCTCGACCTTCCACGGCGAGCTCGCGCCGGTCGTCGATCCCGACAGCCGCCGAAGCGGCAGCCGCCGCACGTGCGCCGCGACCCGGACGACGACGCGCTCGAGGCTCTGTCGCAGGCTGCGCAAGCGGCTGCCCTTCACGCTCGAGTACCCGACGATGCTCGAGCGCATCATCCAACGCTCGACACCGGCTACGGCGAGACGCCGGTGCGGATCTACCCGCTCGGCGGACCAGCCGACGCTGCGGCTGACCTTCCGGACAGGGGCGGCAACGAGTACTGGGGCATCCAGGAGACGCGGTGGGCCGACGCGCCCGATCCTCGACGACAAGAGCGTCTCCAGCGCGATCAACAGGCCGCGACTTCGACCTCTACTACACGGGCTCGCACCTGCACATGGTCGTGCTGCGCGACAGCGGCGCGACCTACTGGGTCGTGAACACGCTGCTCGACTCGCTCTCGAACGAGACGATGCTCGCGATCGCGCGAGGGTCTGCGGCCGCTGCACCGGTAAGCTAGCTCGCGCCGTGAAGCCGAAGATCGGCATCTTCGGCGCCGGCTGGGTCGGCCTCGTCACGGGCGCCTGCTTCGCCGAGCTCGGCCACGAGGTCGTCGTCCGCGACGTCGTCCCGGAGCGGATCGAGGCGCTGCAGGCGCGGCGAGGTGCCGTTCCACGAGCCGGGCGTCGCGGAGCTGCTCGAGCGCAACCGCGAGCGGCTGACGCTTCACGCTCGACGTCGACGACGCGGTCGACGGCGCCGGTTCCTCTTCGTCTGCGTCGGCACGCCGCCGACCTACTCCGGCGACGCCGACCTCTCGCGCGGTCTGGACGGTCGTCGACGAGCTGCCGCGCGCTCGAGGAGCGGCGCGTCGCTCGTGATGAAGAGCACCGTGCCCGGTCGGCACCGGCGAGAAGGTGCGCGCGCGCGCTCGACGCGCGCGGGCTCGCGCACGTCGGCTACGTCTCGAACCCGGAGTTCCTCGCCGAGGGCAGCGCCGTGCGCGACTTCATGGACCCGACCGCGTCGTCGTCGGCGCGTTCACCGAGGCCGACGGCGACGCGGTCGCCGCGCTCTACGACGCCGCTCGAGCGCGCCGGTCGTGCGACGCCGACGTCGCCTCGGCCGAGATGATCAAGCTCGCCGCGAACGCCTTCCTGATGACGCGGATCAGCTTCATCAACGAGATCGCGAACGTCTGCGAGGCGACCGGCGCCGACGTCGTCAAGGTCGCCGAGGGCGTCGGCCTCGACCACCGGCTCGGCCCGCACTTCCTGCGCGCCGGGATCGGCTGCGGCGGCTCGTGCTTCCCGAAGGACGTCGTCGCGCTGAAGCAGCTCGCCGTCGAACTCGGGCTACCACTTCCAGCTGCTGAACGCCGTGATCGAGGTGAACGAGCTGCAGAAGCGGCGCGTGATCGGCGAAGCTCGAGAAGCACCTCGGCAAGCTGCGCGGCAAGACGATCGCGCTGCTCGGGCTCGCGTTCAAGCCGAACACCGACGACATGCGCGAGGCGCCGTCGCTCGTGCTCGCCTCGCGGCTGCTCGCCGAGGGCGCCGAGGTGCGCGCCTGGGATCCGGTCGCGCGACGCGCAGCACGCTCGCCGCAGGGCGTCGAGCTTCTGCGACAGCGTGCTCGAGGCGGTGCCGGCGCCGACGCCGCGGTGATCGTGACCGAGTGGGACGAGCTGCGCGACGCTCGCGCTCCGACGGAGGTGCGGCAGCGCGATGCGCACGGCCCGTTGATCGTCGACGGCCGCAACCTGCCTCGACCCGGAGCAGGCGCGCGTGGCCGGCTTCGCCTACGAGGGGATCGGGCGCGCCGGCCTCGCCGACCGACGTCGCTACCCGAGACCGCCGAGCGCGACGCCAGAGCCGAGCTAGAGCGGTAGCGTGGAAGCGATCATCCTGGCCGGCGGCAAGGCCGAGCGTCTCGGCGACGCCGCGGGCGGCCGGCCGAAGGCGCTCGTCGAGCTCGCCGGCCGGCCGCTGGCCGCGCTACCAGGTCGAGCAGCTCGCCGCGGCGGGCGTCGATGCGCGTGATCGTCAGCTGCGCGGCCGGGCAGGAAGGCGCTCTTCGAGGCGGCGCTCGGCGGGACTCGGCGCCGGAGATCGTGCCGTGGCCGAGGAGCCGGAGCCGCTCGGGCGCGGCGGCGGCATCCGCTTCGCGGCGCAGCAGCGCCGGCGCGACGGGCGACATGTTCGCGCTCAACGGCGACGAGCTCGTCGACGTCGACTTCGCGCGCGCTGCTCGCGCTACACCGGCGAGCGCGGCGGCCGCCGCGACGATCACCGTCGCGCCGCTGCGCTCGCCGTTCGGCGTCGTCGACCTCGACGACGACGACGTCGTCGACGGGCTTCCGCGAGGCGCCGCGGCTCGACCAGTGGGTCAGCTGCGGCATCTACGTCCTCGGCGAGGAGGCGCTCGAGCGCTTCCCGGACGCGCGGCGACCACGAGACGACGACCTTCCCCGAGCTCGCCGGCGGAGAGCCGGCCTGCACGCGCTACCGGCACGAGGGCATCTGGCTGACCGTCAACACGCCCGAAGGAGCTGCGGGTGGCGAGCGAGTACGTCGCCGACCACCCGGAGTGGCCTGGCGTGAGTCGCATGGTGGTAGGTTCGCGCGGCCATGGCCGAGCGCGATCACTTGACTTCGCCGAACCTCGGCGGGCTCGACCAGTTGGCGTCCGAGCTCGAGAAGGTCGAGAAGCCGTGGGGCTACGAGCTGATCTGGGCGAAGCACCGACGCGCTACGCCGGCAAGATCCTGTTCGTCCAGCGCCGGCGAGTCGCTGCAGCCTGCAGTTCCACAACGAGAAGGACGAGGCGTGGTACGTGCTCGCGGGCCGCGCGCGAGCTCGAGCTCGGCGGCGCCGGGCGAGCGGTGCTGAACAGAGAGGTCGTCGGCGCCGGCGCCGCCTTCCACTTCCCGCCCGGGCACCGTGCACCGGCGTGACGGCGCTCGAGGACACGACGATCGTCGAGGTCTCGACGCCGCAGCTCGACGACGTCGTCCGGCTCGAGGACGCCTACGGGCGGGAGGGCACGACCGAAGCCTTGACACACACTGTGGTAAGGTTTCGCCGATGCGGACGGCGACCGTCGGCGCAGGCCGCGGAGCGAGACCGGCTGGTCCCCGCGGATGCTGCGCTACCTCGAGCGCTCGGGCCTCGTCGTCCCGCGGCGCACGCGCGTCCGGCTATCGCCTCTACGGCCTGCTCGAGCTGAACCAGCTGCGCTCGCTGCAGCGAGCTGCGGCGGCGCTTTCGGCGTCGAGCCTCGCGCGAGCTCGCGTTCGCCGCGCGCCTGCGGCGCGAGCCGGACCTGCGGGCGGCCGTCGACACCTGGCTCGCAGCGGCGCCGACGCTGAGCGCCTGCGTCGACTGGGAGCAGCGCAAGCACGAGCGGCTGCTGGCCGCCTACAATCGACGACAACGAGAGGAGCGAGCATGGCTACGACGAGGCGACACGACGTGAAGGATCTCGGCGCTCGCGCCCGAAGGGCGTGCAGCCGGATCGAGTGGGCCGACCGGCAGATGCCGGTGCTGGCGGCGATCCGCGAGCGCTTCGAGCGCGAGCAGCCGCTCGCGGGCTACCGCGTCGCCGCGTGCCTGCACGTGACGACGCGAGACCGCCAACCTGATGCGCACGCTGAAGGCCGGCGGCGCCGACGTCGTGCTCTGCGCGTCGAACCCGCTGTCGACGCAGGACGACGTCGCCGCGGCGCTCGTCGACGAGTTCGACATCTCCGTCTTCGCGATCAAGGGCGAGGACAACGACACCTACTACCAGCACATCGAGGCCGCGGTCGACCACAAGCCGCAGCTGACGATGGACGACGGCGCCGACGTGATCGGCGTCCTCCACTCGCACCGGCGCGAGCAGCTCGGCGACATCATCGCGCGGCACCGAGGAGACGACGACCGGCGTGATCCGGCTCAAGGCGCTGGAGGCGCGACGGCGCGCTCGGGTTCCCGGTGATCGCCGTCAACGACGCGCAGACGAAGCACCTGTTCGACAACCGCTACGGCACGGGCCAGTCGACGATCGACGGGATCATCCGCGCGACGAACGTCCTGCTCGCGGGCAGCGCGTTCGTCGTCGCCGGCTACGGCTGGTGCGGCCGCGGCGTCGCGATGCGCGCGAAGGGCATGGGCGCGCACGTGATCGTCACCGAGGTCGACCCGCTGCGCGCGCTCGAGGCGCGTGATGGACGGCTTCGAGGTGCTGCCGATGGAGCGAGGCGGCCGAGGTCGGCGACATCTTCGTGCACCGCGACCGGCGACAAGTCACGTGATCACGCGCGAGCACATGCGCGCAGATGAAGGACGGCGCGATCCTCTGCCAACACCGGCCACTTCAACGTCGAGATCGACATCCCGGCGCTGCGCGCGCTCGCGACGGAGACGCGCGAGGCGCGGCAGTTCGTCGAGGAGTTCACGCTCGACGACGGCCGCCGGATCTACCTGCTCGCCGACGGCCGGCTCGTGAACCTCTCGGCCGCCGAGGGCCATCCGGCGCAGCGTGATGGACATGTCGTTCGCGAACCAGGCGCTCTCGGCCGAGTACGCGGTCGCAGAACGCGGCCGAGCCTCGAGCGGAAGGTCTACCCGGTGCCGCGAGGAGATCGACGACGAGATCGCGCGGCTCAAGCTCGCGACGATGGGCGTCGCGATCGACACAGCTCACCGAGGAGCAGGCGCAAGCTACCTCGCGTCCTGGGACGAGGGCACTGTGCGCCGATTAGCACCGCGCATGAAGGCGGCTACGTCCTCGCCGCTGGCTACGCCACGCGGCTCTCCCGCTGACAGCTCGACCGCCCGAAGGCCGCTGCTGCCGGTCGGCGGGCGGCCGATGCGTCGAGCACCTGATCCGAGCAGCTGCCGAGCGGTCGAGGGCCTGGACGAGGTCTACCGTGGTCACGAACTCGAAGTTCGCCGGCGCCTTCCGCGAGTGGGCGGCCGAGCTGTGACGGCCGACGTGCGGATCGTCGACGACGGCACGGTCGACGAGCGAGTCGAAGCTCGGCGCGATCGGCGACCTCGACCTCGACCGATCCGCGAGCGCGGCGATCGACGACGACCTGCTCGTGCCTCGCCGGGGACAACCTCTTCAGCGAGAGCCTCGCGCCGTTCGCGGAGTTCGGCGCGGGCAAGCGCGCTGCCGGCGCTCGGCGGTCTACGACGTCGGCGACCTCGAGGCGATCCGCCGCTACTGCGCGTGATCGAGCTCGACGATGACGAGCCGGCGTGACGTGCTCGAGGAGAAGCCGGAGCGGCCGCGCAGCACCCTGACCGGGCATCGCGCTCTACTTCTATCCGCGCGACTGCGCTCGCTGCTCGTGCGCGAGTACCTCGAGGACGGGAAACAACCCCGACCAGCCTGGGCCGCCTCGTGCGAGTGGCTCTACCCGCGGGTGCCCGTGTACGCGCTGGCGCGTGCCCGGGCGCTGGTTCGACATCGGCTCTGCGGAGACGCTCGCCGAGGCCGACCGGGCGCTTCTCGACGCCGGGGATAGCCCGGCACACATCCGTCACAGAGGCGTCACACACGCGTGACGCTTTGCGTCTCTACGCTCGCCGAAGGAGGTGAGTGTGGTGTGACGTGAAGCTCTCTAGACCTGATCTCTGCCCGTGCGCATGCGTCGTCTGCGGCGCCGGCGGCGAAGCAGCTCTGCCCGGTCTGCCGCGGCGCGCCTCCCGCGGCTTCGTGCCGCCCTGGTGCTACCGCTGCGGCGCTCCGACCGCCTGGCCCGTCGAGCGGTGCCGCGAGTGCTCCGGCCGCCGCCTCGCGTTCGCCTCGGCCCGTGCAGCGGTCGCGTACGACGAGGCGCGTTCGGCTGCTCGTGCGCGCGTGGAAGGAGCGAGGCCTGCGGACGCTCGCTGCCGTGGCTGCCGACGCGCGTCGCCGACGCGCTCTGCCGCCTCCGCCGTGCGCGGCGCTCGCGTTCGTCCCGCCGGATCGCGCGCGCGGCCTCGAGCGCGGGCACCATCCGGCCGAGCGGCTCGCGCGCGAGCTCGGCGAGCGCTGGGCGCTGCCGGTGCACGCCGCTGCTCGGCCGGACGCGCGCCAGCCTCGCGGCAGCGCGGGCTGTCACTCGCCGACCGCCGGCGCAACGTCGCCGGCGCGTTCGCCCCTGCCGCGCAGAGTCGCCGCCCAGGGTCGGCGCTCGTCGACGACGTCTACACGAGCGGCTCGACGGCGAACGCCGCGGCTGCGCGCCTCCGCAAGGGCCGGCGCGCGACGGGTCGAGGTGATCACGTTCGCGCGGGTCGTCCGCTAGATTCCGACCACCGAGCCAGCAGCGTCGAAGGAGGGCCGGATGCAGTTCCAGGTGAAGGGCAGGAACCTCGAGGTCAGCGATGCGATCCGGAGCTACGCCGAGGAGAAGCTCGGCAAGCTCGAGCGCCAGCTGACCGACCCGCGGATCGAGCTCGAGCTGACGCGTGGAGAAGAACCCGTCGATCGCCGAACAACCAGGTCGCCGAGGCGACGATCTGGACGTCCGGCCCGGTGCTGCGGGCGCGCGAGGCGTCCGTCGGACATGCGCGCCTCGATCGACCAGCTCGTCGAGAAGCTCGAGCGGCAGGTCAACCGCTACCGCACGCGTCGGGCCGCGACCGCACGGCGACGCGCGCGCCAGACGAGCACCGCACCGAGCCGATGCCGGTCGACAGCGGACGAGGCTCGAGCCTCAGATCGTGAAGACCAAGCAGTTCGCGCTGAACCCGATGACGCCGGAGGAGGCGGTGTCTCCAGCTCGAGCTCGTCGGGCACGACTTCTTCGTCTTCCGGAGCGCGCGACTCCGGCGACGGTGAACGTCGTCTACCGGCGACGCGACGGCGGCTACGGGCTGATCGAGCCGCAGTGATCTTCCGGCGCGAGCCGCTGCACACGAAGCTGGCGCGCGAGGCCCGGCTGCGAGCAGGAGCCGGAGCCGGCGCCCGTCGACCCCGGCCCGCACTGGGGCGTGACCGGCATCCACGGCGTCCCGCGCCCGCGCCGCTGGGACGCGGTCGCCTCGGCCGAGGCGCCGGGCCTGAGCGGCGACGAGCTCCACTTCGTCGCCCTCCCGAACGGCGACCTCGTCGTGGACGAGGACGAGCCGCCGGACACGCTTGGGTCCGCTGGCCGACGCGGTCGAGCAGACGCTCGAAGCGCCCTACCGCGCCGAGGCCGTCCGCCAGCGAGGACGACGTCTGGGCGGTGGCGGCCCGACGCGTGCGGATGGCCGAGCTCGGCGCCGGCACGGCGACGAGCTCGAGCTCGGTCGTCGAGCGACGGCGGCCGCACGCTTCACCGTCGACGGCGCAGCGCGCGTTCGGCAGCGTCCCGGAGCTCGAGCGGATCGGCGCGCGCGCAGGGCGAGCACTACGTCGTCGCGCGCGCAGCCGCCTCGACGGCAGGCTCTGGGAGGTCGAGGCCGATCCCCTGTAGCGGGCAGCTACCCTAAGACGATGTGCTCAGCAGCTCGGATCCTTCGAAAAAGTCCTCGCGCTTCGGCGAGGGCCGGCGCGTCAAGCGGCTGGCCGAGCAGGCCGCCTACATCGGCACGCTCGAGCCCGAGTTCGAGGCTCTGAGCGACGACGAGCTGCGCCGGCAAGACCGTCGAGTTCCGGCAGCGGATCGAGAACGGCGAGCCGGTCGACGAGCTCGTCTTCGAGGCGTTCGCCGCCGTCCGCGAGGCGTTCAAGCGCTCGATCGGGCATGCGCCTCTTCGACGTCCAGCTGATGGGCGGCATCGTCCTCCACGAGGGCGACATCGCCGAGATGAAGACCGGCGAGGGCAAGACGTTCGTCGCCGTCCAGCCGCTCTACCTGAACGCGCTCGACGGGCAACAGCGTCCACCTGGTCACGGTCAACGACTACCTGGCCAAGCGCGACGCCGAGTGGACGAAGCCGTGTCTGGGACGCCGCTCGGGATGCGCGCCGCCTTCATCGAGAACATGATGCCGCTTCGACGAGCGGCGCGAGCGCGTACGCGGCCGACGTCATCGTACGGCACGAACTCCGAGTTCGGCTTCGACTACCTGCGCGACAACATGGCCGTCACGCTCGAGCGGCGTCGTCCAGCGCGGCCACGACTTCGCGATCGTGGACGAGGTCGACTCGATCCTGATCGACGAGGCGCGCACGCCGCTGATCATCTCCGGCGAGCCCGAGACCGCCGCGCAGGTCTACTACGACTTCGCGCGCGTCGCGCGCGACGCTCGAGCGGCTTCGCGCCGAAGGCCGGCGCAGCCGAAGGGCGCGGCCGAGGCCTCCGGCGCCGACTTCGAGTACGACGAGAAGCACAAGACGGTCTCGCCGATGCAGGGCGCGATCGAGGCGGTCGAGCGCGCGCTCGGGATCGACAACCTCTACGACCCGCGCAACGTGCAGCTCGTCAACCACCTGCAACCAGGCGCTGAAGGCGCAGGCGCTCTTCCAGCGCGACGTCGACTACGTCGTCCAGGACGGCGAGGTGAAGATCGTCGACGAGTTCACCGGCCGGATCATGGAAGGCCGCCGCTGGTCGGAGGGCCTGCACCAGGCGGTCGAGGCGAAGGAGGGCGTCGCGCATCCAGGAGGAGCACGTCAGACGCTCGCGACGATCACGCTGCAGAACTACTTCCGCCTCTACGAGAAGCTCGCCGGCATGACCGGCACCGCGAAGACCGAGGAGAAGGAGTTCGTCGAGATCTACAGCCTGCACGTCGTCGAGATCCCGACCAACGTCGCCGGTCGCCCGCGACGACGAGAACGACCTGATCTTCAAGACCGAGCGACGCGAAGTACAACGCCGTCGATCGAGGACATCAAGGAGCGCCACGCGAAGGGCCAGCCGGTGCTCGTCGGCACGATCGCGGTCGAGGTCTCGGAGCACCTCTCGCAGCTGCTCGACCGCCAGGGCATCCCGCACAACGTCCTCAACGCGAAGCAGCACGAGCAGCGAGGCCGAGATCATCGCCGACGCGGGCCAGCGCGGCGCGGTCACGATCGCGACCAACATGGCCGGCCGCGGCGTCGACATCAAGCTCGACGACGAGGCGTCGCGAGCTCGGCGGCCTGCTACGTGCTCGGCACCGAGCGCCACGAGGCGCGCCGCATCGACAACCAGCTCCGCGGCCGCTCCGGGCCGCCAGGGCGACCCCGGCGAGTCGCGCTTCTACCTCTCCGGCCAGGACGACCTCGTGCGCCTGTTCGCCGGCGACCGGATCTACAACATCATGGAGCGCTTCAAGGTCCCGGACGACCAGCCCATGGAGGCGAAGATCCTCTCGAACCAGATCGAGAACGCGCAGAAGAAGGTCGAGGAGCAGAACTTCGTCATGCGCAAGAACGTCCTCAAGTACGACGACGTGATGAACAAGCAGCGCACGGTGATCTACGAGCAGCGCCGGCGCGTGCTCGAGGGCGAGGACCTCTCCGAGGAGGTCGGCTCTGGATCGACGAGGTGATCGAGCGCACGGTCGACGCAGTACACGACCGGCGAGTTCGAGGAGGAGTGGGACCTCGACGCGCTCTGCCAGCGCGATGAGCGACCTCTACGCGACCGACGAGCCGATCACGCCGGACGAGCTGCGCGAGGAGGTCGGTGCTCGACCGCGCGGCGCTCGTCGAGGAGTTCCAGGAGGACGCGCGCGACACCTACGCGGAGAAGGAGCAGGGCCTCGGGCTCAATCCCGAGACGTCGCAGCCGCTGCTGCGTGACGTCGAGCGGTTCGTGATCCTGCAGGTCGTCGACACCCGCTGGCGCGAGCACCTCGAGAACATGGACTACCTGCGCGAGGGCGTGCACCTGCGCGCGATGGCGCAGAAGGATCCGCTCGTCGAGTACACGGCCGAGGGGCACCGGATGTTCGAGGAGCTGAACGCGCGAGATCCGCGAGGAGGTCGTGCGCACGCTCTTCCACGCCGAGATCGAGGTCGAGGAGGCCGACGCAGCTCCAGCAGGCGCAGGCCGCGCAGGCGCTCGACGACGGACGGGTTCGCGTACGCGCACGAGTCGCTCGCGGGCGCGCAGGCGATCGCCGGCGGCGGGTGGCGGCGCGGCGCGATCGCGCTCGGCGGCGACGGCGCTCGGTGACGGCAGGCACGCTCGACGCGGCGGCGGCTCGGTGATGACCCAGCAGCGCGTGACGAACGACCGCGAGAAGAACCTCGGCCGCAACGACCCGTGCTGGTGCGGCAGCGGCAAGAAGTTCAAGCGCTGCCACGGCGCTTGACGGTCGAGAAGTCCGCCGGCTGCGGCTGTCCCAGCACGTTCCCTCGGCCATGGCGAGGCGACGTTTCGCCGGCGCTCGGCCTCGCGTCCCAGCTACCGACTGCGACGAGCGCTGCTCGACGCGAAAGCCCGCACAGCGCGTCCGTTCGCGCGACTGAGGAACCCGCTCGCTACCATCGACGAGCGATGGCCGACCAGACGCCAGACCCAGCCGCTCGACCAGCAGCTCCAGGAGATCGGGGCCCAGCTCGCCTGGGTCCGTGATTACCTTTGACCCGGAGCACCTCGAGAGCCGCGTCGCCGAGCTCGAGCAGGAGCTGGGCGCGCCGGGCTTCTGGGACGACCAGCAGCACGCGGCCGCAGGTCAGCGCCGAGCACGCGCGCCTGACGCGCCGCCTCGAGCGCTACCGCCGGCTCACGTCAGGACTACCAGGACGCCCAGGAGCTCCTCGCGATGGACGGCGAGATGGAGGACGAGATCGCCGCCAGCATCGCGCCGCTCGCGCGCGGAGCTCGACCGCCTCAGGAGGACGCGCTCTTCTCGGGCGAGTACGACGCCGGCGACGCGCTCGTCACGATCCACGCCGGCACCGGCGGCACCGACGCGCAGGACTGGGCCGAGATCCTCCTGCGCATGTACCTGCGCTGGGCGCAGAACCGCGGCTTCCAGACCGAGCTGCTCGAGGCGAGCCCGGGCGAGGAGGCCGGCCTCAAGTCGGCGACCTTCAGCGTCAGCGGCGAGAACGCCTACGGGATCCTCAAGGCCGAGCGCGGCGTCCACCGGCTCGTCCGGCTGAGCCCCGTTCGACCAGGCGCACCGCCGCCACACGAGCTTCGCGCAGGTGATCGTCAGCCCGCTGCTGCCCGACGACGTCGACGTCGAGATCGACGAGAGCGACCTGCGGATCGACACCTACCGCGCCAGCGGCGCCGGCGGCCAGCACGTGAACAAGACCGACTCGGCGGTCCGGATCACGCACCTCCCGACCGGGATCGTCGTCCAGATGCCAGAACGAGCGCTCGCAGAGCTCGAACAAGCAGACCGCGCTGCGCGATCCTCAAGTCGCGCCTGCTGGAGCAGGAGCAGGAGCGCCGCGAGGAGGAGCTGGCCAAAGAGCGCGGCGCAGCGCAGGACGCCGGCTTCGGCAGCCAGATCCGCAGCTACGTCCTGCACCCGTACCAGCTGGTCAAGGATCACCGCACCGACTACGAGACCGGCAACACGCAGGCGGTTCTCGACGGCGACCTCGACGAGTTCGTCCACGAGTACCTGCTCGCCAGGGCCGCCGGAAAGGTCGTTCTAGCCACCGCGTTTCAGCTAGGATTCGCCGCCGTAGCCCAGCCGGCGCACCTCGCGCCGGCGTCGCGTCCTTCTCCACCGGTGCAGGAACCGGACTTCCAGCACAGACGACCTAGGACGGCGGTCCTCGACCACGAGCCCGTCAGTGCCGCCGCCTGCGCCCTCGAGCTCGGCGATGGTCATGTTCGAGAACGTGACGAAGATCTACGAGCCGGACGTCGCCGCGCTCCGCGACGTCTCCTTCGCGATCGACAAGGGCGAGTTCGTCTTCATCGTCGGCGCCTCCGGCTCGGGCAAGTCGACGGTCATCCGCCTGTTGCTGAAGGAGCTCGAGCCGACGCAGGGCCGGATCGTCGTCGGCGGCCGCGACCTCGGCGCGCCTCAAGCGCTCGAAGGTGCCGCTGCTGCGGCGCAACGTCGGCTGCGTCTTCCAGGACTTCAAGCTGCTGCCGAACCGCACCGCGTCCGAGAACGTCGCCTACGCGCTCAAGGTGCAGGGCGAGAACGCGGACGTCGATCCGCCGCAAGGTGCCGGAGGTGCTGAACCTCGTCGGCCTCGCGCACAAGATGATCGTCGCTGCCCGACGAGCTCTCCGGCGGCGAGCAGCAGCGCGTCTCGATCGCGCGCGCCTTCGTCAACCACCCGCCGCTCCTGATCTGCGACGAGCCGACCGGCAACCTCGATCCCGACACGTCGCGTCGGGATCATGCAGCTGCTCTACCGGATCAACCGCGCCGGCACGACGATCCTGATGGTCACCCACGACCGCGAGATGGTCGACAAGATGCGCAAGCGCGTGATCGCGCTCGAGGACGGGCAAGCTCGCTCCGCGACGAGCGCCGCGGCGGGTACACGACCGAATGAGCCGCTTCCGCGCTGATCGTCGCCGAGGCGGTGCGCTCGCTCGGCGCGAACCTCTCGACGACCTTCGCCGCGACGACGACGGTCCTGATCGGGATGTTCATGCTCGGGCTCGTCGTCGGGCTCGGCAGCTGGGCGCTCTCGCTCAGCGACCACTACAAGAAGCAGCTGCTCGTCAACGTCTACTTCTGCACGCACGCTGCGCTGCGGTCACGAGGCGAACACCCAGGAGATCGAACGACGTCGCGCACGCGCGCTGATGGCGATGCCGCAGCGTCAAGACGGTCCGCTTCGTCTCGAAGGAGGAGGCGCTCGCGATCGAGCGCAAGAAGCACCGGAGATGGCGGCCGAGCCTGCCCGGGCAACCCGCTCCCGAGCGGCGTACGAGGTGATCCCGAAGCAGTGCCGGGACAACGTCGACGCGGATCGCGGCGCAGGTGAACAGTCCGCCGCTCGCCGGCGTCGAGACGATCTGTCCGCCACCGCCGGGCTCGAGGTCGCGGCCAACGGCGATCGGGGAGGAGCTGCAACCAGATCACCGCACCGCGTGCTCTCTGTGGCGAACTACCTCTGGATCGTCGTCCTGATCGCGTTCATCGTGCTGCTCGTCTCCTCGACGCTCCTCGTCGCGAACACGATCCGGCTCTCGATCTTCTCGCGGCGACGTGAGATCGAGGTGATGAAGCTCGTCGGCGCGACGAACTGGTTCGTGCGCGGGCCGTTCATGATCGAAGGCCTGCTCTGCGGCCTGGCCGGGGCGGTCGCCGGCGGTGATCCTGCTCGTGCTCGGGCGGACGCTGTTCATGCCGCTGATCCATCTGACGAACGCATCCGACGTCCACGCCTGGCCGTTCGAGCTCCACGTCCTGATCGTGCCTCGGCGACGGGCCTCGCGCTCGGCGCCGCCGGCTCTGGACTCGACGATCCGCCGTTTCCTCCAGGTCTGACGCTCGCTGAGCGTCGGTCGATCGCCAGCGACGCCGTAGTCGTCGAGGCCCAGCGCCGGGGAAGCATCTCGTCGGCGAGCCGTACTTCGTCGCCCGGCACGCCCGCTGCTGCTCGACCGGCAGGGCGCGGCGGCAGCCCGGGCGACCTCGCCGTCGTGCGCAACGGGCCGCGGCCGCGCGCAGGTCGAGCGCGTGCTCGGGCCGGCGAGCTCGATCGAGGCCGTGCTCGAGGGGCTGCTCGTCGAGGAGGGCGAGCTGCGCGGGTTCGAGCCGTACGAGCCGCCGGCGATCGACGCGGAGGGCCGCGTCGACCTGCGCGACCGGCTCGACGTTCACGATCGACCCGGACACGGCGAAGGACTTCGACGACGCGCTCGACCGCTCGAGCGAGGGACCGCGCCTGCGTGCACATCGCGGACGTCTCGTGGTTCGTCGCGCGCGGGCTCGCCGCTCGACCGCGGCGCCGCCGAGCGCGCGTTCTCGGTCTACGTGCCGGGCCTCGTCGCGCCGATGCTGCCGCCCGAGCTCGTCCGAGGAGCTCTGCTCGCTGCGGCCGAACGTCGACCGGCTCTGCGTGACCGTCGAGTTCCCGCTCGAGCGGCGGCGAGCCGACCTTCTACCGCTCGGTGATCCGCAGCCGACGCGCGGCTGACCTACGGCCAGCGCGCGAGGCGATCCTCGCCGGCCGCGAGCGGGCCGAGCCGGCGCTGACCGAGGCGCTGCGCCGCGCCGAGCGGCTCGCGCGGAGCTGCGCGACCGGCGCTTCGCGCGCGGCGCGCTCCGCGTCGAGAGCCCGGAGGTCGTCTTCGCCTTCGACGGCGAGGGCGGAGTCGAGCGCGCCTGGCGCGAGGCCGAGCCGCACGCCCACATGCTGGTCGAGGAGCTGATGATCCTCGCCAACGAGGCGCGTCGCCGGGCTGCTCGCCGGCCGCGCGGCGCGAGGCGCTCTACCGCGTGCACGAGCGGCCGGACCCGCAGTCGGTCGCGCTGCTGCTCGCGCAGCCTCGCCGACCTCGGCGTCCCGACGCCGCCGGCGCCCGAGCGCATGGGCGCCGACGGACGCGGCGGCAGTCGCCGGCGCGGCCAGCGAGCTGGTGCACCGAGTACGTCGAGCGCAGTCGGGCCGCGGGCGCGAGGCGTTCCCGCCGCTCGTCCTCCGGGCGCTCAAGCAGGCGCGCTACGACCCGCGCAACCTCGGCCACTACGGGCCTCGCGAGCACGCGCGTACTGCCACTTCACCTCGCCGATCCGCCGCTACCCCGACCTCGTCGTCCACCGCGCGCTGCTGCGCGAGCTCGGCGTCTCCGACGAGCCGCTGCCCGGAGGACCTCGGAGAGCTCGCCGAGCACGCGCTCGGTGCGCGAGCGCGCACGCCGCCGAGCTCGAGTACCGCGCGGACGAGATCTGCCTCGCGTGGCTGCTCGAGCGACGGCTCTTCGAGCTCGGCTGGGAGCGACCGTTCGAGGGCGAGATCACCGGCGTGATCGCCGTCGGGCCTCTTCGTCCGCTTCGGCGACGTCTTCGAGGGCTACGTGCCGGCGCGGCGCCTGCCCGGCGACTACTTCGAGCTGAACGAGCTCGCGACTGCGCTCGTCGGCCGCCGCGGCGGGCGCACCTACCGCCTCGGCGATCCGATCGAGGTGCGCGTCGCGGACGTTCGCCGCAGCGAAGGCAAGGTCGAGCTCGAGCCGCCCCCGACCGCTCAAGGTTCACGCAGCGTGACCCCACCCGTGGGGCTCGATCACCGCCACCCGCGGTGAGCGTAGCGCGAAACGCGCACGTCTACGCGCCGATGTGACAAAGCGTGCCGACTACAATCGGGCGCATGGCCGAGAAGCTGATCGCCGAGAACCGCCGCGCGCGGCACGACTACCACTTCCTCGATCGCGTCGAGGCCGGCCTCGTGCTGAACGGCAGCGAGGTCAAGTCACTGCGCCAGGGACACGCCGTGCTGCAGCGCGCCTACGCGGACGCGCGCGACGGCGAGATCTGGCTCGTCGGCCTGCACATTCCGCCCTACGAGCAGGCCTCGGTCGCCCCGCACGAGCCCGACCGCGACCGCAAGCTGCTGCTGCACCGTCGCGCAGATCGACCAGCCTCGCGGCCAGGTCGCCGAGAAGGGCCTCGACGCGTCGTGCCGACGCGGCTCTACTTCAAGGACGGCCGCGCGAAGGTCGAGCTCGCGCTCGCGCGCGGCAAGGAAGGCCGCGACAAGCGGCGCGACATCGCCGATCGAGAGACGAAGCGCCGCATCGACCGCGAGCTGAAGGCCCGCGCGGCCGGCTGACGAGCTCCGCTACCGGCACAGACGGCGGAAGGCGACGCTACGAAGAGCATGCTCGAGAGCGATGTGATCGGCCTCATCCGAGGCATGCTCGGCTCGGCTTCCTCACGCTTCGCCGCTGACGGCGTACAGGCGCCACTCGCCCGGCACTCCTTCAGCGCAGTGCGAGCCGCGATCTTCGAACTCGAGGCCCGGAGCCCGGCGACGAGGTCGCGCACCGTGCTCGAGACCAGCACCTCGCCGGGGCCGGCCTCGGCGGCTACGCGGGCGCCGATGTGCACGGCGATCGCCGGCTAGCTTGTCGCCGCGCGACCTCGCACTCGCCAGTGTGGACGCCGGCTCGGATGTCGAGCCCGATCCCTCGAACGGACTCCACCGCCGCCTCGCGCACAGCGGATCGCGCGCGCGGGCCCGTCGAAGCTGGCCAGAAAGCCGTCGCCGGCGGTGTCGATCTCGCGGCCGCGGAAGCGCTCGAGCTGGCGCCGCACGGCGGCGTGGTGCGCGCTCGAGCAGCTCGCGCCAGCGCCGGTCGCCGAGCTGCGTCGCGCGTTCGGTCGAGCCGACGATGTCCGTGAAGAGCACCGTCGCCAGCACGCGATCCGGCTCAGGCGACTCCCGCACGCCGGTCGAGGAACTCGCGGATCTCCGCGAGGATCTCGTCACCGCCGCTGCCTCGCCCAGGGGATGTGGAGGATGCCGGGCAGCTCGACGTACCGCGCGCTCGGGGATGTTCGCGGCGAGAAAGCGGGCGTTCTCGACGTGGCAGATCGGGTCGTCCACGCTGGTGCACGATCAGCGTCGGCATCGCGCACCGACGGCACCGCACGTCGCGTACGTCGATGTCCAATGCCATCGAGAGGAAGGCGATCGCGTCGCGCGGGCGTCATCGAGGCGGTCTGAAGGCTTGCCGAACCAGCGCTGCGTGCCCTCGGGATCGGGATCGTCTGGGAAAGAAGCTGGCTCCGCGGTGAATGCGCGTCCCCAGAGTCCGGGAAGCTCACGCATCCAGGCGTCGAACTCCTCGCGTCGCCTCGCCCCAGGGCCAGTCGTCGGTCTGTCTCCTCCTTCACCTCCGCACCGATCAGCAGCAGCGCCTCGGTGCGCTCGGGGTACGTCGCTGCAAACAGCATCGAGAGCGGCCCGCCCTCCGGACACGCCGACGAGCGCGGCGCGTTGCGGAGCCGATCGCGTCCATCACGCGCGCGCACGTCGTCCATCCGCTCCTCCAGCGTGCCGGCCCGCGAGCCTGCCGGAGAGGCCCATCCCGCGCTTGTCGAAGAGGGATCAGCCGCGAGAACGAGGCCAGCTGCTCGCTGAAGTGCCGGTAGCCGCGGGTGCTCCCAGAGGACGCCGGAGGTGCGACCGAGCCCGCGACCCAGACCAGGTCGATCGGGCCGTCGCCGAGCACCTGGTACGCGATCTCCACTTCGCCGCTCGAGGCGTAGCGACCTCGGGCGCGTCCCTCACGGCGGGGGAGCTTCCGCGAGCTGCCGAACTCGAGCCCCTCGCCGTCCTCGTCGTCCCAGCGGCGGCCGACCTCGACGAAGCCGAGCCGCCGCACGAGCCTCAGCGAGGGCTCTGCTCCCGGCCCGACCGAGGCGACAAAGCGGTGGATCCCTGGGCGCGAGCCCAGTCGAGCAGTGCCTGCACGGCCTCGCCTGCAAAGCCCTGTCGCCGGTGCTCGGCGAAGATCGTGTAGCCGACCTCGACCGCGTCGGGCGCCTTCAGCGAGCTGATGCCCGGCGGGCCAGCGAAAGCCGACGTGACCGATCAGCCTGCGGGGCTCAGTGAGAACGACGCCTCGCACCAGCCAGCGCCCGCGGGCAGGTTCGTCGCCCATCTGCCGGAGCCGGAAGGCGAGGAAGCGCCGGTCGTGCCTCGTCCGCCAGTCGTTCGGACCTCGAACCCCAGGTCGTCGCGGAGCCGTCGAGGATGGCCTCGACCAGCTCCGGCGAAAGCCAGACCAGCTCGAGCCGCTCGGTCGCGATCGTCTCGGTCACGAGAGCGCCCACGCAGGAAGAGCCGTCCGATCGACGGCCTGTAGCCGAGCTGCTCGTTCAGCCGGCGCATCGGCATGTTGCGTTCGTCGTTCGTCGTCCGCAGCTGCTCGTAAACCGTTGGCCTTCGCCCAGCCGATCTGCGCGGGCTTTGAGCGAGCGGGGCGATCCCGGCGGCCGCGCCGGTGCTCTGCTTGACCGCGGTGCCAGCCGTGGTAGGCGCGCGCGTGGGCGCCGCGCTGGAGAGGGAGAACTTCGCGTACCCGACCGCCTCGTCGCCGGCGACTGCGACGAAGGTCGCCCCCTGGGCGGTCGCCCGGGCCTTTGCATGTCGTTCTCGAGCCAGGCCTCGAACGGCCTGTGCTGCTCGTCCTCGTAACCCGGGCACGTCCGGCGAAGTAAGTCTCGACCGAGATCTCGAACAGGCCGCGCCGCGAGCTCGGGCCGCTCGGCCCAGGTGACGATCATTCGCCCGGCGGCGGCTCGACGGGCGGCGGCTTGATCGCCGTCAGGTCGAGCGCGACGCCCTTTCCTCGTGCCGCTCCTTGACGAAGCCGCGCCGCCCGCGAACGCGAGGCTGTCAGGGTCGTTGTCTGCGAGTGACCGCCTCGAGCGTTTCGAGCTCCCGCTCGCGTGCCCAGTCCGAGATGGCCGAGTAGAGCGCGGTGCCGCCCCGCGGCCTCGTTGCCCCGGTGGAACGGTGATCATCACCCGTGGGCTCTCCGAGGCCGGAAACAGGGCTGCGAACCCGCAGCCGAGGACGACGCCGTCCTGGCGGGCGAGCAGGTCGGCGTAGTCGAGCAGGCCTCGCCTTGAAGGCCAGCACCTCGGGCAGGCCGAAGCTCGTCGCGGCCATGTTTCCGAGGTAGGCGCCGAGCGACAGCTGCTCCTCTGCTTTGCCGGCAACGGGTGCGACCTGGATCATCCGTATCAACGATAGGTAACCGCGCAGCGGCCTTGTAGCCCGCCGACCGGACCGCAGGTACCCTGGAGAAGCCGCCCAGTGTTTTCGCTCGCGAAGTACCTCGCGCCCGTCCCGGGCTCAGCCGCCGTTTCCGCCCTCGTGTTGGCCAGGCGACGGCCGCCCTCCTCCTTGTCCCGCTTCCCGAGCGCTGGGAGCGCATCCCTCGTCGCAGCGGTCACCTTCCGGCCGGGGCGGCGTTCGCCCCGCTGCTGGCGAGGCGCGCGACGCAAAGCAGGAGCAGGCGCGTGCCGACGAGCTCGAGACGGCCGAGAGCGAGGTACCGCGCTCTACTTTGACGGCTTGCCGCTCGTGACCTGGCTAAGACCGTGCCGGGCGACCGTGGAGAGACGCCGTACGTCTCGCCCCTCGATCGCCGACCTGACCGGGCAACTCCCTCGGAGTGGGTCGAGCAGCGCGACCTGCACCCGCGTGCTTCTTCCCACACCCGGACGACCTCGAGCGCGTGGAGCCGGAGCTCGAGCGCGCGACCAGCGGAGCTCCTGTCTCACCTCGACTACCGCCTGCTTGCGCGCGACGGCCGCGCCGGGCCTGGTGCGCGAGGACAGCGCCACGGTGCGGGATCGCCAAGGGCGAGTCTCACTGTACGTCCAGACGTTCCTACGCGACGTCGGAGAGCTGAAGCGGGCGGCGTGACCGGCGCGAGCCGCTCCAGGCGGCGCGGAGCGAGAGGCGGCCTCCGAGAGCGCGCGGAGCGCCGCTCGCGGCTGGACCTGCTCCGGCGCGTCGGGAACGACGTTCGCCACCGGCGTCGACCTCCTGACCGCTCGCTGCCGCGGATCGCGGAGCTGATCGTGGTCGACTTCGCCGACTGGTGCCTGATCGACACGTCGTCGACGACGCGAACGACCTCCGCCGCATGGCAGTCGGGCGAGGCAGCGACGACCAGCCCGGAACGGCGCACGCGTGCCCGCCGACGTGCCCGAAGCAGAGTGTCCGCGCCGTTCCTCGACAACGGCCGTACCAGCATCCCTCCCGGCTCCTCGACGACCGCTCGAGCGGCGAGCGCGTGTCCTCGGCGACCTCGAGGCGCGTCGGTCGTCTCGATCCCGCTGCGAGCGCGCAAGCAGCGGCTCGGCGTCCTGACGGTTGGCTCGACGAAACGCGAGCCGGCATACTCGTCCGAGGACGTTCGCGCTCGCTGAGGACATGGCGTCGCGGCTCTGCCCTGCGCGCTCGATCGCGCGCGTCTCTACCACGAGGTCGAGGAGCGTGCCGACGCGGCGCGAGTGCTCGAGCACGTCGCCGACGGCATCCTCCTGCTCGACCGCGACGGGCGTCGTCCGGCTCTGGAACCCCGCGGCCGAGGCGATCACGTTCATCGCCGCGGACGACGTCATCGGGCACGCCGCAGCCGGAGGCGATCCCCGGCTGGAAGACTGCCGTCGAGTCGAGTCCCCGTCTCCGCGTCGCCCGATCCCGGCCACGACGAGGTGCTGATCCCGATCGAGACCTCGCGCGGCGAGCGCTGGATCGCGATCTCGGGCGTCCAGTTCTTCGGCGGCACGGTCTACGCCTTCCGCGACCTGACCGAGGCCCGCCAGCTCGAGGAGATCAAGGCCGACTTCATCGCGACCGCGTCGCACGAGCTGCGCACGCCGCTGGCCGCTGTCTACGGCGCCGCGCAGACGCCTGCTCCGTCACGACTTCGCGCTCGACGAGGCCGGGCGCGAGCGCTTCGTCTCGCTGATCGCCGACGAGTCCGAGCGCCTCGGCCGGATCGTGAACGAGATCCTGCTCGCGAACCAGCTCGACGCCGGACGGCTCGACCTCGAGTCTCGGAGCCGTTCGACGCCGACGACCTCGTCGAGCGCGTCGTCGAGGCGACGCGCGATGCACGCGCCGCCGACGGTCACGATCGAGATCGAGGCCCCCGACGAACGTGCCCGCAGGTCGCCGCCGACCGTCGACAAGGTCCGGCAGGTGCTCGTCAACCTCGTCGAGAACGCGATCAAGTACTCCCCGGACGGCGGCCAGCGTCGAGGTCGGGCATCGAGGAGAGCGACGGCTTCGTTCGCTTCCGCGTGCGGGACGAGGGCCTCGGCGTCCCGCCTGAAGAGCAGGAGCGGATCTTCGAGGAGTTCTACCGCGCCGATCCGCAGATGACGCGCGGCGTGGGCGGGACCGGTCTCGGCCTCTACATCTGCCAGGAGCTGGTCGACCGCATGGGCGGCCAGCATCTGGGTCGAGCCGAACGGGAGCAAGAGGCTCGACGTTCGTCTTCGAGCTGCCGACCGCGGAGGTCAGCTCGCGCACGGGCAACCCCGGGGCCAGGCGGCTACAATCCGGTCAGTGACATACGGGGGCGACCTGGTTTCGACGTGGTCGGTTCTCCGGCAGAGCTGCAAGCCGAGGTCCCCGGTCGGCCTCGTAAAACAACCGGGAACACAACGCAAGTGCGAACGACAACTCGCACTCGCACTCGCTGCCTAACCTAGTTAGGTGAGCGCGTCGCTCCGAGCTCGGCCCGTGGCTCGGGTAGCGGCGTCAACAAACGGGCTCGGCGCCGAGGGAGAGCCAATCGCCCGAGGCGCGACACCAAAGGATGGCTAGCCCGGCGGTAGGTCGGCTGCCAACCGGCCGTCCGGGCGAAACGCAAGGGCAGCCTAAGCTTGTAGACGCTCTGTCCGGTGCGTCCGCGGACGCGGGTTCGATTCCCGCCGCCTCCATCATTCCCGCCCGCCCCGGCCCCTGCCTTCACGCGGAGGCGCCGGCCGGGCTGGACTGCTGGAGCGGGATGGTCGTATGCTCGTGCCCGTGCGCGAAGGGGGACGCCCGGGGTGTGCTGCTCGCGCTCGCGGCTGCAGCATTCGTGCTGCTGCCCGCCGTCGACGGCCGCGAGCACGCCCAACCCGATCGTCGGTCACGATCGCGGGCTCGCTCCAGTCCGGAGGCTCGGCTGCACGGGCGACTGGCAGCCCGACTGCGCCGCGACGCATCTGGCCTACGACGCGGGCGACGACGTCTGGCAGGGGACGTTCTCGCTGCCCGGCCGGGAGCTACGAGTACAAGGCCGCGCTCAACGACTCGTGGGACGAGAACTACGGCCTCCACGCGCAGTCCGAACGGCGTCGAACATCCCGCTCGACCTGCCGCCGGCGCGAGCGGTCAAGTTCTACTACGACCACAAGACCCACTGGATCACCGACAACCAGAGCTCCGTCGATCGCCGGTCGCGCCGGGGAGCTTCCAGTCCGAGCTCGGCTGCCCGGGCGACTGGGATCCGAGCTGCCTGCGCTCGTGGCTCGCAGGATCCGACGGCGACGGCATCTACACGTTCGAGACGACGGCGCTGCCCGCAGGGCTCGTACGAGGCGAAGGTCGCGATCAACGAGAGCTGGGACGAGAACTACGGCGCCGGCGGCGTGCCTGAACGGCGCCGAACATCCCGTTCACGCGTCCCGTTCGACAACGCGAAGGTGACGTTCAGCTACGACGCCGCGACGCACGTGCTCACGATCGCGCGCGCCGCTCCGACGACGGCGACCTCGTCGCACTTCGACCTCGCGCGCAAGGACTGCCTCGGCACCGCGCGCAACACGACCTCGAAGGTCTGGTACACGGTCGCGAACGGCGTCCTGAGCGACGTCTACTACCCGACGGTCGACAACACGAACGTCGAGACGCTGCAGTACGTCGTCACCGACGGCTCGACCTTCACCGACCTGCAGACGCGCGACATGACCTACACGGTCGAGGCCGCTCCGCGACACCGGCGGCATGGCGTGCAGCGTCACCGCGACCGCGAAGAGCGGCAAGTACCAGATCGAGACCGACTACATCACCGACCCGAGCCGCAACACGGTGCTGATGCACGTCGCGTTCGACGCCGCAAGACACCGGCCTACAGGCTCTACGTCCGCTTCGACCCGACGGTGAACGGCAACGGCGGCGGCGGCGCGGGGAACGGCGGCGCCGACTCGGCGACCGTCGACGCCTCGACCGGCCACCCGGTCCTCGTCTCGTACGACACCGATCACGGCGACGAACGCGGCGAACCGCGACTACGCGCAGCCGGTCTACGCGGCGCTCGACGGCCCGCTCGCGGACGGCGTCGAGCGGCGTTCGTCGGCGTCGGCCGACGACTCGATCGGCACTCGCACGACCACGCCGACGCGCGCGGACGGCAACGTCGTCCAGCACGCGCGCGTGCGCGCTCGGCAGCGACGGCACGGCGCTGCTCGCGCTCGGCTTCGGCGCCTACGCAGGCCGAAGCGGTCGGCGCGGCCGAGGGCTCGCTCGGCGCGAGCTTCGACGAGGCGCTCGACGAGTACGAGAAGGGCTGGAAGCGACTACGACGACTCGCTGAACAAGCCGCCGCAAGAAGCTGACGGGCCTGCAGGCGCAAGACCGTCGACGCAGCTCGCGGACGAGTACTACCTGAGCGCGAACGTGCTCAAGGCGTCCGAGGACAAGACGTTCCCGGGCGCGATCGTCGCGAGCCTCGCCTCGCCGTGGGGCCAGGCGGTCTCGGCCGGCGACCCCGCGAACACCTACTTCGGCTCGTACCGCGAGGTGTTCGCGCGCGACCTCTACGAGGCGTGGACGGGCCTGGTCGCCGACGGCGACCTCGCGACCGCGCGCGACGCGACGCTCTTCCTGTTCGAGCGCCAGCAGCTGCCCGACGGGTCGATGCCGCGCAACAGCCTCGTCAACGGCAAGACCGCGCCCGACTCGTTCAGCACGCAGCTCGACGAGTGCGCGTACCCGATCCTGATGGCGTACCAGCTCGGCCTCGACCGACGCGTCGCTGTACGAGAACCACATCAAGCCGGCCGCGAACTTCGTCGCCGCGCACGGCCCGTCGTTCGGCGCCGAGCGCTGGGAGGAGCAGAGCGGCTACTCGCCGTCGACGATCGCGGCCGAGATCGCCGGGCCTCGTCGCGGCGGCGGAGCTCGCCGACGCGCAACGACGACGCCGGCGTCGGCCGCCGTCTGGCTCGGCGTCGCCGACGACTGGCAGCGCTCGATCAAGGGCTGGACGGTGACGACGAGCGGGCCGCTCGCGCCGCGCTACTTCATCCGGCTCTCGAAGACCGGCGACCCGAACGCGGCGATCTCGTACAACGTCGGCAACGGCGGCCCGACGCTCGACCAGCGCGCGGTGATCGACGCCGGCTTCCTCGAGCTCGTCCGGCTCGGCGAGCTGCCCGCGAACGACCCGGACGTGCTCGCCTCGCTGCCGGTCGTCGACGCGACGATCGAGTCGGACACGCGCGAGCGGCCCGGCTGGCACCGCTACAACGGCGACGGCTACGGCGACGGCGCGACCGACGGCCATCCGTGGGCGCCGTGCGGACAGGGCACCGGCCACCTCTGGCCGGTGCTGTCGGCCGAGCGCGGCGAGCAGGACGCTCGCGACGGGCGACAAGCGACGGCGCGGCCGCGCTGCTCGCTCGGCATGCAGCGGTTCGCCTCGGGCGTCGGCCTCATCCCCGAGCAGGACTGGGAGCTGCCCGACCTCGCGGCGTCGCCGTTCGGCACCGACCCGACGCATCGCGTCGATCGGCTTCGCGAACGGCGGCCCGGCCGGGCTCGGCGGCGCCGCTGACCTGGTCGGCGGCCGTCGTTCGTCCGGCTCGCGGCCGACCTCGACGCCGGCACGGAACGTCGTCCTGCCGGAGGCGACGTATCGACGCGCTACGTCGCAGCACACGCAGGGCGCGACGACGCTGACGGTCACGAGCCCGGCGGACAAGCGCGCCGTCGCCGGCTCGCCGGTCACCGTCACCGGGCACGACCGCGCCGGGCAACACGGTCTACGTCGCCGCGACGAACACCGACGCGAACTCGGCGACGACGACGGCGTCGACGACCGCCGCCGGCGGACGGCTCGTTCAGCGTCGACGTCGCCGATCACGGGCGGCACGACGCGTGCTCAACGTCGTCGCGGTCAGCCCGAGCGGCGCGCACCGCGCACGCGATGCGCACGGTCGTCTTCGACTTCGTGCCGGGCACGCTGCTCCTCGACGTCGCCGACCCGAACGGCGACGACAACGGCCCGGGCAACTACGCCTATCCGACGTCGGACAACTTCCACGCCGGGCGCGTTCGACATCCAGCGGCTTCCAGGTGCTACGACGCCGGCTCGGACGTCGTCTTCCGCGTGCAGACGCGCGACCTGACGCCGACGTTCGGCAGCCCGCTCGGCGCGCAGCTCGTCGACGTCTACGTGCACGACCCGGCGCGGCGCCAGACCTCGACGCGCGGCGTCCTTCGCGCACGCGCAACTACTCGATCGCGCCCGCCGTTCGCCTGGAGCCGCCTGATCGAGGTGCAGGGCTTCGGCCAGCGCTACGTCGACGCGAGCAGCACCGGCGCACGCTCGGCACGATCGCCATCTCGGCGAACGCGATCTCGCGCTTCATCACGTTCCGCGTCTCGAAGGCGTCGCTCGGCGGGACGCCGGGGCCCGGCTGGGCGTTCACCGTCGTCCTCACCGGCCAGGACGGCTTCAGCGCCGACCAGGCGCGCGGCTTCCAGCCGACGCCGCAGGACTTCCAGTTCGGCGTCTGCGCGCCCGGCGGACGCCGACCCGCTGTGCGGCGTCGATCCGAACCAGGTGCCGAAGGCGCTCGACGTGATCACGCCGCCGGGCGTCGACCAGGCAACCGAGCTCGACGTACTTGCTCGGCCCGGTCGTGCTGCACGGCGTCATGATGCCGTAACACTCGTAAGCAGCCGCTCGCACCGTCGCCGATTGAAATCTTGCGCGGGTTCGATTCCCGCCGCCTCCATCGCATCGCAGCCGGGCAAAGCCCGGCTGTGCCGCTTCACGGGGAAACCCGGTTTCCCCGTGTTCCCCTCGTTGGAATCACGCGCTTCCCGCGAGCTAGCGGGAAGGTGTCGCCCGCCAAGGCGAGCCGCGCCTGCCACGTCGGTCGCGGCGGCCCTGTGGATAGCGCCGCCTCACCTTCAATCCAGCAGCGTGCAGGCTGCCGCGGTCGTCACGACCTCCGCGAACTCGTCCTGGAGGTTGATGCCGGTCATGCGCGCGATCTCGGCAGCCGGCACCACCTCGCCATCCGGCGCGGCGATGTCGAACGTGTGGGTCGCGTCGAGGACGAACCACACGTCGTACCCGAGGTCGGAGCCGATGCGAGCGGTCGTCTCACAGCAAAAGTTCGTCTGAATCCCGCACACCGCGATCGCGCCGATCCCGCGCTCGCGCAGCCATGCGTCGAGATCGACATCTCCGTGAAACGACGAGTGCACTGTCTTGACAATGCGCAGATCGGGCTCGCCGGCGACGGCCTCTTTCAGCTCGAAGCCGGGCGTGCCGCGCTCGAGCGGTCCACCCTGCCAATCGTGCTGAACGACCACGATCGGGTCGCCGCGCCGGCGCCACGCGGCAATCAGCTTGGCGACGTTCTCCTCGGCATGGGGATTGTCGCGGGGTCCGAGCGCTGGATCCTCGAAGCCGCGCTGAACGTCGACCACCAGCAGCGCACGCTGCCCGATCATGCGCTGACCTCTATACGAATCGCCGTTCTTGGCCTCCATGCCCAGAGTGTGCAACAGTCCCTGAATCGAAGCTGGCGAGCATGTACGCAGTTGTCGACCCCGCGACCGGCGAGACGCTCAAGGAGTACCCGACGATCACGGACGACGAGCTGCGGGACGCGATCGCCCGCGCCGACCAGGCACACCGCGAGTGGTCGAGAGCTGCGACTGTCGCTGACCGCGCCTCGCTCGTGCGGCGCGTCGGCGAGCTGCACTCGGAACGGCGGAAGGAGCTTGCGGAAATCATCGTCGCCGAGATGGGCAAGCCGGTACGGCAAGCGCGGGGCGAGGTCGACTTCTGCGCGTCGATCTACGGGTTCTACGCAGACAATGCGGAAGCACTGATGGCGGACGAGCCGATTGAGCTCCTCGCGGGTGAGGGGTCGGCGGTCGTCCGCCGCAGCTCGCTCGGCGTCCTGCTGGGGATCATGCCGTGGAACTTCCCCTACTACCAGGTCGCACGCTTCGCGGCGCCGAACCTGATCATCGGCAACACGCTTCTGTTGAAGCACGCGCCCCAGTGCCCGCAGTCGGCTGAGGCGATGGCGCAGATGTTCCGCGATGCCGGCTTCCCCGACGGCGCATACGTGAACATCTACGCCACGAACGAGCAGATCGAGTGGGTAATCGCCGATCCGCGCGTCCGCGGCGTATCCGTCACCGGCTCCGAGCGCGCCGGCGCCGCCGTCGCGGAGATCGCCGGCCGGAATCTGAAGAAGGTCGTTCTCGAGCTCGGCGGCTCCGACCCGTTCATCGTCCTCGGCACTGACGACCTCGACAAGACGGTCGAGGACGCTGTCGCCGCGCGGATCGACAACGCGGGCCAGTCGTGCAACGCCGCGAAACGGTTCATCGTGATCGACGAGCTCTACGAGCCGTTCCTCGAGAAGTTCACGGCCGCGCTCACCGCTGTGAAGCAGGGTGATCCGCACGAGCGCGAGACCGAGATGCGGGCCGCTGTCCTCTCAGGTCGCGGCCGACCGCCTCGAGGATCAGGTCCGGCGCGCGGTCGAGCAGGGCGCGACGGTCGTCGCCGGCGGCAAGCGCAACGGCAACTACTTCGAGCCGACGGTGCTGACGGACATCACGCCGGAGAACGACATCTACCGTGAAGAGCTGTTCGGCCCGGCCGCCCAGGTCTATCGCGTGCCGTCGGAGGAGGAGGCGGTCGCGCTGGCAAACGACACGCCGTTCGGGCTCGGCTCATACGTGATGACGAACGACCCGGAGCAGGCCGAGCGCGTCGCGGACCGGATCGACGCCGGCATGGTCTACGTGAACATCGTCGGCGCAGACAGTGCCGAGCTGCCGTTCGGCGGCACGAAACGCTCCGGCTTCGACGCGAGCTCGGCCGCTACGGGGCCGACGAGTTCGTCAACAAGAAGCTGATCCGCATCAGCTGAGCAAGAGGATCGTCCTCTTCCCGAAGGCTCCCGTGAGCTAACGGGAACGTCTTTGCCGGCCGACGTGTGCCGCCGATGTCGGTCAGTGGCGGCGCTTTCACCGGCGGCCGGCGCGGCGCAAGGTCGCTGGCGATGCCCGCGACGGCAGTTCGACCACGAGCACAGCGTCACGCCGCGCGAGCTCTTCTTCGACCTCGTCTTCGTGTTCGCGTTCACGCAGGTGACGACGCTGCTCGCCGACGATCCGACGTTCGCCGGGATCGGGCGCGGCGTGCTCGTCCTCGCCGCGCTCTGGTGGGCCGTGGACGGCCTACGCCTGGCTGACGAACACCGTCGACCCCGAGGAGGGCTTCGTCGGCGCCGCGCTGCTCGTCGCGCTGATCGCGATGTTCATCGCGGCGCTCGTCGGTGCCGGGCGTGTTCGGCGACGACGGCGTGCTCTTCGGCGCCGCCTTCCTCGTCGTCTGCGCGATGCACCTCGCGCTCTACGCGCTCGCCGGCCGCGGGAACCGCGACCTGCTCGCGCGCCGTGCTCCGGCTGGCGCCGTGGACGCTGCTCGGCGCGACGCTGATCCTCGTCGCCGGCTTCACGCGACGGCGCGCGTACGTGGCTCTGGGTCGCCGCGCTCGCGTGCACCTACGTCGGCGCCGGGCTGAGCGGGTCGACCGGCTGGCGGGTGCACCCGTCGCACTTCGCGGAGCGCTACGGCCTCGTGGTGATCATCGCGCTCGGCGAGGCGTTCGTCGCGATCGGGATCGGCGCGACCGGGATCGGCATCGGCGCTGGGCGAGGTCGTCGCCGCGATCCTCGGCCTGCTCGTCGCCACGTCGTTCTGGCTCGCGTACTTCGACTTCTTCTCGATCCGCGGCGAGCAGATGCTCGCGGACGCGCGAGGGCCGGAGCGCGTGGCGCTCGCCCGCGACGTCTACGCGTACCGCACTTCCCGATGATCGTCGGCATCGTGCTCTTCGCGTTCGCGATGAAGATCATCGTCGGTCACGTCGGCGACGAGCTCGACTCGGTCGCGGCGTTCGCGCTCTGCGGCGGAAGCGCGCTCTACCTGCTCGCGTACTCGGCGGTCCGGATCGCGGGTCGAACGGCGGCTGAGCGCTGAGCCGCGGCCGGTTCTCAGCGGCGCTCGCTGCTCTTGCTCGTGTTCCCGCTCGCGACGGCGGTCCCGGCGCTCGCCGCGCTGGCGCTCGTCACCGCGGTCTGGCTGGCGTTGCACACCTACGAGCTCGTCTGGTGGCGCGAGGCTCGCGCAGAGTCCCGCTCGATGCTCGCCTCGTCCTAGTCGCGGATCAGTTCGCGGAAGGCGGGCCTCGTCGCGGATCGGGTCAATCCGAGTTCCGCTCGCCATGGCGCGGATGCCGTCCCACTGCTCGGCTGCGCGCGCTGAGGTGCTCGAGCGCCTCGGCCGTCTGGCCCGCGAGGCTTTCGGCGCACGCCACGTTGTAGAGCAGCCTGCCGTCGTCGGGATGGGCTGCGAGCAGCTCGCGCCCGCGGATCGGCCGCCTTCGGCGTAGTCGCCGGCTTCGTAGAGCGGCTGCACTAGTCGCCCACACCTCGGGGGCGTGGCGCTGCGACCGACTCCGGCAGCCCGATCCACGGGTGCCGCGTCGAGTCGTAGCCGGACTCGGTCGGCGGCGGGAAGGTCGGGTCGGCGAAGGCGCCGACCGAGACGACGAGCAGCTCGGGCTCCGTCGGCTCGGTGTAGAAGACCTGGGAGCCGCAGCTCGGGGCAGAAGTGGAAGACGTGCTCCTTCCGGTCCGCCTCAGTCGGAGATGCGCGAGTAGTCGCTGTAGCGCCCGTCGACGGCGACCTGCTCGGCCTTGAAGCCAGCCTGCATCCCGAAGGCGCTTCCGGTGCAGGCGCTGGCAGGCGAGGCAGTTGCAGATCGAGACGGCGAACGGCTCGTCGTCGACGGTGAGGCGGAGCTGGCCGCAGCGACGAGGTCGCTTCCTCGAGTCGCCATCATCGAACAGTAAACCACTTCCCGGGTGTAGTCTCGGAACCCAGTGGGCGCAGGTGGTGGACCCTGCTCGCGAGCTGCATCGCGATCTTCATGCTGCTGCTCGACGTGACGATCGTGAACGTCGCGCTGCCGTCGATCGAGCGCGACCTCGGCGCCGACTTCAGCGACCTCCAGTGGGTGATCGACGCCTACGCGCTGACCCTCGCGGGCTTGCTGCTGGCGGCGGGGTCGCTGGCCGACAAGGTCGGCCGCAGGCTCGTCTTCATGCTCGGGCTGGCGATCTTCACCGCTTCGTCGCTGGCCTGCGGGCTGGCTCCCGACCCGCTCTTCCTGAACGTCTCGCGCGCGGCGCAGGGGATCGGCGGGGCGATGATGTTCGGCACCTCGCTGGCGCTGATCGCGCAGGAGTTCCAGGGTCGCGAGCGCGGGACCGCGCTCGGCATCTGGGGCGCGACCACGGCCGCGGCGGTCTCGACCGGGCCGCTCGTGGGCGGTGCGCTCGTGGACGCGCTGTCGTGGCGCTGGATTTTCCTCGTGAACGTGCCGATCGGCCTGGCCGCGCTCGTGGTCGCGCGGCTGCGGTTGCGCGAGTCGCGCGACCCGGCCGCCGCCGGCGTCGACCTCCGCGGCGTGGCGCTGCTGTGCCCCGCGCTCTTCCTGCTCGTCTACGCGCTGATCCGCGGCAACGAGGAGGGCTGGGGGAGCGCCCTGATCATCGGCTGCTTCGCGGCCTCCGCACTGCTGCTCGTGCTGTTCGTGGTGGTGGAGCGCCGCGCCGCCGACCCGCTGCTCGACCTCTCGCTGTTCCGCAAGCCGGCCTTCACGGGCGCCACGATCGTCGGCTTCGCGCTGTCGGCGTCGATCTTCTCGATGTTCCTCTACATCACGCTCTTCTTCCAGAACGTGCTGGGCTTCTCGCCGTTCGAGGCGGGGCTCCGGTCGCTGCCGGTCACCGGGCCGATCCTGTTCGTCTCGCCGCTGAGCGGCCGGCTGACGGCGCGCGTGCCGGTGCGGCTGCTGCTCGGGACGGGGCTCGCGTTCGTGACGGTCGGGCTGCTGCTGATGGGGAACCTGTCCGACTCGTCCGGGTGGACCGCGCTGCTGCCCGGCCAGATCCTGGCCGGCATCGGGATAGGCCTGGCCACTCCCGGGCTGGCCTCGACCGCCGTCGGCGTGGTCCGCCCGCAGCTGAGCGGCATGGCGTCGGGCGCGAACAACACGGCTCGCCAGCTCGGGCTCGCCACCGGGATCGCCGGCCTCGGCTCGATCTTCCAGTCGAAGATCGAGTCGACGCTCACCCCGCTGGTCGCGGGCACGTCCGCGTCGTCGCACGTCCACGAGCTTTCGCGGGCTGTGGCGTCAGGCGGGACCGGGCGCGCCTTGCAGGCGGTGCCGCCCGCCGACCGCGACAAGGTGGTGGACGCCGCGCACCACGCGTTCGTGACGGGCTTCAACACGATCGCGCTGGTGAGCGTCGCCGTGGCGGCGGTGGGCTCCGTGGCGGGGTATGCGCTGGTGCGGTCGCGGGACTTCGTGGCCGGCCGGCGGCCCGGCGGCGGCTCCCGGAGCAGGCGCCCGGGCGACCGCTCAGGCGAGCCGCCTCACGGTAGGGGACATCCTGGCGATGGCGACTCTGGCTGTCGGGCGCTGGTCCGAAGGGAATCGCCATCGCCGCCAAGGCGCGGGCGCTCGCGGCTGTCGGCCTTGACTCGCCGCGGGTCGTTCTCATCGACCGAAGCGCTCGTCGCCGGAAACTGGAGCGGGCGGGCAGGGCTACACCAGCGGCCTGCTGCCGCTCGGGACGCCGCCGGAGAAAGACGTCGGCTTCCCCTACGCCGCGAGCTGGGGCGCGCGCCTCGTCCGCGGTGACCGCGGCGATGGCGGAGTTCAGCTGGCAGCGGCACCTCGCCGACCGCGGCGCGTACGCCGACTGGGTCGATCGCGGCCGCCTGCGGCCCGACCCACCGCGCAGTGGAGCGCCTACCTGCGCGAGGTCGCCGAGAGCGCTCGACGCCGAGATTCGTCGTCGGCGAGGTCGTCGGTCTCGAGGTCGGCGACGACGAGGATGGCAGGCTGACGGTCGAGCCGGGCGAGCGCTCTCGGCGGACGGCGTCGTCATCACCGGTACGCGGACCGCCGATCACGGTCGCTGGCCAGCCGCTGCGACCATCCTCGTGTGCTCGACGGACGCAGCTACTGGCTGCACGAGCGAACGCTCCACGAAGCGGATCGCCCAGAGCGTCTGCGTGATCGGCAGCGGCGAGACGGCGGCCTCGGTCGTGATCAGCCTGCTGAAGAAGGCGCACAGGCGCTCGACGATCGACGTCCTGACCAGTCGCGGCGTCCTCTACTCGCGCGGCGAGAGCTACGACGAGAACCGCTTCTACTCCGACCCGGGCGAGTGGCCGCGGCTGGCCGAGTCGCACCGGCGCGAGTTCCTCGAGCGCACCGACCGCGGCGTCTTCTCGCTGCAGGCCGAGGCGACGCTCAGGCAGTCGCGCGGCTTTCGCACTCTGGCCGGGCGGGCTGCCAGCGATCGAGGCCGGCGAGCGGCAGGTCGTCGTCACCATCGAGTACGGCGACGAGCGCGAACGCGTGGCCTACGACCTGGTCGTCGTGGCGATCGGCTTCGACGCCCGCTGGTTCGAGACGCTGCTCGGCGGCGAGGCACGCCGCCGGCTCGACAGCGCCCTCGCCGGTGCCGTGCTCGAGCGGCGGATCGACGTCGATCTCTCGATCGCCGGGCTGACGCCCGCCGCTGCACGTTCCCGCTGCTCGCCGGCCTCGCGCAGGGACCGGGCTTTCCGAACCTGAGCTGCCTCGGCCTGCTCGAGCGACCGCGATCCTTCGCCGCTACGTCCCGCTCGCGGAGCCGCCGGTCGCAGTTGCATCCGAGAGGAGGGAGCTTGTCTGAGACGCCCGACGAGGTGCTGGGAGCGCGACGATTGCGTCCGCCGCACGATGGTCCTGCCGACCGAACTCGCCGAGCGACTCGCCGCCGAGGCCGAGCGGCGCGGTCTCTCGGTCAGCGACCTGCTGATCGAGTACGCCGACACCGGCTTGCAGCGGGCGAGCGCCGAGAGCTGATCATCGAAATGACCGGCTGCGGATCCACGTAAACGGCGCCGCGATAATCGGGTCGTCGGCCGGGAGGTAATGCAACGTGCAGGGTCACCCGGACAGCGCGACCTCGTTGTCGCAGCCTGAGACCAACGGATCGCGGCGCAGCCGGCCGCCCGCAGTCCGTGTCGGGGGCGTGGTCAAGCGGTTCGGCTCGACGACGGCCCTCGCCGGCGTCGACCTCGAGGTTCCGGAGGGCATGGTCTTCGGTCTGCTCGGCCCGAACGGCGCCGGCAAGACGACGCTCATCCGCATCCTGGCGACGCTGCTCGAGCCGGACGCGGGACGGGCCGAGCTGCTCGGTCACGACGTCGTCGCCGAGTCGTCGAGCGTGCGCGAGCTGCTCGCGCCTGACCGGTCAGTTCGCCGCGGTCGACGAGCTGCTGACGGGCCGCGAGAACCTCGAGATGTTCGGGCGCCTGTTCCGGCTCTCTCGCGCGGAGGCCCGCCGCCGCGCGTCGGAGCTGCTCGAGCGCTTCGAGCTCGCCGACGCCGCCGACAGAACCGCGAAGACGTACTCGGGCGGCATGCGACGGCGGCTCGACCTCGCGTCCAGCCTGCTCACGCAGCCGCGCGTGCTCTTCCTCGACGAGCCGACGACGGGTCTCGATCCTCGGAGTCGCAACGAGATCTGGGAGATCGTCCGCGACCTGCGCCGCGAGGGGACGACGATCCTGTTGACGACGCAGTACCTCGAAGAAGCGGATCAGCTCGCGGACGAGATCGCCGTCATCGACCACGGCCGCGTGATCGCGGAAGGGACCGGCAACGAGCTCAAAGACCGCGTCGGCGGCCAGATCCTCGAGGTCGAGCTGACCGACGTGCGGCAGCGTGACGAGGCCGAGGCCGCGCTCCTTCGCGTCGGCTGCGGCGCGCCGGAGGAGGACGAGCGGCCGAACCGGCTGACCTTGCCGGCGCCGCGGGAGAGCCTCGTCCTCGTCGAGGAGGCCGCCGCCGAGCTACGTCGCGCCGGGATCGGCGTCAGCGACATGGGCCTGCGCCGACCGACGCTCGACGACGTCTTCCTCCAGCTGACCGGCGAGGCGCCGAGCGAGAACGGCAAACCGCAGATCGCCGCTGCCGTGCCTGACGAGAAGGCACCGGCAGCGTCCTCGCCGGCTCCCGCGCCCGCACGCACCGTCGCTGCGAGACGCCGAGACGAGCGTCACCGACACCGCCGTCGTGACGATGCGGAACCTCCGTCACTTCTGGCGCCAGCCCGACCTGCTCGTGTTCTCGACGATCCAGCCGGTCATGTTCGTCGTCCTGTTCGTCTACGTCTTCGGCGGTGCCGTCGGCCTGGCGCTGCCGCCGGGAGTCACCTACGTCGACTACCTCCTGCCCGGGATCTTCGTCCAGTCGGTGACGTTCCGCGCGTCGAACACGGCGGTCGGCCTCTCCGAGGACCTGCGCCGAGGCGTCATCGACCGCTTCCGCTCGATGCCGATGGCGCGCTCGGCGGTCCTGCTCGGGCGAACGACCGCGGACCTCGTGCGAAACATCCTGATCATCGGCCTGATGGTCGTCGTCGGCTACCTGGTCGGCTTCCGCTTCCAGGCGGGCGTCCTCCCGGCGCTCGGCATGCGTCGCCCTCGTCGCCGCCTTCGGGTTCGCGCTCAGCTGGATCTTCGCGTTCGTCTCTTTGGTCGTCCGTGGCGCCGAGACCGCGCAGACGGCCGGGTTCGTGCTGCTGTTTCCGCTCGTCTTCGCGAGCTCGGTCTTCGTCCCGGTCTCGACCCTGCCGAGCTGGCTGCAGCCGATCGCCGAAGCCTCGCCGGTGACGCTGACGGCGGACGCCGCGCGCACGCTCGCGCTCACCGGCGGTGTGCCGGATTCGCTCGCGGGCGCGCTCGCCTGGATCGTCGGAATCGTGGCGGTCTTCGTGCCGCTCTCGGTCTGGCGCTACCGGAGGATGAGCTGACCCAGGTGGCGCGCCTCTACGCCGCAACCGGCGACGGCTTCGCCCGACTCGACGAAGCGGGTGAGGCGTGGGCGGTCGAGCTGTCCCTGTCCGGAAGCGGCGCGCAGTGCCTCGCCGTCGACCCGGCCGACCCCGGCACGGTCGTCTACGTCGGTCTGCGTGAGGGCGGTGTGCGCCGCAGCGTCGACGGCGGCCGAAGCTGGATCGACTGCGAGCTGCCCGAAGCCGGCGGTGTTCTCGCTCGCCGTCAGCGCCGCCGACGGGGCGGTGTACGCGGGCACCGAGCCGAGCCGGCTGTTCCGAAGCGACGACCGAGGTGAGAGCTGGCGCGAGCTGGAAGCGCTGCTCGAGCTGCCCTCGCGGCCGAGCTGGAGCTTCCCGCCGCGGCCGTGGACGTCGCACGTGCGCTGGATCGCACCCAGCCCGCACGACGCCGACCTGCTCCTGGTCGGGATCGAGCTCGGCGGCCTGATGCGCTCGAGCGACGGCGGACAGAGCTGGCAGGACCACCGGCCCGGCGCGCAACCGGACGTCCACTCGCTCGCCTGGCACCCGCACGCACCGGGGCGCGCGTACGAAGCGGGCGGCGGCGGCGCCGCCTTCAGCACGGACGCAGGCGAGACCTGGCAGCCGGCCGACGAGGGCCGCGACCGCCACTACACCTGGTCGGTCACCGTCGACCCCGACGACCCCGACTGCTGGTACGTCTCGGCGAGCACCGGCCCCTACGCCGCCCACGGTCGCCGCGACCCGCAGGCGCGCATCTACCGGCGGCGCGACGGCGAAGCCTGGCAGCCGCTCGCGGGCGGGCTGCCCGAGCCGCTGCCGGCGATGCCCTACGCGCTCCTCGCCACCGACGGCCGCCTCTTCGCCGGCCTCGCCAACGGGCAGCTCTGGGAGAGCCGCGACCAGGGCGACAGCTGGGCACCGCTGCGACTCAGCGGGGACCCGCTCGACGCGCTCGTCGCCCTCGGCTACGCGCGACGTACTAATCCTCGTATCCTGCGCGCAGAGTGGCCACGAGCAGCGGCCGTCGCGGAGACCAACGGCTTCAGGGGGCGAACCGCGTGGGCGCGGAACCTCCAGCGTCACCGCTTCCGCGCGTTCCTCCAGACCGAGACCGGCGGCGCCGCCGTCCTGCTCGCGGCGACGGTCGCCGCGCTCGTCTGGGTGAACGTCGACGCGTAGCTCGTACGCGTCCGTCTGGTCGACGCGGCTGTCGATCGACCTCGGCGGCGCACGGTGATCGCGCTCGACCTGCGCGGCTGGGTGAACAGCGGGCTGATGACGTTCTTCTTCTTCGTCGTCGGCCTCGAGGCGCGGCGCGAGTTCGACCTCGGCGAGCTGCGCGAGCGGCGGCGCGTTCGCGCTACCGCTGCTGGCCGGCGATCGGCGGCATGGCGGCGTCGGTCGGCATCTACCTCGTCGTTCAACGCCGGTCGCCCGTCGGCGCACGGCTGGGGCGTGGCGATGTCGACCGACACCGCGTTCGCGCTCGGCCTGCTCGCGCTCGTCGGGCCGCGCTTCCCGGACCGGCTGCGCGCGTTCATGCTCACGGTCGTCGTCGTCGACGACATCGTCGCGCTCGTCGTCATCGCGACTCGTCTACTCGAGCTCGGTGCACTCGGTCCGCGTCCTCGTCGCGCGTCGCGTTCCTCGGCGGCGTCCTCGTCCTGCGCAGCTCCGCGTCCGGGTCGGACTCGTCTACTTCGCGCTCGGCGCGGCGCCTGGGTCGGCGCTGCTCGAAGTCGGGCGTCGAGCCCGTCGTCGTCGGCCTCGCGATCGGGCTTCTCGCCGTACGCGTACCCGGCCGCGCGGTCCGATCCTCGAGCGGGCGACGGAGCGCTTCCGCGAGTTCCGCGAGCAGCCGACGGCGGAGCTCGCGCGCTGGCGGCGGCGCGAGCTGCGGGCCGCGACGTCGCCGAACGAGCGGCTGCAGCAGCTCTACCACCCGTGGACGAGCTACGTGATCGTGCCGCTGTTCGCGCTCGCGAACGCCGGCATCGCGATCGACGGCGACTTGCTCGACGCGCGCGTTCACGCTCGCCGATCACGCTCGGGATCCTGCTCGGCTACGTCGTCGGCAAGCCGGTCGGCATCGCTCGGCAGCACCTGCGCTCTGACGAGGCTGACGCGCGGACGGCTGCGCCCTCCGGTGGGCTGGGCGGCCGTCGCTGGGCGGCGGCACGATCGCCGGCATCGGCTTCACCGTGTCGCTGCTCGTCGCGACGCTCGCCTTCGACGGGCCGCAGCTCGAGGAGGCGAAGCTCGGCATGCTCGAGCGCCGCCCTCGCCGCGTCGGCGCTCACCTGGCTCCTCTTCCGCGCGACGGCGCTGTCTGCCGCGCGCGCTGCGCGTCGCGCGCGCTGCTCGGCACGGCGGAGCACGCTCGTCGACCTCTACCTCGACGTCGACCCCGAGCGCGACCACATTCGCGGGCCGGTCGACGCGCCCGTCACGCGTCGTCGAGTACGGCGACTTCGAGTGCCCGTACTGCGGGCAGGCCGAGCCGGTCGTGCGCGAGCTGCTGCGCGACTTCGGCGACGTCCGCTACGTCTGGCGGCACCTGCCGCTCAACGACGTCCACCCGCACGCCCAGCTCGCCGCCGAGGCGTCGGAGGCCGCGGCGAGCCAGGGCGCGTTCTGGGAGATGCACGACCTGCTGCTCGATCACCAGGACGCGCTCGAGCCGAACGACCTGATCGGCTACGCGCGAGCAGCTCGGGCTCGACGTCGAGCGGTTCACGGAGGACATCGATGCGCGAGCACGGCGCGGCCGCGTGTCGCCGACGACGTCGACAGCGCCGACCTGAGCGGCGTCTCCGGCACGCCGACGTTCTTCATCAACGGCCGCCGCCACTACGGCGCCTACGACATCGACACGCTCTGTCGACCGCCGTTCGCACGGCGCGGCGCGCGAGCAGTCGCTCGCACCGCGCTAGGCGCCTGCGCTTACCGGTGCGCGTCCGCCCGGAAGCCAGAGCGATCCTGCTGGCTACAGTGGATCTCGGAAACGACTGACGTGAGGAGGAGCGCGACGTGGATGCAGCACGCGAGAAGATGATTCTTGCCGGAGGATGCTTCTGGGGGATGCAGCGACCTGTTCCGGAGGCGACCCGGGGTCGTCTCGACGCGGGTCGGCTACAGCGGCGGCGACGTGCCGAACGCGACCTACCGCAACCACGGCACGCACGCCGAGGCGATCGAGATCGTGTTCGATCCCGAGCAGACCTCGTACCGAGACGCTGCTCGAGTTCTTCTTCCAGATCCACGACCCGACGACGCTGAACCGTCAGGGCAACGACATCGGCACGAGCTACCGCTCGGCGATCTTCTACCTCGACGACGAGCAGCGGCGCGTCGCCGAGGACACGATCGCCGACGTCGAGGCGTCGGGCCTCTGGCCCGGCAAGGTCGTCACCGAGGTCGCGCCGGCCGGGCCGTTCTGGGAGGCCGAGCCCGAGCACCAGGACTACCTCGAGAACTACCCGAACGGCTACACGTGCCACTTCGTTCGCCCGGATTGGGTTCTGCCCGAGCGGACGAAGGCCGCGGCCGGACTAGCGAAGCCCACCGCGAGATGCCCGCACCGATCGACCGTGACGACCGTTCGACGCCTTGTCCGGGAAGAAGACGCCCAGCTCGTCGAGGTCCTGCCGGCGGACGAATTCGAGGACGAGCACCTTCCGGGCGCGATCAACATTCCGCTGAAGACGCTCGACGCGCGAGTCGACAGCGTCGCTCGACCCGCAGAGGCCGGTGATCGTCTACTGCTACGACTACCAGTGAGACGTGAGCCCACGAGCCGCGTGGCGGCTCGAAGGCGATCGGCTTCACCAGCGTCTACCACTACGCCGCCGGCAAGGCCGACTGGGGCTCCTTCCGGCTACCGCTCGAGGGAGAAGGCAGACAGCCGCACGCAGCGTCGGCAGCATCGCACCGTGCGGACGCTCCCGACGTGCCGGCCCGGACGAGCTGGTCGCCGACTGTCGCGGAACGCGTGCGTGGACGAGTGGCAGATCTGCGTTGTCACGAACGATCGAAGGGCGTCGTCCTGGGTCTCCTCGGCCGCCAGGCACTGCGCTCAGGTCAGAGCGTCCGCGCGGATCAGACCATGTCGCTCGGGCCCAGCACGATCAGACCGAGCGCTCGCCGAGACGCCGTCGCACGACGGATGCGCGAGCAGAACCTCACCCGCATCGTCGTGACCTGCCTCCGACGGGCACCTGGCCGGGATACTTCGAAGGGAGGATCTCGAAAAAGCGGAGCCCAAGCGAGAGCCAGCAACATCCTGGTCTTGCGCATGGATCATGGATCAGCGTGGACAAGCTGGGCTGGGCCAGCGTGCGGGAATGTCCCAGAGCCCTCGGGCGCGCGAGCGATGCGTAGCGCGTAGTCCTTGGCTACCGACGGCGGGTGTAGGTATCGGGAGCGACGTTCGTGGCGCCAGGCCCCAGATTCTCGCGGTGCTGGAAGCGATCGATCGCCTCTCGCTGCTCCTCACTCATTTTCCGCGTAGTGGTCACGCGCGCGCCTGCGGCGCTCCTTCCACCACCGATAGGGCCTCAACGTCATCAAGGGCATGGTAGATCGGCGACGGAGCGGCGCCTTGGGCCAGTGTGCGGGTATGTCCCCTGAGCGGTCTACTGGGAAGCAACGCGCGCTCCAGGGCCTTAACGAAGTGATTACGAGCGGCAAGTAGAGTTTACGAGACGCCGTGCCGGGTGCGCGGCGCAGAAGGGGGCAGGCCGATGATCGTCTCGATCGTCGAAAACGGTGAGCGCCGCCGTTGGCCGTATCGCCGATGCCCCGAAAGGAGAGACTCGATGACCAGAGACGGCTCCAGCTCACGGCCGCACTGGTGTTGGTGCTCGGGCTCGCCGTAGCTTCGATCGCACTGGCGTCAGGCGGGAACAAAGGGCACGGAAGGGCAGCAAGCACTTCCGGGCGAACCTGGATCGGCTTCCACGAGGTTCCCGCGATCAACACGACCGGGCATGCGAGGCTCAAGCTCACGCTGACCGACACGGAGATCGCCTTCGTGTGCTCAGGTTACGCCGGGCTGTCGAGGCCACCTGCGGCGGCGCACATCCACGTCGGCCAGTTCAAGCGTCAACGGCGGCGTCTCGGTGTTCTTCTGTGGCGGAGGCGGCCAACCGGCGTGCCCGGCCGCGACGTCCGGCACCGTTAGCGGGACGATCACCGCTGCCAACGTGGTCGGGCCGACTGCTCAGGGGCTACAACACGGGCGACCTCGCGCCCGTGGAGAAAGCGATCAGGGCGGGCGTCACCTACGCGAACATGCACTCGGCGAAGTTCCCGGCCGGGAGATCCGCGGCCAGATCACACACGGGGGCACGGTCACCGCTAACGCCGCGATTTCGGGCAGAAGGTGAGGCCGCCCGGCAGTCGCGCCGGGCGGCCTCGACCGAGGCTCAGCGCGGCGCGGCGCCCTGGCGGGCCTACGCCAAGCGGCGCAGGGATCCTCCTGCCCGAGCGGATCCCCCTGAACGGCAGCCGCCGACACTGCCTGGGCCAGCGTTTGCAAAGACACCCTGAGCGCCTACGTGCGGGCCAAGTTCGTCATCGCGGCGCGTACTCGCAAAGATCAGGCGAGGGCGCGTTCGAGAGCCGCGCGCGTCGGCGGGCTCGCCGTGCGTCGGCAGCACGAACTCCACGGGCTTGTCGAGCAGCGGCCTCAGCCCGGTCGCGACCTGCTCGACCGTGACGCCTTCCGGCAGCCAGCTCGCGGGGATCTCGAGCCCGTTGCCGAGGTCGATCAGCGTATCGCCGGCGATCACCGCGCGAATCCGCTCGCTCCAGAGCACGAGGTCGAGCTGGCCTTCACGGCCGGGATACGCCTCCATCCCGAACAGCGAGTCGCCGATCGCGTAGCGCGTCGCCGGGACGAGCTGGTCCTCGGGGCGATCAGGCGCCGGGGCCCACACGGGAAAGCCGAGCGATGCGGCGTCGCGCTCGTGCCACGTGGAGGTGAGTACCGTGACCACCTCGCGCGATCCGAACAGCGCGCGAACGTCGTCCGGAACGGCGATCGGGTCGATGAGGATCAGCCGCTCGCCGTCGTCGATTGCGTACGCCGACACCGGCCCTTCCCACTCGGGATGCGTTGCGGTCCAGTGGTACACGCCGTCGGGAAGCATTCCTCGGATGCTAAGTACTACCGACTCCTCGCGCCGGCAACCGCTCCTCTGACGGACCGATGCGAAACATCTACGCCCCCTACCTCGAGCGCGACGTAGATCGTCTCCACGTTGCCGACGATCCCTCAAAGATCGTGCGGCGCTCGAGCCGGGCCAGCGACGCGGGAGTGTCGCTCAGGCGAACCGAGCGCGCTGGCCTCATGGTTCGATCGCTGGTCTCGGCTCCAAGATTCCGAAGTTCGCGCCCAGGTTCTTTGGGGCGCGACCGCGAGGGCCTCGTCAGGGGATCGGCGCGAGTCGAGCATCTGTTGGCGACCCGGCGATCTGAACGTCCTGCTCGGCGACCGGCCCCTCCTCGACCGTCGTCTCCCCGCTCCGAGTCCGAATCGTGCAGGGTCTCGTCGAGACGCAGGCCGAGCGCGCATCGGCCCTGCAGGCGAACACCACGGGCGTCCATCTCGTCGCACCAGAGCCGCGACCGCGGCCGGGACGGTGGCCCGCTGACTCCGGGTCGAGCTGGACGTTCGGGTCGCGGTACGTAAAACAGCATGCACTTCAAGTTCCTCCATCTGCTGGCGTGCCGTATCACTTCCTGCAGCTGAGACAACGCGTCGATGCCAGGATTCATCGTCTCCGCGCATCGAAGCTGATGTACAGCGGCGTTGCCACTGGGCCAGTGTTCCGGAATGTCCCCGACGAGGTTCATCGGATGGGCCGTCGATCTATATTTGGCTCATGCTCCGCCAGGTTGACTGGCACAGAGTCCGTGTCGGGTTGGTGGTCGCGCTCATCATCATCTTCGCCGGCGTGGTGATCGACTCGCTCTTCAGCGCCAGCTGGGCTCTGGATGACGGCCTTCTCCTGGCGGCGGCCGCAGTCATCGCGCTGGCGCTCCTCGTAACACGTGGTCGCGGCAGGTCTGAGGCGAGATGACGGCGACCGTGCGAGCGTCGTCTCATCTGAGCACAGCACGATCAGACCGCCTCTCGCAGCAACCTCCACTCAGCTAGACGCGCGCGAGAGGTCAGGAAGCGGCGCCGTCGCCAGATAGCCAAGGCTCGCTCGAAAGCGTGGTTATAGGTCTCTCGCGAAAAGCCGGTGAGCTGGCGCCCCCGGCGCGACTTTTGAAGCATCCCGGAAGACGCGAGCGCCGAGCGGACGTCGCGGTTTCTCCCGCCAGAACCGCCTTGCTGCGGACGCGGGTTCGATTCCTGCCGCCTACACCTTGCTTTCGCAGCCGCAGCGCTCCCGCGCCGCCGCCAGCTTCACGGGCGAAACCTTACGGCGCGAGGCCGTCGTCGATCCAGGTGCGAAACCGGGCGACGTCGTTCCGCCGGCCAGGGCCCCGTCGCACGGCATGGTGCCGTCGGCGAGCCGTGTGTAGATGACCACCTCGGCATTGGCGCGAACGTCGTCGTAGGACGCGACAGGATCGAAGACGCGAGGACACTCGAGCGCACGTCGCCGTCACGAAACAGCGGCCGGATGTCCCCGCGAACGTCACGTCCTCAGCCATCCGTCTCCTCCTCCCTCCGACTACGGCGCCCAAGCCATTAGCGCCTATGCCGCGGCGGGGGCGAAGAAGTCGATAAGCAGTTGGTTGACGCGTTCAGCCTCGTCGTGATGCACCCAGTGCGACGCGTCGGGCAGGCGCTCCACGCGGTCGAGGTTGGGCACGTCGTCGCGGTCGGGCTCGGCGAGGTCAGAGCCGAGGTAGGAATCGCGCTCCCCCAGATGACCAGTGTCGGCGCCGAGATCGGGCGAAGCTTTGCCGCGGCTTCCTTCTGGGACTGTCTGTACCGAGGCGCGGTAGTAGTTGATCATCCCGGCCGCTGCCCCTGGCTGCGACCACGCCTCGACGTAGCGTTCGATTTCCTCCGGCGTGTAAGGCGGGTTCGCGTCCTGCAGGAAGTGCCGGAAGAAGTGCCAGTCTCTGGCGTGCACCACGTCCTCGGGCAGTCCCGGTACCGCAAAGAAGAAGAAGTACCAGGACTTCCGCAGCTGGCTCGGGTGGTGCAGTCCCTCCGAGAGCCGCCGCGGATGGGCCGCGTTGAGGATGGCGAGTCGGTCGACCACCTCGGGGTGGTTCATCGCGATGGTCCAGGCGATGCTTCCGCCCCAGTCGTGACCGACCAACAGCGCGGACTCGGCACCGAGTTCTCCGATGAGGCCGCGGATGTCGGCGGCGAGCAGGTCGACGGCGTAGTCCTCGAAGTCCTCTGGCTTCGATGACAGGTTGTAGCCACGCGTGTCGGGGGCGACGACCCGAAAACCCGCCGCCGCGAGCGGCGCGATCTGTAGCCGCCAACCGAACCAGAACTCCGGGAAGCCGTGCAGCAGAACGATCAGCGGCCCGTCGCCGGCCTCGACGTAATGCAAGTTCACGTCGCCGACCTCGGCGTAACCCTCCCGAAGCTCGATCCCGACGTCAGGGAGCAGGCTGGTGGTGGTCATGAGGACCTCCGTGGGTAGAGAACTTGGGCGCGAGACTACGCCTGCCGGTCTGGACAAGCAACATTCTCCACTCCCGATCGGAGTCCGCAGGCTGGCGTCGCAGCATGACGACTTCGACCGGATCGACTCTAACGACGCGCGTGGTCGGGCCGACGCCGGCAAAGCCGGCATCGGCGTCGTCGTCCGGGAAGCAGGCGATCCAAGGGGTGAACCAGCCCGCACGCTAAAGAAACTGCCGCTTCCTGCCGATTCTCGGTCGATGAAGCGCGGCTCGTCACGATCCGCACCTGCCGCCACGCGGTGGATCGACCGCTGGCTCGACGCCTGCAGCGATCTCGCCGAGCTCTCAGCGCTCGAACCCGATGACGGACGCGGTCATCGACGAGATCGACGGGCGCATGATCCGCATCGGCGACGCACTGGCTCGCCGACTTCGCCTCCTGCAACTACCTCGGCTTCGACCTCGAGCGCGAGATCATCGACGCGGTCCCCGCGTACCTCGACGCGCTGGGGCACGCACCCGAGCTGGTCGCGCCTGCTCGGCAGCCCGGTGCTCTACGAGCAGATCGAGGAGCGGCTCACCGAGCTGCTCGGCGCCGAGGACACGCTCGTGCTGCCGACGATCACGCTGATCCACATGTCCGTGATCCCGGTGCTCGCGGGCAGCGGCACGATCTTCCTCGACAGCCGCGCCCACAAGACGATCTACGACGGCTGCCAGCTGGCACGGGCGCGCGGCGCGACGCGTCAAGCGGTTCGCGCTTCGAGGATGTCGACGACCTCGAGCGGCTGCTGCGCGAGGAGCAGCACGCCGCCGCGCCTGATCTGCATCGACGGCGTCAACAGCATGACCGGCAACGCGCCGACCTCGCGCGCGTTCGCTCGCCTCGCGCGCGAGCACGACGCGCTGCTCTACGTCGACGACGCGCACGGCTTCGGCGTGATCGGCGAGCGCGGCCGACGACGAGCTCAGCCCTTACGGCAAGCGCGGCAACAGCATCGTGCGCTACTTCGACGAGAGCTACGACCACGTCGTGCTCGTCGGCGGGCTTCTCGAAGGCGTACTCGTCGCTGGCTGGCGTTCCTCGCCTGCCCGCCCGAGCTCAAGCGCCTGCTGAAGACCGCGGCGCCGCCCTACCTCTACTCGGGCCCGTCGCCGGTCGCCTCGCTCGCGACCACGCTCGCCGGGCTTCGAGGTCAACGAGCGCGCGCGGCGACGCGATCCGCGCCGACCTCTGGAGCAAGACGATCGACGTGCTCGACTGCCTCGACCGCCTCGGCGCCCACACGCCCAACCGCTCCGGGCTTCCCGATCATCGAGGTGCCGCTCGCGCGACACGAGGACATCGACGCCGTCGGACGCTTCCTGTTCGAGAACGGCATCTACGTGACGCTCGCCGCCTACCCGCTCGTCCCGCGCGACGAGGTCGGCTTCCGCATCCAGGTCACCGCCGCGAACACGACCGCTCGAGATCGAGCAGCTCGATCGACGTGCTCGGCCGGCTCGCGAGCCGGTTCGACCTGCAGCCGGCGCGGGCGAAGGTGAGGCGCGGCGTGATGCCCGCGCGCCTGGCGCGGGAGACGTGTGGTGGCTGGTACGTGGCCGCCGCGTCCGCGCTCGCCGGGCCTCTACATGTTCGTGCCGCCGCTCAAGGGCCAGCGGGCCGCTGATGAACGCCGTCGGCTTCTCCGGCGTGGTCGCGATCGTCGCCGGAATCCGATGCACAAGCCGCGCGCGCGAGCGGCGTGGTGGCTCTTCGCCGCCGGACAGTTCCTCTTCTTCAGCGGCGACGTCTACACCTACAGCAACCCGAACGCATCGTTCCCGTCGCTCGGGCGACGCGCTCTACCTGGCCGTCTACCCGGCGCTGATGGCCGGCCTGCTCGTGCTCGTCAAGCGGCGGAACCCGCGGCGCGATCCGGCGGCGCTGATCGACGCGCTGATCCTGACGATCGGCATCGGCCTGCTCTCGTGGGTGTTCCTGATCGCGCCGAACATCCACCTCACCGGACATCTCTGGCTGGGCAAGGCGGTGTCGATCGCCTACCCGCTCGGCGACGTCCTCCTGCTCGCCGCGGCGATCCGCCTCGCGGTCGACGCCGGCAAGCGCGCGCCGGCCTTCTACCTCCTCGCCGGCGAGCATCGTCTGCCTGCTCGCGACCGACTCCGCCTACAACCTGGCGCTCCTGCAGGGCACCTACAACCACAGCCAGCTGATCTACGACCTCGGCTGGATGCTCGTACTACATCCTCTGGGGGCCGCCGCGCTGCACCCGTCGATGCGCGTGCTCGAGGAGCCCGCGACCGACTCGCGCGCCTCGCCTGACCTCGACTCCGGCTCGCGCTGCTCGGCGCCGCATGCCTGATCGCGCCCTCGATCCGCTTCGCCCAGTCGCTCGGCAACCCCGACGTCCTGGTTCTGATCGTCGCCTCCGCCGTCCTCTTCCTCCTCGTCGTGACGAGGATGGCCGGGCTCGTCCGGCAGGAGGAGCGGATCGTCTCGCGCGAGCGCACGCTCGCGCGTGGCCGGCGCCGAGCTCGTCGGGAGCAGCGGGCTACGAGCAGATCAACAAGGCTGCGATCGCCGGGCGTGCAGCAGTCTGCTCGGGCGAGGACACCTGCGTCCACCTGGTGCTGCTTCGCGACGGCGCACCGGTCGTCGCAGCGTCCTCGCAGGACTGCGACTGGCCGCTCACCGAGTCGACGCTTCGACTGGCTTCGGGAGCATGCCGGCCACGTTCGGTCTCCCGTACCTGGAGCTTCCCGCGCGAGGTTCGCACCGAGCTCCGCTTCGAGGGCGGCACACCGTCCTGCTCGCGCCGCTCTCGATCCGCTCGGAGGTGCGCGGCCTGCTGCGTCGCCAACTCGTCGCCAGCGAGTCTCCGAGCGAGGTCGTGAACTCGTTCCAGGCGCTCGGCCCGCAGGTCTCGCTGGCCGTCGAAGGCGCGTCGCTCGCGGCCGACCTCCATCGCCGCCAGAGCGAGGCGCGCTTCCGCTCGCTCGTCGCGCACTCGAGCGACCTGATCACCGTGCTCGACGCCGACGGCGTCGTCACGTACCAGAGCCCGTCGATCGAGCGTGTGCTCGGCTACGCCGTCGACGAGGTCGAGGGGAACGCGCTTCGACCGGCTGCTGAGCGAGGACCGACCGGCCGCTGCTCGCGCAGCTGATCGCCGGCGACGGCTCGGGCGACGCCGAGGCGCACACGCTCGAGTGCTCGCTCAGCGCACCAGGACGGCGCGACGCTGCGCTTCGAGGTCCAGCACACCGACCTGCTCGCACGACGAGCACGTCCGCGGCATCGTGCTGAACAGCCGCGACGTCAGCGAGCGCAAGGCGTTCGAGGACCAGCTCGCGCACCAGGCCTTCCACGACCCGGTCACGAAGCCTCGCCAACCGCGCGCTGTTCTCCGACCGCGTCGAGCACGCGCTGATGCGCTCGCAGCGCGGCGTCCCGGACATCGCCGTCGTGTTCATCGACCTGGACGACTTCAAGACCGTCAACGACAGCCTCGGCCACGCGGCCGGAGACGAGGTGCTGCAGGAGGTCGCCGCCGGCTGCGGATCGCCGTCCGCCCGACCGACACCGTCGCCCGCTTCGGCGGCGACGAGTTCGCCGTCCTGCTCGACGGCGTGACCGACTCGTCGGAGGCCGCCGACGCCGCGGCGCGGATCCTGCGCGCGCTCGAGCTCCCCTACGAGATCGACGGCAAGCAGGTCTTCCCGCGCGCGAGCATCGGGATCTGCCTCGTCGACCGCGAGGACGTCAAGACGCCGGAGGCAGCCGAGCTGCTGCGCAACGCCGACGTCGCGATGTACATGGCCAAGCGCGACAGCAAGGGCAGCTACCGCGTCTTCGAGCCGGCGATGCACGAGCGCGTCGTCGAGCGGCTCGAGCTGCGCGCCGAGCTGCAGCAGGCGATCGACGATCGACCAGCTCGAGCTGCACTACCAGCCGGTCGTGCGCCTCGCGGGCCGCGAGATCCTCGGCGTCGAGGCGCTGCTGCGCTGGAACCATCCCGACGCGCGGCACGATCGCGCCGAACCAGTTCATCCCGCTCGCCGAGGAGACCGGGCCTGATCATCCCGATGGGCCGCTGGGTGCTGAACGAGGCCTGCCGCGAGGGCGCCGAGCTGCAGAAGCGCTTCGCGCGCGACGGAGCCGCTGACGATCAGCGTCAACCTCTCCGTCCGGCAGCTGCAGTCCGACACGATCGTCGGCGACGTGCGCTAGGCGCTCGAGGACGAGCGGCCTGCCGCCTGAGTCGCTCGTGCTCGAGATCACCGAGTCGGTGATGATCGCCGACACCGACTTCGCGGTCGAGCGCCTGCAGCGAGCTGCAAGGCGCTCGGCGTCCGGCTCGCGATGGACGACTTCGGCACCGGCTACTCGTCGCTCAGCTACCTGAGCCGCTTCCCGGTCGACATCCTCAAGATGGACCGCTCGTTCGTCGGCCGCGCGGCGAGAACGTCGCGCTGCCGTCGGCGATCATCGCGCTCGGCGCGAGCCTCGACGCTCGACGTCGTCGCCGAGGGCATCGAGCTCGCCGAGCAGGCGACGCTCGCTGCACGACCTCGGCTGCGAGCTCGGCCAGGGTTTCCTCTTCGCGCGCCCGATGTCCAGACGCGCTGACTCGCCACGTTCCTCGCGGGCCGGCCGCGAGTGGTCGGAGCGCCGAGTCGACGCGGCGACCAATGCAGCATAGTCACGAGGCGCTCGACCGACCCGGGCGGGTTCGAGCGGGCGCGGCCTGCTCGCGCCGCTGAGCCACCGCGACTTCCGGGTGCTCTGGACGGGCATGGCGATCTCGCTGATCGGCGACGGCATCTTCCTGATCGCGATCGCGCTGGGAGAGCCTACGTCCTCTGGAACGCGCCGGCGGCGCTCTCGATCGTCGGCATCGGCATGACGGTGCCGACGGTCGTCGTTCCTGCTGCTCGGCGGCGTCGTCGAGCGACCGGCACGACCGGCGGCTGCTCGATGCTGTGGGCGGACGGTCGTGCGCGCGGCGGCGGTCGGCGTGCCTCGCGGTGCTCGTCCTCACGGACGCGCTGCAGCTGCTGGGAGCTCGTCGCGCCTCGTCGCGCTCTACGGCTGCCGGCACCGCCTTCTTCACCCCGGCCTTCGAGGCGATCGTGCCCGACCTGCTGCCGCCAGACGATCTCGCCGCGGCCAACTCGCTCGACCAGTTCGTGCGGCCGATCGCGCTGCGGCTCGATCGGGCCCGCTGCTGGGCGGTGCGCTCGTCGCGCGTCGGCGCAGGCGCTCGCCTTCGCGGTCGACGCGGCGTCGTTCGGCGCCTCGGCGCGTCGCGGTGCTGGCCATGCGCGCGCGACCCGGTGCGGTCGCGTCGACGCACGACGTCGCACGGCGCTGCGCCGTGCGCGAGGGCTTCGCTTCATCCGCCGGCGCGTCTGGCTCTGGGGCACGCTCTGTCGCCGCGGCGATCGCCTACCTCGTCTTCCTCGGCCCGAGCGAGGTGCTCCTGCCGTACGTGGTCAAGAACGAGCTGCACGCCTCGGCCGCGCGACCTCGGCCTCGTGTTCGCGGCCGGCGGCGTCGGGCGCGATCGGCGCCGCGGTCGTTGATGGGCCAGCGCGGCCACCCGCGCCGCGACGTGACCGTCATGTACGCGACCTGGACGCTCGCGACGCTGGCGGTCGCGGGCTACGGCATCGCGACCGCGGCGTGGCAGCTGATGCTCGCCTGCCTCGTCTTCAACGCGCTCGAGACCGCGGGGACGATCGTCTGGGCGACGATCAAGCAGCGTCACGTGCCGAGCATCGATGCTCGGCCGCGTCTCGAGCCTCGACTGGCTGATCTCGATCGGGCTGCTGCCGATCTCGTTTGCGCTGACCGCACCGGTCGCGAGCGTGATCGGGGTGCGCGCGACGCTTGTCGGGGCCGGCCTCGTCGGCGCAGCGATCACGCTCGGCAGCGCTGTTCCTGCCCGGGATGCGCGACATCGAGGAGAGCGGCAGCAGTCGCCCGGGAGGCGCTGTCCGCGCGCTCGCCGAGTCCACCGCGCGCTAGGTCGCCGCACTTCCGTGGCTTCGCGCCGCCTCCTCATCGGTTTGGTCGAGCGACAAACGGATCGCGGCGGTCGTGAGACACTCCCGCTGTGCAGCGTCTGGTGCTAACGGCGAGGCTCCGCCAGGGATGCACGCGAACGCGGCCCTCGAGCTGGTCGGCGCGATGCCGGATCAGAGCACGCGCGGTTTCGGAGCGGTTCAGCGTCTACCTCTCCGAGTTCGAGGTCGTCTCTTCTGCGCGGAGGGGCCCGACGCCGAGCTCTCGTGCGCGAGATCTTCAACGATCCCGTCCGCTCCACCGAGATCGGCCCGTGGCTACCGCTCTTCGACGGGCCGCTCCACCGCGCGGACGAGGTCTACCACTGGTCGAGCGCCGCACGAGGCGATGACGCGAGTCGCGCACCCGCCGCTCGAGCCGTTCGTCGATCCGCTTCCGTTCCCGTCACGGCTGCATCGCGGCGGAGCACGACGGCCGGCTGACCGTGCGCATCCGCGCCGGCGAGCACCGCTTCCACCGCGACCTTCCGGCCTCGAGCGTCTGGGGCTTCGAAGGGACGGTTCCGGGCCCGACGATCGAGGCCGAGCGCGGGCAGCCGGTGACGGTCGAGTGGCGCAACGAGCTGCGAGGGCCGTTCCCGGTCGTCGACACGGTTGCCCCGCTGCCGACCGACGCCGACGGCGTGCCCGTGCAGTGCGTCCCGGGCCTGAGCGGCGGCGCGCCTGACCGCGCACGCGGCCGGCGCTGACCGGCCACACCGTCGTCCACCTGCACGGCGGCCTCACGCCCGCCTCGTACGACGGCTGGGCCGAGAACCTCTTCGCCCCGGGCCAGCCCGCCGTCTTCCACTACCCGATGGACCAGCGGGCGGCGCTGCTCTGGTACCACGACCACGTCATGGGCATCACCAAGTTCGACGTCTACGCCGGGCTCGCGGGGCTCTGGATCGTGCGTGACGAGCGCGAGCGCGAGCTCGAGCTGCCGGAAGGACCGCCGTTCGAGGTGCCGCTGCTGATCCAGGACCGCAACTTCGACCTCGACGAGCACGGGCGGCTGACCGGCCGGCTCGTCCACAAGACCGACCCGGAGGTGATGGAGGCCTTCCCGCCGTTCACGGTCGTGAACGGCAAGGTCTGGCCTGTCCTCGACGTGCAGCCGGCGACCTACCGCTTCCGCGTGCTCAACGGCTCCAACGCCCGCACCTACCGGCTCGTCCTGCTGCGCGACGGCAGCTCCGAGCTCGAGCGGATCGACGCAGATCGGCACCGACCACGGGCTGCTCCGCAGCCCCGTGCCCGTGCCGGCGGACGGGCTCGTGCTCGCCTCGGCCGAGCGCGCCGACCTGCTCGTCGACTTCTCCGACCTCGCGCCCGGGAGCGAGCTGACGCTGCTCAACACCGCCGCCGCGCCGTTCGACGGCTCCTCGTTCCCGGCCGCAGACGCCGAGAACGCCGCCGATCTCGACGGCCTGCTTCCGTATCCGCAGGTGCTGCGCTTCCGCGTCGCCGGCGAGGCGCGGCAGCGCCGACGTCGATCCCGCGCGAGCTCGCGACCGACTACGAGCCGCCGCCGGCGGACGCGCTCGCCGGCGCGCCGCGGCGGGCGATCGCGCTCGTCGAGCGCGAGCTCGACGGCGAGCCGAACATGCTCACCATGCGCGAGCTCGCGCTCGCCGACGACGACGACGACGGGCCGCTCGTCACCGTCGTCGACGGCGACGAAGCCACCCGCTACCGCGTCGTCGCCGCCCACTTCGAGGACGCGACGACGTTCTTCCCGATGCTCGGCCGAGTACGAGGTCTGGCGGCTGATCAACCTCACCGGCGACACGCACCCGATCCACCTCCACCTCGACCCGTTCCAGATCCTCGCGCGACGCCCGATCCGCTACGAGATCCCGGACGGCGGCATCGGCGAGCGCGACCTCGCCGCGACCGATCACGCTCGAGCGCGACCCGGACGACGAGCTCGACCACGCGATCGACGACAACGAACGCGGGCTCAAGGACACCGTCCGCGTCAATCCCAACGAGATCGTCGAGATCGCCGTCCGCTTCACCACCTACAGCGGCCGGTACATGTACCACTGCCACATCCTCGAACACGAAGACCGCGACATGATGCGGCCGTTCGTGACGATGGCTCCAGAGCTGATGCCGTTCATGGCCTGACGCGGAGGGCAGCAGTGGAAGCGAATCGGCTGATCGATCCTGACGGCGACGCTCGAGCAGGTGAGCCTCCCGGCAGCGATCGTCGACCGTCGAGGGACGGTCACGTGGAGCAACGAGGCGGCGCGGGAGGTGTTCGGCGACCGCGTCGGGCAGCCGTTCGTCTCGGTGGTCGCACCGGAGTACGTCAGAGCTCGTCCAGCGCCAGCTCAGGCGGAAGCTCAGCGGCGAGCCGATGACCGACTACCAGGCCGAGGTCATCACGCGCCGACGGCACTTGAGGCGTCGCGCCGAGATCAGCTCAGTCCTCATTCCGGGCGGAGACGTCTGTCACGCCGTGTTCGGCCTCCGCCGTCCTGGGCCCACCACGGCCGGCCGCTGCCGCGTCGGTTCGATTGACGCCCCGCCAGAACGACGTTCTCCAGCTGCTCGGCCAGGGCGCTTCGACAGAGGACATCGCCTCGATGCTCCACCCGGGCAAGGGAGACGGTGCGGAATCACGTGCGCAACATCCTGCGCAGAGCTCGGGGCACACTCGCGCCTGCATGGCCGTCGCACGCGCACATGAGCTGGGGCTGCTGTCGACCCTGAGGCCTTAGACGCCGGCCACGGTGTCTTCCGGAGGACGCCGGCTGGGCTGCGAGGTCTCCTCGACGAGGTTGCGCTGCACGAGCGTGAACAGCAGCCCGAGCGACGGCAGCACGACGAGGACGGCGACGCCGAAGACGATCGAGCAGGCTGGTGAGCGTCGCGCTCGGGGCTGCCGCGTCGGCGATGGTGAGCTTCTGCGGCAGCAGGTACGGATGCTGCGCGACGCCCCAGCCCAGATCACGGCGACGACGGCGCCCGCCGCGAGCACGCGGGCGCCGCGCCGGGCGCCGCGGCGAAGCAGGACGAGCACTGCGATCCCGCAGACGAGCCGAGAGGATCACGAGCGGCAGCCCGTCGCTCGGTGAGGCCGTCGAAGACGTAACCGTGCGTCGCGGCGCAGGACGACGAGACCGACCGCCGCGAGCGCCCCGGTCGACGACCGCGGCAGACGAGCGCGCGGTCGACGAAGTACCGCTCGAGGTCGGGAGCGCCGGCGCGCCGTGCGTCGCTGACGAGGAACACCGCCGCGAGGTAGGCGCCGGTGGCCACGAAGAGCGCGCCGATCACGAGCGAGAGCGGGTTGAGCCAGCTCGTCACCGCGATCGCCCGTCGCGTTGCCCGACCGGCACGCGGCCGCCCGCGATCGCGCCGACCACGGTTCCCATGAAGAACGGGCGTGAGGACCGACGCCAGCGCCGAAGAGCGGTCTCGGCCAGCGCCCGGCCCCGGGCGCGGCGCGCGGTGTGCTGGAACGCGAATCCGGCTCCGCGCAGCACGATGCCGAGCGCGGCGAGGCTCAGCGGGATGAACAGCGTCGAGAAGATCGCCTCGAACGCGGACGGGAAGCCGGTCCAGAGCACGACGAGCACGAAGATCAGCCAGACGTGGTTGGCCTCCCAGACCGGCCCGATCGCCCAGTCGATCAGCTCGCGCGGCCGCCGTGCCGCGCTCGCCTCCGCCGGCGAGCAGGCTCCACAAGCCCGGCCCCGAAGTCGGCGCCGCCGAAGACGGCGTACATCGTCACGCCGACCACGAGGACGACGGCGACGGCGTCGGCGCTGCTCATCCGCGGCGCTCCTGCCGCAGATCGGCGGGCGGCTCGGCGTCCGGGCCGTACGGCACGTCGCCGTCGTCGACCGTCCTCGTCTGCGCCAGCGCCGCGACATCGCCCGCAGCGTGATGATCGAGCGTCGCGCCGAGCGCGACGTAGAGCGCGACGATCAGCGCGAACGTGACCCAGATGCCGCTCGGCGTGCGTGACCGCGTCCGAGGTGCGCATGACGTTGTAGACGATCCACGGCTGGCGCCCGACCTCGGTCACGATCCAGCCGCACTCGAGCGCGACGATCGCGGCCACGCCGGAGACGCGCGATCGCGCGGAGGAACCAGCTGCGACTGCGGGAAGTCCGTCTTCCGCCACCAGCCGATCCCGAGCCAGAGCGCCGAGGCCGATCAGCACCGTGCAGATGCCGACCATCGTGTCGAAGGCCCAGTGCAGCATCGTGTTGACCGGCGGGCGGTCGTCGGGCGGCACGGAGTCGAGCCCGATCACCTGCGTGCTCGTGCTCCAGCCGACCAGGAACGAGTCGAACCCGGGGATCCCGATGCCGCCCTTGACGCCGCTCGAGGTGCAGCTCCCGTAGATGTACTCCGTCACGTCGGTGCGAGGTCGTCTCGACGCATTCCATCGCCGCGAACTTGATCGGCTGGTCCTTGGCGATCGCGCGCGCGCGCCGTGTCGCCGACGGCGAACTGGATCGGCGTCGCGATGCAGGCGACCGTCAGCGGGATCAGCAGCCCGAGCCGGTGGATGCGGTCGCGCCGGCCGCGCAGCATCCCGACCGCGTAGATCGAGGCGACCAGGAACCCGGTGACGAGATACGCCGCCAGGATCATGTGCGGGACCTCGTAGGGCACCGCCGGGTTGAAGATCACCTTCCAGCGGCTCGACCGAGGTGACCTTGCCCGTCGTCGGCGAGAACCCCTGCGGCTGGTTCATCCACGAGTTCACGGCGACGACCGAGAACGCGCCGCCGAGGCCCGTGATCACGACCGGCACGCCCGTCCAGAAGTGCGTCCACGGCGACAGGTGCTTCCAGCCGAAGATGTAGATCGCGATGAAGATCGCCTCGAGGAAGAAGAAGATGCCCTCGATCGCGAACAACACGCCGAACACCTCGCCGAAGCGCCCGGTGAACGCCGGCCAGAGCAGCCCGAACTCGAAGGAGAGGACGGTCCCGGTCACGGCGCCGACCGCGAACGTCACCGCCACCGCCTTCGACCAGCGCTGCGCGAGCCTCAGCGCGTCGGCATCGTTCGCGGCGCAGGCCGCGGTAGTTCGCGATCAGCATCATCGCCGGCAGCGCGACGCCGAGCGACGCCAGGATGATGTGGAAGCCCAGCGTGAACGCCATCTGGCTCGTGCGGCCCCGAGATTCGATGCGAGTCAGCATGCTGGAAGCTCCATCGATTCAGATTTGCGGGCCGAGACTAGACTCGATCAGCCTGGCCACGGTCATCCGATGTGGATGAGTCGCCCCAGGTGGGAGGCGCTTACGGTGACGCCGATGGCCGAAGTGGTCGAGACCGCGACCTCACCGAGCCCCTCACAGAACGGCTGGGCGTTGGACTATCGGATCCGGCGCGAAGACGGCGAGGAGCTTCACGCCGAAGTTCGTTGCTGGGACAAGGCGCACGCCACCGCCGAGCGGGCTAGGTAACGCCGAGGCGCTCGAGGCGATCGCCGACCGGGGCATCGCGGCTGCGCTCGAGTACGCCGGAGCTCGTGGAGTCGCCGGCGGGCGCGCGGTGCGGTGCTGATCTCGATCTGGTTCGACCCAGCCGACGAGGGCAACCTGCGCCGTCGGGTCAGCTACGAGCGGACTCCGTGACACCGAGCGCCCAGGCTGGAGCGGCGAGCGCTTCCGACGAACGGTCGACGGCCCCTGACCGAGCGGGCGCTCGTCCTCGGCTCGCTGATCGCGTCGTCGCCGGCCGTCGCGAACCTGGGCCTCGCGGTCGCGAACGTCGCGCTGCCGCTCGATCGGGCAAGCACTTCGACGCGTCGCAGACCAGGCTCAACCTCGTCGCGGTCGGCTACTCGCTGGGCCTGGCTGCGTCGGTTCTGTACTTCGGCGCCGTCGGCGACCGCTACGGGCGCAAGCTGCTGCTGATCTGCTCGGGATGGTGCTCGCGATCCCGCCGCCTGCCTCGCCGCGCTGGGCGCCGTCGATCGACGTGCTGTTCGCCGCGCGCGTGCTCGGCGGCCTCGCCGCCGGGCATGGCCTATCCCGACGACGCTGGCGCTGATCACGGCGCTCTGGTCGGGCCCGGCGCGGACGAAGTCGATCGCGCTCTGGTCGGCGACTCGGCGGCGCGATCGCCGCGCTCGGGCCCGCTCTGCTCGGGCATCCTGCTCGAGCACTTCTGGTGGGGCTCGGTGTTCCTGCTCACGCTGCCGCTCGCCGTCGTCGCGCTCGTGATGGCGCTGGTGCCTCGTGCCGGCCCACGTGAACGAGAGCGACCGAGCCGGTCGACAACCTCGGCGGCGTCCTCTCGGTCGTGCTCGTCGGCGGCGCTGATCCTCGCGATCAACTTCGCGCCGGTGCCGAACGAGGCGACGCTGCGCTGATCGGCTCGCTGGTCGTCGCCGTCGGCCGCGGCTGTCGCCTTCTGCGTCCGCCAGCGCCGCGCCGCGAACCCGCTCTACGACCTCGAGGTCGCCGCGCGCCGCGACGTTCTGGGTCGCGGCGCTGCGCCGGGATCATCGTCTTCGGCTCGCTGATGGGCGCGATGTTCATCGGCCAGCAGTTCCTCCAGAACGTGCTCGGCTACTCGACCGTCGACGCGGGGCTGGCGATCCTGCCGGCGGTCGCTCTGCATGGTGCATCGTCGCGCCGCGCTCGGCCGAAGCTCGTCGAGGCGCGCGGCGCCCGCTTCACGCTGCTGCTCGGGCTACGTCTTCGTGCCTGCTCGGCTTCCTGACGATGCTGCTGCTCTGGAAGGAGGACATCGCGTACTGGAAGGTCGCGCTCGGCTACGCGTTCGTCGGGATCGGCGTCGGGCTCGCCGGCACGCCGGCCTCGCACTCGCTGACGGGCTCGGTGCCGGTGCGGCGCGTCGGCATGGCGTCGGGCACCGCGGACCTGCAGCGCGACCTCGGCGGCGCGATCATGCAGTCGATCTTCGGCGCGCTGCTGACCGCCGGGCTACGCGGCTGCCGCCGGCGCCGCGATCGCCGCCTCCGGCAAGCGACGTCACCGAGCAGCGTCGCAGGCCGAGCTGACGAAGTCGTTCTCGAGCGCGGCCGACACGGCCGCTCGCGGTACCCGTCCTCGATCCGGACCAGATCATCGCCGGCGCGAAGACCGCCTTCCTGCAGGGCGACCAGTGGGCCTACACGGCCGGGCATCGTCGCAGTGCTGCTCGGCGCCGCGCTCGTCTACTTCAAGTTCCCGAAGCTGGCCGACGAGAAGCGGCTGCTCGCCGAATACCACGCCCAGGGACATCGCCGACGACCGATCGACTCCCAGCTCGACGGCGACGCGGCCGGCCGCGGCTGCCTCCTCGAGCGCGCGGTAGTCCCGCTCGTTCTGGTCGGCGTACGTCTCGGCGAACGACGCCATGGCGCGGTCGAAGGCGTCGCCGCTGCCGAGGTAGGCGGCGATCGCGATCCTGTCGCCCGAGCGCGCGTGGGCTCTCGCGAGCGTCCAGCCGCAGATCCTGCCGTAGGCCTCCAGCCCCGACGGGTCCATCAGCTCGACCTCCGCCGAGCCCTTCGAGTCCCAGAGCTGCCGGATGTAGAAGTCCCTCTGCTCGCCGTCGATCGTGATCGATTCGCTCCCAGCCGAGCAGGATGTCGGGCGCGGCCTGCATCATCCGCTGCCCCTCGACGACGCGCTGTCCGTGCTGGCTGTACTGGCTCTTGCCGAGGAACGGCTCGAGCACCGAGGCCTGCGCCTCCTTGAACTGGAGGAACAGCGGATCGTTGTCGTCGCGGCCGACCAGCAGCAGGATCCAGGTGCGGGCACCGACGCTGCCGACGCCGACGACCTTGCGGGCGGCATGGACGTAGCGGTAGCTCTCGAGCAGGTGGCGCCGGTCGCGCGGCAGCGTGCGCCGGTAGGTGCGGATCATGCGCCGCACGACGTCCTCGAGGTGGTCCTGCTCCGCGCCCGGGAGCACGTCCTCGATCGGCGTGACGAGCGGAGGGTTGCCGACGATCCGCAGCTCGCCGTCGACGGTGCGACACAGCTTCGCGAGCGCTCGCATGCTGTCCTTCGTGCGCACGCTGGCGACGTTGGACTGGAAGCGCTTCATCTGCTTGCCGGACGCCGCTGCCCCGAGCTGTTCGCGGATGCCTGCGACGTCGAGGCGCGCGTACCAGACGTCGATGTTCCGCATCTCCGCGAAGCGCGCCATCGCTTCGCGGTACTCGCGCGCCGCCGCCGTCACGACCGAGCGGCGGGCCGCCTCGTCGAAGCCGCGATCCCGTCCCGCGACCGCGAAGCTCGCGGCGAGCCGCTTCACGTCCCACTCGAACGGCCCCGGCAGCGTCTCGTCGAAGTCGTTGATGCTGAAGACGAGCCTCCGATCCGGCGCCGCGAAGATGCCGAAGTTGGAGAGGTGCGCGTCGCCGCAGAGCTGAGCGTGCAAGCCCGTCCGCGGCCCATCCGCGAGATCGGCCGCCATCAGATAGGCGGCGCCGCGGAAGAAGGTGAACGGCGAGACGAGCATGCGCCCGTACCGGATCGGGCCGAGCTCCGGCAGCCGCGTCTGCGCCTGCTCCTCGAGGAGATCGACCGGGATCTCGCGCGCCCCGGCGCCGGCTCCCAGCCGGCATGCGCCGAGCGCGGCAGCTCGCCGCGCGCGGCCTTGCCTCGGGCGAGCCCGCTCGGCGGGCGTGAAGTGCGCACCGCTTCGGCGTGGAGGAGCCCTCGTCCGTCGCTGCGCACTGCTCATACGTCTTCCTACGGTGTCGAAGACGCGCATAGCGCTGCATCACCCCTTTGCGGTTGTTGATGCCAGCGCGTCCGACTCAGCCTATTTTCCCGCTTGCTCGGGAGGTCTGAAGACGAACGCACGAAAGGAACCCTCAATGAGCCAACCCGCCCAGAATCGCCGCCCGAACATCCTGCTGGTGATGACCGATCAGTTGCATCATCCACCGGCGTATGAGTCGGCTGAGCTGGCGGCGTACCGCAGGGAGCACTGCGCGGGTCAGGAGCGCTTGCGCGCGAACGGCGTCTCGTTCAAGCACCACTATCCGATCAGCGCCGCGTGCGCGCCCGAGCCGCGCCTCGTTGCTGACGGGGCACCATCCCTCGCTGCACGGTGTATCACAGACGCCCGGGCTGACCAAGAGCGACGACGGCGACGACATGTTCTGGCTGGCGCCGGACGACGTGCCGACGATGGGCGACTGGTTCCGGGCCGGCGGCTACCGGACGTACTACAAGGGCAAGTGGCACGCCTCACATGCGCACCTCGACGCCGATGACGGGAAGGGCTACCTGCTCTCGATCGACGACGACGGCGAGCCGCAGGAGGAGAACATCAAGAGATACCTGGAGGCGGATCTCCTCGACGAGTTACGGCTTCTCCGAGTGGGTCGGGCCGGAGCCGCACGGGCTCGGCAAGCACAACACCGGCACGGTCAAGGACGTCTTCACCGCGGACGAAACGGTCGAGTTGCTGCAGCGCCTGGACGGCGACGAGAGCGATCGAGCCGTGGCTTACGGTCTGCTCGTTCCTCGAACCCGCACGACGACTCGATGTTCGGAATCATCGGGCTGACGCAGGGACTGCGTTACCACCCCTCGACGGTGCCGCACGTCGAGCAGGCGCCGACGCACGAGGAAGACCTGTCGACGAAACCGGCCTGCCAGCAGAGCATGGTCGACCTGTGGGGAACGATCCTGGCGCCGCAGCCAGTGGACCGAGACGCACCTGAAGTTCTACTACCAGCTGCAGGCAACGGTCGACGAGCAGATCACCAAGGTGCTCGACGCGCTCGAGGCGAGCAGCGCCCACGAGAACACGATCGTGATCTTCACGTCGGATCACGGCGACCTGCAGGGCGCCGCACAACGGGATGCACGAGAAGTGGCACTGCGCCTACGAGGAGGCGCTGCATGTGCCGTTCGTCGTGTCCAGTCCGCTGCTGCCCGGCGGCGCTCGCGAGCTCGACGTGCCGACGAGCCACGCCGACCTGATCCCGACCCTGCTCGGCCTGGCCGGGATCGATCCGGACGAAGCTCTCGCCAAGCTGCGAACGGACCACAAGGAGACACGCCCGTTGATCGGGCGCGATCTCTCCGACGCGATCCGGGCCGCCGAGCCCACGGCGCCTTCCGAGCCGATCCTCTTCACGACCGACGACGAGATCAGCGAGGGCAACGAGCCACCGGCCAGCCCGTTCCAGAAAGCGGCCAGGCTGCTGCACCGGTCAGGCACGATCATCCAGCCGAACCACCTGGAGACCGTCATCGCCGAGGTCGACGTCGACGGGGAGCGACACCTCGTCAAGTTCAGCCGCTACATTAAACGTACGTAACTG
>ERZ1370068.2909-contig-2038_pt1 | contig 76163 bp, 114 predicted proteins | sample MGYA00561227_ERZ1370068 | MGnify/ENA primary metagenome ERZ1370068 (study PRJEB38410, sample SAMEA6850437) | metagenome | study: Metagenomic assessment of the ecological functions of the soil: analysis of the soil microbiota associated with the... | reverse complement strand
TACGCCGCTGATTCAGTTACATGTTATCGCCATCAGGCCATCCGACGCCTCGCTAACCGGGCATCGACGCCTGAAATCCGCTGGCGAATGGCTAACTGCCCCGGGGGATCGCTTGCCGCAGCCAGAAGCTCGACAGCCGTTCAGGATTGGACAAGACGCTGCTGGCAGTGAAGGACATCTACCGCGGCGCCAAGCCACGCCGGGCATCTGCGGCATCAAAAGCGTCAGCATCGGCAACGGTAGCCACGGTTTGGGCAAGAGCCATGTTGCCATCGACCGACGGAAAGGTGAGCATCCGCACCGGCTGCACGGAGATGGGGCAGGGGATTGTTCCACCGTCACCATCCAGGTACCGTCGGAAAAACCAGCCGGAAACCGCTACCTTTGCTCCCACCGGCCAGCGTGATCTGGATTACGTAACGAACCACCAGCAACCAGCACGGCGAAACTCTAACGCGGTCATCGGCGCCGCCACTCATCCAAAGCCGATCGGACGCCGAGACCAGCTGGGCGATTTGATCAGCGGAATACTGGCGAAGTGGGTGTGGCTACGCACAGCTCACGGCAGCGACGATACGAGCCCAAAAGCATCCGACCTGGCTTCGCCGCAAGTCGTCATCCTCAATGACGACGGCACGATCCAGAGAAAATCGTCGCCGCCTGGCGTCAGCAAAGGTGATCAATCGAAGCTCCTCCAGGGCCGAATGAGCTCGATCCACGTAAGAACAGGTGCGCCTGACCAGGAACCGTCGTCGACTGGCGGGCATCTCTGCGTCTGACGATCCAAAGAGCATCGGACATGCTGCAGGCACCGGATGCCCGGATGAGTATCTGTCGAAGCCCGACCCCGAAGTGCCCCTGGCGCCAGAGGCGTGAGCGAGATCGGCCTGGTGCCCCACCGCCCCCGCCGTCGCCCGGCGCGCCAAGCCTTCGAGCGGCGTGCAGCACGTTCTGCCATGAAGGACTCCGCACGCCACGCCGCCGTCACTCGCCCCGGCAGAAAGCCTTCAAAGAGATGCACGGGGCCTGCTATAATCGGCTCGAATGCTCCTCAGCAATCCGCCCTCGAACCGTCCTCAACCGATTTGGGCGGCAGTTCTGCCGGGTTGCCAGGCAAATCTTTGGCGGCTGGTTTTCCGATGATCATGCTTGCGGCGGGAACACGTCCCCCGGGGCCAGCTGGGCGCAATTGACCGCGGACGAGCAAGCCGAGGTTGGACGACCTCTACCCCTGCGGCAAAGATGTGATGATCACCAATCCCAGGCCCGCATCGCGCCGAACACCAGCCCTCAGCCTGATCACAATGCCAAGCGCTGGAAGAGGATTCGCGTCTGGCGGACAACAGCTGCGATCACTACTGCCCGTCTGCGAGCTCGCCTCTTATCCGCCACGTTCTCGATCACGTCATATCCCCGCCAGCGACGGCAAAACCGGTTCGGAGCTCGCCCTCTGCTGCCTCCACGTTGTGCGAAGGTCCCAACGTGGCCGGCGTTGATCACCAGAGCGGCTCTATCGTGCCGCTTTTTCCATCCACGACGTGATCAATGGGTGGAACACTTTCAAAATTGTCGCGGCGTTGTCAGCTCTGCGGCCGCCGCACGACCATCGCTGACTCGCCATTAACCACACGCTCGCATCGCTGCCGTCAGGCTTTATCGAGCGGCAGTCTATAAACGTTGGATTTCAAACGCTCACCGACCCGCGCTTTCGGCTAATGCGTTATGAGCGCGTCGCAGTTCCCAGCACGGCGTTTGTGCGCAGCCATTACCTTCCAGGCGTCCGAGGCTGCCCCGTTGATCGCGCCGCCAGCGCTCGTCGGCGGCGGTGCGGCAACCTGATCGCGACGATCAATGATGGAAGGCGCGCCGAGGCGACCTGCAAAGTCGGCGGCGATCTCTGCCCCGCCGCCTGCGCTGGCGAAGGAACGTGAACAACAGCCACCCGCCCACGATCAACGCCAGCTCGCCATAGTTGACTTTGGCGTGGTAGCGCCGCTTCCTCAGGGGGTCAAGCACCTTCTTTCTGGCCTCGGCGATCAAACATGCTCTTCGGCTGCTCCGTCACCTGTCTGGCGTCGTCGCCGCGCCATGACGGCGCGAAAAGTTGCATAGTCGCCAAGCGAGGCGAAACGACATTCCCCCGCAACCGTCTGAGCCCCTCATTCTCGGCGCAATCGCCCTCGATACTGCTCTCGCGCCTTTGGCGATGACTAATAATCATGAACGGCGCGGGCGAAAACTCAGCTTCGAGCTCGCGCGTCGACTGCACATCAACATCGGGAATGGTTTCTTCAGCAAACATCGACCAGCACGCCGCCGTCGGCATCGGAGTGGATCGAGAAGGCCACCGCCGCTGCCCTGGCGGCGCAGGCGTGCTGGTCAGCCAGAAGGGCGGGGGCGCGCCTTCGGCGTCCCAGGCGCCGATCATCGCCACGTCGATTACGGCGTCGATGCGCTTTGTACCGGAGGGCCGAGGTATGACGTAACTCGCCATTGCCTTCGAAACCGCCAAAAACCCAGCCTAACGCGCATGGCCCAGCCGGAAGTAATACGACCGCCTGTTCACAGGCCGCCGCGCCTGGGCGGTCGAGCCACGCTGAGAGTCGTCGGCGAGCCAAGCAGCCTGTGGAGCCCCCTGGACGAAATATCAGTAACCCGTCGATGCGTCGGTAGAGTGGCTGCGGGCGATCGCCGATAATTCTTCTTGCGTGCTCATCGTCATACCCTCCTGGCAGAATACGCCGATTTCGCTGCCGGGAAGGAAGGAACATCTGCCAGCCAGTGCCACCGCCATACCCGGGCGGCAGTCAGCCGCTCACGGACCTCATCCTCGCCGGGCATCAACCAGTCGCGACCGCCTGGCAGCCTGCGTCGGGCGGGTGATGCGGCAGGTCGAGATCGCCGCCCAGCACCATCGTCTACCGCGCTGTACGCTGGATACCGCCGTCGCCGACACGCAGGCGGGGATGGGGGTATGATCAGCCAGTGCCTGATGAATGAAACGGCGGTGCGCCCCACCTCGCCGCGGATCGTGAGCTTTGATCGTCACCACCGTGCGCGTCGACGAGAACGACCCGGCGTTCCTCATCAGGCTAAAGCCGTCGGCCCGTTCGTATCTGCGGGCGGCAGCGAAGCATAACAGGCGCGGACGGTTGGAAAATCGCCGAGGACAAAGTACGAGGGCGGTGGCGGCGGAGTGGTGCGTCGCCACTGCCGCGCACGATCATCAGCTGCCGCTGCTGCGGACGCTGGTGGTCAGATCATATCATCGTCGCCGCCGGCGGGCGAATTCCCGTCGCTCGCGACGCCGAGAGCAGCTCAAGGGCACGAGGCGGTCATCGACAGGACCGCACCAGCGCCCTGCTCGCCGCCGACCTCGATGCCGACCTGCTGGCGGTCTCACCAACGTCGATCAGGTGCGAATCGATTACGGCAGCAAACGGCCCGGGCGGCTGGAAGCCACTGCAGCGTCAAATGACCCGACATCTGAAACAGGGCCAATTCCCCGCCGGCTCGATGGGACCGAAGGTCGACGCCGCGGTCGGCTTTTATCACGCACCAGAAAGCCGGAAAGCGAAATGTGATCACCTCGTGCGAGCGTCGCCGGAAAGCGGCGCGGCGGGGAAGACCGGGACCTGGGTCGTTCGCGGATGGTTGCAACTTTTCCACGCATGGTCAGTCTATCGTTTGATGACCTGGCTTATCGCCCTGCTGGCTCCTCTGTTGCTGTTCCGCCACGGCAAACTGCGGCGGTCGAGCAGCCGCTCAGGCCCCGACTCTGAAGTATCCGACAGCTCGAAATTTACGAGCGTGAGATCCGGCAAACCGGCGGTGTTGCTCGACGAATAAATGTGGCTCTTCGCGCTTGAAACGCAGAGCACGGGAGGAAGCCGTCGCGATCTTCAAGCGCTCATCGCCGCGTACGATGAGCTCTACGCCATCGTCGGCGTGCATACGAAGTACAAAGATCATCGTTTACCACCTTCCGCAAGGATTCAGCGGGACCAGCGGGAAATCGCATGTCGGTACGACTACTCAACCTCGACTTCGAGCAAAAGCGAGAGGTGGAAAAAGCATAGGTGCGCACACGTGTCGGGGTACATCGAGGAGATGGCTAACTGTCGGCACGACGCGCGCCCAGTTCGGCTGGAAATGATCGGCTGGAGCCTCGGCGTCAAGGCGACGAAGAGAATCGCGCGCAATCGATCTTCACCAATTCCGTCCGGGCGACGCCAGAAAGAGTGAGCACGAACGCTGGCGTACCGAGCCGGCGGCTTTGTGTTTCCGCCCGACCTGGAGGCCAACCTTTGTGATCGCATCCACGCCGCGCCCGCTAGAACAGTGCGAGCAACGTTACAGGCTGAACTGGCGCGTTCTTCACGGAGATTCGCAAGCAGCGGCAAGCGTTGGGGAGTAGTCGCCTCGAAGGCGATGACAACAAACACGGCGAGCGATATCGCATGCCGTCGATTGCTTGGAGGAAGCTTGGGAGCTGAACTTTAAAAGCTCCTCGAGCAGAACCACATCTCACGACCATCGATGTGAAGTCGATGCATCCCACCGAGCCGGGATGGGACCGGAAGTTCAAGCGGCTGCGCACTAACAACGTCCTCTTTGAAATCCGGGCAATCTGTGTGTCAATCTGTACGGGCAAGGGCTGACGCACATAGTTACGCCGCGATCGCGTCCGCCGCCAGTCGTACGAACGGCCGATGGTCAGTTTCACTCCGCGACATCGTCACCATCGAAAACTACAGCGGGACCGAGGGCGTCATCGAGCATCCGCGGAGGTGGAAAAGCTCGGCATGACCGACGAGTCAGGTGGACGGGTTGGGAACCTTCTCGTGCAGATCGGCCACGGGCCGGCGATCGGTCGATACGCGCATCGATGCCGTCGGCGTCAACGGCCGCAATGGGCCCGATCCGTTCAGGAAAAATCGAGAACAGCATCAATGCTGGCGCAACGCGGCGATCCAGCGCGACGCGTCCCGCCAGTAGTGCCTGCGACCAAAGTCATCAGGACACAGAACGGCCAGCGAGGAATGGTCAGCACCGCCGCTCGTTCACGGTCAACGGAGGGAGGATTGCGACGGGCTGTAACGGCAGTACATCGTCAACGAGGGCATGGCATCCGCCTTCGGAGTGCGTCGTCGTCACCGACTCGACCAACTGCAAGATCCCTCCGCGGCCAGCGCCGGGCGCATGGCGATCGGCGTCACCGCTCGCCGGCGAGAGCTGCCACGGCTCCATGCCCGAAAGGCGACAACGCCGTCTACAAAGTCGGCCAGGGTCGCCGACGAGATCGAAGAACGCAACAAGCGGCTGACGCAGGGAGCAAGTTCCTCGGCAACGGCACGATCTGCCGTCAGCTACATCGACTGCCAGACCCCCAGCCGCTGCCAGTGCCCGGGCGCGGCGCACATCCAGCTCGACTGCCGCGCCTCACCACCGGCGACACCGCCGAGTCGGCCATCCGCGAGGTGAAGGACGCCGTCAAACGCGCTGGCGTGGAAGGACGCGAAGGTCGAGCTGCTCAAGACTACGCCGAGAGCGCCCTGCACCGGCACAGGCCTGATGACCGACAAATATTTCCCCACCCTGGGTCGAGGAAGACGCCCCGCAGGTCGCGCCGCCGCCGTCGAGAGGCGCATTCAGAAGCTCTTCAAGCCGAAGCCCGACCGTCAGCCGCTGGACGTTTTCAGCACGAACGGCGTCTCCATCGCCGGGATGTTCGAGCATCCCCGCTGTCACTTCGGGCCGGCGGCGGAGGAAGTGGCGCACTTACCGTCAGCGTGGCAGCGTGCCGATCGAACACCTCGTACGACGCGCTCCGATCATGCCGCGTTTCCGGGGACGTACGTTTCGATACCGATGGAAGCAGCGCAGAAGCCGCGAGCAATGCGGCCTCGTTGTCGCTTCCGTTCAGTTGCTTGCGTAAAGGCCTTCGAGCACATCGGTGAAGCGCCAGGTGGCCGACAGGTTCAGCCGCAGGCCCACCTTGTCGCGGGTCAGGATGTCCTGGCCCGTCACCTCGACAGCCTGCAGACGCAGGTCGACCGGCTCCACCGCCACGTTGCGGTTGAACTTCCAGAACGCGTACGAGCCCGGCGTCGAGCAGGCGCTCGACCTTGCCGTCGATCCACAGGATGCCGGCGCGCGTGTTCGGGCACCTGCACCTGCAGCACGCCGGCCAGGCCCGCCACCGCACGCTGGCGCAGCTGCGTCTGCACGAGGCGCGCCACCACGGCTGCCGGCACTTCGGCCGACGTCGGCGATGTCGATCACCTCGACCTGCCACGTCGACCAGGCCCTTCCAGTACAGGCGCCGGGTGCGCCGGCGCGAGCACTTCGACCAGCGCGCCGTTCTCGCGTGCGCAGGCCGACCTGGGTTTCGGTCAGCTCGACGCGCACGAACTCCGGCCGCGACCACCGCCGGCTCGTGGCCATCAGGTAGTCGGCCAGGCCGTGCGTGAACGCCGGCTGCTCGAGCGCGAAGGTCTCGACGCGCAGGGTGTCGAGCCGTCGAACAGCCAGTGCGTGCCCGGTTGCAGCACGCGCTCGAAGTCGCCATTGCGCAGCAGCAGGCCGCGCTCGTTCTTCTTCACAGTGACACGCTTGATCTTCATGGTGGTTCTCCTGTGGTCTCATGCGTGTTGACGAATAGGTGCCGTTACAGCGACGGCGGCGGGCGATGAGTGCGCATGGCCCGGGCGTCGCGGTGCGCGTCGGCAGCCTCCTTGCGGATGGCCGCGTTCGGCTGGCCGCGGGCGCGAGCCGGCGGATTCACCGTCGAGCCGCCACGCTGACGGGCGACGGGCTCACGCCTCGGCATGGCACAGGCCAGTCGTCGGTGCGATCCGCCCGCCGCTCGCGTTCGGCGTGGTCTTTCGACCGTTCAGCACTGACGGCTTGTCAGGCCGGCGGTTGGAGCAGGAGTCGAACCCGCGACAGACGACTTATCGAGGCGTTGCTCTACCCGACTGAGCTATCCAACAGTGGTGGTCATCCGGGAGTCGAACCCGGCACCTTGCGGTGCAATCCATCGATGACCTGCATCGGCTGCTTCCGGCAGGCGCGGCATGTGCAGCATCGACGGACGAATCCGGATGCCGCACACCGGCGGGCGGGCTGCATCCGAACCCCGACCTGTGAGCGTTCGCCTTCTGCGAGCAGACTCTTGAGCGCCCGAGCCTTCCAGCTCAGGCGCGATCCCTTCGGCAGGCGCGCGGCCAGCCACTCGTGCACGTCGGCACGGATGTGCCGGCCCTCGAGCAGAAAGTCCTCGAAGCGGCTCGGCACGTACGGCAGGTACACCAGCGGCATGCCCGCTTCCTCCGGCGTGCGGTCGGCCTTGCTGCCGTTGCAGCAGCCGCAGGCGGTGACCAGGTTCATCCAGGTCCAGCGGCCGCCGCGCGACTCCGGCACGATGTGCTCGCACTGCAGGTCGCGCTCCGCGAAACGCTGGCCGCAGTAGGCGCAGCGTCAAGCGGTCGCGGCGGAACAGCTTGTCCTTGCTGAACGCCGGCACCACGTCGAACAGGTTGACGCGCGAGGCGCCGTGCAGCGCGATGATCGGATGCACGTCGATGACGCGACTGCCGGCCACGCGCGACATTGAAGCCGCCGCGCAGCGTGGCCAGCGGGCCGTCGCCGTCGACCCATGCCACCGAGCCCGTGGCCACGTGCAGCGCCGCATGCTCGAGCGAGATCCACGCCTGCGGCGTGCCCTGGATGTCGAGTTGCAGCACGTGGCTGTGGTGCTGGTGGTGCATGGGCGGCCTCCTTTCATGGCCGTGCGATTGCTGGCACGTCCGGTGGATCGAACCACCGGCCTGACCTTCGGAGAGCGCGCTCGCCGCTGAGCTACGGACGTCGGATCTGGTAGCCCCTGACGATTTCGAAACGTCGACCTTCGCTTTGTAGGAGCGTTGCTCTGCCTCTGAGCTAAGGGGCTGGTGTGATGGCGGCGGCGGTTGGATTCGAACCATACGTCCCCAGCTTCAAGAGGCCGGTGTCTGAGGCCACTCGACTACGCCGTCTATCGATGTGCGTGGTACGGGCGCAGGGCGTCGAACCCTGGCCTGCCGGTTAAAAGCCGGCTGCTCTGCCCCTGAGCTACCCCGCGTGTTATCACCTGGCGGAGAGCGGGCGGATCGAACGCCCGCGGCGATCCAGTCGCCGCCGGCTGCTAGCAAGCCAGCCCGCTTGCCACTCGGGCAGCTCTCCGAAATTGTCGGCCTTCAGCGCTCGTAGTGATCGCGATTGCTGCCGTCAGCAGCCGCTGCGCAGGCAGCAGTGCTTGAAACGAGCGACCGCGATCCGCACGGCATGGATCGTTGCGACCGAGTTTCTCGCGAGCTCTTGTGCCGCCCACCACTCGGCGGCCGCGCTTGACCCGTGCCTCAGACGGAATCCCTTGCGACGCTTGCTCGTCACCTCGAAAGCACTGCGTCGTCTTCGTCGATCGGTTTCATGGCACACCTCGCTGGCTGTTGATGACTCTTGGAGCTCGATATCGTTGGTAGTCCGGGGTGGGCAACGATCCACCGACCTGCGCCTTATCAAGACGCTGCTCTGCCACTGAGCTACGCGAGATCAAACTGAGAACTGGCTCCCCGACGTGGCTTCGAACCACGGACCTCCTGGTTAACAGCCAGGCGCTCTGCCAACTGCGCTATCGGGGAAATGAACTGGCGCCTCGTGACCGATTCGAACGGCCGACCCTGCCGGGTAGAAGCCGGCTGCTCTGGTCCACTGAGCTAACGAGGCCTGGACTCGACGGTCCGATTCGAACGGACGCGGGCTTGTCGCCGTCTGGCTTTGCAGGCCAGATGCCTTCGGCCACTTGGCTACGTCGAGATGTTGCTGGCACCGGACCACGGGGTCGAACCGCGAACCTTCGGCTTTGGAGGCCGCCGCTCTGCCAGTTGAGCTAGCCCGGCGTGGCTGGTGGGTGCGGATGGATTCGAACCACCGTGTCCTGCTGGGAGACTGCTTTACAGGCAGCCGCAATCGGCCTCTCTGCCACACACCCGTTGTTGGCACCTCGTGCACGATTCGAACGTGCGACCTCCGGCTTCGTAGACCGGCGCTCTGAATCCAGCTGAGCTAACGAGGCTTGTGTCTGGTGCCGAGAGAGGGCTTCGATCCCCCGACGCACGCGCCTTCAACGCGCCGCTCTACCTCGCTGAGCTATCTCGGCAAACTGATCTGGCGCCTCGTGCGGGAGTCGAACCCGCGGCTTCCGACTAGACAGGCCGGCACTCTGGCCACTGAGTTAACGAGGCATTGGTGGAGGTGACAGGGTTCGAACCTGCAGCCTGCCGCTTGCAAGGCGGCTGCTCTACCGAGATCTGAGCTACACCCCCAATGAAATCCATCCGGTCACGGGTTCCGGCGCCGCCCAATCGTTGCGGCCGATTTCCACCCTCGAAGCGTGAGCTCGACGAGGGTTCCTTGGTCTGGTGTCGCGTGCGGGATTCGAACCCGCGTTCCCGGATTGAAAGCCCGGTGTCCTCGGCCGGCTAGACGAACACGACATGCTCTGGTGCCCTCGGCGACGGTTCGAACGCGCGGCCTGCCGCTTACAAGGCGGCTGCTCTGCCTGCTGAGCTACGAGGGCGATGAATCCACTTCGGCTGTGCCCACAACGCGAGCATCCCGTCGGATGTGGTGTCTCGCTGCACGTGGCCTGGCCAGGGTCGCGCACATCCCGGACCGCCAACACCATGTCGCGCGGCAGCGGAGTGCATGGGCACACCCGAAGTGGAGCGGATGACGAGTCTCGAACTCGTGGCCTCGACCATGGCGTGGTCGCGCTCTGCCTGCTGAGCTACATCCGCAAAGGTGCAAGACGAACCATCGGCCAGTACCGAGGTCGCCTTGCGGCAGGTTGTTAAAGAGCGTCCACCGTTGCCGGCGGTGCGATCCATCGATCGCTGGCCTGCGCCGATGCGCAGGCCGGTTGGAGTTGAAATGAAAAAGGCCCGGATCCTTTCGGAATCCGGGCCTGCAGCGAACAGAGCTTGGAGGTCGTGCGCCTACGCGCCTTCCTCTCCCGGATGCACCTGGTCCTCGTTCCGATCAAGCTGTCTGATAGCTCGCCGGGCAGTCCCGGATGCAATGCGGCTCGTGCAACGCCCGAACGACTTCATCGCCGCGGCACGCACGAACGCGACCAGACCCTTCATGGGTCGGGTTGTTCTGATCGACGTTGCGGGATTTCACGATGAGTCCTTGGAAGAGATTGGATGCTCGTTGGAGCGGATTCGGATGCGACGGGGCGGACTGTAAATAGTCTTTATTGCAGAGTCAACCCCCTGCCACAATGGAACCTGAACTCGTTGCATGCTGCACAAACACAGTGGTCAACATCACCATCGCACGAAGAAGAACGCACTGGCCCTGTTCAAGGCTACGCGGAGAGTTGCCAGCCGTTGCCAGGACATCGACGGGCCTTCACGCCGAACGCTGGATCTCGCCGATGTGGTAGCCAGATCAGTCTGCGACCATGGTGGTCTCGCGCGGCGGGATCAGCGAGTTTCTCAACGGCATGTGTTGGTTGACTCGACGAGGCCCAGCAGGTGGTCGCGCCGTCAGCAGCGGAGGTCGCGTTCCCTTGAACTGGCTCTGACGGCACTGGCGTTCGACGAACAGCGCGGGTCGCAAGGCATTCGCGACCTCAAGGCCATCGCGTCGCGCGTCAGTTCGGCATGGCTCACGCCTCGTTGTGAAGGTGACGTGGGTTCACCTGGTCTATGCAGAACTCGACACGTGATGCGCGCCCAATGGTCGTCGCAACTCCGACCGTTGGTCGCTTGCCCGATAGGTCAAGCCAGTTTTCGTCACGGGCAATGGTCAAAGGGATCCGATCCGAAACCCGACGGACGTAGCGACGGACCTCGTGCAAACCTCGTCACAGGCCCGAAACGACCCAGCCAGCAACGAGGCGGGCTTCGCAAGTGCCTGTCGGCACTATCAGAATTTTGGTTGCGGGGGCAAGATTTGAACTTGCGACCTTTGGGTTATGAGCCCAACGAGCTACCAGGCTGCTCCACCCCGCGTCTGAGCCTTACAGTATGGCATGATGGTGCAGGCTGGCACGGCGGCCCCGCCCCGGGGCAGCCCGACCCTCGCCGAGGCGTCGTCGCTGGTGTCCAATGCGCTGCACGACCACCGCCGCCATCCGGAAGACGCCGGCCATGAGTTACCGATCGATCTTTCGCCCCGGCCTTGTTCGAGGACCGCGTCGTCGTCGTCACCGGCGGCGGCTCGGGCATCGGCCGCTGCATCGCGCACGAGCTCGTCAGCGCTCGGCGCCGCGCGTGGCGATCGTCGGCCGCAAGCCGGAAAAGCTCGAGCGGGTCGCCGGCGAGATTCGCGAGCGAGGGCGGCAACGTCAGCACCCATGTCGTGCGACATCCGCGACGAGGACCACGGTCGCGCGACACGGTCGTCGGCGATTCTCGCAGGCGCATGGACGCATCGACGGCCTGGTCAACAACGCCGGCGGCCAGTTCCCGGCGCCGCTGGAGGCGATCTCAGGCAAGGGCTGGGACGCGGTCGTGCGCAACAACCTCGTCGGGCGGCTTCCTGTTCGCGCGCGAGTGCTACACGCAGTGGATGCGCGACACGTCGCGCGAGTCGACTGCGGCATCGTCAACATCATTGCCGACATGTGGGACGGCATGCCGGGCATGGGCGCACTCGGGCGCGGCGCGCGCCGGCATGCTCAACCTCACCGAGACGGCGGCGCTGGAGTGGGCGCCGCTGCGCGTGCAATGCGGTCGCGCCAGGGATCGATCGCCTCCAGCGGCATGGACCGCCATCCGCCGGATCACTGAGCCAGTCATCCTGGCCGCCGCCAAGCATGATACCGCGCGCAGCGGCTCGGTACCGAGAGCGAAGTCTCGGCGGCGGTGGTCGTTCCTGCTGTCGCCGGCAGCGGCGTTCATCTCCGGCGGCTGCCTGCGCGTCGACGGCGCGGGTCCTAACGCGCGGCGCATGTGGCCGCGCGTGGGTGGCGCGCCCAGCGAGGCCTTCAACGGCTTTCACCTGGCCGAGCCACCGGCGATCCTGCGCGGCGCGCCATGACGCTGCGCACGCTCGCCCGGCCAGCTAACCTTGCGACTCCGACTCGTCCAACTCGCGACCGATGGCCCACATCGAGTCGACCGTATCGCCGCACGGCGAGGCCTTCGTCGCAACCGCGACGGCATGCTGGCGCTGATCGGAGCGCGTGCGCGCTGTACCAGCGGCGCGCGGTCGAGAGCTCGGCGGCATCGCGCGGAGCCGCTTCGACAAGCGCGGCCAGCTGCTGCCGCGCGAACGGCTCGCGCTGCTGCTCGATCGCGGGCGCGCCGTTCCTCGAGCTCAGCGCTCGTTGGCCGGGCTCGGGCCTCGACGACCCCGATCTGGACAAGAGCGTCGCCCGGCGGCGGCGTCATCGGCGGCATCGGCTACGTCTCGGGCGTGCGCTGCATGATCGCCGCGTCGCGACTCGGGCATCGACGCCGGCGCGACTGCAGCCGATGGGCCTCGACAAGCAGCTGCGCGATCCAGGAGCTCGCGCTCGAGAACAAGCTGCCCTTCGTCCAGCTGGTCGAGAGCGCCGGCGCCAACCTGCATGACCTACCGCGTCGAGGACTTCATTCGCGGCGGCAGCCTGTTCCGCAACCTGGCGCGGCTGTCGGCGGCCGGCCTGCCGGTGGTCACCGTGCACGCACGGCTCGTCGACCGCCGGCGGCGCCTACCAGACCGGGCCTGTCGGACTACATCGTGATGGTGCGCGGCGCGCTCGCGCGCCTTCCTCGCCGGGCCCGCCGTTGCTGAAGGCCGCCACCGGCGAGATCGCCACCGAAGAGGAGCTGGCGGCGCCGAGATGCACACCCGGTGTCCGGTCTCGGCGACTACCTCGCCGAGGACGATCGCGACGCGATCGCGCTTGCGCGCGAGATCCTGCCGAAGCTCGACTGGCCGCGCGAGCTGGCGTCGCGCCGCGCGCCGTTCAAGCCGCCGCGCCTGCGACGCCGAGGAGCTGCTCGGCATCATGCCGATGGACTACGAAGCGCCGGTCGACATGACGCGAGGTGATCGCGCGCATCGCCGACGACTCCGACTTCCTCGAGTTCAGGCGCGAACTACGGCCCGGCGACCGTGTGCGGCCACGTCCGCCGTGCAAGGCTGGCCGCTCGGCATCATCACCAACAACGGCCCGATCGACCCTGCCGGCGCCACCAAGGCCACGCACTTCATCCAGGCGTGCTGCCAGTCGCGGCACGCCGATCCTCTACCTGCAGAACACCACCGGCTACATGGTCGGGCGAGCGCACGAGGAGGCCGGCATGATCAAGCACGGCTCGAAGATGATCCAGGCGGTGACCAACGCCACGGTGCCGCAGATCACGATCTGACTGCGGCGCGTCGTTCGGCGCCGGCAACTACGGCATGTGCGGCCGCGGCTTCCATCCGCGCTTCCTGCTTCTCCTGGCCGAACGCCAAGACCGCGGTGATGGGCGGCGAGCAGGCGGCGCGCGACGATGGCCATCGTCAGCGAGGCGGCTGATGGCGCGCAAGGGCTGGAGCCGTCGACCGCGCGCAGATCGAGGCGCTGCGAGCAGCGCATCATCGAGCGCTTCGACCGCCAGATGAGCGTCTTCGTCACCAGCGCGCACGCTGCTCGACGACGGCGTCATCGACCCGCGCGACACCCGTGCCGTGCTCGGCGCAGGTGCTCGTCGGTCTGCCGCGAAGGCGACGCGCGCGAGCCGCAGCGCATGCAGTTCTCGGTGGCGCGGCCGTGATGACAGCCAGCTCGTCACGCGTTCACAGGTGCTGGTCGCCAATCGCGGCGAGATCGCGTTGCGCGTGATGCGCAGCGCGCGCGAGGCTGGGCTATCGCACCGTGGCGGTGTACTCCGAGCGCCGACGCCGGCGCGCCGCACGTGCGCGAGGCCGATCAGGCGGTGTGCATCGGCGGACGCGTCGCCCGCGCGAGTCGTACCTGAACATCGCGCGCGATCATCGACGCCGCGCGCAAGACCGGCGCCGATGCGGTGCACCCAGGCTACGGCTTCCTCGCCGAGAACGCCGACTTCGCGCGAGCCTGCCGCGAGGCGGGACTGGTCTTCATCGGCCCGTCGCCCGAAGCGATCGACGCGATGGGCAACAAGGCGCGCGGCCAAGCGGCTGATGCGCGCGGCCGGCGTGCCGTGCGTTCCCGGCTACGACGGCGACGACCAGAGCCCTGCAGCGCCTCGCGCGCCGAGGCCGACCGCATCGGCTACCCGATGATGATCAAGGCGGCGGCCGGCGGCGGCGGGCGCGGCATGCGCCTCGTCGCGGCGGCGACGCGAGTTCGCCGATGCGCTGCGCAGCGCCCGGTCGGAGGCGCAGCACGCGTTCGGCGACGCCGCCGTGCATCCTCGAGCGCGCGATCGTCGAGCCGCGGCACATCGAGATCCAGGTCTTCGCCGACCGCCACGGCCACGCGATCCACCTCGGCGAGCGCGACTGCTCGGTGCAGCGACGCCACCAGAAGCTGATCGAGGAGGCGCCGTCGCCCGCGGTCGAGCGCCGAGCTGCGCGAGCGCATGGGCGCTGCCGCGGTCGCCGCGGTGCGAGCCGATCGGCTACGAGGGCGCCGGCACGCTGAGTTCCTGCTCGACCGCGACGGCGCGTTCTACTTCATGGAGATGAACACGCGGCTGCAGGTCGAGCACCCGGTGACCGAGGCGATCACCGGACTCGACCTGGTCGCGCTGCAGCTGCGCGTCGGCCGCCGGCGAGCCGCTGCCGATCGCAGCAGCACGGATGCGCCGCAACGGCCACGCGATCGAGGTGCGGCTGTGTGCCGAGGACGCCGAGCAGGCGTTCATGCCGCAAAGCGGCACCATGGCCTGTGGCAGCCGCCATCGCGGCTGCGCGTCGAGCATGCGCTGCAGTCGCGGCGCCGAGATCACGCCGCACTACGACTCGATGATCGCCAAGATCGTCAGCCACGGCGCCACGCGCGACGAGGCCCGCCGCAAGCTTGATCGCCGGTCTGGCCGACACGGCGGCGCTCGGGCGTCACAGACCAACCAGGCGTTCTCTGGCGCGCTGCCTCGCGCACTCCGGTGTTTGCGGCCGGCGGCGCCACCACGGCATTCATCGAGCAGCATGCCGCATGCGTTGCTGCGCCGGGACGAGGCGGCCGATCGGCGCGCCGGCGCGCTGGCCGCGGTGCTGCTGCTCGAGACATCGCCGGGTGCCCGGCGCGACGCCGGGCGGCGCCTTGTCGCCTGCGCTGCCGATCGCCTGCGCTGGCGAGATCGATGGCCGCACACAGACAGGCCACGCTGACGCGGCAGGGCGCATGCCGCCACGAGGTGCTGCTGGGACGCGCAGCGCCACACCATCGAGGTGATCGAGCTCGCCGCCACGCGTGCGATTCGTCTGCGAGGGCGTGATGGAAAGCGCCGCTTGGCTGCGCGATGGCGAGCGCCTGTGGCTCGCGCATCGCGGCGTGTCGTTCGAGATCGTCGACACCACGCGCGCGCGCGAGCGCGCGCCGCGCCGGCACCGGCGGCGACGGCCAGCTGCGCGCGTCGATGAACGGCCGCGTCGTCGCGGTGGCGGTGGCGGTGGGGCAAGCGCGTCGCCGCGGGAGATCCGGTGCTGATCACGCTGGAAGCGATGAAGATGGAGCACGTGCACGCAGCGCCGATCGCGGGCATCGTGAAGGCGCTGCACGTCGCTGCGGGCGATCAAGTCGCCGCCCATCGCGTGCTGGCCGAAATCGACGGCGCAGCGCATCAGCCCGCCTCGGAAGCGGGCACCGCGACCGCCTTGAATCCTGCCCTGACCGCGGAGACCGCCCGATGAGCGACACCGCCGCCGCCGTGCTGCACGACAAGCGCGGCCATGCCTTCTGGATCACGATCAACCGGCCGGACAAGCGCAATGCGATCAACGCCGAGGTGATCGCCGGCATCCGCGCCGGATATCGCGCCGCACATGCCGATGCCGACGTGCGCGTGATCGTGCTCACGGGCGCCGGCGACAAGGCGTTTTGCGCCGGCGCCGACCTGCAGCCGGGCAAGGGCTTTGCGTTCGATCCCGCGAAACCCAACCTCGACTACGCCGACCTGATGCGCGACGCGCAGAACGCCACCGCTGCCCAGCATCGCGCGCATCAACGGCGTGTGCATGGCCGGCGGCATGGGCCTGCTGTGCATGACCGACATGGCGGTGGCCGCCGACCATGTGCAGTTCGGGCTGCCCGAGGTGAAGGTCGGCGTGTTCCCGATGCAGGTGATGAGCCTGCTGCAGCAGATCGCCCCGCGCCGCCGGGTGCGCGAATGGGCGCTCGGCGGCGAGCCGTTCGATGCGGCGCAGGCGCTGCAGGCCGGCCTCGTGAACCACGTGGTGCCTGCGGCCGAACTCGATGCCAAGGTCGACTGGCTGGTCGGCCGCATCGTCGACAAATCGCCCACCGCGATCCGGCGCGGCAAGTACGCGATGCGCGCGATCGAGGCGATGACGTTCGACCAGGCGATCGCCACCACCGAGAGCCAGATCGCGCTGCTGGCAATGACCGACGACGCGAAGGAAGGAGCTGGCGTCGTTCAACGAGAAGCGCAAGCCGCAGTGGACCGGGCGCTGAAGCAGCGCCGCTGCCGTCGATCAGACGCCGCCGGCAGCTCGTGGTTCGACCTTCACAGCCGCGCCGCCAGCGACGCCGGCACGGCCACCGGCATGTCGAGCAGCATCTGCGCCATGCCCTTGCCCAGCGGATCGAAGCGCGCCGAGGCCGGCCCGCCGCCGGCCAGTGCGTCGTGCAGCATGCAAGTTCATCGCGTCGATGCCCGGCAAGCAGAAAGCGCTCGACCCGGCCCTTCACCAGGTGCGCGAAGTGGCGCCTGCACCGCCTCGGGCGTGACGCGCTGCCACAGCAGCGGCAGCCATTCGGGCCGCCGCGCGATGAGTCCGATGTTGGAGATGTCGCCCTTGTCGCCGCTGCGCCCAAAGCCAGCTTGACGAGCGGCACATCGATCAGCACCTCGCCGGGCTGGATCGACCCAGGCCGCCGGCTCGCGGGTCGGCGCTGGCGCGAGCGCCGCGACCTCGCCGGCCGGCACGTCGACCGCCACACGCTCGCGCCCGATCGACACGCGTCGCAGGCGCCTGGCCCTTGTCGAGCAGGAACGAGAACGGCTTGATCAGCGGCGACGGCGACGGGCGCCCGCCGCCGGAGGCCATCGTGGTGCCCGGCGACCACGACGTGCCGGCCGGTGCGATCTCGCGCGCGAACATCGTCGAGCGCCTGCCTCGACGGGTGATCGACCACCACGCGCACCATCGCCTCGCGGCTGGCGCGGGTGCGCGAATGCGGCCCGTACAGCGACTCGGCGCCGAACAGCTCGATGGCGACCGCGCTGTAGTCAGGCAGGCCCATTTGCTGCAGCATGCCGCGTGTGCGCTCGACGATCGCCTCGCCGGTGCGCTGCGCCTTGGCCGCCGCGTCGATGCCGACGATGGCCAACATGCCGGCGCAGCGGTAGCCGTCGAGCTGCGTGGCCGACACCTTGTAGGTGGCGCGTCGGCGCGCCGCCGCGCGCGCCGCCGACGCGCACGTGATCGGCATCGATCCTGGCTCGATGCGCACGTGGCGGAAATCGCAGCTCACGTCGGGCAGCAGGTACGCCGCGGGGTCGCCGATCTCGTACAGCAGCTGCTCGGCCACGCAGCGCGCGACGCACGATGCCGCCGGTGCCCGGCGCCTTGCTCGAGAACGAAGCTGCCATCGTCGGCGCACTCGACGATCGGGTAGCCGATGTGCGCCCAGTCGGGCACCTTCTGCCAGTCGGTGAAAAGGCCGCCGGTGGCCTGGCAGCCGCACTCGATGATGTGGCCGGCCAGGCTGCCGCCGGCCAGCAGGTCGCAGTCGTCGGGCGACCAGCCGAACTCGTGGATCAGTGCACCGAGCGTCACCGCGCTGTCGACGCAGCGCCCGGTGATGACGATGTCGGCGCCGGCGCGCGAGCGCGGCGGCGATCGGCAGCGCGCCGAAGTAGCGCGTTGGCGCTCAGCACCTGCGGTGGGCAGCGCCTCGCCGGTGTACATGTCGCGCGTGCCGGCGTCGCGCAGTGCCGGCATCAGCGCGCTGACGTCGTCGCCCTCGACCACCGCGATGCGCGGCGCCAGGCCCATCGCGGCCGCCAGCGCCGGCCAGCGCGTCGGCGCAGCCGCGCGGGTTGATGCCGCCGGCGTTGGCGATCACCTTGATGCCGCGGCGCATCACCTCGGGCAGCACCGGCTTCATCGCGCTGTCGACGAAGTCGGTGGCGTAGCCGAGCTCGGGCTTCTTGGCGCGCGCCGCGGCCAGGATCGACATCGTCGTCTCGGCCAGGTAGTCGAACACCAGGTAGTCGATCAGCGCCCGAGTTCACGAGCTGCGGCGCGCCGACCATGCTGTCGCCCCAGAAGCCCGAGGCGCCGCCGATGCGCACCGGCGACTCGGCGCTGCGAAGGCCGGCGGTGGCGTAGGCGACGGGGTCGGCATGGCGGGCTCCTGCGTTCGCGCGCAGGTCGCGAGCGAGTGTGCAGCCTAGCCCGCATGGCAGCCCAGCTCGCCGTAGGCGCCACGCCGGCGAAGCGCTGCGGCTACCAGGCCCGGCGGCCTGCAGCGTGCGGGCGAAGCGCTCGGCGCTCTGAAAGCCGATCACGCGCAAGCCGTCGAGCTCACGCCCCTGCGCGTCGAAGAAGATCGTGCCTGGCGGCCCGAAGAGATGGAAGCGCTTGAGCAGCTCGCGGTCGTCGCCGTTGTTGGCGGTGACGTCGGCCTTCAGCAGCAGCGCGTTGCGACATCATCTGCGCCACCGCCGGATCGCTGAACGTGAAGCGCTCCATCTCCTTGCACGAGACGCACCAGTCGGCATAGAAGTCGAGCATCACCGGCCGGCCGGCCGTGCGCAGCAGGCCGTCGAGCTCGGCGCTCGCTGCGCACCGGCTGGAAATGCACCGCGTCGCCGCCCGTGCCGGCCGCAGCGCCACGCGTCAGATGCGACAGCGGCTGCAGCGGATCGCTGCCGCCCGAGCCGGCGCCGACGATCTGCATCGCGCCGAAGATCCAGCGCGACCACACCCAGCGCCTGCTTCAGCCAGGTGCGCGGCGCCGCGGCGTGCGCGTGGTGTTGCGCATCGAACGGCCGCAGCATGAAGCCGGCCACCAGCAGCAACAGGCCCCACGCACCGAGCGCGGCCCAGCCCGGCAGCACCGGCTGCACGATCCAGATCGCCACCGCGAACAGCAGCACGCCGAATGCGCGCTTGACCGCTGTCATCCACGGCCCCGACTTGGGCAGCCACTCGCCAGCCGAGCCGCCCACCACCATCAGCGGCACACTCATGCCAGCAGCCAGCGAGAACAGCGCAGTGCCGCCGAGCGTCACGTCGCGCGTCTGGCTGATGAACACCAGCGCGCCGGCCAGCGGCGCGCTGACGCACGGGCTGACGATCAGCGCCGAGACCGCGCCCATCGCGAACACGCCAGCGGCCTGGCCGGCGGGCAGGCGCTGCGAGTGCGCTGTCATGCGCGTGGCCAGCGCGGCGGGCAGGCGCAGCTCGTAGACGTCGAACATCGACAGCGCGAAGGCACGCCAGCATCAGCGCGAACGACGCCAGCACCGGCGGCGATTGCAGGCCGCGCCGCCAGCCCTTCACCGGCCAGGCCGGCGGCGACGCCGAGGCCCGCGTAGACCAGCGCCATGCCCAGCGAATAGCTGGCCGCCAGGCCGAGCGCGCGGGCGCGCGACACCGGCGCGGCGCTGCCGGCGATGATCGACGACAGGATCGGCAGCATCGGCAGCACGCAAGGCGTGAACGACAGCGCCACGCCCATCACGAAGAACACGCCCACCACGAGCCAGAAGCGGCCGCTCTTCAACACGCTGTCGACCGCGCTGCCGTCGAGCCACGAGCCCGCGCTGCCGCCAGCCTGCTGCGGATCCGGCGGCCGCCGCGGCCGGCGCAGCCAGCGCGCTGCTCGCGTCGGCGGCCGCGACCTGCACGCGCGCTGCCGTCGCCGCCGAAGGCGGCCAGGCTGATCTGGCGCTGCTCGTCATCGGTGGGTAGCACAGGCCGGCGTCGGCGCAGCCTTGCGACACCACGTTCAACACGAAGCTGGCCGGCGCCTTGTCCACCGGCACGCTGACGCGCAGCTCGCCGCGATAGGTCTCGACGTTCTTCTGGAACGTCTCGTCGAACTTCACCTTGCCCGGCGGCATGACCAGCGCGCCCAACGTGGCGTCGGGCGCACGCGACGCTGAAGCGCTCGCGGTACATGTAGTAGCCCGGGCGTGATGTGGAACAGCACCTCGACGTGGCGCTCGTCGGCGGCACGCGCGGAGAACTGGAACGCCTTTTCGGGCTCCAGGAACTGCTCTTCGGCGGCCCGCGCGGCGCCGGCAGCGCAACGCCATCGGCAGCGCGCACGCCAGCCAGCAGCCAGGCCGGCAGGCGTTGCGCAAGCGGGGTCGGTGCGGCGTCATCGGTCGTTTAGGGGCACGGCCGCTGCGCGGGTTCCATCGCTGCATTGTGGCGCAGGCACAAAGCACGAAAGACCGGCGATGCCGGCCTTTCATGAACTCTGGCGCAGGCTTCGCCGCCTCGGTCAATCGGCCTTGGTCGCGCCTCGGTCTTGGCCTCATCGGCGGCCACCGGCTCGGGCCGGTCGACCAGCTCGACGAAGGCCATCGGCGCGGCGTCGCCGACGCGAAAGCCCATCTTCAGGATGCGGGTGTAGCCGCCCGGGCGCGCTTTCGTAGCGCGGGCCCAGCTCGCCGAACAGCTTGGTCACCGACGTCGCGATCGCGCAGGCGCGAGAACGCCAGGCGGCGGTTGGCCAGCGCTCGGCGCCTTGCCCAGCGTGATCAGCGGCTCGACGACGCGGCGCAGCTCCTTGGCCTTGGGCAGCGTGGTCTTGATCGCTTCGTGCGTGAGCAGCGAGACGCACATGTTGCGCAGCATCGCCAGGCGATGCTCGCTGGTGCGGTTGAGTTTGCGGAGTCCGTGACGGTGGCGCATGGCGCTTTCCTTTCGTTGTTGAGCCCCGGCCGTATCAGGTACCGAGGGATGCAAGCCGGCCCTTCTTCGAGGGCCTTGCGTGCGGCTTGCGGTTCTTCTTGGGTTTCTTATCGCTTGTCGAGGCCTTGCGGCGGCCAGTTCTCCAGGCGCGCGCCGAGCGTGAGCCCGCGCGAGGCCAGCACTTCCTTGATTTCGTTCGAGGCTCTTGCGGCCCGAGGTTCGGCGTCTTCAGCAGCTCGGTCTCGGTGCGCTGGATCAGGTCGCCGATGTAGTAGATGTTCTCGGCCTTCAGGCAGTTGGCCGAACGCACCGTGAGCTCGAGCTCGTCGACCGGGCGCAGCAGGATCGGATCGAACTGCGTCTGGCGCTGCGCCGGCTGGTCGAACGCGGCGATCTCGCTGCCTTCGAGCTGCGCGAACACCGCCAGCTGCTCGACCAGGATCTTGGCCGACGCGCGGATCGCCTCTTCCGGGGCTGATGGCGCCGTTGGTCTCGATCTCCATCACCAGCTTGTCGAGGTCGGTGCGCTGCTCGACGCGGGCGTTTTCCACCGCGTAGCTGACGCGCGTGACCGGCGAGAACGACGCGTCGAGCACGATGCGGCCGATGCTCTTGGTCGGCTCGTCGCCGAAGCGGCGCAGGTTGCCCGGCACGTAGCCGCGGCCCTTCTCGACCTTGATCTGCATGTCGAGCTTGCCGCCCTGGGCCAGGTGCGCGATCACGTGATCGGGGTTGATGATCTCGACGTCGTGCGGCGTCTGGATGTCGCCGGCGGTGACCGGGCCTTCGCCTTCCTTGCGCAGCACCAGCGTGACTTCATCGCGGTTGTGCAGGCGAAACACCACGCCCTTCAGGTTCAGCATGATGTTGACCACGTCTTCCGGCCACGCCGTCGACCGTGCTAGTACTCGTGCAGCACGCCGGCGATGGTGACTTCGGTCGGCGCATAACCCACCATCGACGACAGCAGCACGCGACGCAGCGCGTTGCCCAGCGTGTGGCCGTAGCCGCGCTCGAACGGCTCGAGCGTGACCTTGGCTCTGTGGCCGCCCAGCGGCTCGACATTGATGGCTTTGGGTTTCAGCAGATTGGTTTGCATGGAGTCCTTGTTCCTCTCAATACCCTCGGCTCGTTACACCGATAAGGCTGACGGACCATGCCGGGCTGGAAGGATGACGCTCCGCGCCCGGCAAGCGGAGCATCACCGAAAAGGGTTGGTGGCCGATGGCCGGCAACCCGCTATCGTTGTTGGCGTTACCGCGAATACAGTTCCACGATCAGCGCTTCCTTGATGTCGGCGCCGAACTGGTCGCGGTCGGGCAGTTGCTTGAACACGCCCTCGAACTTGGTGGCGTCGACCTGCACCCAGTCGGCCAGGCCCACCGACTCGGCGAGCTTGAGCGCGTCGATGACGCGCAGCTGCTTCTTGGCCTTGTCGCGCAGCGCGATCGTGTCGCCGGCCTTGACCTGGTACGACGAGATGTTGACGACGTGTTCGTTGACCGTCACCGCCTGGTGCGACACCAGCTGGCGCGCCTCGGCGCGCGTGGAGCCGAAGCCCATGCGATAGACCACGTTGTCGAGCCGCGACTCGAGAAGCGCCAGCAGGTTGGCGCCGGTGTTGCCCTTGCGGCGCTCGGCCTCGGCGAAGTAGCGGCGGAACTGGCGCTCCAGCACGCCGTACATGCGCTTGACCTTCTGCTTCTCGCGCAGCTGCAGGCCGAAGTCGGACGTGCGCGAGCCCGAGGTGCGGCCGTGCTGGCCGGGCTTGCTGTCGAACTTGGCCTTGTCGCTGATCGGCGCGACGCGCGCTCTTCAGGTAAGAGGTCGGTGCCTTCGCGGCGGGAAAGTTTGGCCTTGGGGCCGAGATAACGTGCCACTTGATTTCCTTCAATCGTCTATGCTGACGCGAGCCCGAGCGCTTCGAGCGTTCGGTTCGCGCGAGTCTGGCGAGGTGTTGTTCGAATGCGCTCAGACGGTGGGTCTTCAACTGGACACGGCTCGCTGCGAGCAAACCGTGCCTCGGTCGCTTAAATCCTCCGGCGCTTTTGCGGCCGGCAGCCGTTGTGCGGGATCGGCGTGACGTCGCTGATCGAGTTGATGCGGATGCCGAGCGATGCCAGCGCGCGCACCGACGACTCGCGCCCGGGCCCGGGCCCTTGATGCGCACGTCGAGGTTCTTGATGCCCTGCTCCTGAGCGGCACGGCCCGCCGTCTCGGCGGCCACCTGGGCCGCGAACGGCGTCGCTCTTGCGCGAGCCCTTGAAGCCCTGGCCGCCGCGACGACGCCCAGGCCAGCGCGCTGCCCTGGCGGTCGGTGATCGTGATGATCGTGTTGTTGAACGACGCGTGCACGTGCGCGACACCGTCCGCGACGTTCTTGCGGACCTTCTTGCTGACGCGGCGTGCGGCGGTATTGACGGGAGGTTTGGCCATGCTGTTCAGTGCCTCGAATGCTTGCTCGGATCGAGCTCGACTTCTTCAGACGCCGCGGCGCCCTTCTTCGGGGCCCTTGCGCGTGCGCGCGTTGGTCGCGCGTGCGCTGGCCGCGCACCGGCAGGCCGCGGCGATGGCGCATGCCGCGGTAGCGTGCCCAGGTCCATCAGGCGCTTGATGTTGATCGAGATCTCGCGGCGCAGGTCGCCTTCGATCGTCGAGGCGCGCCGATCTCCTCGCGGATCTTCTCGAGCTCGTGGTCGGTGAGGTCCTTGATCTTCTTGGAATAGGCGATGCCCGCCGTGTCGCAGATCTTCTGCGCGGTGGGACGGCCGATGCCGTAGATCGACGTCAGGCCGATCTCGGCGTGCTTGTGCAGCGGGAATGTTGATGCCGGCGATGCGTGCCATGGTGTGTCCTCAACTCTCAGCCTTGACGCTGCTTGTGACGCGGGTCGGTGCAGATCACGCGCACGACGCCCTTGCGCCGGATGATCTTGCAGTTGCGGCACATCTTCTTCACCGATGCTGCGACTTTCATGCTTGCTCTTCCTATCTCGCTCACTTGGCGCGGAACACGATGCGCGCGCGCGTCAGATCGTAGGGCGTCAACTCCACGGTCACCTTGTCGCCCGGCAGGATGCGGATGTAGTGCATGCGCATCTTTCCGGAGATGTGGCCCAGCACGACGTGCCCGTTTTCCAGCTTCACTCGGAATGTGGCGTTGGGCAGGTTCTCGAGAATCTCGCCCTGCATCTGGATGACGTCGTCTTTGGACATGGGTGTTCGTGTCGTTGCCTCTTCTTAGTGTCAGCTGGTCTTGAAGTTGGCCTTCTTCAGCAGCGACTCGTACTGCTGGCTCATCACATAACTTTGCACCTGGGCCCAGAAGTCCATCGTCACGACGACGATGATCAGCAGCGAGGTGCCGCCGAAGTAGAACGGCACGTTGTACTTGAGGCACCAGGAACTCGGGCAGCAGGCACACCGCGGTGATGTAGATCGCACCGGCCAGCGTCAGGCGCGACAGGATGCGGTCGATGTGCCTGGCGGTCTGCTCGCCCGGGCGGATGCCCGGAATGAAGGCGCCGCTCTTCTTCAGGTTGTCGGCCGTCTCGCGGCTGTTGAACACGAGCGCGGTGTAGAAGAAGCAGAAGAACACGATCATGCCGCGGCGTACAGCAGCACGTAGATCGGCTGGCCCGGGCGAGCAGCGCCTGCGACAGGTCCTTCAGCCAGCGCAGGCCGTCGCCGGTGGCGAACCAGCCCACCGACCGTGGCCGGCAGCAGGATGATCGACGACTGGCGAAGATCGGCGGGATCACGCCCGACATGTTGAGCTTCAGCGGCAGGTGCGACGACTGGCCGCCGTAGACCTTGTTGCCGACCTGGCGCTTGGCGTAGTTGACGAGGATCTTGCGCTGGCCGCGCTCGACGAACACCACCGCGAAGGTGACGAGCCGACGACCAGGATGATGATGAACAGCGCGACGATGATGCTCATCGCGCCGGTGCGCACCAGCTGCCGAACTAGGCCGCCGATCGCGTTGGGCAGGCCCGCGGCGATGCCGGCGAAGATCAGGATCGAGATGCCGTTGCCCGAGGCCGCGCTCGGTGATCTGCTCGCCGAGCCACATCAGGAACATCGTGCCGGCGACCAGGCTCACCACCGCGGTCATGCGGAAGCCGAAGCCCGGGGCGATGCACCAGGCCGGGCGAGCCTTCGAGCGCCAGCGCGATGCCGAGCGACTGGAACAGCGCCAGGCCCGAGCGTGCCGTAGCGCGTGTACTGCGTGATCTTGCGCCGGCCCGACTTCGCCTTCCTTCTTCAGCGCCTCGAGCGTCGGGACCACGTAGGTCATCAGCTGCATGATGATCGACGCGCGAGATGTACGGCATGATGCCCAGCGCGAACACGGTGAAGCGCGACAGCGCGCCGCCCGAGAACATGTTGAACAGGCTCAGGATGCCGCCCTGCTGGCTCTGGAACAGCTCCTGCAGCTGGTCCGGGTCGATGCCCGGCACCGGGATGTGCGCACCGACGCGGTAGACCACGAGCGCCAGCAGCAGGAAGACCAGCCGGCGACGCAGGTCGCCGAACTTGCCGCTCTTGGCCAGTTGATTCGCGTTGAGTTGACCACCGGGTACCTGCTCTGTGTCTGTTGCGCGCTTCGATCACTCGCGGCCGGCGCGGCCTCGACCTTGCCGCCCGCGCGCTTCGATCGCCGCCTTGGCGCCGGCGGTCGCGCCGATGCCCTTGAGGCTCGACCTTGCGCTTGCAGCTCGCCGCTCTTGATGACCTTGACGGTCTTGACCATCTCGCCGCACCAGGCCGGCGGCCTTCAGCGTCGAGCAGGTCGACTTCGGCCGCGCCCAGGCGCTCGCAGTTCGCCGAGCGTGATCTCGGCGTTGTACTTCAGCAGCGTGCGACTTGAAGCCGCGCTTGGGCAGGCGGCGCTGCAGCGGCATCTGGCCGCCTTCGAAGCCGACCTTGTGGTAGCCGCCGGCACGCGACTTCTGGCCCTTGTGGCCGCGGCCCGCGGTCTTGCCCAGGCCGAGCCGATGCCGCGGCCGACGCGGCGGCGCGCCTTCTTGCTGCCCGCGGCCGGGCTTGATGCGTGTTGAGTTGCATGTGAGTCCTCGATCCGTCAGCGCTCAGAGCACCTGGACCAGGTACGAGACCTTGTTGATCATGCCGCGCACGGCCGGCGTGTCTTCGAGCGTCGCGCACGCTGTTGACGCTTGCGCAGGCCCGAGGCCGCGCACGGTGGCGCGGTGCGACTCGCGCGTGCCGATCGAGGCTCTTGACCAGCTTGACCTTGAGCGGTCTTCGTTGTCAGCCATGATGCGTTCCTCTGTCGCGTGCCGTCAGCCGAAGATCTCTTCGACCGTCTTGCCGCGCTTGGCGGCGATCTCGGCCGGCGTCGACGAGTGCTTCAGCGCGTCGAGCGTGGCGCGGACCATGTTGTACGGGTTGGTCGAGCCGAGGCTCTTGGCCGACGATGTCGGTCACGCCCATCACCTCGAACACCGCGCGCATCGGGCCGCCGGCGATGATGCCGTCGCCGGCCTTGGCCGGCGCCATCAGCACCTTGGCCGCGCCGTGCTCGCCGACGCACGTTGTGGTGGATCGTGCCGTTCTTCAGCTGCACCTTGACCATGTTGCGGCGCGCCGCGTCCATCGCCTTTTGCACCGCGACCGGCACTTCTCGCGCCTTGCCCTTGCCCATGCCGATGCGGCCGTCGCCGTCACCGACCACGGTGAGCGCGGCGAAGCCGAGCGATGCGGCCGCCCTTGACCACCTTGGTGACGCGGTTGACCGCGATCATCTTTTCCTTCAGGCCGTCGTCGCTGCCTTCGGTCCTGAGCACGCGGTTGAAACTTTGCCATTTCGATTTCCTTGAGTCGCTGTGCGCGTCAGAACTGCAGGCCGGCTTCGCGCGCCGCCTCGGCCAGCGCCTTGACGCGGCCGTGGTACGCGAAGCCGGCGCGGTCGAACGCGACCTTGTCGATGCCGGCGGCCTTGGCGCTTCTCGGCGATGCGCTTGCCGACGATCGCCGCGGCAGCCGACGTTGCCGCCCTTGCCCGCGCGCGCCCGAGCTCCTTGCGCAGGTCGTTCTCCGCCGTCGAGGCGGCTGGCCAGGACGCGCGCGCCATCGTCGGAGATGACGCTGGCGTAGATGTGCAGGTTGGAGCGGATGCACCGTCAGGCGCGCCACGTCCTGCATGCGCGATGCGCACGCGCGTCTGGCGCGAGCGGCGCAGGCGTTGGTCTTTCTTGTTCAGCATGCTCGCGCTCCTTACTTCTTCTTCGTTTCCTTGAGGGACACGCTTCTCGTCGGCGTAGCGGATGCCCTTGCCCTTGTAGGGCTCGGGCGGACGGATCGCGCGCACTTCGGCGGCGATCTGGCCCACGCGCCTGGCGATCGGCACCCTTGATCACGATCTCGGTCTGCGTCGGCGTCTCGCACCTTGATGCCGGCGGGCATGTCCTTGACCACCGGGTGCGAGAAACCGATCTGCAGGTTCGAGCTTCGTGCCCTGGGCCTGGCGCGCGGAAGCCCACGCCGACCAGCGTGAGCTTCTTCTCGAAGCCCTTGGACGACGCCGTTGACCATGTTGTTGACCAGCGCGCGCATCGTGCCGCTCATCGCATTGGCCTCGCACGCGACTCGTTGGCCGGCGCGAACGTCGACCTTGCCGTCTTCGTGCGTGACCGTGCACCAGGCGCGTTCAGCGGGCGCGTCAGCGTGCCGTTGCTGCCCTTGACGGTGATCTTGTCGGCGCTGACCTGCACGTCGACGCCCTTGGGCACGTCGATCGGCATCTTTCCTACGCGGGACATGTTCGACTCTCCTCCTGCAGTCAGGCGACGTAGACCGAGCACTTCGCCGCCCACGCCGGCCTGGCGCGCGCCTTGCGGTCGGTCATCACGCCCTTGGGCGTGGTGACGATGGCCACGCCCAGGCCGTTCATCACCTGCGGGATCGCGTGGCGGCCCTTGTAGACGCGCAGGCCCGGGCGGCTGACGCGCTCGATGCGCTCGATCACCGGACGGCCGGCGTAGTACTTGAGCGCGATCTCGAGCTCGCTCTTGCCGGCGTCGCTCTTGACCGCGAAGCCATCGATGTAGCCCTCGTCCTTCAGCACCTGCGCGATCGCCACCTTCAGCTTGGACGACGGCATCGACACCACTGGTCTTCTCGACGCCTCTGCGCATTGCGGATGCGGGTCAGCATGTCGGCGATCGGGTCACTCATGCTCATGGATATTGATCTCCTGCAACCAGCCGGCTTACCAGCTGGCCTTGACGACGCCGGGAATGTCGCCCTTGAACGCAAGCTCGCGGATCTTGCTGCGTCCCAGGCCGAACTTGCGGAACGTGCCGCGCGGGCGGCCGGTGATGCCGCAGCGGTTGCGCAGCCGCGTCGGGTTGGCATTGCGCGGCAGCTGCTGCAGCTCAGACGCGCGGCGTAACGCTCTTCGTCGGAGCGCTTGGCGTCGTTGGCGACCGCCTTCAGCTCGGCGAACTTCTTGGCGTACTTGGCGACCAGCTTCTCGCGCTTTTTCTTCGCGCTGCGTGAGGGAGAGTTTCGCCACTGGGCAGCCCCTCAGTTCTTGAACGGGAAGCGTGAAGGCCGCCAGCAGGGCCCTGCACTCGTCGTCGTTCTTTGCGCGTGGTCGTGATGCTGATGTTCAGCCCGCGGATCGCGTCGATCTTGTCGTACTCGATCTCCGGGAAGATGATCTGTTCCTTGACGCCGATGTTGTAGTTGCCGCGGCCGTCGAACGCAGCGGCCCGAGATGCCGCGGAAGTCGCGCACGCGCGGCAGCGCGATCGGTGACGAAGCGGTCGAGGAACTCGTACATGCGGCACGCCGCGCAGCGTGACCATCGTGCCGATGGGCACGTTCTCGCGGATCTTGAAGCGCGGCGATCGCCTTCGCGACTCTTGGTGACCACGGGCTTCTGGCCGGCGATCTTGGTGAGGTCGCTGACCGCGTGGTCCATCACCTTCTTGTCGGACACCGCCTCGCTGACGCCCATGTTGAGCGTGATCTTCTGCAGGCGCGGCACCTGCATCTGGCGACTTGAAGCCGAACTTCTTGATCAGGTCGGGCACGACCTTCTCGCGGTAGACGTCTGCAGGCGCGCGGTGCTGGGCGCTCGCCGCAGTGAAACCTTGGCCGCAGCCCCTGGCGCTTCGGGTGCCGCCTGTGTCTTGGGCAGCTTGGCTGCTGCTTTCTCGTCGTGGCCATCTGCTTACGCCTTGATCTCTTCGCCGCTGGACTTGAAGACGCGAACGCGTTGTCCTGCGTCTTGCGCGACTTCTTCGTCGTCGCTGAGCATCTTGAAGCCGACGCGGTCGGCCTTGCCGGTCGCGGCGTTGAAGATCGCCACGTTGGACTGGTGGATCGGCAGCGTCTTGTCGACGACGCCGCCGGTGGTGCCCTTCATCGGGTTCGGGCTTGACGTGCTTCTTCACCACGTTGACGCCCTCGACGACGATGCGCTCGTCGTCGACGCGGCGCGACACGGTGCCGCGCTTGCCCTTGTCGCGACCGGTGGTCACGATGACCTGGTCGCCCTTGCGAATCTTGTTCATGGCCAAGTCGCTTGCGAGCAGTCGCTCAGAGCACTTCGGGTGCGAGCGACACGATCTTCATGAAGCGCTCGGTGCGCAGCTCGCGCGTCACCGGGCCGAAGATGCGGGTGCCGATCGGCTCGAGCTTGGGGTTCAGCAGCACGGCGGCGTTGCCGTCGAACTTGATCAGCGAGCCGTCCGGGCGGCGCACGCCCTGGCGGTGCGCACGACCACGGCGCTGTAGACCTCGCCCTTCTTGACGCGGCCACGCGGCGCGCACTCCTTGATGCGACACCTTGATGACGTCGCCGATGCCGGCGTAGCGGCGCTTGGAGCCGCCGAGCACCTTGATGCACATGACGGACTTGGCGCCCGTGTTGTCCGCGACGTCGAGCCGCGATTGCATTTGGATCATTGCTGTCCCCAACTTGTCCCGGATGCCGCCGCCTGGCAGGGCGGCGGCCGGTCAGTCTTGGGCCCGTTTGCCGCTTAAAGGCGTGCGCTTGGTTGCGCCGCGCCCGCCACGGTAGGTTGGGCTATGAGCCAAGCGGGCCAACCTGCGGCCAGCTTGGCGAAGCTTCGGATTATGCCCTGCCGGCGCGCAGGGCGTCAAACTGCAAGGCTAGCGAAGTTCTTTGGCCTGCCGCAAGCAGCGTGTCGGCGTCGCTGACCTCGAACTTGCCCGGCGCCTCGACATTGAGCGACTTGACCACGCCGTCGCTTGACCAGCATCGAATAGCGGTTTGAGCGCAGGCCCATGCCGCGCGCGGTAAGGTCCAGCGTCAGGCCGGTGGCCTTGGAAAGTCGGCGCTGCCGTCGGCCATCATGCGCACCTTGCCTGCGGACTTCTGGTCGCGACCCCAGGCGCCCATCACGAAGGCGTCGTTCACCGACACGCACCAGATCTCGTCGACGCCGGCGGCCTTCAGCGTCCGCCGCCTGGGCCACATAGCCCGGGCACGTGCTTGGCCGAGCAGGTCGGCGTGAAGGCGCCGGGCAGGCCGAACACGGCGATCGTCTTGCCGGCGGTGGCCTTCTGGATGTCGAAGCTGTTGGGGCCGATCGAACAACCGTTGCCCTCGACCTCGATGAACTCCCTGCAGCGTGCCAGCGGGCAGCTTGTCGCCTACTTTGCATCATGGATGTTCTCCTTGGAAGCAATCAGGCCGGGCGCCGGTTTCCAGCGCTCGGCCCGCGGTGGTGCACGGTGGGAATGGCCCCACCCTGCGCTTGGCATGCACTCAGACGATGCGGGCTTTCTGCACCAGGCGCGTCACCACCCAGTTCTTGGTCTTGGAGATCGGCCGCGACTCGGCGATCTCGACCATGTCGCCCATCTTGAACTCACCCTTTTCGTCGTGCGCGTGGTACTTGCGCGACTTGCCCGACGATCTTGCCGTAGAGCTCGTGCGTGACGCGGCGCTCGACCAGCACGGTCACGGTCTTGGTGCGCTTGTCGCTGACCACGCGGCCCACCAGCGTGCGTTGCGACTTCGCGGCCGTGGTTTGAGCCTGCGCTCATTTCAGCGGCTCCCTTCTTCTTCTGCGCAAGGATGGTCTTGGCGCGCGCGATGTCGCGGCGCGTGCGGCTCATCTGCGAGGTGTTGGTCAGTTGCTGGGTCGCCTTTTGCATGCGCAGGCCGAAGTGGGCCTTCAGCAGCTCGGAGACTTCCTTCTCGAGCGCCGCCGACGTCCTTGGCGCGCAGTTCGGATGCTTTCATCGCCTGAATCCTTCCAACTGCTCAGGTGCCGATCGTGGCGCGACACGAACGTGCAGCGCAGCGGCAGCTTGGCTGCGGCCAGCGTGAACGCCTCGCGCGCCAGCGCCTCGGGCACGCCGTTGAGCTCGTACAGCACCTTGCCCGGCTGTGATCTCGGCCACGTAGTACTCGGGGTTGCCCTTGCCGTTGCCCATGCGCACTTCGGCGGGCTTCTGCGAAATCGGCTTGTCCGGAAAGATGCGGATGAAGACACGGCCGCCGCGCTTGATGTGGCGCGAGATCGCGCGGCGCGCCGCTTCGATCTGGCGTGCCGTCAGGCGGCCGCGCTCGGTGGCCTTGAGGCCGTACTCGCCGAACGACACCGCGGCGCCGCGCGTGGCGACGCCGGTGTTGCGGCCCTTCTGCTCCTTGCGGAACTTGCGACGGGCGGGTTGCAGCATGCTTATTCTCCTTTGCCCTCGCCGGCCTTGGGCGCGACGACCTTGCGCACGCGCTTGGCGGCAGGCTTGGCTCGGCGCATCGCCCGTTGTCGCCGGCGTGGCGGTTGCAGCAGCCTCGACGGGCTTGGCCACCTCAGGCGCGTCGGCGCTGCGCGGCGCGCGCGTCGCCCGGACGGCCACGGCCTCGGCGCACCCGGGGCGCTCCGCGCGGGCCGCGACGGCCGCGACGGTCTTCTTCCTGCTGCGTTTCGGGCTTGGCGGCGGCCCGGCGCATCGGCGCGGCCCAGCGTTGTCACCTCGGTAGACCCACACCTTGACGCCGATCACGCCATAGGTGGTCTTGGCTTCCGAGAAGCCGTAGTCGATGTCGGCGCGCAGCGTGTGCAGCGGCACGCGGCCTTCGCGATACCACTCGCAGCGCGCGATTTCGATGCCGTTCAGGCGGCCCGACGCTCATGATCTTGATGCCCTGCGCGCCCAGGCGCATCGCGTTCTGCATCGCGCGCTTCATCGCGCGGCGGAACATGATGCGCTTTTCGAGCTGCTGCGTGATCGACTCGGCGATCAGCTGCGCATCGATCTCGGGCTTGCGCACCTCTTCGATGTTGACGGCCACCGGCACGCCGAGGCGGCGCGTCAGCTCGGCCTTCAGGTTCTCGATGTCCTCGCCCTTCTTGCCGATCACCACACCCGGGCGTGCCGAGTAGATGGTGATGCGCGCGTTCTTGGCCGGACGCTCGATCAGGATGCGCGAGACCGCAGCGTTCTTCAGGCGCTTCTTCAGGAACTCGCGCACCTGCAGGTCTTCGGCGAGCATGGTGGCGAAGTTGCGGCTGCCGGCGTACCAGCGCGACGACCAGGCCGCGCGTGACGGGCAGTCGAAAGCCGGTCGGGTGGATTTTTGTCCCATGAGGTTCCTTGGCGGCGCTCGTTCAGTTGCCGACGGTCACGTAGATGTGGCAGGTGCGCTTGCTGATGCGGTTGCCGCGGCCCTTGGCGCGCGCGCGAAACGCTTCAGCGTCGCGCCCTGCTCGACGTAGATCGACTTGACCTTCAGTTCGTCGATGTCGGCGCCGTCGTTGTGCTCGGCATTGGCGATCGCCGACTCCAGCGCCTTCTTGATGATGCCGGCGGCCTTGCTTGCGGCGTGAATGTGAGGATGCTCAGCGCCTGGTCGACTTTCTTGCCGCGGATCAAGTCGGCCACCAGCCGGCCCTTGTCGGACGACAGGCGAACGCCGCGCACGATTGATTTGGTTTCGATCGCCATGTCCGCCCTTACTTCTTCACGGCCTTCTTGTCCGCGGGGTGACCCTTGAACAGTGCGGGTCACGGCGAACTCGCCGAGCTTGTGGCCGACCATCTGGTCGGTCACGTACACCGGGCACGTGCTGCTTGCCGTTGTGCACCGCGATCGTCAGGCCGATGAAATCGGGCAGGATCGTGCGAGCGGCGCGACCAGGTCTTGATCGGCTTCTTGTCCTTGGTGGCCGAGGCCTTCTCGACCTTGCCCAGCAGGTGGTGGTCCACGAACGGACCCTTCTTGAGTGAACGTGCCATGTTCTACGGCCTCACTTCTTGCGGCGCGAGACGATCATCGTCTGCGTGCGCTTGTTGTTGCGGGTGCGGTAGCCCTTGGTCAGCGTGTTCCACGGCGACACCTGGGATCTGCGCCTCGCCGGTGCGGCCTTCGCCGCCACCGTGCGGGTGGTCGACCGGGTTCATCGCCACGCCGCGCACGGTCGGGCGGATGCCCTGCCAGCGGATCGCACCGGCCTTGCCGTACTGGCGCAGGTTGTGCTCTTCGTTGGCCACCTCGCCGATGGTGGCGCGGCAGTCGATGTGGATCTTGCGCACTTCACCCGAGCGCAGGCGGACCTGCGCGTAGGTGCCTTCGCGCGCCATCAGCGTCGACCGACGTGCCGGCCGAACGCGCGATCTGCGCGCCCTTGCCGGGCAGCATTTCGACGCAGTGGATCGTCGAGCCCACCGGGATGTTGCGGATCGGCAGCGTGTTGCCGGCCTTGATCGGCGCCTCGGCGCCGCTCAGCAGCGTGGCGCCGACTTCGAGACCGCGCGGCGCGATGATGTAGCGGCGCTCGCCATCGGCGTAGCACAGCAGCGCGATGTGCGCCGTGCGGTTGGGGTCGTACTCGATGCGCTCGACCTTGGCCGGGATGCCGTCCTTGTTGCGCACGAAGTCGACCACGCGATAGTGGTGCTTGTGACCACCGCCCTTGTGGCGCATCGTGATGTGGCCGTTGTTGTTGCGGCCGGCGTTCTGCTTCTGCGGCTCGAGCAGCGACGCTTCCGGCGCGCCCTTGTGCAGGTGCTTGTGCACCACCTTCACCACGGCGCGGCGGCCGGGCGACGTCGGCTTGACTTTGATGACGGCCATTACGCGGCCTCCCGGAGAAGTTGAGCTCCTGGCCTTCCTTCAGCGACACATAGGCCTTCTTGACGTGGTCGCGGCGGCCGATCGAACGGCCGAAGCGCTTGACCTTGCCCTTCTGGTTGACCACCTGCACCGAGGCGACCTCGACTTTGGCCTTGAACATCAGCTCCACAGCGGCCTTGATCTCAGGCTTGGTGGCGTCGCGCAGCACCTTGAACAGCACCTGGTTGTGCTTCTCGCCGACGCGCGTGGCCTTCTCGGACACGATCGGGGCGACCAGCACCTGCGCCAGGCGGCCTCGTCGTACTTGCTCTTGAGCGGTATTGAGCTGCGGTGCTCATGCGCAGCATCTCCTTGAGCTGCTCGATCGCGCGCCTTGGTCACCAGCACCTTCTTGTAGAAGCACCAGCGACAGCGGATCGGCGTAGCGCGGCTCGACCACCAGCACGTTGGCCAGGTTGCGCGAGGCCAGCGCAGGTTGTTCGTCGACCTGGTCGGCGATCACCAGCACCGAGTCCAGGCCCATGGCCTTGAACTTTGGCGCCAGCAGCTTGGTCTTGGGCGAGTCGACCTTCAGCGAATCGACCACCGGCCAGGCGGCCGTCACGCGCCAGCTGCGAGAGGATGGAGGCCATGCCGGCGCGGTACATCTTCTTGTTGACCTTGTGGCTGAAGTTCTCGTCGGGGCGTGTTCGGGAAAATGCGGCCGCCGCCACGCCACAGCGGCGAGCGAGGTCATGCCGGCGCGGGCGCGGCCGGTGCCCTTCTGGCGCCACGGCTTCTTGGTCGAGTGCTTGACCGTCTGCGCGGTCCTTCTGGGCGCGCGTGCCCTGGCGCGCGTTGGCCTGGAAGGCCACGACCACCTGGTGCACCAGCGCTTCGTTGTAGTCGCGGCGCGAACACGGTGTCCGGTGCGTCGACTTTCGAGCGTGGCCTGGCCCTTGTTCGTTCAGGAGCTCGAGCTGCATCACTGGCTCCCTTCTTGGCGCGCTTGACCTGCACGCGCCGGGCGCACGGTGACGATAGCCAGTTCTTGGAGCCCGGCACCGCGCCGCGGACCAGCAGCAGCTGAGCGGGCTTCGTCGATGCGCACGACGTCGAGGTTCTGCGTCGTCACGGTGTCGTCGCCCATGTGGCCCGACATCTTCTTGCCCGGGAACACGCGGCCCGGATCCTGCGCCATCGAGATCGAGCCCGGCACGTTGTGCGAACGGCTGTTGCCGTGCGACGCGCGCTGCGAGCTCGAAGTTGTGGCGCTTGATGGTGCCGGCGAAGCCCTTGCCGATCGAGGTGCCCTGCACGTCGACCTTCTGGCCCGCGGCGAACAACGTCACCGGGCACGGCGGCGCCCGGCTTGTACTGGCCGGCGACTGTCGGCCGAGACGCGGAATTCGCTTGAGGAGTTCGCCGGCTTCGACACCCGGCCTTGGCCAGGTGGCCGGCTTCGGGCTTGCTCACGCGCGAGGCTTTGCGCGAACCGAACGCCACTTGCACGGCGCTGTAGCCGTCGGTCGCTTCGGTCTTGACCTGGGTGACGCGGTTGTTGGACACGTCGAGCACCGTCACGGGAACGGCGTCGCCGTCGTCCGTGAAGATGCGCATCATGCCCACCTTGCGGCCCAGCAAGCCGAGACGATGGCTCATGATCGGTCAGTCGTCATGATTCTTCTCCAGCACCGAGCGAATCGCAGCGCCTTTGTTTCACATGCCCGACATCGATTGGCCGGGCTGACTTAAGCGCCACTGGGCGCCTCACTGCAAGCAGTGGTGCCCCTGCGGACAAGCCGATGAGTATAGCCGATGCCGGATTTGCGCCGCAAGCCGGCCACCCGCCAGCGAATCACTACTGCAGCTTGATCTCGACGTCCACGCCAGCCGGCAGGTCGAGCTTCATCAGCGCGTCGACCGTCTTGTCGGTCGGGTCGACGATGTCCATCAGGCGCTGGTGCGTGCGGATCTCGAACTGGTCGCGCGCTCGTCTTGTTGACGTGCGGCGAGCGCAGGATGTCGAAACGCTGCATGGCGCGTCGGCAGCGGCACGGGCCCTTTGACGATGGCGCCGGTGCGCTTGGCGGTATCGACGATCTCGAGCGCCGACTGGTCGATCAGCTTGTAGTCGAACGCCTTCAGGCGGATGCGGATTTTCTGCTTTTGCATGACGATTCCTTAAAGAGCGATGCGGCGAGCGTGCCCGCCACGATGATGAACGTCGGACTGACGCCATGGACGCGCGCCAGCCTTCGGTCACGCAGTCTTATTCGATGATCTTGGCGACGACGCCGGAGCCCACGGTGCGGCCGCCCTCGCGGATGGCGAAGCGCAGGCCCTCTTCCATCGCGATCGGGTGCGATCAGCTTGACCGTGATGGAGACGTTGTCGCCCGGGCATCACCATCTCTTTGTCCTTGGGCAGCTCCACGGCGCCCGTGACATCGGTGGTGCGGAAGTAGAACTGCGGCCGGTAGTTGTTGAAGAACGGCGTGTGGCGCCCGCCCTCTTCCTTGCTCAGCACGTAGATCTCGGCGCTGAAGTGGGTGTGCGGCTTGATGCTGCCTGGCTTGCACAGCACTTGCCCGCGCTCGACTTCTTCGCGCTTGGTGCCGCGCAGCAGGATGCCCACGTTGTCGCCGGCCTGGCCCTGGTCCAGCAGCTTTCTGAACATCTCCACGCCGGTGCAGGTGGTCTTCTGGGTCGCCGGATGCCGACGATCTCGATTTCGTCGCCGACCTTGACCACGCCGCGCTCGACGCGCCCGGTGACCACGGTGCCGCGTCCGCTGATGGAGAACACGTCTTCCACCGGCATCAGGAAGGCGCCGTCGATGGCGCGCTCGGGCGTGCGGGATGTAGCTGTCCAGCGCGTCAGCGAGCTTCATGATGGCTTGTTCGCCCATCTCGCCCTTGTCGCCTTCCATGGCCATCTTGGCCGAGCCTTTGATGATGGGGGTGTCGTCGCCGGGGAAGTCGTACTTGTAGAGCAGTTCGCGCACTTCCATCTCGACGAGCTCGAGCAGCTCGGCGTCGTCGACCATGTCGCACTTGTTCATGAACACGATGATGTATTTCACGCCCGACCTGGCGGGCCAGCAGGATGTGCTCGCGCGTCTGGGGCATGGGGCCGTCGGCGGCGCTGACCACCAGGATGGCGCCGTCCATCTGGGCGGCGCCGGTGATCATGTTCTTGACGTAGTCGGCGTGCCCGGGCAGTCGACGTGCGCGTAGTGGCGCTTGCTGGTCTCGTACTCGACGTGGGCGGTGTTGATGGTGATGCCGCGGGCCTTTCTTCGGGCGCGGCGTCAATCTGGTCGTAGGCCTTGGCCTCGCCGCCGAACTTGGCCGCCAGCACCGAGGTCATCGCCGCCGTCAGCGTCGTCTTGCCGTGATCCACGTGACCAATCGTCCCCACGTTCACGTGCGGCTTGGTCCGATCGAATTTACCTTTTGCCATTTCAAATCTCCATCTCAGAAAGAGCGTTGCCAGCGGCATGTTTAAGGTCTCTGCGCATCGCACTGCCGCCAGCACAGTGCATCGAGGCCAAAGACCATCGCAGGACAGGCGCTCGCCCTAGCGAGCCCGCTATCGTTGCTTATTGCCGTTCGCGATGTGATGATCGCGTCGGCGACGTTCTTCGGCGCCTCGGTGTAGTGCTTGAACTCCATCGTGTAGGTGGCACGACCCTTGCGACATCGAGCGCAGCGTGGTCGAGTAGCCGAACATCTCCGACAGCGGCACTTCGGCCTTGATGATCTTGCCGCCGCCGGGCATGTCGTCCATGCCCTGCACCATGCCGCGGCGTGACGACAGGTCGCCCATCACGTTGCCGGCGTAGTCTTCCGGCGTCTCGACTTCGACCGCCATCATCGGCTCCAGGATCACCGGGCCACGCCTTGCGGCAGCCGTCCTTGAAGCCGAACGATGCGGCCATCTTGAACGCATTTTCGTTCGAGTCGACCTCGTGGTACGAACCGAAGGTCAGCGTGACCTTCACGTCGACCACCGGGTAGCCCGCGAGCACGCCGTTGGGCAGCGAGTCTTCGACGCCCTTCCTGACCGCTGGGATGAACTCGCGCGGCACCACGCCACCCTTGATGGCGTCGACGAACTCGAAGCCCTTGCCCGGCTCCTGCGGCTCGATCTTCAGCACGACGTGGCCGTACTGGCCCTTGCCGCCCGACTGGCGCACGAACTTGCCTTCGATGTCGGACACCGCCTTGCGGATCGTCTCGCGGTACGCCACCTGCGGCTTGCCGACGTTGGCCTCGACGCCGAACTCGCGCTTCATGCGGTCGACGATGATTTCCAGGTGCAGCTCGCCCATGCCGGAGATGATGGTCTGGCCCGACTCTTCGTCGGTCTTGACGCGGAACGACGGGTCTTCCTGGGCCAGGCGGCCCAGGGCGATGCCCATCTTTTCCTGGTCGGCCTTGGTCTTGGGCTCGACGGCCTGCGAGATCACCGGCTCCGGGAAGACCATCTTCTCCAGCGTGATGATCGACTGTCGGGTCGCACAGCGTTTCGCCGGTGGTCACGTCCTTCAGGCCCACGCAGGCGGCGATGTCGCCGGCCAGGATTTCCTTGATCTCTTCGCGCTGGTTGGCGTGCATCTGCAGGATGCGGCCGATGCGCTCCTTCTTGCCGCGGATCGGGTTGTAGACCGAGTCGCCGGACTTCAGCACGCCGGAGTAGACGCGCACGAAGGTCAGCTGGCCGACGTACGGGTCGGTCATCAGCTTGAACGCCAGCGCGGCGAACTTCTCCTTGTCGTCGGCCTTGCGCGACGGTTTCCTTGTCGTCGTCGTCGGTGCCCGGCACCGGCGGGATGTCGATCGGCGAGGGCATGAACTCGATCACGCGCGTCGAGCATGCGCTGCACGCCCTTGTTCTTGAACGCGGTGCCGCACAGCATCGGCTGGATCTCGGCGGCGATCGTGCGCGTGCGGATGCCTAGCTTGATCTCGGCCTCGGTCAGCTCGCCCGATCTCGAGGTACTTGTTCATCAGCTCTTCGCTGGCTTCGGCGGCGGCCTCGATCATCGTTCTCGCGCCACTTCTTGCGCGTCGGCCAGCAGGTCGGCCGGGATCGTCGTCGTAGCTGAACTTCATGCCCTGCGAGGCCTCGTCCCAGATGATGGCCTTCATCTTGAAGAGGTCGACCACGCCGATGAAGGTGTCCTTCGGCGCCGATCGGCAGCACGATCGGCACCGGGTTGGCCTTCAGGCGCGACCTTCATCTGCTCGTAGACCTTGAAGAAGTTCGCGCCGGTGCGGTCCATCTTGTTGACGAACGCCAGGCGCGGCACCTTGTACTTGTTGGCCTGGCGCCAGACGGTCTCGGACTGCGGCTGCACGCCGCCCACCGCGCAATAGACCATGCACGCGCCGTCGAGCACGCGCATCGCTGCGCTCGACCTCGATCGTGAAGTCGACGTGGCCCGGCGTGTCGATGATGTTGATGCGGTGCTCGGGATAGGACAGGTCCATGCCCTTCCAGAAGCAGGTGGTCGCCGCCGACGTGATCGTGATGCCGCGCTCCTGCTCCTGCTCCATCCAGTCCATCGTGGCGGCACCGTCGTGCACTTCACCGATCTTGTGGTTCACACCGGTGTAGAACAGGATGCGCTCGGTGGTCGTGGTCTTGCCGGCATCGATGTGCGCCGAGATACCGATGTTGCGGTAGCGCTCGATGGGGGTCTTGCGGGACATGATGTCACTCCAAATGCAGGGGCCGCCCGCGGGTTGGGATCAACCCTGATGAGCGGCCAGCGGTCAGCTGGGATCGGCGGCTGGCTTAGAAGCGGAAGTGCGAGAACGCCTTGTTGGCCTCGGCCATGCGGTGCACCTCGTCGCGCTTCTTCATCGCACCGCCGCGGCCTTCGCTGGCCTCCAGCAGCTCGTTGGCCAAGCGCGCGGCCATCGACTTCTCGCCGCGCTTGCGGGCCGATTCCTTGAGCCAGCGCATCGCCAGCGCCACGCGGCGGACCGGGCGCACTTCGACGGGAACCCGGTAGTTCGCACCGCCGACGCGGCGCGACTTCACTTCGACCATCGGCTTCGACGTTGTTCAGCGCGGTCAGGAAGATTTCCAGCGGGTCCTTGCCCGCCTTCTTCTCGACCTGCTCCAGCGCACCGTAGATGATGCGCTCGGCCACGGCCTTCTTGCCGGATTCCATGATCGACGTTCATGAACTTCGACAGATCCACCGAGCCGAACTTCGGATCGGGCAGGATCTCGCGCTTGGGTACTTCGCGACGACGTGGCATTGGAGTCTTCCTTCCTTCGTTTCAGTTGGCGCGAACCGCTTTCGCAGTCCGCTCCGCGAAGAGCTCAAACGACCCTTCACTTACTCGGCCCGATCCGCGGTTCAGAACCGGCCTGTTGCGCGACGCGCCGCAAACGGCTGGCCCGCGAAATTTGCGACTGCGGCCGTCAGGTGCCTCTTCGGGCGCTTGGCGCCGTACTTCGAGCGCGACTGCTTGCGATCCTTGACGCCCTGCAGGTCGAGCGAGCCGCGCACGATGTGGTAGCGCACACCCGGCAGATCCTTCACGCGGCCGCCGCGCACCAGCACCACGCTGTGCTCCTGCAGGTTGTGGCCTTCGCCGCCGATGTACGAGATGATCTCGAAGCCGTTGGTCAGGCGCACCTTCGCGACCTTGCGCAGCGCCGAGTTCGGCTTCTTCGGCGTGGTGGTGTACACGCGCGTGCACACACCGCGACGCTGCGGGCCAGTCTCTGCATGCGCCGGCGACTTTGATCTTCGATCGCCTCGACCTCGCGGCCGTGACGCACGAGCTGCTGGCTGATGGTGGGCATGGCTGACGGTTCCGGTGAATCGCTCGCTCGAGGCTCTTCGACAAAGGCCAAGCGCTCCCGGTGATCGCGGCGCATCGAGCGCTGTGGGCGCGGGCCGCTCGACAAAGAGCGCGGCAGAATCTGCCGAAAAGCCGCGGATTATATGCTGCCGACTAGAAGACGTCACAAGGCTCACCCAGCCTGGCACGGTGGGCGCTGCTGCCGCGACGGCAGCCGGCAGCGGTAAGCCCGTGCGCGTGGTGCTCGACACCAACATCGTCCTTGATTGGCTGGTGTTCGCCGATCCTTCTGCCACGACAGTGGGCACGGCGATCAGTCCGGCGGCTCTGACGTGGCTGACCACGCCGCGAATGCACGCTGAGCTGCGTGCGGTTCTGTCACGACCGCTGGCCACGCGCTGGGACCCTGCGCGCGAGCTTGCGCTAACTATCGACCTCTGCGCGCTGGGCCCTCATCTGCGCCGAACCCACGCCGGCCGGGGCGACGCTTTGACCTGCCGCGACGCGTCCGACCAGAGTCTTCATCGACCTGCGCTCGCAAGCATGGTCCGGCGATCTTGCTGACCCGCGACCGCGCGTCTGCGGCTGCGCTGCGGCATGCGCGGCGGCGGCTTTCGGCGTGGTGATCGCGACTGTGCCGCCGCATTGGCGACCGACGTTGGAGTCTGCGACCCTAGGGTCGCCCGCGTTCTCGCGAACGAGGAAAGATGGCGGCCCGAAGGCCGCCCCAAGAACTACATGTGGCGCGACCAAGTCGCCCGTTGTTTTTGTTTTTATTCCGTCGCTGCCGCCGGCACGCCGCAGCGGCCGTGGCCGCGTCGACCTGAGCCATCTGCACCGACGCCAGCTCCTCGGCCTCCTGGACGGCGATGGCGCGGCGCTCGGCGTCGTCCATCGCTTCCTTGGCCTTGCGGGCCTCGTGGAACGCCATGCCGGTGCCGGCGGGGATCAGCCGGCCGACGATGACGTTCTCCTTCAGCCCGCGCAGCTCGTCGCGCTTGCCCATGATCGCCGCCTCGGTCAGCACCCGCGTCGTCTCCTGGAACGACGCCGCCGAGATGAAGCTGTCGGTCGACAGCGACGCCTTGGTGATGCCGAGCAGCACGTCGGCTGCAGGTGGCCGGCAGCTTGCCTTCGGCGAGCGCCTTGTCGTTGCGGTCGAGCAGCTCCGAGCGCTCCACCTGCTCGCCGAGGATGTAGGTCGGTGTCGCCCGGGTTCGTGATCTGCACGCGACGCAGCATCTGGCGAACGATCACCTCGATGTGCTTGTCGTTGATCTTCACGCCCTGGAGGCGATAGACGTCCTGCACCTCGTCGACGATGTAGCGCGCCAGCTCTTCCATGCCCAGCAGCCGCAGGATGTCCTGCGGGTCGGCCGGGCCGTCGACGATCGACTCGCCCTTGTTCACGACCTGGCCTTCGTGCACGACGATGTTCTTCTCCTTCGGCACCAGCTCCTCGTAGACCTTGCCTTCCGGGTCGGTGATCTGCAGCCGCACCTTGCCCTTGGTCTCCTTGCCGAACGAGACCGTGCCGGTCATCTCGGCGAGCGTGCCCTTGTCCTTCGGCGTGCGCGCTTCGAACAGCTCGGCCACGCGCGGCAGGCCGCCCGTGATGTCGCGCGTCTTCTGCCCTTCGACCGGGATGCGCGCCAGCACCTCGCCCGGCATCAGGTCCTGGCCGTCGCGGATCTGGATCAGCGAGCCGACCTGGAAGCCGATCGTCACCGAGTGGTCGGTGCCGGGGATCTTCACCTCGTTGCCGGCGGCGTCGAGCAGCTTCACCTGCGGGCGGACCACCTTGGCCGCGCCGCGCCGCTTCGGATCGATCACGACCAGCGTCGACAGACCCGTGACCTCGTCGAGCTGCTTGGCGACGGTGACGCCTTCCTCGACGTTCTCGAACCTCGCCTTGCCGGCGAACTCGGTGATGATCGGGCGGGTCAGCGGGTCCCAGGTGGCGAGCACCGTGCCGGCCTTGATCTGCTGGTCGGACTTGACGCCGAGCAGCGCGCCGTACGGCACCTTGTGGCGCTCGCGCTCGCGGCCGTGCTGATCGGTGATGATGATCTCGCCGGAGCGGGAGATCACCACCAGCTCGCCCTTGCCGTTGGTCACGTAGCGCATCGTCGGGTTGAAGCCGACCGTGCCGTCCGACTTGGCATCGACGCTCGAGGCCACCGCCGCACGCGACGCCGCACCACCGATGTGGAAGGTGCGCATCGTCAGCTGCGTGCCCGGCTCGCCGATCGACTGGGCCGCGATCACGCCGATCGCCTCGCCCATGTTGACCAGGCCGCCGCGGCCCAGGTCGCGGCCGTAGCACTTGGCGCAGATGCCGAAGCGCGTGCCGCAGGTCAGCGCGGTGCGGACCTTGACCTCGTCGACCGCCGCCGCCTCGAGCGCGTCGAGGATGTCCTCGTCGAGCATCTCGCCGGCGGCGAGCAGCACTTCCTGCGTCTCCGGGTGGAGGATGTCGATCGCCGCGACGCGGCCGAGCACGCGGTCGCGCAGGCTCTCGATCACCTCGCCGCCTTCGACCAGGGCGCGCATGTTCATGCCGTTCATGGTCGCGCAGTCGTCCTCGATCACCACCAGGTCCTGCGTCACGTCGACCAGGCGACGCGTCAGGTAGCCCGAGTTCGCGGTCTTCAGCGCCGTGTCCGCCAGGCCCTTGCGGGCGCCGTGGGTCGGAGATGAAGTACTGCAGGACGTTCAGGCCCTCGCGGAAGTTCGCCGTGATCGGCGTCTCGATGATCGAGCCGTCCGGCTTGGCCATCAGGCCGCGCATGCCGGCGAGCTGGCGGATCTGCGCGGCGGAGCCGCGCGCACCGGAGTCGGCCATCATGTAGATGGAGTTGAACGACTCCTGGTCGACCTGCTTGCCGTGGCGGTCGGTGGTCTTCTGCTTCGACAGCTGCGCCATCATGACCTTGCCGACCTCGTCGCCGGTCTTGCCCCAGATGTCGACCACCTTGTTGTAGCGCTCGCCGGAGGTCACGAGGCCCGAGACGTACTGCTGCTCGATCTCCTTGACTTCCTTCTCGGCGCGCTCGATCAGGCCGGGCTTCTCCTTCGGCACCAGCATGTCGTCGATGCAGATCGAGATGCCGGCGCGCGTCGCCAGCCGGAAGCCCGCCTGCAGCAGCTTGTCGGCGAAGACGACCGTTTCCTTCAGGCCGCACTTGCGGAACGAGGTGTTGATCAGGCGCGAGATTTCCTTCTTCTTCAGCGCCTTGTTCAGGTTCGAGAACGGCAGGCCCTTCGGCAGGATCTCCGACAGCAGCGCCCGGCCGACGGTGGTGTCGACCAGCTTGGTCACCGGCGTGAACTCGCCCGTATCCTTGTCCTTCTCGTACTCGGTCAGGCGCACCGCGATCTTGGCGGTGACCTCGACCTGCTCGTTGTCGAGCGCGCGCTGCACTTCGGCGACGTCGGAGAAGATGATGCCTTCGCCCCTGCCGTTGATGCGCTCGCGCGTGGCGTAGTACAGGCCCAGCACCACGTCCTGCGACGGCACGATCGACGGCTCGCCGTTGGCCGGGAACAGCACGTTGTTCGACGCCAGCATCAGCGTGCGGGCTTCCATCTGCGCCTCGATCGACAGCGGAATGTGCACGGCCATCTGGTCGCCGTCGAAGTCGGCGTTGAACGCCGCGCAGACGAGCGGATGCAGCTGGATCGCCTTGCCCTCGATCAGCACTGGCTCGAACGCCTGGATGCCCAGGCGGTGCAGCGTCGGCGCGCGGTTCAGCAGGACCGGGTGCTCCTTGATGACCTCCTCGAGGATGTCCCAGACCACCGGCGTGCCGGACTCGACTTCCTTCTTCGCCGCCTTGATCGTCGTCGCGATGCCCATGGCCTCGAGGCGCGAGAAGATGAACGGCTTGAACAGCTCGAGCGCCATCAGCTTCGGCAGGCCGCACTGGTGGAGCTTCGAGCGTCGGGCCGACGACGATGACCGAGCGGCCCGAGTAGTCGACGCGCTTGCCCAGCAGGTTCTGGCGGAAGCGACCCGATCTTGCCCTTGATCATGTCGGCGAGCGACTTGAGGGCGCGCTTGTTGGCGCCGGTCATCGCCTTGCCGCGACGGCCGTTGTCGAGCAGCGAATCCACCGCTTCCTGCAGCATCCGCTTCTCGTTGCGGACGATGATCTCCGGCGCCTTCAGCTCGAGCAGCCGCGCCAGGCGGTTGTTGCGGTTGATGACGCGGCGATACAGGTCGTTCAGGTCGGAGGTGGCGAAGCGGCCGCCGTCGAGCGGAACCAGCGGACGCAGGTCCGGCGGCAGCACCGGCAGGACCTCCATCACCATCCACTGCGGCTTGATGCCCGACTTCTTGAAGGCTTCCATCACCTTCAGGCGCTTCGAGTTCTTCTTGACCTTCAGCTCGCAGCCGGTCATGTCGTTGCGCAGCTTGTCGATCTCGACGTCGAGGTCGATCTCGGCCAGCAGCTTGTGCACGCCCTCGGCGCCCATCAGGGCGATGAACTCGTCACCGTACTCGGTGCGCTTCGCGTCGTAGTCGTCCTCGGTCATGATCGAGAACTTCTTCAGCGGCGTCATGCCCGGGTCGACGACCACGTACGCCTCGAAGTACAGCACGCGCTCGATGTCGCGCAGCGTCATGTCGAGCACGAGGCCCAGACGCGACGGCAGCGACTTCAGGAACCAGATGTGCGCGCACGGCGCCGCCAGGTCGATGTGACCCATGCGCTCGCGCCGCACCTTGGTCTGGGTGACCTCGACGCCGCACTTCTCGCAGATCACGCCGCGGTGCTTCAGGCGCTTGTACTTGCCGCACAGGCACTCGTAGTCCTTGATCGGGCCGAAGATCTTGGCGCAGAACAGGCCGTCGCGCTCCGGCTTGAAGGTGCGGTAGTTGATGGTCTCGGGCTTCTTGACTTCGCCGAACGACCACGACCGGATCTTCTCGGGGAAGCCGAGGCCGATCTTGATCGCGTCGAAGTGCTCGTCGGGAGTGAACTGGCGGAACAGGTCAAGCAAACCCTTCATGCTCTTCTGATCTTCCTTCTTTCTCATTAGTTGCGCTCGAGCTCGATGTCGATGCCCAGCGAACGGATTTCCTTGACCAGCACGTTGAACGACTCCGGCATGCCGGCCTCGATCGCGTGCTCGCCCTTGACGATCGACTTTCGTAGACCTTGGTGCGGCCGTTCACGTCGTCCGACTTCACGGTCAGCATCTCCTGCAGCACGTAGCTGGCGCCGTAGGCTTCGAGCGCCCAGACCTCCATCTCGCCGAAGCGCTGGCCGCCGAACTGCGCCTTGCCGCCGAGCGGCTGCTGCGTGACGAGGCTGTACGGGCCGGTGGAGCGCGCGTGCATCTTGTCGTCGACCAGGTGGTGCAGCTTCAGCACGTGCATGTAGCCGACCGTGACCGGGCGCTCGAACGGATCGCCGGTGCGGCCGTCGTGCAGCGTCGCCTGCGTCCGCGTCGCGGTCAGGCCCTTGGCCTTGGCGATGTCTGTCCGGATAGGCGAGCTTGAGCATCGCCCGGATCTCCTCTTCGGCGGCGCCGTCGAACACCGGCGTCGCGAACGGCACGCCGGTGGAGAGGTTGCTGCGCCATCTCGCGGATCTCGGCGTCCGAGAGGTGATCGAGGCGTCTCGGTCTTGCCGCCCGACTTGTTGTACAGCTCGTCGAGGAACTTGCGCAGCTCGGCCACCTTGGCCTCCTTCTGCAGCATGTCGCCGATGCGCTGGCCGATGCCCTTGCCGGCCCAGCCGAGGTGAACCTCGAGCACCTGGCCGACGTTCATCCGCGACGGCACGCCGAGCGGATTCAGCACGATGTCGCACGGCGTGCCGTCGGCCATGTACGGGCATGTCTTCGACCGGAACGACCTTCGAGACCACGCCCTTGTTGCCGTGCCGGCCGGCCATCTTGTCGCCCGGCTGCAGGCGGCGCTTGACGGCCAGGTAGACCTTGACCATCTTCAGCACGCCCGCGGGCAGCTCGTCGCCCTGCGTCAGCTTCTTCTTCTTGTTCGTCGAACGCGATGTCGAAGCTGTGGTCCGCGTCTGCTCGAGCGAGTTCTTGATCGACTCGAGCTGGTTGGCCAGGTCCTCGTCGGCCGGGCGGATGTCGAACCAGTGGTACTTCTCGACGCTGGTCGAGGTACTCCTTGTCGATCGCCGTGCCCTTGGCGATCTTGTTCGGGCCGCCGTTGGCGGGCTTGCCGACCAGGAGCTTGTCGATCCGGTCGAACGCGTCGGCCTCGACGATGCGCAAGCTGGTCGTTCAGGTCGAGGCGATAGCGCTTCAGCTCGTCGTCGATGATCTGCTGGGCGCGCTTGTCGCGCTGGATGCCTTCGCGGGTGAACACCTGCACGTCGATGACCGTGCCGTTGGTGCCCTGGTCGACGCGCAGCGACGTGTCCTTCACGTCCGAAGCCTTCTCGCCGAAGATCGCGCGCAGCAGCTTTTCTTCCGGCGTCAGCGTCGTCTCGCCCTTTGGGCGTGACCTTGCCGACCAGCGTGTCGCCCGGGTTCACTTCGGCGCCGACGTAGACGATGCCCGACTCGTCGAGACGAGCCAGCTGGTTCTCCGCCAGGTTCGGGATGTCGCGGGTGATTTCCTCGGCGCCCAGCTTGGTGTCGCGCGCCATGACCACCAGCTCCTCGATGTGGATCGAGGTGTAGCGGTCTTCGGCGATCACGCGCTCGCTGATGAGGATCGAGTCCTCGAAGTTGTAGCCGTTCCAGGGCATGAACGCGACCAGCATGTTCTGGCCGAGCGCCAGCTCGCCGATGTCGGTCGAGGCGCCGTCGGCAATGATGTCCTCGGCGTCGACCTTGTCGCCGCGCTTGACGATCGGGCGCTGGTGGATGTTCGTGTTCTGGTTCGAGCGCTGGTACTTGATCAGGTTGTAGATGTCGACGCCGACCTCGCCCGACACCGTCTCCTTGTCGTTGACGCGGATGACGATGCGGTTGGTGTCGACGTAGTCGACGACGCCGCCGCGCTTGGCGGCGACGACGGTGCCCGAGTCCTTGGCGGCGACGCGCTCGACGCCGGTGCCGACGAACGCCTTTCCGGGCGCAGGGTCGGAACGGCCTGGCGCTGCATGTTCGCGCCCATGAGCGCGCGGTTCGCGTCGTCGTGCTCGAGGAACGGCACCAGCGAGGCGGCGACCGAGACGATCTGCGTCGGCGCGACGTCCATGTACTGGATCCGCTCGGCCGAGGTCAGCACCGATTCGCCGTTGTCGCGCGCCGAGACCAGCTCGTCGATCGAGCTTGCCTTCGGTGTCGAGCGTCGCGCTCGCCTGGGCGATCACGTACTTGCCTTCTCTCGATCGCCGACAGGTAGTCGATCTGGTTCGTCACCTTGCCGTCGGCGACCCGGCGGTACGGCGTCTCGAGGAAGCCGTACTCGTTGAGCTGCGCGTACAGGGCGAGCGAGTTGATCAGGCCGATGTTCGGGCCTTCCGGCGTCTCGATCGGGCAGACCCGGCCGTAGTGCGTCGGGTGCACGTCGCGCACTTCGAAGCCGGCGCGCTCACGAGTCAGACCGCCCGGGCCCAGGGCCGAGACGCGCCGCTTGTGCGTGATCTCGCTGAAGCGGGTTGGTCTGGTCCATGAACTGGCTCAACTGCGAAGCGCCGAAGAATTCCTTCAGCGCCGCCGAGATCGGCTTCGAGTTGATCAGGTCGTGCGGCATCAGGGCTTCGGTCTCGGCCTGGCCGAGACGCTCCTTGACCGCCTTCTCGATCCGGGCGAGGCCCGAGCGGTACTGGTTCTCGGCCAGCTCGCCGACGCAGCGCACGCGCCGGTTGCCGAGGTGGTCGATGTCGTCGACCTCGCCGCGGCCGTTGCGCAGCTCGACCAGGATCTTGACGACGTCGAGGATGTCCTCGTTCGACAGCGTCATCGCGCCTTCGGGCGCGTCGCGGCCGACCCGGGCGTTGAACTTCATCCGGCCGACGCGCGACAGGTCGTAGGTGTCGGCCGAGTAGAACAGGCGATGGAACAGGGCCTCGACCGCGTCTTCGGTCGGCGGCTCGCCGGGCCGCATCATGCGGTAGATGGCGACGCGCGCCGCGAGCTGGTCGGCGGTCTCGTCGGACGCGAGCGTCTGCGAGATGTAGGCGCCTTCGTCGAGCTCGTTGGTGTAGAGCGCCGGGATTTCCTTGACGCCGGCCGACGCGCAGCTTCTTCAGCACCGTGTCGGTCAGCTCGTCGTTGGCCTTGGCCAGGATCTCGCCGGTGTCGGCATCGACGACGTTGCGCGCCAGCACGCGGCCGACCAGGTAGTCCTCGGGCACCGAGATGAACTTGGTCTCGGACTGTCTCGATCTGCGCGCACGTGGCGCGCGGTGATGCGCTTGTCCTTCTCGACGATGACGTTGCCGTTCTTGTCGGTGATGTCGAAGCGGGCGATCTCGCCGCGCAGGCGATCGGCCACGAACTCCGAGCTGCGCGCCCGTGTCCATCAGGCGGAAGTTGTCGAAGACGAAGAAGTTGGCGAGGATCGCTTCCGGATTCAGGCCGATCGCCTTCAGCAGGATCGTCACCGGCATCTTGCGGCGGCGGTCGACGCGGAAGTAGAGGATGTCCTTCGGGTCGAACTCGAAGTCGAGCCACGAGCCGCGGTAGGGAATGATCCGCGCCGAGAACAGGAGCTTGCCGCTCGAGTGCGTCTTGCCCTTGTCGTGCTCGAAGAACACGCCCGGCGAACGGTGCAGCTGCGAGACGATCACGCGCTCGGTGCCGTTGACGATGAACGAGCCGTAGTCGGTCATCGAGCGGCACCTCGCCCATGTAGACCTCCTGCTCCTTGATCTCCTTGACCGTCTTGGCCTGCGCCGACTCGCGGTCATAGATGATCATCTGCAGCTTCGCCCGAACGGCGGCGGCGTAGGTCAGGCCGCGCTGCTGGCACTCCCGCGTGTCGAACGCGGGCTTGGCCATGTTGAACTCGATGAACTTCATCTCGACGTAACCCGTTGTGCGAGACGATCGGGAACGCGGAGAGGAACGCCGCCTGCAAGCCCTTCGGGCTTGCGCTTTTGCGGATGGAACGTCTTTCTGCAGGAAGGCGACGTACGAGTCCTTCTGCATCGTCAGCAGATAGGGCACGTTGAGAACGCTCTCGCGCTTGCCGAAGCTCTTGCGGATGCGCTTCTTCTCGGTGTAGGAATAGGGGATTGCTTGCTGCGCCATGAACACTCCGTTCAGGAATACCGCGTGCTGCCGCGGCCTTCCGAAGGCGACTGTCTTTCGAGCCTTGCGCTCGAAGCTTGGTGGCAGGCCACTACCTGCCGCTGGCGGACAACCCCGGCGTTGCACCGGAGCCCGACCAAACCCGTTCCTTGCAGTCGGATCAAGGAACTATCTTTCGAAATCACCTGGAAGGACCCTCGATTGTCGGGCGAGGCCCTTTCAGGTGCTTTCGAAGGGCCATCGGCCCTTCGGAAAGCGCGAGAGGCCGGGAGCCGAAACCGGCGTCCAGCCCGTCGCACTGAGGCTGCTTACTTCAGTTCGGCCTTGGCGCCGGCGTCCTCGAGCTTCTTCTTGCCGGCTTCGGCGTCGGCCTTGGCCATCGCTTCCTTGACGGGCTTCGGCGCGCGTCGACCAGGTCCTTGGCTTCCTTCAGGCCCAGGCCGGTCAGCTCGCGCACCGCCTTGATGACCTGCACCTTGTTGGCGCCGATCTCGGTGAGCATGAGCGTGAACTCGGTCTGCTCTTCGGCCACCGCCGCGGCGGCACCGCCGCCACCGCCGCCGCCGCCCGGCGCGGCCATCGCCGCGGCCGAGACGCCGAACTTCTCTTCGATCGCCTTGACCAGGTCGTTGAGCTCCATCACCGACATGCTGTCGAGGGCGGAGATGAATGCGTCTTTGTCGAATGCCATTTGATATTCCAGTTCAGATAGATGGTTGCTGTGGCGTTCGAGGATCAAGCTGCCGCGGGCGCGGCTTCGGCGGCCGGCGCAGCTGCCGGCGCGCCGGCGGCGCGCTTTTCGGCCAGCACCGCGAGCACGCGGGCCATCCGCGCGATCGGCGACTGCATCAGGCCGAGCAGCTGCGACGAGCAGCACTTCCTTCGACGGGATCGAGGCGAGCGATTGCACGCCCTTCGCGTCGAGCGCCTTGCCGGCATGGGCGCCGGCCTTGACGATCAGCTTGTCGTTCGTCTTGGCGAAGTCGAAGCGACCTTCGCCGCGGCGACCGCGTCCTCGGAAAAGCCGTAGATCAGCGGGCCGACCATGCTGGCCGACGCCACCTCGAACGGCGTGCCCTGCGACGGCGCGGCGAGCGAGCGTGTTCTTCAGCACGTGAAGATAGACGCCCTTCTCGCGCGCCGTCTTGCGCAGCGCGTTCAGGTGTTCGACGGTCATGCCACGGTACTCGGCCAGGGCGAGCGTCTGCGAGCGGGCCACCTGGGCCGCCACGTCCGTCACCACGGTCTGTTTCTCGTTGCGATTGAGACTCAAGAGTTCCTCTCCTTCCGTCACGCGCCCGGCCGCGATCGGCTGCGGGCGCTTCGGTTCAGCGACCTTCCGAACAGGAACTTCGATTCCTCTTCGGCGGGACCGCCATCTGCGCTGGCCATTAAGCAGCCCCGAAGGAGCTGCACCAGCGGTCTTCGATGGCCCGCGGCGCCCGGTTTCCCGAGCGCCACGGCCCACCATCTCTTCGGCCGCCGCCGCCTGCGGCGACCCAACGTTCAACTTCGATCAGGCCGGCTTGCGCCGGCGCGGGGCGTTGATCGACGCGCAGGTCGACCCGGGCGCCGACGCCCATCGATCGACGACAGCGCGACCTTCCGCAGATAGATGCCCTTGCTCGACGCCGGCTTGGACTTGTTCAGCGCCTCGATCAGCGCGCGCAGGTTGGCGACCAGCTTGTCGGTCGTCGAACGAGCGGCGGCCGATCGTCGCGTGGACGATGCCGGCCTTGTCGACCCGGAACTGCACCTGGCCGGCCTTGGCGTTGCGGACGGCCTGGGCGACGTCGGGCGTCACCGTGCCGACCTTCGGGTTCGGCATCAGGCCGCGCGGGCCCGAGGATCTGGCCGAGCGTGCCGACGACGCGCATCGTGTCGGGCGAGGCGATGACGACGTCGAAGTCCATCTTGCCGGCCTTGATCTCGGCGGCGAGGTCGTCCATGCCGACGATGTCGGCGCCGGCGGCCTTGGCTTCCTCGGCCTTGGCGCCTTGGGCGAACACGGCGACGCGCTTGGTCTTGCCGGTGCCGTGAAGGCATCACGACCGCGCCGCGAACGACCTGGTCGGACTTCTTGGCGTCGATGCCGAGCTGGACGGCGACGTCGATCGACTCGTCGAACTTCGCGGTCGGCGCATTCCTTGACGAGCGCGAGCGCGTTGTCGAGCGGATAGAGCTTGGTGCTGTCGACCTTGCCCGCCATCGCCTTCTGGCGCTTGGTGAGCTTGCGGCTTTGCTGTTGTCGGTGGCCATGGTCAGACCACTCCTTCCACGGTGATGCCCATCGAGCGCGCGGTGCCGGCGACGGTGCGGACGGCGGCTTCGAGGTCGGCGCCCGTCAGGTCGCGCTGCTTGGCCTTGGCGATCTCCTCGACCTGGCCGCGGGTGAGCTTGCCGACCTTGTCGAGGTGCGGCTTGGACGAGCCCTTCTCGAGCTTCAGCGCCTTCTTGATCAGCACCGACGCCGGCGGCGTCTTGAGGATGAAGGTGAACGACTTGTCGGCGTAACGCGGTGATCGACCACCGGCAGCACGAGGCCCGGCTCCATGCCCTGGGTCTGGGCGTTGAACGCCTTGCAGAACTCCATGATGTTGAGACCGCGCTGGCCGAGCGCCGGGCCGATCGGCGGCGACGGGTTCGCCTTGCCGGCCAGGCACTTGCAGCTTGATGTAGCCGACGACTTTCTTTGCCATGAATGGCTCCTTGTTTCGAGTTCAAGCGCCTTGCAGGACGAATCCTGCTCGGCTCCTCGTCCTGTCACCCGGAAACGCGAACGGCGGGAGACGCCGGGTGGCGCCCGTCTCCCGCCGGTGAATCAGACCTTTTCGACCTGGGCGAAATCGAGCTCGACCGGGGTCGCCCGGCCGAAGATCGTGACGGCGACGCGGACCTTCGACTTGTCGTAGTTGACGTCCTCGACCGAGCCGTTGAAATCGGTGAACGGGCCTTCCTTGATGCGGACCATCTCGCCCACTTCCCACTGCACCTTCGGGCGTGGCTTCTCCACGCCTTCCTGCATCTGCGAGACGATCTTCAGCACCTCGGCCTCGGAGATCGGCGAGGGCCGCGTCTTGGCGCCGCCGACGAAGCCCGTGACCTTGCTCGTGTGCTTGACGAGGTGCCAGGTGTCGTCGCCCATCTCCATCTCGACCAGCACGTAGCCGGGAAAGAAACGCCGCTCGCTGACCGGACTTCTTGCCGTTCTTCAGCTCGACGACCTCTTCCATCGGCACCAGGATGCGGCCGAACTTCTCCTTCATCTCCGAGCGGTCGATGCCGCTCGCGCAGGTTGCGCTCGACGGCCTTTTCCATGCCCGAATAGGCGTGGACGACGTACCAGCGCTTGCCCGCGGTCGGCGGCGAACGACTCGGGGCTGCAGCGGCGTGCTTCGCTCGTTGCAGTCACTTGCATGGCTCCTTAGCGCTTCCAGCCGAGGACCAGGTCGTACAGCACCCACTCGAGCGTCTTGTCGGTGAGCCACAGGAAGAGCGCCATCACGACGACGAAGGCGAACACGTAGCCGGTCATCTGCAGCGCTTCCTTGCGCGTCGGCCAGACGACCTTCTTGACCTCGCGGATCGAGTCCTGGCCGTAGGCGATCAGCTGCTTGCCGGGCTCGGAGGTGAAGAACGGTCGCCGCGGCGACGACCATCAGGACGAGCAGCGCGGCGACGCGCAGCCACAGGTCCTGCTGGCCGAGCACGTAGAACGCGACGACCGCGCCCACGACCAGCACCGCCGGCGGTCGGCGAGCTTGGCCTTGTCGGCGCCGGTCGAGACGGTCTCGACGGGAGGTGAGGTTGGATTTGCCATGTGTGATCGTTACCGGGCGGCGCCTTCGAAGCCGCTGCTGGAGTCTTGCCCTGCCGTGGCAGGGGCGGAGGGCATCGAACCCCCAACCTCTGGTTTTGGAGACCAGCGCTCTGCCAATTGAGCTACGCCCCTGTTGGTTCGACCTCACTCCAGGATCTTCGCGACGACGCCGGCGCCGACGGTTCGGCCGCCTTCGCGGATGGCGAAGCGCAGGCCCTCTTCCATGGCGATCGGGGCGATCAGCTTGACGGTGATCGAGACGTTGTCGCCCGGCATCACCATCTCCTTGTCCTTGGCCAGCTCGACCGCGCCGGTCACGTCGGTCGTGCGGAAGTAGAACTGCGGGCCGGTAGTTGTTGAAGAACGGCGTGTGCCGGCCGCCCTCTTCCTTGCTGAGGCACGTAGATCTCGGCCGTGAAGTGGGTGTGCGGCTTGACGCGAGCCGGGCTTGCACAGCACCTGGCCGCGCTGGACTTCTTCGCGCTTGGTGCCGCGCAGCAGGATGCCGACGTTGTCGCCCGCCTGGCCCTGGTCGAGCAGCTTTCTGAACATCTCGACGCCGGTGCAGGTGGTCTTCTGCGTCGGGGTGATGCCGACGATCTCGATTTCCTCGCCGACCTTGATGACGCCGCGCTCGACCCGGCCGGTGACGACGGTGCCGCGCCCGGAGATGGAGAAGACGTCTTCGACCGGCATCAGGAAGGCGCCGTCGATGGCGCGCTCGGGCTCGGGGATGTAGGTGTCGAGGGCTTCGGCGAGCTTCAGGATCGAGCCTTCGCCGAGCTCGCCCTTGTCGCCTTCCAGGGCGAGCTTGGCCGAGCCGTGGATGATCGGGGTGGCGTCGCCGGGGAATTCGTACTTGTCGAGGAGCTCGCGCACTTCCATCTCGACGAGCTCCAGGAGCTCGGCGTCGTCGACCATGTCGCACTTGTTCATGTAGACGATGATGTAGGGAACACCCACCTGGCGCGCCAGGAGGATGTGCTCGCGGGTCTGCGGCATGGGGCCGTCGGCGGCCGAGCACGACCAGGATGGCGCCGTCCATCTGGGCCGCGCCGGTGATCATGTTCTTGACGTAGTCGGCGTGCCCGGGGCAGTCGACGTGGGCGTAGTGGCGGTTCTTGGTCTCGTACTCGACGTGGGCGGTGTTGATGGTGATGCCGCGCGCCTTCTCTTCGGGCGCCGCGTCGATCTGGTCGTACGCCTTGGCCTCGCCGCCGTAACAGCTTGCTCAGCACCGATCGTCAGCGCCGCCGTCAAGGTCGTCTTGCCGTGGTCGACGTGCCCAATGGTCCCCACGTTCACGTGCGGCTTGGTGCGCTCGAATTTGCTCTTTGCCATTCGAATCTCCCAGGACAGCGGGCTTGCTTGCCTGCAAGGGTCGCTTGCGACTCGGCTGTCCTGTCTGCTTACGCAGCACTTGGTGCCCATGGCGCGGATCGAACGCGCGACCTCTCCCTTACCAAGGGAGTGCTCTACCACTGAGCCACATGGGCCTTCCGAACAGCGCCCTTGGAGCCGCCCAGTCGACCTTCAGTTTGAAAAGAGCTCGGCGACGGTTCGAAGCGCTTGTCGAACTGGAGCGGGAGACGGGAATCGAACCCGCGTCATTAGCTTGGAAGGCTAGGGTTCTACCATTGAACTACTCCCGCTCTGGGAGGCCGCGCCACGCGTCTGCGCGCGCCGAGGAACTGAAGCGAAGAACAGCAGTTTGTCGTGGTGGAGGAGGCTGGATTCGAACCAGCGTAGGCGTAAGCCAACAGATTTACAGTCTGCCCCCTTTAGCCACTCGGGCACCCCTCCGAGACGAACCCGGTGACTATAGCACGGCCTCCGGGCGCTTTCGGTCCGATCTCCCACCAGTCGACGAGGTGGGCCGTGGCGCGCGAAATGATTGCCCTCGGCCATGAAGCGTGCGGTCGAAGTCGTAGGACGGGATGGCGGGTCAGCCAAGCACCGCGCGGCGATCCGCGGCGTCGGCGCCGGCCCAGAACGCGCTGCGCCTTGGCACCCCAGAGCAGGAAGACCGGCGGCGACGCTCGCGTTCGACTAAGGTGTGCGACGATCTCGACGAGTGAGCGCCTGCCAACCACAGTCGCATGTGGCTGCCGCGTGCGCGCCGACCTCGACCGTCAGCACCGGATTGAGCAGCAGCACGCCCTGGCGCGCCCAGGCGTCGAGCGCCAGACCTCGGGCGGCTGGAAGCCCGGCCGGGCGTCTCGGCCAGCAACTCGAAGACCCGCGCCAGCGAGCGCGGCCGGCCCTTGCCGGCCGAGAACGCCAGGCCGTCGGCATGGCCGGCGGTCGGGTACGGGTCCTGGCCGATGACCACGACCTTGACCGCGTCCGGCGATCGACCAGGCGCAAGCGCGCGCAACGGATCCTCGGGAGCGATCGGCCGGTCGCCCGAGACCGCATCGACGCACGCGCCGCGACCGCGCCGCAGCCGCTCGCGCGTCCAGCCCGGAAGCACGGCCGCCCACGCCGGCGGCAGCGACGCCAACGCCGCGTCGAGATCGCCTCGCCTTCACGCGAGCAGGCTGGCGAGCGCGACGCCCGGATCCGCGGCGCGCATGAACGCCTCGCCGACCAGGAAGGCGTCGCACGCCGGCGGCGCGCATGCCGCGCGACGTCGGCCGGCGCGCCGGATGCCGCTCTCGGTGACGACGAGCGCGCCCGGCCGGGATCGCGCGGCAGCAGCGCCAGCGTCGTCTCGAGCGATGACCTCGAAGGTGCGCAGGTTGCGGTTGTTGATGCCGACGCAGCGGCGTGCGCAAGGCGCAGCGCGCGCTCGAGCTCGGCGCTCGTCGTGGACCTCGACCAGCACCGCCATGCCGAGCGCGAGCGCGATCGCCTCGAAGTCGGCGCAGCTCGGCGTCGTCGAGCGACGGCGGCGATCAGCAGGATCGCAGTCGGCGCCCATCGCGCGCGACTCGAACACCTGCTACGGCGTCGACGATGAAGTCCTTGCGCAGCGCCGGCAGCGCACGTCGCCGCGCGCGCCGCCGCGAGGTACGTCGGCCGCGAGCCCTGGAAGAACGGCGCGTCGGTGCAGGACGCTCAGCGCCGCGGCGCCGTGCCGCTCGTAGCTCGCGGCGATCTCGGCCGGCCGGAAGTCGGCCGCGCAGCACGCCCTTGCTCGGGCTCGCCTTCTTGATCTCGGCGATCACCGCGGCGCTCGCCCGCGTCGATCCGCGCGCCGCAACGCGGCGACGAAGTCGCGCGCGCCGCCTAGCGCCTCGGCCGCGCGCGCGCAGCGACGGCGAGGTCGCGCGCGCGCTCGCGCCGCCGCGACCTCGTCGCGCTTGACCGCGACGATGCGCTCGAGGATGTCGTTCGCTCATCGCGCCTCAGCTCCTTGGCCTGCCGTGCGCGAAGGCGATGAACTGGTCGAGCTTGGCGCGCGCCGAGCCGTCGGCGATCGCCGCGCGCGCCCGGCGCACGCCGTCGGCGAGCGTCGGCGCGACGTTGGCCGCGTACAGCGCCGCGCCGGCGTTGAGGACGACGATGTCGCGCGCCGCGCCCGGCTCGTCGGCGAGCACCGCCTCGAGCATCGCCTTCGACTGCGCCGGCGTCTCGACCGCGCAGCGCCCGGTTGCTCGCCATCGTCAGGCCGAAGTCCTCGGGATGGATCTCGTACTCGCGCACCTCGCCGTCCTTGAGCTCGCCGACCATCGTCGCCGCGCCGAGCGAGACCTCGTCCATGCCGTCCTTGCCGTAGACGACGACGGCGTGCTCGGCGCCGAGGCGCTGCAGCGCGCGCACCTGGATGCCGACCAGGTCGGGATGGAACACGCCCATCAGGATGTTCGGCGCGTCGGCCGGGTTGGTGAGCGGGCCCGAGGATGTTGAAGATCGTGCGGACGCCGAGCTCCTTCCGCACCGGCGCCGACGTTCTTCATCGCCGGATGGTGGTTGGGCGCGAACATGAAGCCGATGCCGGTCGCCTCGATCGAGGCGGCGATCTGCTGCCGGCGTCAGCGTCAGCGGCAGGCCGAGCGCCTCGAGCACGTCGGCGCTGCCGGACTTGCTCGAGACGCTGCGGTTGCCGTGCTTGCTGACGCGCGCGCCGCAGGCGGCGGCGACGAACATCGCTGCAGGTCGAGATGTTGAAGGTGTGCGAGCCGTCGCCGCCGGTGCCGACGATGTCGACCAGGTGCGTCCGGTCCTGCACCTCGACCTTGGTCGCGAACTCGCGCATCACCTGCGCCGCGGCGGTGATCTCGCCGATCGTCTCCTTCTTGACGCGCAGGCCGACCAGCACCGCGGCCATCATCACCGGCGACATCTCGCCGCTCATGATGCGGCGCACCAGCGACGAGCATCTCGTCGTGGAAGATCTCGCGGTGGTCGATCGTGCGCGTCAGCGCGTCGGTGTTCGAGATCGGCATGGGCGTCTCCGCGCTCGGTTCAGTGTGCAGGTACTCGCGCATCGGCGGCCGACGGCGCGGTCGACGCCCTCGGCGTCGACGTCGAGGTGGGTGACGAAGCGCAGGCGATAGAGGCCCGTGGCGAGCACGCCGCGCGACTTCAGGTGCGCGATCAGGCCGGCGGCGCGGTCGCCGTCGAGGTCGGCGAAGACGATGTTGGTCTGCGGCGGCTCGACCGTGAGGCCGGGCAGGCCCTGCAGGCCTTCGGCGAGGCGGGCGGCGAGCGCGTGGTCGTCGGCGAGGCGGTCGACGTGATGGTCGAGCGCGTAGCAGCGCCGCCGCGGCGACGACGCCGGCCTGGCGCATGCCGCCGCCGACCATCTTGCGCCAGCGGTGCGCCGCCGGCGATGAACTCGCGCGAGCCGACCAGCGCCGAGCCGACCGGCGCGCCCAGGCCCTTCGAGAAGCAGACCGAGACGCTGATCGAACGGCGCCGCGATCGCCGCGCCGCGCGCGGAACGCGCCGAGCGCTGACCGCGGCATTGAAGAGCGCGCGCGCCGTCGAGGTGCGTCGCCAGGCCGCGCTGCTTCGCGAGCCGCGCGTCGCCGCCTCGAGGTAGGCGAGCGGCAGCGCCTTGCCGCCGATCGTGTTCTCGAGGCAGAGCAGGCGGCTCTTCGCGAAGTGCGCGTCGTCGGGCTTGATCGCCGCCTCGATCGCCGCCGAGCGACAGCGAGCCGTCGGCCTCGTGCTCGAGCGGCTGCGGCTGGACGCTGCCGAGCACCGCCGCGCCGCCGCCTTCCCAGCGGTAGGTGTGCGCCATCTGGCCGACGATGTACTCGTCGCCGCGGCCGCAGTGGCTCATGATCGCGACCAGGTTGCTCTGCGTGCCGCTGGCGACGTAGAGCGCCGCCTCCTTGCCGAGCAGCGCCGCGATCTTCTCCTGCAGCGCGTTGACGCGTCGGGTCGTCGCCGAAGACGTCGTCGCCGACCTCGGCGCGGTCGGCCATGGCGGCGCGCATCGCCGGCGTCGGACCGGGTCACCGTGTCGCTGCGCAGGTCGACCACGCGGGTTCATCGCAAGCGCCTCCAGGAAGTTCTTGAGCATCGCGTGGCCATGCTCGGTGAGGATCGACTCGGGATGGAACTGCACGCCCTCGAGCGGCGTCTTCGGTCGCCGGCCAGCCCGCGATGGCGAACGCCCATGATCTCGCCGTCGCTCGCGGTCGAGGTGATCTCGAGCTCGCGCCGGCAGCGACTCGCGCTCGATCGCCAGCGAGTGGTAGCGGATCACCGAGAAGCGCTCCGGCAGCGCCGGCGTAGACGCCGCGGCCGTCGTGCGCTGACGTACGTCGGCCTTGCCGTGCATCAGCCGCTGCGGCGCGAACCACCTTGCCGCCGAGCGCGGCGCCGATCGCCTGGTGGCCGAGGCAGACGCCGAGGATCGGCAGCTTGCCCGCGAAGGCGCTGGATCGCCGTCGACGCAGACGCCGGCCTCGGCCGGCGTGCACGGCCCGGGCGAGAAGCACGAGCGCGTCGGGCGCGCAGCGCGGCGATGCCGTCGACGTCGATCTCGTCGTTGCGGAACACGCGCACGTCCTCGCCCGAGCTCGCCGAAGTACTGGACCAGGTTGAAGGTGAAGCTGTCGTAGTTGTCGATCATCAAGCAGCATCTCAGAAGCCCCTCCTCGACGAGCTCGGCGGCGCGCAGCAGCGCGCGCGCCTTCGCCTCGGTTTCGCTGCCACTCGAGCTCGGGCACCGAATCGGCGACCACGCCGGCCGACGCCTGCACGTGCAGCGTCGTCGTCCTTGACGATGCCGGTGCGGATCGCGATCGCCACGTCCATGTCGCCGGCGTAGCTGAGGTAGCCGCAGGCGCCGCCGTAGATGCCGCGCTTGACCGGCTCGAGCTCGTCGATGATCTCCATCGCGCGGATCTTCGGCGCGCCGGTCAGCGTGCCGGCCGGGAAGGTCGCGCTGCAGCACGTCGAGGTTGGTCATGCCGTCCTTGCAGCAGCGCCCTCGACGTTGCTGACGATGTGCATCACGTGCGAGTAGCGCTCGATCGACGAACGCCTCGGTCACCTTGACGCTGCCGGTCTTGGCGATGCGGCCGATGTCGTTGCGCGCCAGGTCGATCAGCATCAGGTGCTCGGCGCGCTCCTTCGGGTCGGCGCGCAGCTCGGCCTCGAGCGCCGGCGTCGTGCTCGGGCGTCGCGCCGCGCGGGCGCGTGCCGGCGAGCGGCCGGATCGTCACCTTGTCGCCTTCGGCGCGTGCCTCGTGGCGCACCAGGATCTCGGGCGACGCGCCGACGATCTGGAAGTCGCCCATGTCGTAGAAGTACATGTACGGCGACGGGTTGAGCGAGCGCAGCGCGCGGTAGAGGCTGAGCGGCGACTCGGCGTAGCGCTTCGCTCAGCCGCTGGCCGACCTGCACCTGCATCAGGTCGCCGGCGGCGATGTACTCCTTGGCGCTGCGCGACGGCGGCGAGGAAGTCGTCCTTGCGAAGTCGCGCCGCACCAGCTCGGCGGCGGCCGCGCTCGACCGGCGGCGCGGTGACGCTGCGCGCGCAGCCGGTCGGTGAGCTCGGCGAGCGGCGCCGGCGCGCGGTCGCGAACGCCTCGGGCACGCGCCGGGTCGGCGTAGACGATGAGGTAGAGCCGCCCCGAGAGGTTGTCGATGACCGCGAGCTTCCTCGCACTGGACGAGCAGCACGTCGGGCGTGCCGATCGGGTCAGCAGCGGCCGTCCGCGCCGCCGGCGCAGCAAGCGCGGCTCGATGTAGCGCACCGCGTCGTAGCCGAAGTAGCCGGCGAGGCCGCCGCAGAAGCGCGGCAGCCCGGGCCGCAGCGCGACCTGGAAGCGCTGCTGGTAGGCGGCGATGAAGTCGAGCGGGTTGCCGTCGTCGGTCTCGACGACCGCGCCGTCGCTGACGACCTCGGTGCGCAAGCCGGTCGACGCGCAGCAGCGTGCGCGCCGGCAGGCCGATGAACGAGTAGCGGCCGAAGCGCTCGCCGCCGACCACCGATTCGAGCAGGAAGCTGTAGCGGCTGCCGCTCGTCGCCGGCCGCGCCGCCGGCGAGCTTGAGGTAGAGCGACAGCGGCGTCTCGAGGTCGGCGAACGCCTTCGGCGATCAGCGGAATGCGGTTGAAGCCCTTGCAGCGCCAGGCTCTTGAACTCGAGTTCGGTCATCGCATGCCTCGCTCGCGAGGCGAGGTCTCCACGTCTCACGGCGCCGCGCGCGGCGCGCGTCGGGTCTGGAAGGTGGGGCCCGGCGGCAGTCGCCGCACGAAGCTCCGGGCGCGCGATGCGCCGACGCCCGGGGGCGATCAGCGTCGCGCCGACGACGCGGCAGCGACGCCAGGGCCAGGCTCCCCGGTCGGGCGACCTGGCGGCGAGACGGGAAGGAGGCGTGACCATCACAAAAGTGTAGCAGCGAGGTCGACTCACCGGCCCATGCCGGCGTCGGCGGGCCGCGTGGCGTGCGTTGGTCACGTTCGCGGGCGCTGCAGCGCCGGCAAGCGCCACGGCAGCGAACAGAATCCGGTCCGCCATCGTCCCCGCCTGGCCCGCCGACCCTTCCGCATCGCTTCTCGTCGTCGACAACGACGAGATCGCCCGCGGCGTGGCCGCGTCGCCTCGGCCCAGGAGTTCACCGGCGGACTGCGACCTGCCATGAGCTCGACCGCAGGCGCAGGCGCGCTCGCACCGCGCCCGGGCGATCGATCCTCGCGCTCGACTCGCTCGATGCCGTCGGAGCGCGATGCGCTCGCGCTGCACGGCCGACGGCCGGCGCGCGACCGTTCCTGCTCGCCCTCTGCGACAGCGCCGGCACCGCCGTCGGCGCGCGCCTGAGCCAGGACGGCATCGTCGACGACTACGTCCAGCACTTCCCGGCACCGGCCGATGCCGGACCGGCTCGCGGCCAGCGTCCGCCTCGCGGCGCGCGATGCCCGCCGGCCAGCGCGTGCGCCAGACGGCAGCCGCGAGCGGCAGCAGCGGCGACCGGCGCCACCGCGCGCGCAGCCGCCGACTCAGTCGTCCTCGTCGTCGAGGACGACGAGGTCGCCATGCACGCTGCGTCGCCGCGCATGCTCGAATCGGAGCCGATCGACCTCGTGCTTCGAGACCGACGGCGCGGCGGCGTTCGACCGCGATCAGCGCCGTCGGCCCCGACCTCGTGCTGATGGACGTGATGCTGCCCGGCGGCGACGGCGTCGCGCTCACCGAGCGGATCAAGTCGACGCCGGACCTGGCGGCGATCCCCGTCGTCATGCTGACCGGCGAGGCGCGCCTCGACACGCTGGTGCGCAGCATGGAGGCCAGCGCCGCCGACTTCATCGTCAAGCCGTTCACGCGCGAGGCGCTGATCGCCAAGCTCGGCAAGTACCTGCCGGCGCTGCTGGCGACCGGCGCTGAGCGCGCGCCAGCGTCAGGCCGACGGTGACGCGGATGCCGCGGAACTGACCCGCCACGGCCGGGCCGGTCGGACGCGGATAGCGCTCGGGATCGAAGCGGTTGAGCAGCTCGCTTCTCGCGCGCCCGCGCGATCGCCAGGCTCGCCAGCTTGACGTGGCCGTAGCCGCGGATCTGCGCCGGCACGTTGGCGATCGCCACCGCGACCGCGTGCTTGTCGGCGTCGAGCCCGTGCGAGCAGCTCGGCGACGCGCGCCTCGTAGTCGGCGATCAGGCGCCGCTCGAGGCGGCGCTCCTCGGTGCGGCCGAACGGATCGAACGGCGGTGCCGCGCAGCGCCTGGCGCGCGCCAGCAGCTTGAGCAGCGGCAACAGTCCAGGGCCCGAAGCGCGACCTTCTTCGGCGCCTTCGCGCGCCGCGCCCTTCGGCTTCACCAGCGCCGGCGGCGCCATGTAGAACTCGAGGCGCAGGTCGTCGCCCTCGAACTGCTCGGCGAGCGCCTCTGGCGAACTCGCCGTCGGTGTAGAGGCGGCCGACCTCGTACTCGTCCTTGTAGGCCATGAGCTTTCGCAGCTGCTCGGCGACGGCGCGCGTCAGCGGCAGCGCCGCGCCGGCGCCGACGCACCGCCTCGCTCGCGCGCGCGCACCGCCGCGACCTGCGCGGCGATAGCGCTCGGCGTAGGCCGCGTTCTGGTAGGCGACGAGGAAGCGCGCCGAGCGCTCGATCAGCTCGTCGAGCGTCTCCGGCGTGCGCGTCGCCGGGTCGGGCTCGTGCAGCAGCTCGCGCGCCGCCGCCGGGTCGGCGGCGGCGAGCCGGCCGAGCGAGAACGCCGCCTTGTTGGCTCTCGACCGCGACGCCGTTCAGCTCGATCGCGCGCTGCATCGCCGCCAGGCCGACCGGCACCAGGCCGCGCTGCCAGGCGTAGCCCATCGCGACGATGTTGGAGACGATCGTGTCGCCGAGGAACTCTTCGCGCCAGGCGCTGCGCGTCCATCGTCTCGACCCGCTCGGCGCCGGCGGCGAACTCGATCTTCTCGAGCAGCGCGCTCGACCTGCAGGCTCGGCATCCGGGTTCGAGAGCGATTCGGCGACCGGGATCTCGTGCCGGTTGGCGAGCACGCGGGTGCGGCCGTGGCGCACCGTCTGCAGCGCGTCGGCCGAGGCGGCGACGACGACGTCGCAGGCGAGCACCGCGTCGGCCTGCTGCGCGTCGATGCGCACCTGGTTCAGCGCCGCCTTGGTCCTCGGCGAGGCGCACGAACGAGAGCACCGAGCCGCCCTTCTGCGCGAAGCCCATGAAGTCGAGCACGCTCGCCGACATGGCCTTCGAGGTGCGCCGCCATCGCGATCACCGCGCCGACGGTGACGACGCCGGTGCCGCCGACGCCGGTGACGAGCAGGTCGTACGGGCCGGTCCAGTCGTGCGCGCGCGGGCAGCGGCAGCTTCGTCGACCAGCGCGCGAAGCGCGCCGCGCCGGGCCGGCGAGCGCGCCGGGCGCTTCTTCAAGCGACCGCCGACGACGCCGACGAAGCTCGGGCAGAAGCCCTTGGCGCACGAGTAGTCCTTGTTGCAGCTCGACTGGTCGATCTTGCGCTTCCTGCCGAGCTCGGTCTCGAGCGGCAGCGACGGCGACGCAGTTCGACTGCACCGAGCAGTCGCCGCAGCCTTCGCAGACCGCGCTCGTTGATGAAGAGGCGCCGCGCCGGATCGACCAGCTCGCCCTTCTTCCTGCGCCGGCGCTTCTCGGCGGCGCAGGTCTGCTCGTAGATCAGGATCGGTCACGCCCTGGCATCTCGCGCAGGCGCCGCTGCACCGCGTCGAGCTCGGCGCGGTCGTGGAACTCGGTGCCGGCCGGGAACTTCGGTCGTGGATCGCGTCGTACTTCGCGATGTCGTCGGAGAGCACGACGCACCTTGGTCGCGCCCTCGGCCTCGACCTGGCGCGCGATCGCGTCGACGCGAGATGATGCCGTCGACCGGCTGGCCGCCGGTCATCGCGACGGCGTCGTTGAACAGGATCTTGTAGGTGACGTTGGTCCTCGGCCGCGATCGCCTGGCGGATCGCGAGATAGCCCGAGTGGTAGTAGGTGCCGTCGCCGAGGTTCTGGAACACGTGCGGCACCTTGGTGAACATCGCGTGCGAGACCCAGTCGACGCCCTCGCCGCCCATCTGGATCAGGCCCTCGGTGTCGCGGTCCATCCACGACGCCATGAAGTGGCAGCCGATGCCGGCCTGCGCGCGCGAGCCTTCGGGCACCTTGGTCGAGGTGTTGTGCGGGCAGCCGGCGCAGAAGTAGGGCACGCGCTTGACCGCGTCGCTGACGTTCGAGAGCAGCTCGGGGACGGTGAAGTCGCGCACCAGGTGGCGCCGGTCGAGCTGCGCGGAAGCGCGCCGGCGAGCCAGCGCGCGACGATCTCGATCAGGCGCGACGGCCGCAGCTCGCCGAGCTCGATGACGAGCGGCCGGCCCGCCGCGTCGCGCTTGCCGACGACCGTCGGCCGCACCGGCGCGGTTGTAGAACAGGTCGCGCAGCTGCTGCTCGACGAGGCCGGCCTTCTCCTCGACGACGAGGATCTCGTCGAGCGCCGTCGGCGAACGCGTCGAGGCGCGTCGGCTCGACCGGATAGGCGAGGCCGACCTTGTAGATGCGAACGCCGGCGTCGGCGAGCGCGGCGAGCGGGATGTCGAGGCGGCGGAACACCTCGAGCAGGTCGAAGTGCGCCTTGCCGCAGGTGACGATGCCGACCGTCGCGCGCGGCGCTGCGACGATGTCGCGGTCGATCGAGTTGACCTGCGCGAACGCGCGCACCGCGTCGAGCTTGGCGTGCAGGCGCTGCCTCGATCTTCAGCGACGGCAGATCGGGCCAGCGGTAGTGCAGGCCGTCGGCCGGCGCGACGAAGCCGGTCGCCGCCGCGACCTCGGCGCCGTTCTTCCACGCGGCGACGCGCGCGTTGGTCTCGTCGAGGTCGACCGTCGAGCCGCTCTCGACGACTTCGGAGAGCGCGGTGAAGCCGACCCAGTTGCCCGAGAAGCGCGACAGCGCCCAGCCGTAGAGGCCGAACTCGAGGTACTCGGCGACGTTGGCCGGCGCCAGCACCGGCATGTGCCACGACTGCATCGCCGCGTCGCTCTGGTGCGGCATCGACGACGAGACGCAGCCGTGGTCGTCGCCGGCGACGACGAGGACGCCGCCGTGCGGCGACGAGCCGTAGGCGTTGCCGTGCTTGAGCGCGTCGCCGGCGCGGTCGACGCCCGGACCCTTGCCGTACCACATCGCGAACACGCCGTCGGCGGTGCGCTCGGGATCGGACTCGACCCGCTGCGTGCCGAGCACCGCGGTCGCGCCGAGCTCCTCGTTGATCGCCGGCAGGAAACTTGACGCCGGCGGCGTCGAGCAGCTTCGGCGGCCTTCCACGCCTGCAGGTCGACCATGCCGAGCGGCGAGCCGCGGTAGCCGCTGATGAAGCCCTGCGACGCGATGCCGGCGCGGCGTCATCGCGCGCGCGCTGCATCAGCGCGAGGCGGATCAGCGCCTGGGTGCCGGTCAGGAAGACGGTGCCGGCACGCGGCGCCGAGGTTGTCGGCGAGGGCGTAGTCGGGGCGGGCGAGCGAGGCTGGCATGGGCGGCCCTCCGTGGGACGGATCCGAAGCGAGCAATCTAGCTGAGCTCGACGGAGAATAGTGCTTCTCGTTGCGCCCGGTCTTTGGGCGATTCGTAGAATGTCGTTCTTCCAATCCGCCAGAAATGCGCGATGTACGTTCTCGACGACAAGGACCGCGCCCTGCTCGCCGAGCTGCAGCGCGATTCGCGCCAGACGGTGCAGCAGCTCGCCGCCGCGGTCGGCCTGAGCGCGACGCCGTGCTGGAAGCGGGTCAAGGACATGGAGGCGGCGGGCGTGATCCGCGGCTACGGCGCGGCGGTCGACCGCGAGAGCGTCGGCCTGGCGCTCTGCGTCCTCGCCGAGGTCAACCTGACCCAGCACACCGAGAACACGGTGCGCGAGTTCGAGCGCGCCGTCGCCGCCTGCCCGCAGATCGTCAGCTGCTACAGCACGACCGGCGCCGCCGACTACAGCATCATGGTGCTGGTCGAGGACATCAAGAGCTACGAGGCGTTCCTGCACGACACCGCGTTCAGCTGCCCGGCGTGACGCACATCCGCTCGAGCGTGGTGCTGAAGGAAGTGAAGGCCGCCGCCGGCGTGCCGATCGCCGGCGCGTGCGCGCCGCGCGGCGCGCAAGGCGCGGGTCGGGGCTTCACGAACCTGAGCACGAACTCGTCCTTCGGCTGCGGCGGATCGGGCTCCTCGCGATCGCGCGGATCGGCCGGAGTTGCGCAGGAACATCGCCGCTCTGCGGCGAGGCGGAATCCCGCCGCCTCGACCTCGCGCCGGACCAGCACCTCCTCGACCCGATGCAGCGTCCCCGACTCCGAGATGCCGGTGCCGGCGCGGCCGGCGTGGTCGGCGACGACGAAGAGCGCCGCCGGGCTTCAGCGCGCGCGAAGATCGCCGCGTTCATGCGCGCGCGGTCGACGCCCGAGGCGCCGAGGTCGTGGTAGTTGAACATCAGCGTGACGAGGTCGACGGCCGCCCGGAGCCGACATCGGCGGACCGGGATTGTCCAGAGGCTGGACGACAGAGCAACGATGTTCGCGCCGACCGGCAGGCGTCTTCAGGCGCGCTCGGCGAGCGTCGCCGCCGGCAGCCGCGTGCGTCTGGCTGTAGACGCGGCCGCTCGGCGCCACGGCGCGCGCGAGCAGCTCGGTCGTGTAGCCGCCGCCGGCGCCGACGTCGAGCGACGACCATCCCCGGGCGCGCGCCGACGAACGCGAGCATCTCGACCGGCTTCCTGCGCACGTCGTTGCGGCGATCGGCGTCGCTGCGGTCGGGGCTGGCGACGATCGCTTCGATCTGCGCGCGCGACAGCGCGCCGGCGTCGCTGCGCAGCGTCGTCGCCTCGGCATCGGCGCAGCCGGCGGCCAGGCCGACGGTCGCGGCCGATGCCAGACGGAGAGACAGCAGAGGTCCGCGCCGGAGCGTGGTATGTGCATGCGCGGTCAGCGCCGCAAGCGCGATTCGAGCTCGGCGATGCGGTCGAGCAGATCGAGCGCGAGGGCGACGCCGGCGCGAGTTGATCTCGAGGTCCTGCATCAGGCGCGTCGCCAGGCGCATGCGCGGCGAGCGAGTCGCCGCCGAAGCGCCACGCCTCGCGCGTCTCGCCGCTCGGCTGCAGCACGCCCTCGGAGACCCAGACCTCGATCTGCTGCTCGGTCGTCCGGCAGGCCCGGCCGAGCTCGATCGCCGTCAGTTCCACTTCCTCTTCGACGACGCTGCCGCGCAGCGCGCTGGAGATCGTTCGACTCATGAAAGGTCATCCTTGCAGATGCGCGCGCGGATCGAAGTCCGGGAACGCCCGGGCCTGGTTCTCGTAGGCGGCACGACCCGCGTCGCTGTCGGCCTTCGGCAGCACGATCGCCAGCACCGCGTAGAGATCGCCCGGGTTCTTGCCTGGCAATCCGCGACCCTTGAGGCGGAGCTTGCGGCCGGCCTGCGAGCCCTTCGGAATCGTCAGCTGCACCGTGCCCTCGGGCGTCGGCACGTCGACGGTCGCGCCGAGCGCCGCTTCCCAGGGCGCCAGCGGCAGCTCGACGTAGACGTCGGCGCCTTCGACGCGAAAGCGCGGATGCGGGTTGAACTCGATCTCGAGGTACAGGTCGCCGGCCGCGCCCGCCGCCTGCGCCGGGCGCGCCCTGCCCGGCCAGGCGCAGGTGCTGGCCCGGGCGGATGCCGCTGCGGGATGTGGACGTCGAGGGTCCGCTCCTGCATCGCGATGCGCCCGTCGCGGCGTCTCGACCGGCGCGCGCAGCGAGATCGTGCGCTCGGCGCCGCGGTACGCGTCCTCGAGGTCGATCAGCGACCTTGGCGTGGTGGTCCTCGCCTTGCTGACGCTGGCCGCGCCGGCGCGCGCCGCCGGCGCCGGCGCCGCGCCGGCCGAACAGCGACTCGAAGAAGTCGCTCGGATCGAATCCCGTCGCCGCCGCCGAACGAGCCGCCCGCGCCGAACGGCCGCGCCGCCCTGGCCGCCGCGGAACTCGAAGCCGGCGTCCCAGTTCGGCGGCGGCTGGAACTCCTGGCCGGCCTTCCAGTTGCTGCCCATCTGGTCGTAGGCGGCGCGCTTCTCCGGGTCCTTCAGGACCTCGTTGGCTTCGTTGATCTCCTCGAAGCGCGACTCGGCGTCGGCCATCTTGCTGACGTCGGGGTGGTACTTGCGGGCGAGCTTGCGGTAGGCCTTCTTGATGTCGTCCTGGGTCGCGCGTGCGCGGCACGCCGAGCGTCTCGTAGTAGTCCTTGTATTTCATCGCGTCGGTCGACGCGCCGTCGCGCGGTGCGCCGCGAGCCGCGGCGGCGCCTACGGCGCCGTCGCACGGCGTCATCAGCGTCTCGGTCGCTGCCTGCAGCGTGACGTGGCCGATCGCGAAGCGCTCGCGCATGCGCGCCGGCGGCGGCGCGGAAGAACGCGTCGTCCGGATGGCCGGCGGGCATCACGCAGGTGCGCGGTCGAGCGCGACCTCGGTCGTTCCGGTGGCCCAGACGTGCAGGTCGCTGACGCAGGCGACGCCGGGCAGCGCCGCGAGCTCGGCGCGGACCGCTTCGAGGTCGATCGAGGTCGGCACGCCGTCGAACATGAGGTGCAGCGAGTCGCGAAACAAGCCCCAGGTGCCGTACCAGGATGACGAGCGCGATCGCCAGGCTCGCGACCGGGTCGAGCCAGGTCCAGCCGAGCCAGAGCGTGAGCGCGGCGGCGGCGACGACGCCGGCCGAGACCGCCGCGTCGGCGGCCATGTGCAGGAACGCGCCGCGCGCGTTCAGGTCGTCGTGGCGGCCGCGCAGGAACAGCAGCGCGGTGCGCGCCGTTGACGACGATGCCGATCGCGGCGACGACCATCACGGTGCCGGCGGCGATCGGCGCCGGCGCCGCGAGGCGGCCGATCGCCGCCCAGGCGAGCAGAGCCGATCGCCACCAGCAGCAGCAGCGAGTTGGCGAACGCGGCCAGGATCGACGCCCGCTTCCAGCCGTAGGTATGGCGCTCGTCGGGCGCGAGCCGGCCGGCGAAGCGCGCCGGCCCAGGCGAGGACCAGGCCGAGGACGTCGCCGAGGTTGTGGCCGGCGTCGGCGAGCAGCGCGAGCGAATCGGCGCGCCAGCCGTAGAACGCCTCGACCGACGACGAAGGCGACGTTGATCGCGATGCCGATCGCGAACGCGCGGTCGAGGTCGGGCGCGCCGTGGCCGTGGCCGGACTGGCCGTGGCCGGCGCGCATGGTCGCGTGCCGTGCGCGCGCCGTGGTCGTGGTGCGCGTCGTGCACGTCGCCATGCCGTGATCGTGCGCCGCGGCGGCTCATCGCGGAGCCGCCGTGCGCCGCTTCAGCCGGCCGAGCTGCGGCGCGCATCGCGGCGATCACGCGCGCGGTAGTCGGCGGCGCCGAAGATCGCGCTGCCGGCGACGAAGGTGTCGCAGCCGGCGTCGGCAGCGCGCGCGGATGTTGTCGACCTTGATGCCGCCGTCGACCTCGAGCCGGATGTCGCGGCCGCTCGCGTCGATGCGCTGGCGCGCCTGCTCGAGCTTGCTGCAGCGCCGAAGCGAATGAAGCTCTGGCCGCCGAAGCCCGGGTTGACGCTCATCACGAGCACCAGGTCGACCTTGTCGATCACCCAGTCGAGCACGTCGATCGGCGTCGCCGGGTTGAACACCAGCGCCGGCCTGGCAGCCGGCGCCCCTGATCAGCTGCAGCGTGCGGTCGACGTGCGCGCTCGCCGTCGGGATGAAAGCTGATCAGGTCGGCGCCGGCCTCGGCGAAGGCCTGCGCCGAGCGCGTCGACCGGCTCGACCATCAGGTGGACGTCGATCGGCACCGTCGTGCCGTCGGCCTGGCCGCGTGCGGCTGAGCGCCTGCGCAGACCATCGGCCCGATCGTCAGGTTCGGCACGTAATGGTTGTCCATCACGTCGAAGTGGATCCAGTCGGCGCCGGCGGCGATGACGCTCGCGCACTTCGTCGCCGAGCCGCGCGAAGTCGGCCGAAAGAATGCTCGGGGGCGATGCGAAGGCTGCGTCATGCGGTGCCGCGATCGATTCTAGGTCGCGCGGCCTCGCCGCATGGCCTCGCGAGAATCGGCGCTCATGGCCCAGCCCCGAGTTCACGACCAGCGTCGCCGTCCGCCACCTGCCCGAGCAGTCGGACCGCGACACGGGCAAGTTACGCGTTCGCCTACACGGTGACGATCAAGAACAGCGGCGACGTCACCGCGCCAGCTGATCGCCCGCCACTGGATCGTCAGCGACGCCAGCGGCCACGTCGAGGAAGTGCGCGGCCTGGCCGTCGTCGGCCATCAGCCGGTCCTGAAGCCCGGCGAGACGCTTCGAGTACACCAGCTGGACGCGCATCGCGACGCCGAACGGCACGATGCGCGGCACCTTCTTCTGCATGACCGAGGACGCGCATCCGTTCGATGCGCCGATCGGCGAGATTCGGCCTGACGCTCGCCTCGGCGCTGCACTGACAACCGCGCGCTCGCGCCGACCGCCGCGTCGGTTCGCTCCCGCGCTTGCCGGGTTCAGCTGGGTCGTCGTCGCCGCGCCGCTCGCCGCGGCGCCGGCCCGGAAGAGAACATCGTCCACCAGACGATGAGGACCAGCAGCGCGCCCGCGCCCAAGGCTTCCAGCAGGGTGACCCACATGACCCGCGCCTTTCGATCGCGCCGAGGCGGCTGGCGGCGGCGCCGTTCTAGGAACGACGCTCGCCGGCGCGATCGCCGCCGCCATCACCGTCGCCTGCCGAGCACGCCGCCGTTGCCGGCCGCCATAAAGCATCCGTCGCCGCCGCCGCGAAGGCACCGCCGCCAGCGCAGCGCGCGCCGACCCCGGCGACCAGCCGCGACGACCTCGGCGCGGCGACGATCGGGCGGCCCGCGAAGCGCGCTGGAGTCGCGGTCCGCTGGAGCAGGTCTGCCCGGCTGGGACGGCGACCGGCTCGCCGACTTCTGAGCCCGCGCTGATGCGCGGCTGCGAGCGGCCGGCGCCGGCCGTGGCTCGACGCCTGCGCGAAGGCGCGCCAGCTCAGGCGCGCACGGGGCGGCAGACGGCGCCGCACGCGCGACGCTGGCTGCAGCGCCGGCTTCGTCCCTGCCGCGTCGAGTCGCTCGAAGGCTGCGACCCGATCCGCAGCCTCGCCACCGGCTACTTCGAGCCGCTCGTCCAGGCCTCGCGCGTGTCGCGGCCCGGCTTTCAGCGTCGCCTCTCTGCAGCTCCCGCCAGCCCGACCTCGCGAGCAGGAGCCCGTACTGGACGCGCCGCCAGCTCGAGACCCTGCACCGGCGGCGCGAGAGAGCCTGCAGCGGCCCGCCGAGATCGCGGCCGGGTTGCGCGACCGCCTCGACGCTCCTCCTCCAGGTGGACAAACCATCCGACAGACCTCAACGCCTGCCACCAACGGCGAATACGGCGACGCCCGACCACGCGGCCGGCTCGACCATGATGCCGTGATGGGCGAGATCCACGCCCACGCACCACCCACGGACCACGGGACACCGCCAACGAGCATCCTGCCCGACCGACCCGGTTAGCGGGCCGGGCCGCGCACGACTGCGCCGACCGCCGTAGACGCCACACCACCACGGCAGCCCAACGTTAGACGCCGTCGCCTGGACAAGCGCTGATGGTCCCCGGCCTGGAGATCAGAGTGTTACGCCTATACCGAACGGGGCGCGGCGATGGCCGCGCGGCGATCACCGCGGCCATCAACCTTCTTCGACTCGCCGTGTTCATCGGTGCCATCGTGCGCCATCCACGGGCGGCTCCCAAGCCGCGCCGGCGGCCGCATCCGGCCAGCCAGACGTACTTTGCCGATTCCGGTGCAGCGCAGCCGCACCGAAGCAACGAACCAGGAACCCACAGCATCGTCGACAGATTCGTCAAACCAACTCTCCCGCCAGGGACCACCATCTTTGGCGATCAGCTGCCGAGCACCACGCCACTGTTCGACACCGCTGAGCAACGCTGCTTGTCCGCCCGGCCGCCGCCACATCAGCACGAACAAACCGACCAGAACCGCCGGTGAGGATGGGCACCAGGGTTGCGGATGTCGTTCACCGTCGTCACGGTCGACTCCAGCGGCGCGCCGTGATGCCGTCGTACAACGCCGCGGCACTGGCCGCAAGCCCACGGCGCGCCACCAAATCACCGCGACGCAGATCACCGCGCTACCCGCGACGCACGACGACAGCCATCCCGACACCTCACCGTCACCACGCAACAGACGGGCGAGAAGCAACCCGACAACAAGGAAAAACGGCAGAAGCCGAGGAAGGAGAGATAGCCACCGAGTAGTTCCTCGTCAGCGACGAGTTGACCAGCGCATCCGTTGCCTTTCCCACGGCGAATCGCCAGGTTGGAGTGAATGGCCGAGCGCCGCACCGGCAAACACCAGCACGACATGAGCAATCGCCAGCTGGGCCGCCGTGAGCCACAGACGGCGTCGCGTCACCGCGGCGACCGACTCTGCGTCGACATTGGCAACTGGAATGGTGAGAGACATCGTTGTAGACCTCCTGATCATTGGTAACGGATGACACCACCATCAAGCAACCACGTTTCCGCCCGCTGGGCACCCCCTCCTCGAGGACCCGGGAAAAATGTCGACACACCTCGCTCTCCCTTTACGAGTCGTCGGTGTCGAGGGCGCGGCGCTACTGCGGTCACGCCTCGTCCGGGGCAGGCTCAAGTCGGGCCTCATCCAGGTGAGAGCTTCTCCAGCTCGTTACATCGAGCCCATCGCTCACGGGTAGGACTGGTCAATATGCGTCACCAGAGCACCACCCCGATGGGCGTGTCACATACTCGTAGGACGTCGCTGCGTTCATCAGGTACGTCCAACAGTCAATGCGCGCCTCGTTGCGCCGCAGCTGCAGCCGAGTCGAGAGGACCCAGACGCACTCGGGGCAGGTCATCAACTCGACGATGTCGCCCACGGGGCGAGCCACAGGCCTCGGGTAGCACGGCGAGCACGGCTCGCTGGTCAGGCTCATAGAGGACAGTCTCGAGGTTGATGGTCCGGGCGCAACGGGTGCTCATCGCACTATCAAACCGTCTGCAGCCCCTGAGTCAGAACATTGGGCGACGGAACAGCCCGTCAGAATCGTCGCTTAGCCAACAGTCGAGAGCGCGCCCCGCGTGTCACCCCCACTCATTGCACGACAAAGTCCCTTGATGGCCCGCAGTTTGACTACACCTCATGCGCCGACGAGAATGTCCACATGGCTCGCGTCTTCGTCGCTGGCTCGACTGATGGACTTGGCACTCGCGCCACTTTGGACCCTCGTCGATGCGGGGCACGCGAGGTCGCGACGTCCTTCACGCCCGGAACAGAGGCGCGCATCTGAGGTCTCGACCGGTCTCGGACCGGTCGTGATCGGCGACCGCCAGCAGTGCCTGACGAGACCCGACAGCTCGCCGGTCAGAGTGGACTGACATCGGCCCACACGGACGCTGTTGTACGTCCACAATGCCGGCATCTACGTCGAGTCGGCGCGGGCAGCGACGACGGAAGGCCACGCACGGATCGTTGCGGTCCAACACGCTGGCGCCGTACATGCTCACCGCGCTCATCGACCGTCCCGGTCGCCTGGTCTGCCTCCAGCAGCGGGATGCATCACGCCGGCGCCGCCGCTTCTGGACGACATCGACTGGAATCACCGAAGGTGGGACGGAACACGGGCCTACTGCGACGGCAAAGCTCCGCGTGACCCGCGCTCGCGTTGGCGAGTCGCGTGTGTCCGTAACGCGGCTCCAGCAACGCCCGTCGACCCCGGCTGGGTCCCCACGAGGATGGGTGGCGCGTCGGCCACCGACGACCTGCGAACTGGGGCACCTCACGCAGGCGTGGCTTTGCCGTCAGCGATTGGCACGTCCAGCCACCGTCACGGGCCGCTACCTGGGCACCTGCCGCCGGCAGCAGACCCCCGCCGCGGTTACTCGCGACCCCGAGTACCAGGAGCCGCCTTGTCGACCGCCTTGCACGACTCACCGGCGTTGCGCTGCTCGGTGAGTGAACGTGCCGAGGTGACATGACTTGCTGTTTGTCCGAGTTCTGGAGTGTCGGGAACCCAGCTCGGATATCCCACGGCGCGCCGAACCAGCGCCCGGGGACGGCACTCTGGTTACGTTCCATCCGGGTTTGGCCGGATTGAGCACTCGATGTCGGTTCGCGTCTGTCGGAGTCCGCGCGGACGAAGGTGAGGAGGCTGGTCTTGTGACAGCGTCTTGATCGCCCACGCTCTGTTTACCACGCCGGACCAGGAGCTGCGCTTCGGGATCTTATCCACGAGGTCATGCGGGTGAAGCGAGCGGATTTAGTTGTCATCGGTAGCGGAATCGCAGGTAGCGCCCTGCGGCGACGGCTGCGGCGGGCATCGATGTCGTGGTTCTCGAGCGTCAAACGGCTTATCAGGACAAGGTACGTGGCGGCGAGCTGTTTCATACGTGGGATTTGTCGATGAGGTGATTCCTGGCTCGATCTCAGGGATGTCCTCCTCGCGGCGCGGGAGGAACGTGGATCACACACATACTCAGTTACGACGAAATACTTCGGAGATAGCCGAGGCCACCCCGTTTTCCCGGTCGCCGCTTCCATGCGACAACGTCCCGGAGGGATGGCAGTCGGCCTCCCGCAGGCTTGCCGGGCGCGTTAGCGGACACCGCCGAAGCGGCGGGGGCGGCGTTAATTGCGCGGTATCGGCGATGTTATCATGTTTGCCGGGTCTATCGCGGTGCGCACTGCACGGGCGGACGGTGTCCCGGGCAAAAAGCCAAAGCGTGCAACCGGGGCCTGCAGAGGACTGGACGGCCAGGCACGTCAGCGTCACGGCGGGCAAGCTGGTTGTCAACTCCAACAGAAGACTGGCGAGCCTATATGGGGGGGGAGACCTGGCCGCTAATGTCGGCTGCCTGATGGCGCGGTGCAGGTGGTGCAGCAGAGGGGCTCTGCGCATATCTCAAAAATGATTTGGCTGCATGGCTGGTTGCTAACTCGAGCCTGAATGTTTCTGGTTATCAGCCCATCGCGGCAGCTCACCGCGAGCTGGTCCACTGAACACGAACATTAGCCATGACTCTTGGGCACGTGCTTTCTGGAGAGAGGCACGCCACTTTCGTTTCCGCGGATACGGCGCGAAGGGTTCTACCACCTGGCGCGGCTATCGGACCGATTCACCGTGCCCGTCCGGAGAGTCGTTCTGCAGTCGGCGACGCCGCCGGATGGAGTGATCCGATCATTGGTCAAGGGCTGTCCATCGCAATGCGAGATGCTCGAATGGTTGCTGACGTCATCTCCTCTGGCCGGATGACTGGTCAGAA
>ERZ1370068.6057-contig-5055_pt1 | contig 76188 bp, 142 predicted proteins | sample MGYA00561227_ERZ1370068 | MGnify/ENA primary metagenome ERZ1370068 (study PRJEB38410, sample SAMEA6850437) | metagenome | study: Metagenomic assessment of the ecological functions of the soil: analysis of the soil microbiota associated with the... | reverse complement strand
TACGTTATTGCTTGACGGGGTGGTAGGGGGATGGTAGCCTGCCGGTGCCCACCCCGTCACGGTTCTAGTCACGGTTCCGTTCCGAAAAAGGTCACGGTGCGGGAGGGGATAACACAGGAGGATGAGAGAACAACGGCAGACCACAAACCCTTGATAGGCTTTGGCCCGCCGTTGTATGCTGTGACGCGTGGCGGTGGACTGGTGTTTTTACCTAGAACTGCTTCCCGCTAGCTGCTCGTGGGTTCAAATCCCATCGCCCGCTCCAAACCAAGACGTAAAACGTGAGGCGCGAAACGTCCACACGTCAGGAGATGGAGGACTTGAGGGGCCTGCGCTTCCAAGTCCTTTTTGTATCTCGGGGACGAACCTTGCCCCGTATGAGGCCGGGGAGAAATTACGCTAAACAGCTTTTTGGACTTTTGCCGCTACGCAAGCAGCGTGTGCAGACTCGAATGCGTTTCGGCTGACCGTCGATCAGTGCCCGAACTGGCTGGAGGTTGGGCTTGAAGATCCGCTTGGTCTTGTTATTAGCGTGACTGACGTTATGGCCAGATTGGCGACGTTTGTTACAGAGATCGCATGTATATGCCACGGGTGTACTCCTTCTTCTAGTCGTATCGATACAAGCTCGCGGAGTTCGAAATGTATCACAGGGCCATTCGTCTTGACAAGCAGGTTTGATGGGTTAGGCCGGCGAAGCACGGGAGCCTAAAGCCTGCGGAAGGGTGACTTACGATGACGGGAATCGATCTACTGGGGTTTGCGGCCGAAACGTTTTGATCATTCGGCTACGGGGATGGGATTAGCGACGGTTAGTTCGGCTGGTTGGAGCAGATGCCTGCGATTCCTTGGGTGCGGGTGTGAGAACAACAATAGCAGGTACGCTGATATCGAAACTCGACTCGCCCCCCATCGTCGTATCGGTCTTTCCCTACGCTATAGATCTTCTGCTGCGTCGGGCTCCACAACATCGGTAATCCACTAAATGGATCGTAGTAGGACGAGCCGACTTGAGCAGAGTCGATTCGGTACGGTGGTCTCTGCGCTCGGGCGCCCGCAAGACGACCTGTAGTGAGGCGAGTCGCAGCCTGGCATCGGTTTCCCTCAGTTGATAGTGGAAGGGATCCCAGTCCGGTTCGAAGGGGTTTGGGCTGACGAAGCTCTCCACGATGCCTCTTGGCCTGTGGCACCTGCAAGCTCGTGAAGCTTTGGCAAGCGGCTCTGTCCTGCTTCTGCCACATGGATCATTGCGTCGTAGTAGGTGGCGTACATTTCCCAGGTCTCCTCGCGCGTCTGTAGTGGGATTCCAAGGAATGAGCGTCCATGAGGATGTGCGATCTGGCGAAAGGCCTGTTCGGGAAGACGAGCAGTGCTCGCCAGCCATTGTTTGTGTGTATTGAGGGACTCCAGTCTGTCCCTCTGTGGTGAGTTCACTCTGTGTGATCGCCATGGACGCCGAGTGTGAATTGATGTTGAAGCGGCCAGCGGAGCGATGATTCTGCTGCAGTGAGTGGAGGGGCAATGTTGGGGATCATCGCCAACACGGTCTTGTTGACGATGGGCTGCGACAACAAAGTCGAGAGCAGGCGGAGATCGTCAGTGATAAAGATTTGTGCCACAACTTTGGTAGCGATGGTCGTCGCGTCTCGAAGTACGTTCCGCCACGTGCCAATATCCTTCTTCAGTCGCTGCATGCCCAAGGCTGTCTGGCGAGAAAATCCTCAGCAATATAGAGCCGGTGTGCAACGAATATTTCCATAACAGGGCGTGCCTTGCGTCCGAATCCCATATCCTGGAAAGGCATCGCGAGCCAGCGCTCGTACCGTGCCAATAAGGTGTGGTCGCGACCGGTCACAGTCTGAAGCTGTGCGTGCACATTCCGGAACTCACTCAACGGGTTCTCAGAGTTCCAGGCAGGAAGGATCTGCTCCATGGGAAGCTGAATCTGTAGTTCCGAGCGACCCGGCTTGTCGTAATTAAATTCGAGAGCGCCTGGAGCGGCGGTGGTTTCCAACCACATTTCATGACCCACCTTGGCTGGATCGAGAGAAGCATCTGCAGCAAAGCCGAGGAGATAGTAGTAGCCATTCTCATAGGGGTTAGTGAGACGGTGCTGCGGCGGCTCTAGGAGTCGGGTGAATGTAGCGCTGGGAGGTTGTCCCTTCGAGGACCAGATGAGGCTCGATATCTGGAAGAAAGCCCAAAGGACGACGACGCTAATGATCAGGGTGCTTCATGGATACGTAGTAGACGTTGCATGCCGGGCCGGCGATTCATATGAACTCGTATCCTATTTGCCCAGTGTCATCCACTACAAATGTGAGCAAAGCCTATGCCGGGAGATGACCTGAAAAAGCCTCGGTCTTTCGCTCTGTTTGCCGATGGGTATGAACCCGCACCTGTCAGAGCATGAGCAAGCAGAGGGGCCGACGGACATTAATGAACTTGACAACCTTCTTCCCGGTCTCCTAGAGTGCCCTCCACATTGTGACTCCTGGGTAAGGGAAGAGGGTGCAAGTCCCTCGCGGTCCCGCCGCTGTAAATGGGGACGAAACCCGTGAATGCCACTGTCTTTGAGACGTTAAACGTCGTCCGTTAAGCGTGAAACGTGGGGAGAAATTCTTCACGAGTAACGAATAACGCATCACGTTTTGCGGCTTCAGATGGAAGGCGCGGGGAGTAGGATGAACCATGAGCCAGAAGACCTGCCGGGAGAGTTGACCGACGTTCCCTCGTGGCCTGGGGAATTGGGGAGGATGAGTTGCGGGTGCAATCCTCAGGGTCTGTCGAGGCCTTGAGGATTTTTTATTTGCGCACCCTTCACGGCGTAGTCAACGATGGGCAGGGTTGCTGATCGCAGGAGGTATTCTCCTCGTTGCAGCAGCGACATTTGCGAGTACAGAGGAGTGAGAAGTCGGGCATGACACGTCGGCAGCAGGGCATTCTTACCGGCATGCCGTTCATGGCGCACGTATCGGCGCGCGCCTACGTCGATGATGCGGGTCGACGCACGTATTTTGCCAAGCCCCCAGCAAGGATCGTCTCGCTGGCGCCCAGCATCACCGAAATGTTGTTTGTCATAGAGGCAGGCGAGCAGCTTGTCGGCGTGACAGACTTTGCGATATCCGCCTGAAGCGCTGAAGAAGCAGAAGGTGGGCTACTCTAATCCGAACTTGGAATCGTTGGTGGCGCCCAGCCTGATTTGGTGGTAGCACCCAACGATTTTCTCAAGCCCGATGTCATCGTCAAGCTCGAACAGCTGAAGATTCCAGTATTTATTTTGTCTGACAAGAATGTCGAGGGAATCTTTTGCCCACATCCAAACGCTCGGACGCATCGTCGGGACGATCGCCGAAAGCCGATGCAGCGGCCATGGAGCTCAGGCAGCAGGTTGCGGCGATTCAAGAGCGCATTCAAGAGTCCCTCCAGTGCGTGTGCTCTACGTCCTGAACAGCCAACCTCTCATCACCGTCGGGCCAGGAAGTTTCATCGATCAGTTAATCGGAATGGCCGGAGGAGTCAATGTGGCTGCGAAGAGCGCAACTCCGTATCCGCGACTCAGCATGGAGACTGTGCTCCAGGAGGATCCGCAGTGCTGGTATTTCTGTCGGCAGAGCGGAGGCATCTCGGAAAGCGAACAGCAGACATGGCGTCAATGGACGACGATGACGGCCGTCAAGCGAGGCCGGCTTCATCAGATCTCCGCCGATTGGTTGAATCGGCCTGGCCCGCGAATCGCCAGAGGACTTGAAGCGCTTGCGGAGATTTTGCACCCGGACAGTCCGGCGGGCGGTCGAGCCGAACAGTAACGTGAGCAGGAGATGACGGGATCTAACCTCATCATGGGCGAATGCCGGTGCGGTACTGACCGTTCATCGATGGGTGACGGTGATCGGCAGCCTGCTGCTGGCGTGCATGGTTGTGCTGATGCTCTGTTTGCAATTCGGCGCCACCTCGGTCGGTGTGGGAACGGTCGCCACAGCCATCGCGCATCTGGTGCGGGGAGTCGATACGGATTCAACGAGCCTTGGGACATCCGAGATCATCATGGTTCAGATTCGTTTTCCACGAGTGCTCATGGGGTTTCTTGCGGGAGCCAGCCTGGCGGCGGTCGGCGTGACGCTTCAAGCGCTTTTGAGAAATCCCTTTGGCTGACCCCTATGTGCTGGGCGTATCAAGCGGCTCCGCTTTGGCGCGTCTCGGTGGCCATCCTGTTTGGGATCGGCTCCACCCTTGATGCTGTTGCCGATGCTACCGATTTTGGATTTATGGGAGGTCTGCTGGCAGCTCCTGTTGATCTATCGGTTGGCTCAGTCAAAAGGCCGGCTGCCGATTCATAGTTTACTGCTGGCGGGCGTCATTCTGAATGCCGTTCTCACGGCCTTTATCATGTTCATCACCTCGATTATGGAGCCGAATCGCTCAGCGGGACTCATGGCGTGGCTGATGGGATCGCTTACTGCACCTAACTATCAAGCCTTGGGTGTCTTTCTCCTGTACGTCGTATTTGTCCTGTTGATTCTCATGCCCAAGGCACAGTCGCTAAACCTGCTCACATTAGGAGAGGAAACGGCTCGTTCGCTAGGCGTAGAGACCGAGGGATAAAGAAACGGCTCTTTACCCTTACGGCACTCCTGACCGGCGCGATCGTCTCGGTGAGCGGCATGATCGTCTGTCGGGATGGTTGTCCCGCACGTCGTAAGGTTGGTCATCGGATCGGACCATCGATTGCTGCTTCCAGCCTCCCGCGTTGGTGGGGATGCATGCCGCTGTGGCCGATACGATAGCCCGGACGATCATGGCCCCTGCAGAAATACCGCTTGGTATCGTGACGGCGCTTACCGGTGGGCCATTCTTCCTCTATCTCTTGCTCTATGAAAAGACCGGATGTTGTGAGATGAAGACCGATCGGATTGAAACCATGCGGTCATGGTTGCCTGTGGGCGGTCCTGCCATCGAAGTCGAGGGGCTATCGTTTCGGTACCGAACGACGGACGGACGGGGAAGAATGTGGACACTTGACCACCTCTCTTCCATGTCGATGCAGGAGAGATTCTTTCGGCGCTGTCGGACCAAATGGGTCCGGGAAGTCGTCGCTGTTGAAAGTTCTTCCGGCTTCTTGCCGGCAGGCGAAGGCGATGTTCGGTTGGGCGGCCTCTCGCTCGGGAAACGGAGTCAGGCCGATATCGCGCGATTGGTAGCAGTCGTGCCTCAGGAGTATGCACAAGTTTTCCCGTTCACTGTGGCCGAGACCGTGTTGATGGGACGTTTTCCGCATCCGGAGGGCACGCTGGTGGAGCATTGGAGTCGGAGATGAGACGGTGAACGATCTTGCCTGTGCGCATCAAGCGATGGTTGATACCGATGTCCTGTCGCTGGCTGACCGGTCGGTTCCAGACCTATCCGGCGGAGAGCGGCAACGTGTCGTGATTGCGAGAGCACTGGCTCAGGAGCCAAAAATTTATTACTTGACGAACCGACTGCGTTTCTCGATCTCCAGCACCAGATTGAAATCTGTTCGATTGTGCGCCGGCTGAAAGAAGAACGGGCTTGACCGTGGTGCTCGTCTCCCATGATCTGAATCTTGCGAGCCAGTACTGCGATCGAATTCTGATGTTGAAGGCAGGAGCGCTCTTCCACCTGGGTCCGCCGCACGGAAGTCATCGGTGTCGACGCCTTGCGCGCCGCGTATGGATGCGACGTCTTGATCGATCGTCATCCAGAATCGGGGTGCCCAGGGTCACGATGCCGTTATGTTTCAACGAAAATGTCGAAGATCACTTGTAACGGCCTGCTGGGCTCAAAAAGAATTGTTCCTAATCCAAAACCTCAAATTGATCGACACAGTCAGTCCCTAAATGAAGACAGGTAGAGTGGCTCCTGCTTCATATCTCCATCGTCCCTGGCGCCATCGCACGCAACCGATGACGTGCTTTTGAAGAGACCGTAAAATATGCCGCTGCCTCTGGCGCACAGTGGATCATAACTCCAGAACTTGCTATATGCGGGCTCCAGTTCGCAAGGATCATTGGAACCGACTGGATCCAACCGCAACCAGATGTATGGATGGGGCGCTTCTGCCATCTTGTGAGAGCTCTGAAACGAACCGTTTTTCTCTCTTGTCCGGAACGGGACTCCGGACGGCTCTACAACTCTGTCTTTGCCATCCAATTCACGCGGCGAGATTATTGGAAGGCATCGCAAGATCAATGTCAGAAGCGATTCTCTCTCATGGTCAAGTCCCGGAGAGGTTGTAGTCCCCCGCTCCAATGTGATGGGATGACGGTTGGCTTTTTGGTTTGCGCCGACGCGTTTACGCCGGTATCGCCGGCACACTGAAATCAGGGCGCACAAATTCTTGTCCCGCCGGCTTCATGGGGCCCTGGCATTCATGGGCCAAACGGTGAGAATGGGAGGAACGAACCCGCGAGACAGGCCTGCCGCTGATTGTATGTAACAGAACCGGGGCTGAGCAGACGCTCGATTTTAGGAAGGCTCCAAGTGTGGTTGTGAAAAACGGGAGACGCCTGCTTTCACATACCTCGAGCAATCTGCCGTTCTGATATTCGATTGGAACTTCACTGCCATGACTCCGCTGTCCACTGTCTACCAAGCTAAGTACCTTAGAGAGTGATCTTTTGGAGACATTGCTCGGCTGGAAGACGGTCAATCATCATTGGTCAATCGGAAGACCTAGGAGATGAGTACGATTCTTTCTCGGATAATCAAGTAACGATGGACGAACGATGGGGTTCGGGCGCCTGAGGGGAGTATGTACCCACTCCTCAATGCAGCATGAACTAGGGGTACATGTTGTCACAAGCAGGGAGGAGTTTTAGGAAAAGGCCGTCGGTGACGGAGGAAGATGGTGCAAAGCCATCACGGTGCACGCCACTGTAAGCGGGGAGCGTTCTTCCAGATAAGTCACTGGTGGGGAGGTCATTAGTCAATCGTCAACGGTCAATCAGGGGAAAATCTATTCCATTGACCAAATGACTATTGACCAGGTAACTGATCCCGCTGGGAAGGCGGAAGAAGGCGACGATCCGCGAGTCAGGAGACCCAACTGACGGATGTTTCTACCACAGCCCTTTCGAGTCAAAGGGAGGTTTAGTATGCAATCTGGTAACCGGTATCAATCCCTCTTGTTCTCCGTGTGCGCGTTTCTCAGTTTTCCCGTCACATGGTCTGCGACAGCCTTCGGTGAAGAGCCCATCGAAACTGAACAAATCATTGAAACAAGAGAAGTGGTCATCTCCGCAACAAAGACGCCGGTTCCCGTCAATCAGGTTACCAGCGCTGTAGAGATTATTACCGGAGAGCAGATGCAGCAACGGAAGGTGAAAACAGTTCGCCGAGGCCCTTCGCTGGGCCCAGGGACTCTGCAGTAAATCAAAGCGGAGGCCCAGGCACGCTGGTTGACGTGCGGATGCGCGGAACGCCGGAGCAGACGCTTGTTTTTGATCGATGGGGCAATCATGAATAGCGCCACTACTGCTGCGTATGATTTCGCGAATTTGACGACCGATAATATCGAGCGGATTGAGATTTTGCGGGGAAGCCAGAGCATGCTGTGGGTTCGGACGCCATGGGCGGCGTGATCAGATATCACCACGAGACGCGGCCGTGACACGCCGAACATCGCTGGATTCTTAGAGTATGGGTCATTCCAGCACAATTCGGGAAGGTGCCAATCTGACGGGGAAGAAAGGACCGGTGGACTTCGCCGGATCGATCTCCCGTTGGGATACGACCAACTTTTCGGCCATCAACTATCGGCGCGGCGCAACGGGCGGGATGGATACCACAACTGGCAAGGATCGGTCCGGCTCGGAGTTGAGCTCCCCAAAAGACGAGGCGATTGGATTTTAGTTTCCGGTGGCTGGACGCAGGCGTCAATTTTGATGGGTTTTCGGGAGCCGGGAATCCCGCCGATGTCCTCGGCGCGTGGAAGCAAAAGCCATCAACTATATTTATGCCGGAAGTTACACGCAACCAATGAGCGAGTTGGTGGTCACAAAAGCTGACCATGTCGCGTGCCACCGATAATCTTGCTAGTCATTCTCGGAACGTTCGAGCGGGATTTGGTGACTGGAGTCAGCGGGCCGGTAGCCGCCTTCAATATGTTTAACTCCGAAGTCGATACGACGAGCAACCGGATTGAATGGCAACACAATGTTCAAGTCGGCAAACCCCCGTTGCTGACGGCAGGCGTACCAATTCCGTGAACAAATAGGGCAGAGCACCGAATTCCTCGATCCCACGATGTCGATTCCAACCAAAATTGTCAGCAGCAATGCGGGCTGTGCCGAAGCTAAGTTGAATCTCTGGGACCGTCTGTTCGGATCCGCAGGCATCAGGCAGGACGAGTTTAATATTTTGGGAAGTGCGACGACCTATCGCGTGACGGGCGGCTATTTGCACCATGAGACCGGCACCAAGCTGCGCGGGAGCTATGGAACGGGATTCCGCGCTCCGTCGGTCAATCAATTATACTTCCCGAATTTCGGCAATCCCAATTTGCAGCCGGAGAAAAGCCAAGGGTTGGATGTAGGAGTCCGATCAAAGCATTGTTCAACGATCGAGTGACCCTAGCGCCGGCTACTTCTGGACTGCATGTCATCGCAACCTCATTCTCTCAGTGTTTGACCCTGCGACGTGCCCAGGCCCATTCTTTTTCTGCGCCCAGAATGTCGGCCTGGCCAGGGCTCAGGGGTTCGAAGGCATGTGCGAAGTTCAAACTCGTTCAAGACCAGCCGTGGATCAGAAGCTTGGACCTGCAATTTCAACACACGTACACGAGTACCGAATAATTTAACGGAAGGCCGGGAGGGCACACGCCTGCCGAAGTGGCCGCTTCAATCAATGGTCAACGATCCTGAGCTACCAGCCAATCGAAGCGCTGAGGGCCAACCTGGAGGGCCGATTCGTCGGGCGAACGATATAACAATACCGGTAATACTGGATCGATTGGGTCTCTTCTATGTCTGGAATTTGTCCGCAACCTATGAAGTCAACAAGCAGATTCAGGTTTATACCCGTGTTGATAATATATTTAATGAGAAATATGAGGAGGTTCTATTCTTCGGAACTGCTGTCCGGTCAGTCTTCGGAGGCGTGAGGATAAATTATGACATGCCCCTGTGACATCGCAGTGAGTCGTTATCCACGTTTCATCATAGCCGGCACCCACAGCGGAGTCGGCAAAACGACGGATACTCTGGCTATACTGGCGGCCTTGAAAGCTCGCGGTCGCCGGGGCCAGGCTTTCATAGCGGGGCCGATCTCGTCACGGAGATGAAGCAGATCAAAACATCCCTTTCGAAAAGGCATCAAGGCACAACCGGGAGTTGAGTTTTGAGAGGTCCAGTTCACAAGACGTGTGAGAACTGCGGACAGACGTTCGAGTGTGACGGGTACCAATGCTGGTGCGGTAGGTTGGGAATTACTGAAACAGCAGATGGACTGGATTGCCGCTCGCTTTCAAGATTGCCTCTGTTCTGACTGCTTGAAAGTTGGTCAGCACTGGTGCACTCGAGGCGTTTCTCATCAAGCCGGTGAGTCCGGCAGGAGCCGAGTGAGGCACATCCCATAACCGTCATCGTGAGTCTCTGCTCAAGGAATGTGGCATGAGTCTGCAACCCGACATCTTGATTCCCGGTAATGGGCAGTTTTCCGACCATGAGCGGGCGGCCGTTTACCGTGTGATTTTCGAGCGGCGGGATGTTCGCCAGAATTTTTGCGGACGCCGATCGCGGACGATGTTCTGCGAGGATTTTGACTGCGGCCCATCATGCAGGGTCTGTTGGGCTCATGCAGCCGTGGGATTTTGTGGTCATCCGTCAGCGCGCGACGAAGCGCGCCGTGAAGCAACTCTTCAAGAAAACGAATGCTCAAGCGGCCGTGCGCTATGAAGACGCTCGCGCGACGCTCTATCGGAGTCTGAAGCTCGAAGGAACTCGAGAAAGCGCCGATCAATATCTGCGTGACCTGTAGCCGCCAGCGCGGGCGGGCAGGCACGTGCTGGGATCGATCCACCGTTGCGTGATACAGATTTATATAGCACCTGTTGCGCCATTCAAAATCTCTGGCTGGCCGCACGCGCGGAGGGCATCGGGGTTGGATGGGTCAGCATTCTGGACCATGGAGCAGTGAAACGGGTGCTCGGTATTCCCAGGCCGGTGAAAAGTACTTGCCTATCTCTGTCTCGGCTACGTATCCGACTTTGCGACACAGCCCGACTTTGGAAACGGCGGGATGGCGAGCCAGGATTCCGGTTGACAAACTCATTCACTATGAGGCGTGGGGAAACACTATACAGGGCAACAGGAGGAACGGTGATGCGCCTCCCGAAGGCTTATACGAGAATCCGAGACGCAGGAAAAACAAGGCTGGCCGGTGGGTCGCAGATGTGGAAGGACAGTCTTCGGGTTGAGGCCTACGGCACCCTCGACGAGTTGAATGCGGTGGTCGGGGTTGGGGGGTGATGAATGCCGAGATGGCCGGGAGTCGTGTGTAGACTGAACGACTCGAAGAGGGTCGCTCATGGATACAGAACAAATTGTTTGATAACGGAGAAATTCTTGCGACAGTCCAAGACCCCACAGTTCAAGAACATGCTACAGGTGACAGGGAACGAGGTGACGAATGTGGCGCGGATGATCGCATGAAGCAGGCGCGCGCAGGGGGCGCTCGAAGCTGATTCTCGTACTCTGGCGGCGCTGCCTCTGGTAAGAGCCAGGCGGCGCTTGATCTGGCAGGTCAGGTAGGACCGAGAGCCTTCCGTGGCGACAGGCCAGGCTTTGGATCGAGAGATGAATACGCGGATCGAAGCGGCATCAGGCCGCGCGCTCATCTGATTGGGAGACGGCGGAAGTTCCGGTGGACATTGCCTCATGGGTCAGTAGGAAATGGCCATGATTATCAGGCGATTGTGATCGATTGCCTCACGTTATGGTTAAGTAATCTGCGTGGGCGGCGCTTGCCTGACTTGGCCGTTTCTGAAGCCACGGCCGAACTGCTTCACGCGATTCGGGCGACGCGAGCCACGTGTCGTGATTGTGAGCAATGAATTGGGGCTAGGGCTTGTGCCGGCGACGAAGGCTGTCCGGGCGTTTCGCGATCTGGCCGGACGGGTCAATCAACAGGTGGCAGCAGAAGCAAATGAAGTCTATCTGACGATTAGCGGCCTTCCACTGCGATTGAAGTAAGAGGAGTGTCGAGGATGATGTCTCACGAAACCATTGGCCGGATTCAGCCGACCGACCGTCGTCTCTGGCACAGGCCCAGGCCCGCCTTGATCGATTGACGAAGCCGATCGGCAGCCTCGGTCGGCTCGAGAGAATTGGCCGCGCTCTACGTCATGATCACGGGTGAGATGAAGCCGAAGGTCCCGCGTGGAGCGGTCTTTACCTTCGCAGCCGATCATGGTGTGACGGCGGAGGGGGTGAGTAAGCCTATCCCTCCGCAGTGACTCCTCAGATGGTCTTGAACTTCCTGCGCGGTGGCGCCGGTGTCAATGTGCTGGCGCGACATGTTGGGCATCGAGGTTCGCGTCGTGGACATCGGTGTAGCCTTCGACTTTGAAGCGGTTTCAGGACTCATTCATAAGAAGGTCATGCCAGGAACGAAGAATATGCTGGTGGAATCAGCGATGAGTCCCGCGCAGGCGGAGCAAGCGCTACAAGTAGGGATCGATCTCGCCACCGAGGCCGGTCGGCAGGGCATCGGCTTGATCGGGACCGGCGAGATGGGTATTGGCAACACGACCGCCAGTTCGGCGATTGCAGCTGTGATGACGTGTCGACCGGTCTCCGAGGTGACAGGACGAGGAACGGGGATTGACGACGCCAGTCATGCACACAAGATCGATGTGATTCAGCGTGCGCTCGATCTCCATCGGCTCGATTCGACGAATGCGATGGAGGTGCTCGCCAAAGTGGGTGGGCTGGAAATCGGCGGGTTGGCCGGGCTGATGCTTGGCGCAGCGGAAGCTCGCATTCCGGTCGTGTTGGACGGGTTCATCGCCGGAGCTGCCGCATTGATCGCCGTAGGCCTGCAGCCGCACTGCCAAGACTATCTTATTGCGTCCCATAGATCGGTTGAACAAGGCCATCAGGCGATACTGATCATCTTGGATTGAAGCCGCTGTTCGATCTCGATCTTCGTCTGGGGAAGGCACCGGCGCCTGTCTCGGCATGAGTCTGGTCTTTTCCGCGATCAAGATTCTCACGGAGATGGCCACATTTGACGAGGCTGGTGTGTCGGAGCGCAACACATGACCGCAGTGCTGCGAACGTTTTTGTTCGCCTGGCAGTTTCTTACGGCGATTCCACTCAGTCGTTCGACGCACGATGCCAAGCCGGAGGAGTTGGCTGCATCCATGAGCTGGTATCCCCTGGTTGGCTGCTCTCCTTGGGGCACTGCTGGTCACAGCAGATCTGCTCCTGGCGCAGGTCTTCTCTCCCAGGTCACGAATGTGTTATTGATCCTCCTCCTTGTTGCCATCACACGCGGACTCCACCAGGACGGTCTGGCCGATATGGTGGACGGCCTGGCGGGCGGGCGAACCGCTCAGGCACGCCTGACTATTATGCGGGATGGCGCGCGTCGGTGCGATCGGAGCGACCGGGACTGTTTCTCGCGCTCGGCCTCGCGATACGCCGGGCTCAATGCGTTACCGGTGGGTGAGCATATCGCGTTGCTGATCGGAATGCCGGTGGTCGGTCGATGGGCGATGGTCGTAGGGGCATTCCATGTGACCTATGCACGGTCGGAAGGAGGACTGGCCCAACCGTTCCTCGCACATTTGTCCTGGCGACATCTGTGCGTGGCAACCGCCACGACAGGACTTGTGTTGACACTCGTTGTTGGGACCATGGCCGGCGTTGTGCTGTCTCCTCATCGGCATGGCTCTTGTTCGCCTTTCCACGGCCTGGTTTCATCGCATGTTCGGCGGCGTCACGGGTGACTTGCTAGGGGCGACGAACGAAGGCGCAGAGATTCTCTTTATCTTGATCGTTCCCGTGGTGCTCTTCCGATGACCGGAGGCGAATTGGCGATGGCTTGCCTCTTAGACGCGGCGGTCGGAGACCCGCGCTGGTTCCCACACCCGGTGCGATGGATGGGAGCCATCGTCAACTGGTGCGACCGGCGCGTCCATCAACTCCTCCTGTCTTCCACCAAACAACGCATGGCAGGTGTGCTGCTGGCTGTCGCCTTGCCTGCCGGAGCCTATGCGGCTGGGACGCTGCTCATCCGATTTGGCAGCTCGATCGATCCCGTATGGGGAAGCGCGGTCACTGTGCTGCTGACCTGGACCACGCTCGCGGCTCGTGATCTCATTGACCATGTCGTATCTGTACAACGGGCGCTCCAATCCGTATCTTTGATGGAAGCCCGAGCAGCGGTCGCCAAGATTGTCGGACGCGATACGGAGGAGATGGCTGAATCTGATATCGTCCGCGCAACGGTGGAAACGATTGCGGAAAGCACGGCTGACGGCATCATGGCGCCGTTGTTCTATCTGGTCCTTGGGGAGCTCCATTGGCGCTTGCATATAAGGCGGTCAGCACGTTGGACTCGATGATTGGCCATATGGACGACCGATACCGGTGGTTTGGCTGGGCGTCGGCACGATTAGATGATGTGGCAAATTTTCTTCCGGCCCGCATCACTGCGCTCTTGCTGGTTCTCTCGGTGGGAATCGTCTCTCGATCATGGCCCACAACACAGCGCGCTTTGAGGATCTTGCTTCGTGATGGCAGACAACATCCAAGCCCGAATAGCGGACGCCCGGAAGCCGCGATGGCCGGCGCGCTCGGGGTGCAACTGGGCGGGCTTAATCGCTATGACGGTCTACCCATTGAACGCCCATGTCTTGGCGATCCGGATCAGCCCCTGACGAGGACTCACATCGGCATGGCGTTAACGCTCATGCTCTGGGCAAGTCTCTCTGGGAATCCTCTTGAGCATGGGATGGCTCCTGATGGTGCAGAGATGACGCAACCCACTCACGGCGGGAATGTCTACAAGGTCGCTCAGGAACAACGAATTCCCGTCGAGCGGATCATGGATTTTAGCGCCAGCATCAACCCGCTGGGTCCTCCCGTAGCGGTGCTCCGCGCGATTCGCTCGGCGCTCAAGCAGATCGCGCACTATCCAGATCCCGATTGTTGGCAGCTCAGACAAGAATTGGCGCAACAGTGCGGCGTCGATCCAGACATGATCCTCGTCGGCAACGGCTCGACTGAACTGATTCATCTGCTGCCCCGTGCGCTCGCGATCAAGTCCGCGCCTCATTATAGGTCCCACGTTTGAGGAGTATGCGCGCGCGCTGATGGAAGCAGGGAGCTCGGTCCAGTACGTTCACGCCAGACGAGAGAAACGGTTTCGTCCTCCGGTGAAAGAAGTCCTACGAGCAGCTTTCTGCCAAGAGAACGAGATTCGATGCCGTGTTTCTGTGCAATCCCAACAATCCGACCGGCCAAGTGATGAACCGGCTGGCTGTGCGCGAGCTTGCTGAGGTGGTCGAACGACAACAGGGCTGGTTGATCGTAGATGAGGCCTTCATCGACTATTGTCAGGAACAGTCTGTCGTTTCTATGTTGAGAGCGCATCCGCGCATGGTGGTGCTGCGTAGTCTGACGAAATTCTATGCCATGCCGGGGCTGCGAATCGGCTACCTGCTTGGCGCAAGCAAGGTCGTGGATCTGCTGAAAGACCGCCAGCCGCCCTGGTCGGTCAATTCACTGGCCCAAGAGGTCTCCCGTGCGGTATTGCACGATCATGCCTATGCGACGCAAAAGCCGCACATTCATGAAGAGCGAACGCTCACGATTCATGCGCGGGCTTCTGCTCCTTGTCCGGCCGTGCGCATATACCCATCAGCTGCGAATTTTGTGCTGATCGAGCTTCCTGACTCGACCTGCGCCGGCGTGGTGACTGACCGACTGGCTTCCAAGAGGCTGCTCGTCCGCGACTGTTCGATGTTGCCCGGTCTGACCACGCAGATGATTCGTGTTGCGATCAGGACCACCAAAGAGAATCGAGGGTTGATTGCAGCGCTTCGCGCCTGCTTGAGGATGCAAGCAGCCATGAGGAAGCTACGCAGGCGTGCAATGCAGACAGCCTTTAGTGTCAGACGAAAGACGCTCATCGTCGACCTGGGGAGCCTCCGATCAGTTCTCTCCTCCGCTCCCGTAGCCGGTGGGACCACCCGGGCCAGGTATATCTTGAACCATCAAGTAGCGGCCAAGCCGATTGGCAGAGATGATTATGGCATGGGCGCAGGCGCGCGATACGCCGATCCTGCCAGGACGCTGAGCAAGCTGGCCACCTCACTCGGCATCCGCGATAAATTTGTCGGTCTCATGACAGCCGTGTCGCTCGCGGACTTAGTTACGGTGCGAGAGGTCTGTGAACCAGATCTGGGTCGAAGGATTTGTCACGGTCGGGACTTCGAATGCCGTGCGGGCGGGGGAACCGGTTACACCGATACAGCTCACCAACAGCTGGTACGCATCCTGGCACGATCAATCTGATTCTCGTGACCAACGCTCGTCTGTCCGCTGCGGCAATGGTTGGGATGGTGCAGGTGGCGACCGAAGCCAAGACTGCTGTCCTGTTGCGTGCGAAGGTGAAGAGTTGGATCGGCCGCTCAGGGGCGACTGGAACTGGAACAGACGCGGTTGTGGTTGTGAGTGGGAGATGGGCCTCCTCAGCGGTACAGTGGTACCCACACGATTCTCGGTGAACTCGTCGGGCGAGTGATTGGGACGGCAGTCACAGAGGGGCTTGGCCGTTATGTGCGGTGGCATGCTCGCCATTAACCACTCAGGCGTATTATGAAGATCTCATGACGAATTCCAATACACCAGTCAAAGCCCTTGCCATTCTTGGAACCGGCTCGGATGTCGGAAAGAGCCTCATTGTCGCCGGGCTTTGCCGGCTCCTGTCTCGAAAAGGTATACGGGTCGCGCCATTCAAAGCGCAGAACATGGCGCTGAATTCTTTCGTGACGCTCGATGGTGGGGAGATCGGCCGGGCGCAGGCGCTGCAAGCTCAGGCCTGCGGGATCGAGCCGACGGTGGATATGAACCCGATTCTGCTGAAGCCTGAATCCGATTCACGATCTCAGGTAGTCGTGAGAGGGAAGGTCTACGAGGCGTTGGATGCGCTCGCATACTTTGAGCGGAAAGAGACGCTCATCAACATTGTTCGAGACTGCTATGCGCGACTGGCCAGCGAGTATGAGTGTGTCGTGATCGAAGGGGCGGGGAGTGCTGCGGAGATCAACCTTCGCGATCGGGACATGGTGAACTGGCCTGTTGTTGAGTTGGCTGATGCATCCGTTGTCTTGGTGGCGGATATCGATCGGGGTGGGGTCTTCGCGCAGATCATCGGGACCCTCGACTTGCTAGCGCCGCATGAACGCCAGCGAGTGCGCGGTGTGATCGTGAACAAGTTCCGCGGGGATCGTCGACTGTTTGAAGATGGTGTCCGCATCCTTGAGGCCGCACAGGCCTTCCGGTCCTGGGAGTCGTTCCTTTCTTCGGGACCTTCGGTTAGATCAAGAGGATAGCCTCGATCTGGCTCGATCCCGGTCGGTTCAGTTCAAACCTGATCTACACAAACGTAGCCGTGGTCCTGCTCCCTCGCATGAGCAACTTCACCGACTTCAATGCGCTGGCAGCTGAGAAGGATGTGGCGCTTCGGTTTGCCGCTTCGACCGGAGGATCTCCGGGGAGCTGACGTGGCGATTCTTCCGGGGAGCAAGAATACGCTCGAAGACCTCGACTATCTCGTGACCTCTGGATTCCCGGCTGCCCTGGAATCGCATGTGCAAAGAGGGGTGAGCTGGTAGGAATCTGCGGGGGATATCAGATGCTTGGACAAGAGATCGCAGATCCCAAGGGATTGGAGAGGGAGGAACCTCAGCAGGCTTAGGCTTTCTCGATGTGACGACAGAGCTTGATGCGCCAAAGATCTGCCGACAAGTTCGTGCCACGTCGCTGCTTCATGGCGTGGAACAGCACGCACAAGTCCGTGGTTATGAAATTCACATGGGGCGCACCAGTCGTGGAACCGTCAACCCGTGTTTTCAAATGGAAGCATCTGAAATTTGGGAAGACACTCCAAGGGGTGATGAAGGCGCTGCAAGTGAGAATGGCCGTGTCTGGGGCACCAGCATTCATGGTCTGTTCGATCAGGCAGGGTTCCGTCAGAGGCTGGTTGAACCGCGTACGTAGCCGGAAGGGACTCTCACCCATTTCGCATCGTGAGTCTGAACTCGTCACGACACAACTGCGCGCTGAACTGGATCGCTGGGCTGACCACTTAGAGCAGTATGTGAATATGGATGCGATCTATTCTATATTTGAAGGTCAATGAAGATGGGAGAAGCTCATGCGCATTACGAAGGTCTATACCAAACCGGCGACAAGGGAAAACCCGTCTGGCTGGTGGTCAGCAGGTCTGGAAGGACAGTGTGCGGGTGGAGGCCTATGGGGACGTGGACGAACTGAACTCGACGATCGGGGTCGTCAGGGCATTTAATGCGGAGTTGGTCGGGATTCATTCGTCTGCCGATCGGTTAGAAGAGGAAATGCGCTGGATGCAGAACAAGCTGTTCGATGTTGGTGGGCTGCTGGCCACGGCGCCTGGGCAGACATTCAAGAATATGCCGACGGTCACAGCACGGGACGTGACCAGGCTGGAAAAACTCATGGATAGATGTCAGAAAGACTTGCCGCCTCTGAAGGAATTTATTCTCCCAGGGGGCGGGAAGATTTCCAGCTTGTTACACCAGGCCAGAACGATCTGCCGACGGGCTGAACGTCTGTGTGTGCGGTTGGGGAGGGAAGAGCCTCTGGATCCGGCGCTCGTGCGGTTCCTGAACCGTCTCAGTGATACATTGTTTGTCTTGGCCCGTTGGATGGCCAAGCAGCAGAGTGAGCCGGAGTTCTTGTGGGAGCGGGACCCGGAAGGGAGCGTGAAGCGCGAGACGTGCGGGAAAGGCGTGACGTGGACAGATTGGACTCCCACCTCGTCTCGCCCGGCTATCCTGCAATGGTGTTTTCCTCTTGTCCAAGAAGTGCAGGCTATCGACGTTCTACTGTGGGTGGGGTCGCTCCGGATCTGGGTTCGTCCGTGACAAACACAGGTTTCTTTTTCCACTTTATCGAAAAGCTCGGTGATGCCGGGAATCTCTACTTGATCTTTCCCTTCCGCGTCCACTCGCTCATTCACGAAGAGGAAGCCGGCTAGTACCACACTGATTGGCCATCACGCGCCAAACCGTCCATTCGTACATCAGTGCAGTTCTCCTCGTTAATAATATTTGTAATACGAGTTTGCGCCCGATCTCCAGGTTCCGAAACAAAGCGGACCTGCTGGTGAATCTTGACTCACGAGATTCTTTCTCAGGCGATCGTTATGCCGCCATCCCTAAGGGTAGTCCTTCGATTTTCCACTGGTCAGCGGATTTTGCAAATATCGGCTTAGATTGTAAATACATAACACTCTCGTCCAGGGTTAGCAGAGGGTTGGGTGTTGTCAAGGTACTGGCGGTCCGCCAGGACAAGAAATCCCCGTCACCGTGCGAGGAAACGCGAATCGGCTCATGCGCACGATCGTGATAGACGGATTCGTCGTTGAAAGATGAAACTATCGGAAGAAGTCAAAATTCGGCTGCACTGCGCAACTGTGTATAAACTCTGAAGATGATGACCAAGTTTATGACTATCGATAGCGTTTCGTGAGTTGTTGTTGATTTCAGCAGCATTTGTCTACCCGAAACGACTGGATCGGAAATCGGTCGTCCTTTCAAGATCTTCTATGTCGGCACTGTATGTTGCTGAGGTTCAGCGAACGCAGCGTGTTGCCGTAGTGGGGATCACTCGTCCAGCCAAGACGCACAGGCCGATGACAATTTGGATATTGGGGCGATGTCGAAATTGGTGATTCGCTTGCTAATGGCGAATGACCGGCTACACTCAAGTTCGAGTAACGATATTTCAATCCGAGAGAAACAACTAGCGTCACCATGTGTCCCGACGCAGAGATGAATGGCTATGTGCGAGACAGGTTCTCATGATGGTGGCGGTGGGGATGATGACAATCACGTTGGCCTGGAGTACGCCGGCGAGAGCCAAGAACGAGGCTGAAGTGGCGGAGCACCTAATCGAACTTGGTGAAGATCGGCCGCGCGGTGGTATCGGAGCATCAAGACACCATTAATGACGCTACGAAAGCCGAGAAGGGCTTTACGGCTGATTTCGTGGCCAATCAAGTCATGGCGCGGTTCAAGAAAAAGACCAAGATCGATCTCCGCATTCCCAATGTGGTTCCTCCATGTCAACTTCTATCTCGCCGTGGTGGAAGCGGAGAGAGTAGCGGTCGACGAGGCGCAGCCGGTCATCAATAGACAGGAGTCGGCTTCAAGGGCTTTCTTCATGCCGTGTTCACCGCCGCGTCGGAGAACATTACTATAAGAAGACCGGTGTTCGTATGAAGCTGACCGGGATCAATTATCGGAACCCGAACAACAAGCCGGACTATTTCGAGGAGGAAGTGCTTCGGATGTTCAGCGATCCGCGCCATCCGAAGGGCCAGGGTTATGTTCGCAACACGATGGTCGATGGAAGACCGGTGCTGCGTATGGTCGACCCCGAATATGCAGCCGCCTCCTGCCTGAGCTGCCACGGTGTGCCTAAGGAGAGCGGGACATCACAGGCATAAAGAAAGAAGGATGGAAGGAAGGAGATTTAGCCGGGGCGATCAGCCTGGTGCTTCCGTTGAAGTAAGAAGAAGTGGCGGTTTCAATGACCACCTCCGCATTAGCACACATCGAACGATAAGGAGATGTCGAATGAGCAAGATCGTCGATCGTGGATGATTCCTATGCCGACCTTCAGCTGATCGAAGGCTGTTTGAAGGGGCGAACCATACGGTCGTATCCTTTCCGAGCAGCGACAAGCTGGAGAAGACAAGGTGGCCATCGAGAAGCCGGATTTGATCGTATTGGACGTGATTATGCCTGGTCGTAACGGCTTTCAGGCCTGCCGCGACCTTAAGAACGATGACCGCTGCAAGAACATTCCGATCATTCTCTGCACATCCAAGGGCAACGAGAGCGATAAGTTCTGGGGGCAGCAGCAAGGGGCGAACGGCTATATCGTCAAGCCATTTAAGACTGAAGACCTATTGGCCGTCGTCAAGAAGGTAATAGGCTAACGGGGATGGACTCCGCACAGCATTCAACGGCTGCAGATCGTTGCCCTGACTGTACAGGGGACCTCCTCGTCCGGATCCGGTCAGACCCAGGCGGCCGGATCCTCGACCATGCGTGCCGCGATCATCTCTCTGGGTGGAGAGCTCTTTACGATCGACCTGCTAAACGTGCGAGAAGTTTTTGTCGTCGAATCCATCACCCCGGTTCCCGGGATGCCCTCCGGCTTGGTGGGAGTCACGAATCTCCGCGGCACCGTGGTTCCGTTGCTGGACCTCAGACCGATGTTCAGCCTCAATGCCGGGGAGCCTTGCGGTATGCCGTCGTGGTGCAACATGGAAATTGGCAGGTCGGTGTCCTCGTCGATACGGTTCCGGAAATTCGTACTATTGCCAAAGATCAATTTCTGCCGGCTCCAGCCGGCACGGGGGAAGGGCGTTTCCCTTCGTGTCGACCGTTGTCAAGTTGGAGGATCGGCTCCGGGGCGTGTTGGAAACGTCGGTGATGCTTTCATATCTCGAGGGGACGAGCTAACAAGGGAACAACAAGCAGAAATTTCACGCAATTCGAAGCGCGATCAGAGAGAGGAGGACGTGATGGCAAAGGTGGCAAAGACTGTAAGTACAGGAGTCCAGGGGGTTCGACGATCTCAAGACCAGGACAAAGCTGATTTCCAGCTACGGTATCGTCAGCGCCATTATCTTTCGTAGTGGCGACCTCCGGTGTGCTGACGCTTCGGCAGTTGAGCGTCATGTCACAAGCGGTGTACGTCGGCTATACGCTCCCGCTGGCGAACTTCGCTGAAATGAGTACTGAGTTAACGCACCACCATCAGGTCTTGACCGGGATTGTCAGTGTCACGAACCACGATGATTTTGTGTCGGAAGTCGCGCGGTTGGCATCGTTTCGCAAGAAGACGAACCAGGTTATCGCCGAATATGGAACTGACCGTACTCCGCGTCTCTCGATCGGGCCGTGACGAGGCAAAGGACTTGGCGATTCTGAAGCCGGCCGTTCGAGCAATACTTCCAGGCAGCCGATGGAGCCCTGAGTGCGCTGGCCGATAGTTTCGGGAAGATCGCTGACGCTCGGCACAAGCTGAGCACATGCGAAACCTCGGGATCTTGGCCTTGACGGTGAATTTGCAGCCGATATTCGAGAAGGTCATCGAACGCAGTCGTGAACAGGTATTGGACATGCAAGATGTGGCGAAGGATCTCAACGACGACGCGCACACTACTGGCTTCATCGGAATGGTGGTCCTCGTCCTCGGCGGACTCATCGCGGTGGTCCTCGGAATCGGCATCGCGTATTGGATTGTCAATTTCTTCTCGAAGAACCTGATCCATATCGCGGAGGTCTCCCAGTTGGCCGCCAGCGGCAACTATAAAGTCCGCGCCAAGATCGAGTCTAAGGACGAACTCGGACAGCTGGCCGCATCGTTCAATGCCATGTTGGACTACATCACGACGGCCCTTGCGAAGGCCGGAAAGTGAACGCGACGAGTTGCAAAAGCGGTTGATGGGCTTTCTGGTCTTGGTCTCGGACGTCGGTAAGGAGACCTGACGAAGCGCGGTGAGGTGACAGCCGACATGTTCGGCAACCTGGCGGACGCGTTCAACCTCATGATTCGGCGAGTTCGCGACAGTTGCTGCAACAGGTTCGAGATTCAGCCGAAACGCGTGAACAAGTTCGGCTGGGGCGCTCCGAGACAGCGCCGGGCAGATGGCCGGTACCGCAAAGCAGCAAGCCGACGAATCGGTCAAGACGTTGAGCGCGGTCGAACAGTTAGCCTCTTCCATGCGCCAGGTCTCGGAAACTGCCGGTGCCTCGTCGGAGTCTGCCAAGCAAGTGTTGCAGGCGACGGAGCGTGGCCGTGTGGCTGTGCATGCAACCGTGCAGGACATGCAGGAGCATCCGGTCCACGGTGCAACGGATGTCCAAGCAGGTCAAGGCGCTCGGCGACCGGTCGTTAGAAATTTCGCAGATCGTGTCGACGATTCGAGACATCGCCAATCAGACCAACCTGCTCGCGCTGAACGCGGCCATCGAGGCGGCTGGCGCAGGCGAAGCCGGAGCCCGATTCGCCGTCGTCGCCGACCAGGTCAGAAAACTCGCCGAAAGCTCGACGCAAGCCACCAGGAAATCACCGACCTCGTGAAGGTGATTCAGACAGAAACGCAGGACGCGGTCGTGGCCATGGAGCAGGAAACTCACGCGGTGGAAGCCGGATCGGCCTCCGCGCTCCGTACCGGTGAAGTGTTCAACGAAATTTCAGGGATCGCCCAGCGTTCGTCGGAGCTGGCAGAGACCATCGCCAGTGCCGCGGTAAACCAAACTGCCTCGACGGATCAGGTGGGTCGCTCGATTAAGGACTTCGCCGGCGGTGCGCGTGGCGACGCAGAAAGCGACGGACTCAGCGCGTGTGACCGTCGAAGACATGGCAAAACTCGCCGAAGGGCTGACGGTCTCCGTCGCCAAGTTCAAATTGGCCTAGCCAGGATTATTCATGAACGTCGACGATTGCAGCGGGTATTCATGAATATCCGGCGTGAACATTTCAAGAACGTATTGGCAACCTCGTTCTGAATCAGGGGATGAAAGGATGCAATTATGCTATCGCATATGAGCAGTATGAGAAAGATTTTGCCGAGCCTTCTCTGCCTTGCCATGTTGGCAGGGGGCGGTCCTGTACGCGCCAGATGCAGCGGCGCAGGCGCCGGCTCCAGAGGCGGCAGCCGCTCCCGCACCGCCGAAGATCGATACCGGCGATACGGCCTGGGTGTTGGTCTCGACGGCCTTGGTACTGGCCATGACCGCGCCGGGCCTTGCGCTGTTCTATGGAGGGATGGGGCGTTCCAAGAATGCATTGTCCACGTTCTTGCAGAGCTTCGTTATCCTCGCTCTGATTAGTATCCAGTGGGTGCTGTGGGGCTACTCGCTCGCCTTTGGGCCGGACAAGGGGGCATCATCGGTGGGCTCGAATGGTTCGGGCTCAACGGGGTTGGAACTGAGCCTAATCCCGATTATGCAGCCACGATACCGCACCAGGCCTTCATGCTCTTCCAGATGATGTTTGCGGTGATCACCCCGGCGTTGATCACCGGGGCATATGCCGAACGGATGAAGTTCAGCAGTGTTTATCTTGTTCACGCTGCTGTGGGCGACTTTCATCTACGATCCGCTCGCGCACTGGGTGTGGGGAGTCGGGGATGGGTCAGAAACCTTGGGGCATTGGACTTCGCCGGCGGGACGGTCGTCCATATCAGTTCCGGGCATAGCGGGGCTGGCTTCCGCCATCATGGTGAAGAGAGCGATTGGGACATGGCAAGGAGCATATGCCCCGCACAATTTGCCCATGACCCTTATGGGTGCGTCCTTGCTCTGGTTTGGATGGTTTGGGTTCAACGCCGGCAGCGCGTTGGGCTGCCGGAGCACTGGCGACGAGCACCTTTACCGCCACCAATACGGCGGCGGCGGCCGCGGCGCTGGCCTGGATGGTCGCGGAGTGGATCTATCGAGGGCAAACCGTCGGCCCTGGGCGCGGCTAGCGGGGCGGTGGCGGGCTTGGTAGCCATCACGCCTGCGTCGGGCTTCGTCGGCCCGATCTCGGCGATTTGGATCGGGATTGGCGCGGGTGTGTTGTGTTATACGGCGGTGATGTTGAAGCCCTTGTTTGGCTATGATGACGCCCTCGATGCGGTCGGCGTTCACGGAGTCGGAGGCAGTTGGGGCGCACTGGCGACGGGGCTCTTCGCGTCGAAGGCGGTGAATTCGGCAGGGGCCGACGGGCTGTTCTTCGGTAATCCGGCACAGTTGGGCATTCAAGCGATGGCCGTACTGGTTACCATAGTCTTCGTGTTTATCGGGACCTCTAATCATTCTGGCGATAGTCGATGCAATAATGGGTCTGCGTGTGAATGAAGAAGAAGAGCGATCAGGCTTGGACCTCAGTCAACACGATGAAAGGGCCTATTCGTAAGGCAGCGGTGATCGACCTTCGGCCCCGATAAGGGAGGGCTCATCAGAGGTCGTGAACGGGTGAGCCTAGGTCGGCTTCAGGAGTATCCTCTGGATGTTCCGGGTAAGATAAGGACAGGGATGAGTTCCGAACTTGACCGACAGGGCCTCGTTGATATTTTCGTTACCGAAGCGTCGGAAGCGCTGGACGTGCTTACGAAGGCATTCCATCCCTCCGATGAGACGGTGCCAACTCCAGCACAACTGCAAGAGCAGTACGTGTGGGCGCATAAGATACGAGGGGCGTCAGGGCTCTACGGCTACGAGGGTTGGCCCTGATGGGGGCGTTGCTTGAATCGACCCTGGAAGAGGCGCCATCTATAGAGGATTCCCTCTGGCCGAAGGCCTTGGAGATCTTACGTGGGATAGTGACCTCGTTCGAGTCTCAATTGAAAGTCGTCGCTGGTGGGGGCGCTGAAGACCCCTCGGTCAGTGCACGATGGGAAGGCGAAGTGGCCGGATTGTTCCCGTCTAAGCCTGCCGTGGTCCCATCTGAACCGACATTGCTCGCGCCGGACTATCTCGTGCCGACTCTCGATGCCGAGGTCCTGTCGTATTTCGCCCCAGAGGCGGACGAGTATCTGCAAACCATGGAGCGCTGCTTCAGCGTCTGCGGCAGGACTCCAAGGATGGAGAGACCATCCATGTGCTCTACCGTATGGCCCACACGCTCAAGGGATCTGCACACACGATCGGGTACAAGGTGATCGGCGACGTGGTCCATCCAGTCGAAGATTGTATGATTGCGATCCACGAGGGACGGATTTCCCTCTCGTCGGATGTACTCGAGGTCATCGGACCGGGCCGTCGAAGTCATTCGGCTGCTGATACGCCGAGACGACGGCAAGGTTGCCCAGCTACAGCATGATGTGCCGGAAGTCACTCAGGCACTGGCGCAGATCCGCAACGGAGAACAGTTGACGGTAACGGCTCAGGCAGCGGCTCCGATCGCTCCGGTTATTCAGGTTGCGACGGCCGTCTTGGATCGTCCAGAGGAATCTGCCGGCCCCGAGGTGGAATCGTCTTCTACATCGAGTCCGCTGACGGATGAGTATCTGTTGCCGGTTCTCGATGCCGAAGTGTTGTCCTATTTTGCCCCGGAAGCACAGGAATACCTAGAGTCTCTTGAGGGCTCAGCTACTTCGTCTCGAGAAGGAACAGCACAACTCGGAAGTGATCAATCAACTCTTTCCGGACGGCTCATACGCTCAAGGGGTCTGCCTATACCGTTGGATTCCAGTCGATCGGCGATCTGACGCACTATGTCGAAGATTTCATGGGCGCGGTGCGCGAGGGCCGCGTCAAGATTCTCCCTGGGCATACGGACGTGCTGTTGCGATCGGTCGATGTGGTACGCATGTTGATGCGGCGGGACCCCACCATCCTCGACATGCTGCGCCAGCGATTTGCTGTCGCGATGCAAAGACTTAAACAGCTGGATCAGCCACTGGCAGCTCAGGTGGTGGAGTCGGGTTCAGCCGTTCATCTTGTCGAAGCGGCGGTGGACCAAGAACCACGCGATCAACAGGAAATCGAACCTGCCAAAGCGGCGGAAGGTAAAACGGCGGACGGTAAAGCCGCAGAAGACCGCGAAGTCATCCGCGTCAGCCGCGATCGGTTGGAACGATTGTTGAATCTGGTCGGTGAGCTCGTCATCGGTCGAGGACGGCTCGAGCAGCGGCTGCATATGCTGGAGCAACTCTCGCAACAAGTATTGGCCATATAAGGGCCGACTGGTCGAGTCGGTCCATTCGTTTGCGGAGAAGCATACCTTTACCCTTCCGACCGCCTCCCCGGTTCAGCGACCGCCCCGGCTCAAGGAGTCACCAGTCTCAGCGACTTCGGCAGCCTTGAATTCGACAAGTACGACGATTTCAACATTCTGGCTCGACGCATCAACGAGGTGACGGCGGATATTTCAGAGTCGATGACGCAATTGAGCGGGTCGATCCGCCGTTCACATGAAGACATGAGTCACCTGGCACAGCTGACCCTCGGTATGCGGGATGAAATCGCTCGGGCCCGCATGGTGCCGGTCGGCACCCCGTTCACCCGATTCCGCCGGGCCACGCGCGAGATGGCGCGTGCGACAGGGAAAGAAGTGACGTTGGTCACGTCCGGTGAACATACCGAAGTCGATACGGGCGTCGTGGAGCGGCTGGTCGATCCTTTGGTGCACCTCGTGCGCAACGCGGTCTATCACGGGATCGAGCCTGCGGCTGATCGCGTGTCGAAGGAAAGCCGGCGACTGGTACGATTTTCTCCACGCGGCGCACCGTGGGAATGCGGTGTTGATCGAAGTGGAAGACGATGGGGCCGGGCTCGATGTCGAAAAGATCCGGGCCAAGGCGGTAGAGCGAGGACTGATCCGCCCGGAGGTGGCCCGTTCGATGCCTGAATCCGAAGTCATCAGGTTTATTTTCGTGCCGGGATTCTCGACGGCCGACCAGATCGACGATCAGGCGGGGCGAGGAGTCGGCATGGATGTGGTCAAGCGGGTCATTGAAAGCATGAACGGCCACATCGACGTCGAATCCATTCGAGGCGTGGGGACGAAGTTTACCTTGAGTCTCCCGCTTACATTATTGATTGCAACGGCTCTTATGGTGCGAGCAGGAGGTGAGCGCTACGGGATTCCTCTGCCGGCGGTGCGCGAAGTCACCATGTTGACTCACAGCGTGTATCAACGGATGGGCGAACGATCGATCTTGCATATCGGCGACCGAGGCGATCGAAGTGCAGCCGCTCCAGCAGCTCCTCAATCGAAGCAGTGTGACCGGTGGAAATCGGGAAAGCCGGTTGTCATCGTGCGAACGGCCGATGGGATGATCGGCCTGCTGGTCGATGAATTGCTCGGTCGTCAGGAAATCGTCATTAAGCCGTTGGGGTCCGATTAAGGTCGTTGGATCATTCCAGCTTCGGCGGCGCCACCATCGATCCGGAAGGGCGCGTGGTTCTTGTGTTGGACCCTGCTCGATTAATGGCGCGAGAAGCGCACGCCGCTGCGGTACCGGAGTTGCCTATCGGACGCGACGGCGGCGGCGGACGCGCTGGTTCCATACGCCGAGGCTCCAGAGCCGAATGCATCGGAGCAGTCGCTTCTCTTGATCGACGACTCCTTGAGCATCCGAAAGTTCGTGGGCCGGATGTTGGAGTCAGCCGGGTATGAAGTCGATACGGCGGTGGATGGAGAAGACGGTCTCCGTAAGGCGTCTGCGCAAAACTATCGGCTGATCATCACCGATCTTGAGATGCCTAAGCTCAATGGCTATGAAGTGATCCAGGGATTGCGCAGCCGGGCGCAAACACAGCAGACACCGATCATCGTCATGACGACGCGAGCCGGTGACAAGCACCGACAAATGGCACTCAATATCGGAGCCAGCGCCTATATTACCAAGCCGGTAGATGAGCGGGCCTTGATCCAGGAAGTTGAACGCTGGATCGGCAAAGAAGCCGCCGCGCGTAAGTTAAGCAATCAATCGTTCGATCCTTGGAGTGGTCCCTGGTATCGGACAGTCGCACAAGCGGTATTCATTTATGAGTTTACGCGGCCGTCACAATTCGACGAACATGCTCGTGGAGACGGCCAGTTTCTTGGTCATCCGCCTGGGGAAGTAGCTATATGGCCCTGCCCGCAGATGGGGTTCGAGGCGTTCTCACGCAAGCAGAAGCAGGGAACGAACAGGCTGTAACTGTCGGCGGGGACCATCTATCAACCGGTAGATCTTGCCCAACGGCTTTCGGTGGCTGCCAACTTGTCCGGTCTAGAGATTGAGGACGGTGTTGTACTCGACCGGCCGCTCTCACGGTGCGATTGGCGTTGAGCAGGTGGTGGGCTTGGCGGACGTGGAACGGAAAGGACTGTCTTCCGTTGCCGCCACAATTTCAACGCGATGAACGAAACTGGTTTCAGGGGATGATGCTGTATCAGGATCAGTCTGGTGTTGATCCTGAATCCGTTCGTGGGCGCTAGGAGAGTCGGCCGACGTACGCATCTGTGTCCGTCGGGACAGGCGGAACAGATGGTTGTCGGCGACTCCAGCAGCGATCGGTGGATCATGCTGAGGGCAGCTCGTGGACAGCAGCAACGCTCAGGCCACGAAACGGTCGTGGAATGTGGTGGTGTTTTCCGTTGGTGGAATGAAGCTGGCCGCACGGACTAGAAGATGTGGGGGGTGTCGTCCTGGACTGAGAGCATTCCAGTGCCGAGTCGGACTCCATTCGTACAAGCTATGCTGAAGCGGGACAACCATGTGATGCCGGTCTACGATTTGGCAGCCCGACTGAGTCGCACCGTGCAGGGAGATCCGTTGCTGTGCCTGGTGGCTCGCCAGCTCGACGGGCCGATGGCCATCTGCATCGACGCCGATGTGCCGTCTCTCGAGACTGTGGATGCGACGGCAATTCGCCCGAACGACAGAGGGGATATTGAAACGCTGGGCTCAGTCACGATTGGCGAGAACGATGTCGCTATTGTAGAGTTGCAGCGACTTGGGCGGTCGACGACAGGATGCCGTCATACGTTCAGAGTACTGAGGAAGGATATCTGCGATGCCGAAAGTGTTGGTTGCCGACGACAGTATTGCGGTCCGGAAAGTTGCCGAACGATTACTGACTGAGGCTGGCTTTGGAGTCACTCTTGCTGCGAACGGCGAGGAGGCACTTGGCCTATTTGGCCAAAGAGACGCCTGACCTGATCGTGTCCGACGTGATTATGCCGGATAAAAGCGGCTGTAAGGTTTGCGCCTTTGTGCGCGCGCAGCAGGCGTTAGTGAACACGCCGGTGCTCTTGATCTCCGGCATTGTGAACGATGAGGTGACGAAGCAGGCTGAATCCTGTCACGCCGACGGGGTGTTGAAAAAGCCGTTTCAGGGCACGTCTCTGCAAGGATCGCGTGCTCGAGCTGTTGGCCAAGCGGCAAGGTGCTGCCGCACCCTGCGGCAAGAGTATTGAGAAGCTGCAAGAGGAAGAAGCTTTTGGTCGAACGAGATCGAGCGACGCACAGTACACAGCAAGTGGCGCAATTCGAAGGACTGTTGGGTACTGTCAAGGAACTCGAGTCGATGCTAGCAAGGAACGTGAACAGACTGCCCAGCTGAAGAAAACACTCGCAGTGGCTGACAGTGTTACCGCTCGGGTGCAGGAGCTGGACGGCGTCTTCAGAAAGACCGGGAAGGCAGCGCCCAACAACAGCTTATCGGAGCTGCAGAAGAACGCAAGTCGTGTCAGGAGCTGGAGGCCGCTCTTCAGAAAGAACGGCGAGCGGCAAGCGCCCAACAAGCAACGCTTCTATCGGAGCTGCAGAAGAACGCGAAAGTCGTGTCCAGGAACTGGAGCCGCTCTTCAGAAAGAACAGGAAGGCAGCGCCCAACAAGCAACGCTGTCTATCGGAGCTGCAGAAGAACGCAAGTCGTGTCCAAGAGCTGGAGGCGACTCTTCATGCCGAGCGTCAGGCAGCCACGCAACTGGTTCAAACGATGACCGCGATGGAAGAGTCGGTGACTCGGTCTCAGGGCTTGGCGCAGCAACTTGCGAAAGAGCAGGAGCGTACGCGCGATTTGACTCGTCGTGTGGCCGAGAGTGAACAGGTTGCAGCACGAGTGCGCACGTTAGAGCACGCTCTCGCTGCCGAACAGGAAAAAGGCAATGGTTTTGCCGCGCGTGTTTCGAGGCTGAGAGAGCTTCGCAGAAAGCCCAGGAGTTTGAAACACTGCTTCAGACGGAACGAGAACGAAATAGTCTTCTGGCGAAGCACGTATCTGAAACTGAACAAGCGGCCGAGCAAGCCACCAAGCGGTTTGAAGAGATGGCGACAAAGCTTGGCGAGATTGCGGGATTGGCTTCTCAGCTGGGAAGCGGAAAACGACGGCCCTGATCCTGTACGATCCATTCTCGTGGACCGTCACTGTCCTGAGGGACTGATGTCATGGCTGCCGACACCACAGACGATTTTCAGAAAGAGCTGGTCGATATCTTTCGTTCAGGAAGCGCATGAATGGCTCCAGAACATTCATGTCGCGTCTTGATGAGCTGCAACAGGGACCCGCGCCGGAGCGGCATGCCAAGCTGATTGAGACGATATCGGCCGGAGTGATGAATCTCGGCGGGACCGCTGCCACGATCAATCTTCCAGACGTCGAGCATGCCAGCTTCGCGGCGATTCCCTTGATCGAAGCCCTCCAGGACCCCCAGAAGGCGCTCTCTGTTCAGGACTTTCTTTCGCTCTGTAAACAGCTGGGACAGATCCATACGGCGTTGACCCGTGCGACGGGCATCTCCTTTGAAGACGACGGGAGTGGTGCGGCGGCTGAGGCGGTTTACGCAAGTCTCTCTCCTGGGGAGTTTCTGCAAGCGCTTCAGGAACTACAAAAAAACAGCCTTCCGGTATTGCGTCCGGGCGCAGCCTTATCCGGAACCTGATCGAGCAGATGGAAGGACAGGTTCAGGCCGGTGTCCGAACGTATCGATGCCACGGTCATTCAAGGATATCTTGCGCGGATGTCGGAAGCGGAAGAGTCGTTTCTGAAAGCGATTGACGAGCGGGTGCCCGAGATCGTTAAGAAGATGAGTGCCCTCAAGATGGACGGGGGTGAGGCCTCCTCACGCATGACGGCCCTCGAAGCCTCTCTTCAAGACGTCGCACGTCTGCGCACGAAGCGCAGCAGGTGAATGCGGGATCGGCCATGATGTTTTTCACAGGTCTGCACAGTCTGCTGACCGTGGTGGCGCAACGTCGAGTGCTTCTGGCTGCCACACGGGTGGAATCGGTGAAGGCGCGGCTGCACGTGATGGGCGGTGCCATCCGCCAGTGGGTGGAGCATGGACGGGCCCAACGTGCCGCGATCGATGACTTGCTCCTGCCAGCCACTCGTAACCAACGCGCCCGAATGCGCGTTTCCCGCGAGAACTGGCGAGAAAAGCGGGACGGAGCGAGATGGTCTGAAGACGGAAGTGTTCGGAACTTCGAACCCCGACCTTCAGCCTTCGGCCTTCGGACCGCGCCTGTCGAGCACGTCTCACAAGTCGATGACCGGCTTGTTCAGCGGGTCGAGCAAGTCGTCATATGATGTATGGTCGAATGTTCCGCGCGAGGATAACCTCAAGCCATGAACGAATACAGCACGACAGACTGGTATCGCATTGCGCAGGAGCAATTGACGGGCGTGGCTCTTGCCGTGCAACGGCAAGACGAACTCGACTTGAAGGCCTTGTCTGCCCTGGCGACGGGGATGGCAGAGACGCTCAAGGGAAGTGATCAATTGCTCGTTCAGGCTATGAGCGGTCCCGCAGGCCCTCCGCTGATTACGAATCTCGTGAATGTCGCAATTTTGGCGACAAAGGTCGGTGCCGGACTGGGATATCACGGAAAAGAGCTGGAACAGCTCACCTTTGCGGGACTCCTGCACGACATCGGTCTCTTTGCCGTGCCGCAGTCGCTGATCACTAAGTCGGGCCGGTTGACTCATGATGAACGTACGCTCATTGAACAGCATCCCGAACTCGGCTATGAGGCAATTCGAAAGGCGGGTCGAAATACGACTGGCTGGCACAAGTGGTGCGCCAGGCGCATGAAGCGGTGGAACGGGCAGGGAGTATCCGAACAAGCTGAAGGGGACGGCAGATCAGCGAGTTTGCCCAAATCATTGGCGTGGTGGATGTCTTCGATGCCCTCGTGAGCCCGCGCGGGTATCGCCGCCGATTCTTTCCGCACGAAGCAGTGCGAGGAATTGATGGTGGCGGAACGGACGGCGTTCCCTCGCGAGATCGTCAAAGCCTTGGTCGAACAGCTGTCGGCCTATCCGCTGGGTACTTCGGTACGATTGACCACCGGCGAAGTCGGGTCTGTCATGCGCGTCAATATGCGCTATCCACTCCGTCCGGTCGTGTGGATCGAGGGCGATACGACCCGTGGCCAGGAGGGGCGGCAGCTCGATCTGAGCCTCACTCCGCTCGTGTCGATCATCGAAACACTGGAGCCTCCTGACGTCGCACGCGTATACGTTTCCAGCGGATGCGACGTCAGGGCAAGACATCCGGGGTAGTCCCCTCGGCATCCGATCAATTTACGGCGCTTTTGGAAGGCTTGGATGCTCTCACGAGTGCGATCCAAGGTGCCGTCGAGTCCAGGACTTCTGCGCCAGAAGGCGGGCTGCGTCGCTGTCAGGCGAGCATCGATGGGTAGGTCAGCCTCCGGCGCAGGATCTTTGTGGATGCCAGTTTTGAAAAGGAAGTGATCGGGTTATTCGCCCTCGAAGCGCATCAATGGCTGGCTCAAATTCAGATGGCGGTGAAACAGCTCGCTGAGGGGCCAACGGAACGGTGCGTCCGAAGCTCTACGGGATTCTCTTGCACGGCATTACTAATCTTGCCAAGTCTGCGTCGACGGTGCAGCTCCGGACTATCGAGCAGATGGCCTCAAATCTGCTTCCGATTCTCCACGATGTGGGGCACCAAGAACCACGTGCGATGACGGCGGCGCTCCAGTCGCTTCAGGAGGGTTGGACCGGATCAGTCTGGCCGTGCGTCGCTTAGCAGGAGACCAACGAGGACGAACATGCTGGAACTGATGGCGTTCCTGTGGAAGCGGTGAGCGAATCCGTGCAGGCTCTTTCCTGCCATCGTGACTGAGTTGCCCGCATGTTCCCCAGTTGCAGGCTCCGCTCAGCGTGAGCTCCAGCGTCCCGCTCATCCATGCCCTTCGGGACCTTGCAGCAAGCTCGTGCCCGGTCGATGCAGCCGGCCTCGCGAGTGTGTTGGAGGCGGTGATCCAGCGAGCCGAGCGGGAAGCCGATCATCTTGATGTCGCCGGCGTCGGGCGCATCTTAACTGAACTTGACCGACTCGACGAAGAGTTCCTTCAAGAAGTCCGTCGGCGGGTTCCGATCATCAGTGTCCACTCTTGCGAATATACGAGCGCAGCGGGGCGACGGATTTCGTCACGGCGTCTCAGCTCGATCCGATTCTCGAACAGGTCGAGGCCCTCTACGATCTGGCCGGCCATGTGCAGGCGACGATGATCACGATGTTTTTGCAAGGGCTGCGATCCTTTCTCATGGTCGCGTCCTACCGAAAAACGTCGACGTTGGCGCAGCGACTGGGAACGGTCGAGACGAGAATTCATGCATTGATTCCGATGGCGGAACAGTGGGGCAATATCGGGCGCGTCCGGAGCGATCAGCCATCATCGATATCCTGCCGGCTTCTCAAGCGCGCGACGGGCAGGCCTAGCACAACAGGCGCGGTCCGAAGGCTGAAGGTCGGGGATCGATGTTCCGAACACTTCCGATCTTCTGACCACTTCTCACGCTCATCCCGCTTTCTCCGCTTGTCTCGCACCTCCTATGACTCTGCACATTCTGCTGCGCTCGACTCTAAAGAATCTTCCGGAGTCGTGCGGAATCTGCGCTCTTGTCCCATACAAGTTTCTGCTAGAAAATTGCATCTTGGTGAAATTGCACGGATTGTGCTGCCTACCGATTGGGCAATGTGCGAGGTGCTGTGGTACGGCATGGTATTGGTCGCTCATCCACATGATTATCCACAAACCATACACACCTTTTGTGGACACCGAGAGTGGGGTGCCGAATGTCCTGCCCTCACTGTCGCCTTTTCCTTTGCGGAGCTTCATGCGGATGGCAGTCGAAGACCTGTCTGGAGAGCAGACGTTTCGGTGCCGACGCCCGCCTTCGTACCATGGAGTGAGCAGATGAGTGCCCATGATATGAAAATCAGGCATGCCGTCTACCGTTGCTCATGAGTCATCCACAATTTCTCATCTAGTCAGGGGATTGAGCGTCCTGCTCAATCAGACCCAACACAGACGCCTAATCTCCTTTCCTCGTCCATGTAACAAGCCGCGGAAGGATGGTATGATGCCACCGTCTTACTGCCTTTTCTTGTCGAGGACGAGAAGTCTGGCAGTGAAATGGTCGGAGAACGCATCGATGCCGAAACTTGTGACGGTTTTTGCGACCGAGAAGATTGATGAGCAAGCTCGCTACTATGTCCGGTCCCATATCCTCCTCCCTGCCGGGACGATCGGACTGGTCTGTCATGGTCGGTGGGGTGGGGTCACTTGGCTATCAACTGCTGGTGAACCATACGTACAGCTGGGTGACGTTTCTCACCAGCTCAGTCTTGATCGCGGTTGGGGCGGCCTGTGGGTTGGGGCAGGCACGCTATCACCGCTATCTCTTTGCGACCTTTCCCGAGCGTGTATGCGGCACGGATGCGGACAGCTGTGGCTCAACGCAGCAGGAAGTGCCAAGGCCGAGTCGGAGGTGCCGTCGATCGAGCACCCTGGGCGTGGTTTTGTCACTGCGGATCTCCATTGCCGGAGCGGCTCTGATCTTCGGCGCATCAGCCGTGGCCATCATACGCGGCGAACTAGACCCGCTCCCGGCTGTGTTGGTGCCCTGGGCAGGATTCTACTGGGCTAAGTTGTTTTGTTGGCGTGGAGTTGTGGACTAGCACGAATGCCCATGCGGCTGCGACCTGAGATGCGCGAACCGTTAACCGTGAAAGGTCTTTCGGATCACAGACGGCATCATAAGCCTTAACGGTCTTCACATCTCACGCCTTACGGGTCCTTTTCTGGCCTTCGTCTTGGAGGCTTGAGGAGCCGAGCTGCGATGCTTCAAGCTGCTTCATCCGTTCTTCCAATGTGCGTACGGCCTGTCGGAGTTCAGGAAGCCGTGGAATCACGGCTTGGGCCTTCACCCAGACTTCATGCGGCATCACGGGAGCCCCTGAGACGATCTGGTTGGGTTCGAGGCTGCGGTTGACACCTGCGCGAGCGGCAATCATGACCTGATCTCCGATGACGATGTGATCTGCCAGCCCTGCCTGTCCACCGATCATGACGTGATGCCCCACGCGAGTACTGCCGGCGATCCCGACCTGTGCCACCAGGATCGAATGGGCACCGATCGTCACGTTATGGGCGATCTGGACCAGATTGTCGACCTTGGTGCCCTGCTTGATGACCGTTTGGCCGAGGGTGGCTCGGTCGACCGTGACATTCGCCCCGAGCTCAACGTCATTCTCGATCGTGAACTCCGCCGAGCTGGGGAATCTTGTAATGTCGTCCCTGGTCCTGCACATAGCCGAATCCGTCGCTTCCGATCACCGTGCCACTGTGAATGATCACCCGCGCTCCAGATCGTACAGCCTTCCCTGACGACGACGTTCGGATACAGCAGCGTATCGTCCCCGATCGTCGTATCGTCGCCGACAAAGACACCGGGATAGAGTGTCACTCGCGCGCCAATCGTGACCCGGTCTCCCAGGGTGACTCCCGGCCAGATCGAGACATCGGAACCGATCTGAGTGTCAACGCCACGGACGACGGCCGCGGCAATGCCACGGGGAGGGGAGACGGGGCAAAGAAAGTCTGCGCGATCTGCGCAAAGGCCAATGGCGGGATTGGCGACTGACGATGTGGGGATTGGCGATCTCAACAAGACGCCGGTGGGCGAGGAGTGCTCCGGCAGCGGTGGGCCCGCTCGTCTTGAGCATCCGATCCCCGGTGACAAAGGTCAGATCGTTCGGGCCTGCCTCTTCAAAGCCGGCTAGGCTCGTGATGGTGGCTTGTGGCGACCCCACAAGTTCTCCGCCGACTACGCCGTGGATCTGTGCCAATGAGATAGGAATGCGTGCCCGCGTCGCCATATGGATTAGGATTTCTTTTGACTTTTGCTTCGACGGCTTCGCTGGTTTCTTGGTCACGGCGGGCGAGCTCGTGTGTCCCCAACCGCTTTCTCAACATAACTCACGACATGGCCGACGGTTCGTCAGCCCCACCAGGTCTTGGTCGGGGATCTGCAGATCGAAGGCCTCCTCGATACGATACAGCAGTTCGATCACCGCCATAGAGTCGAGACCTAAATCGTCACGCAGATGCTGTGTGATCGGTATCGTGGCCGGATCGCGTTTCAGGTACTCAGCCAAGGCGGTACGGATTTTCAGCGATATGCTGGGATCGGTTGCCATCGGTGATGCTCGCCGTCGTTCATCTTGCCGGTGATCAACATTTCGCTGCTCGAGAAAGCTGACCATCCGTGAAGCGTAGCGACGGATCTGACAGCCTTCATCCGTATCATAGCTTCGCCCTCAGTCTTGCCGCAGTCCAGCTACTGAGTTCGCCTGTTTGAATACCACAGCGGCGTTGTTGCTGCCAAATCCAAAGGCATTCAGCAAGGCCACCTTTCACGCGACGCTCCTGCGCTGATCGAGAGAGTCCTGCCAGCGCACAAGCCGGATCTGGGTCATCATAGTTGGCGGTTGGATGAATCTGGCCGGTGTGAAGGGCCAGCACCGAGGCGATGCCTCCGATTGCATCCGGCGGCGCCCAGCGTGTGGCCGATCAGCGACTTGGTGGCGCTGATGGCAATCTTGTCCGCGCGCGATTTAGAAGAGTCGTCGAATCGCCCTGACTTCGACGGCGTCGCCGATGGTCGTCGACGTGGCGTGAGCATTGATGTAATCCACCTGTGCCGGAGTCACGCCGGCATCCGCAAGGGCCAAGCCGCATCGTATGGGCCACTTCCATGCCATCTTCACGAGGGATGACCATGTGATAGGCCTCGCTGGTGGCAGCGTAGCCCGCGATTTCGGCATACACTCTCGCCTTGCGTTTCTTGGCATGTGCGGCCGATTCCAAGATGAGCGTCCCGGCACCCTCTCCCATGATGAAACCGTCTCGCGAGCGATCGAAGGGCCGAGAGGCCTTCTCCGGGTGATCGTTGAATTTGGACGAGAGGGCACGCAGGGAACAAAATCCGGCGAAGACGAGCGGGGTAATGCTGGCGTCGGCTCCCACCGTAATCACAACATCGGCACGGCCCTCGCGGATACAGTGGAGCGCTTGTCCGAGTGCATGGGCGCTGGAGGAGCAGGCGGTCGAGATGGTCAAGTTGGGGCCCTTGGCGCCGTAGGCCATCGCGATAATGCCTGAGGCCGAATTGAGGGTGATGACGGGAATAAAGTTCGGATGGACACGATGAGGTTTCTGCTGCTGATAGAGCTGCGTGATTTCACGCTCGCCCATCACCATCCCGCCCATGCCGGCTCCGACAATGACCCCGACCCGATGGGGATTCTCCTTCTCCATCTGAAGGCCTGAGTCGGCCAGCGCTTCCTTCGCCGCCACGAGGGCAAACTGGGCGTAGCGGTCCACGCGTTCGCCATGGACTGAGTCGATAAACCGTTCGACCGCGAAGTCACGCACCTGGCCTGCGACCTTGGAGCGATAGCCGTCCATGGGAAACGGGTCGAACGACGTAATTGCCGAGATGCCGGATTGGCCGGCGAGGGCGGCTTTCCAGAACGCACTGACCCCGATACCAATCGGAGAGACGACTACCCAACCCTGTGACGACGACACGCGAGCGCATCTTGCTTGAAATCCTTTCGGTAACGTCTCTGGCCTCTACTTACCGGAAGCGCCGGGATCAGTCAACCAGTGCCAGCGAGACTGGGATGAGGTGAGGCTGAAGCTGAGGAGGTTCGAAGGTCTCGCGGAACTTCGAACACTGATCACCCTTCGCGCCTGCTTCTCGCATGTCTGGCGCTGTCACGCATCACGGTCTAGTAGCGTACTTTGAACATCAGATAGAGGCCAAAACTCATAGAAGAGAACGTTTGCCATCCAGGCGGCGATCAGAGGCGTCAAGGCCCCGCCACGGCCGAGCGCGATCGCGATGGAGTGTGTCGTCCAATAGCAGAAGCCGACAGCGAGCGCCTGCCCAATGCCCATCGCCATGCTGCCCCCTCTGGTCCCACTCCGGCGCAGACTCAGCGCAATGCCGACCAGGACCATGATCACGGTGACGAACGGAAACGCGATTCGGCTGTAATAGTCTGTCGTAAGCCGTGCGGCCTGAGAACCTTGCTGGTGCCGACGTCTGGTGTAGGCCCGGATATCATGGAACGTCATCAACTCGGAGTCGCCGGAGAGCCAAATGGTGAAGTCATCGGGAATGAGGGTCAGCACGATGGCTTGGCGGTCGAATACGGTGGTCGACACGGTTCCATCGGAGGAAAATCTGTCGGTGCCGCCCCTGGTACAGCGTCCACGTGGAGTCACTATAGCGGGCTTCGTCGGCTTCAGTCATGTCGACCAGTTGAAAGTTGCGATCGAACTGAAAGAGACGCACGCCGCCCAAGAGTTCCCCGCCGACGGAGACGCTCGTGACATGCATGAGGCCGTCGGCGCCCACTCTCGTCCAGGGTTGCTTAGAGTTGCACGGCTGCGGCGGGCGGCTTTTTCTCGATGCGCGTGGTCCGAATCTCCTCTGGACTTGTTCGCGGCCAGCGGGATGACGGTGGAACTGAAGAGCAAGAGCACGAGGGAAATCCCTGCGGCAAAGGCGATAAAGGGAGAGGTAATCCAGAATAAACTGATGCCGCAACTGCGCATGGCCGTGATTTCGTGGCCCTCGAGAGAGCAATCCGAAAGTCAACAGTGTGGCCATCAGGATGGCCAGCGGCGCGATTTGGTAGGAAATCGCGGGAGCCTTGAGAAGGAAATACGTCAGAACATCGAGCCAGTTGGCGTCGTAGCGCAAGAAGCGGCGCACTTTTTCGAAGAAGTCGATGACGAGATAAATCGTCATCAGCGCGCTGAAGCACATCGTGAAGATTTTTCCGTACTCGCGAAGGAGATAGCGGAAGAGAATGGGCATGGGGTTACTGGCGACTCATGATGTAAAACCACACGACGGTGGTGAGAGAGAAAATACCGTTCGGTACCCAGGCCCCGGCAAAGGGCGGCAGGTTTGCCGTTGTGACCAGGAATTCGCAGGCGACGTTCAGCATGTAGTAGACGATGACGACCAGCACACCGACCGCAAATCCGCCGATTCGACCGGATCGTTTCGAGGCGATGCCGACCGGAACGCCTAACAGGCAAAATACCAGCGAGGCGGTCGGAAAGGCCAGATCTTTATAATACTCCATCAATCGTCGGAGCGCGTACGGGTCGCGCCATTGGGATTGTGCGAGCTGGGCGATAATGGCGTCGTACGACGGACGTTCCTCCGTGGCTGAGTAGCCGCTTTGGTTTAGCGAGAGTTTCAGATCGTAACTGGCGAAGGACGCGTGCTCGTATTGATCGGCCTGATTCGGTCGGCTGTGAATGACTCCGTGCTGCAGGCGTAAGGCGACTTGATCGGTAGAGGCATCCATCAAGACTTCGTACTGTTGCGCCACGATGATGCGGGGATCATCTGCATTCCGCTCGTCGGAAACAAAGATACCGGTCGTGGCTTGTTCGGGATTTCGCATCCGGAACATAGATCATCATCTTGGGGATGGGCTCGTTGAATGTTCCCCGCTCCAGCGCCAGTACCAGCTGATCCCGAAGGAGATTCAGCGCCACTTTCTTCAGGTTCATCGAACTCCAGGGTTGCCCCCACTGCGCCAACCACAAGGTCAACCCGAACACGAGCAAGGCGAAGAGCAGCACGGGGCGAGCCAATCGCATGAGGCTCTGGCCTGCAGTCTGCATTGCGACCAACTCTTTGTCGAAGGAGAGTCGTCCGAAGGCGGTGATCGAGGCGATGATCCCGGCGATCGGGAGGGTCAACACGAGGAACGATGGCATCAGAGTGAGCGAAGACTTGCAGGACCGCCACGATCCCGACGCCTTTGGAGACGAGGAGTTCCACTAAGCGCAGGAGTTCCCGCGTGAGCATCACAAAACACAGCGCCCCGAGGCTGATACTAAATGGGGAAAGGAGTTCGGTGAAGATGTAGCGATCCAGCAGCGTTCGTAGAAACATTCGAAGAATCACGCTCCTAGGAGCCTGTCAGACAGTGACCGTTCTATTGTGGCGAACGATCCGCGGTCGTCTGCGTTGTGCTCTCCCAGAAAACATCCTTGAGGTATGACAGTAACTACACCTCCGGTTTTTCCAGGCCTGCGGCCTCGGATCTGACCGCACCTCTTTAGCCCCGTCACCGAGGCAATGGTCAGACAGGCTCCTAGCCCGGTGCGACACTATAGGTGAGCGGGCGAGGCTTGTCTACCTCACGGCGGCGAGCATGGGGCCAAAGAATGGCTTGACAAGATTTGAAACGCCGTGGTACATGCTGCGCGAATTGTAACCGAGATGGGTTTCGTGATCGATTTTGTCTCTCCAATGAACCCGTCATTCCAAGCCTGCCTTTCTTCCTGTCTATTTCTCTTCATCATCATGTCGTCGCAAGCTGGGTTCTGAGGCCGGCCACGTAACTAGGCGTGGCCGTTGAGGAAAGGAGTGTTTCTGTGAAGACAAAAGGTACGGTCAAATGGTTCAACGATCGCAAAGGATTTGGGTTCATTCGCCTTGAGAGCGGGGATGATGTCTTCGTACATTATTCCGCGCTGCAAGGAGAGGGATTCAAGACCTTGAAAGAGGGAGAAAACGTCGAGTTCGAGGTCGTGCAAGGCGCGAAGGGGCCTCAGGCTTCGAACGTCTTGAAGACGGCCGTTGCCGAGTCTTGAGTTTGCGTTCTGCGGGATTGTGTCAGTGGGAGGCCTGCCTTTATGTCAAAGGGCAGGCCTTCGTGTTTCTGCTGAGTAGACCTGCATCTCACCCGCATGATTCGTGATGGTGTTGTTGGAACTTGGATTGCTCGTTCATGCAAGACGAGCGAGACTGGCGGGAAAAGCGCGCAGGTAGGGATAGGGCTCGACACGTCGCCACGAGTCGTGCCTCTGACGCGCATGTCGTGCACCACTGCCGTCATATTGTGCATAACAAACCTTCCATGAACAATGCGCGGCTAAATGCCCCATTTCGTTGACAATATCCATCGACTGTTAGCGTGTCTGATCGTTGTGGAGGTCTGACTTGGGGATTGATCGCAGTAGCGTGTTGCAAAGCGCACAGCTCTTTGCGTCACGGGGCCAGTCTCGACGCTGCCATCAATGAATGGAAGAAGCTCTCCGCCGAGTCGCCGGGCGATGGGAGTATCTTCAATTCAATCGGGGAGTTACACCTCAAGCGCCAAGCCACCAACGATGCCGTCGCAGCCTTTCTGCAGGCGGCCAATGCCTTCCGAGCCGAAGGGGCCACCCTCAAGGCGATCGCCACGTTCAAGAAAATCTTGAAGCTTGATCCTTCTCGGTACGATGTGTTCCGGCATCTTGGGAGATCTCAATGCTGAACGTGGTCTGCTGAGTAGCGCAGTCCAAGATTATCTCACACTCGGGAAACACTACCCTCAAAGCGGGCAAAAGCAAAGACGCGCTGGACATCTATAGAAAAGATCGTCAGCCAGGATCCTTCGAATCTCGATGCTCAGCAGCGGGTGGCGGAATTGTGCCTGCAAGAAAACATGCAGGATGAAGCCACGAAGGTCTATTTGCAGTTAGGTCGGGAGCGGTCCAGCGCAGCAGCGCTATGCTGAGGCGAAAGATGCGTATCAAGGCGTCTTGCGGATCGATCCTACCAATAGCGAGGCCGCCCAGTTCATCGAACATTTCAAAAAGACCGATGGACATCCCAGCCCCGCCGCCAAGACGGGAGCCGGCTCTGCAGGAGGCCTCGCCTAGAGAGTGCCGAGCCGCTCAATCTGCTGACGGAAGCCACCCGCCGCATCGAAGAAAAACAGTTTGCCGGGGCTGAGGCCATTCTCAATCAATTGCTGACCAAAGAGCCCGGAAATCCTGAGGTGCTGTCAATTGCTCGCGAAGTTGCATCTGCGACGCGGAGATCTTCAGGTCGCGCTCGGCGAATATCGCTACCTGCTGGGAGACGGCCTTGCGGGCACAAGACTATGTGAAAGCTGAATCTGCTGATTACAGATGTTCTGGCGGTCGAACCACAGTCGGTTGCGATGCTTGAACTCTACGGAGAACTCTACGAAGCGAAAGGCGACGCCCCCAACGCCGTGCTCCAGTATGGGAAGGCGATTGAGCTGCTGCTGAAGCATCCTGAACCTGGGATGCCGACGCTGCATGAGGAACTGTTCAGCGAAGGTCACCGCGCTGGCGCCGGATAGCCCGACGGTTAAGAAACTGACTGCGCTAATGAATGGTACTGCGGTGGACAGAACCGCCCGTACCGGCTCAATCCGAGACCTCTGTGCCTCCGACAGCTGCGGATCCCATCGAACCCCACTCCATGATGCGGACACATTTTCAACGGCCAACGCTGCTCCAGACGATCCTCTGGAGTGTGACCTCCAAGATCACCCCGCTAGAAGATAGGCATTTCACACACGCGAGCCGGAACCTACGCCGGCCCAATCGGAGCCTGTCACAGTCGGCAGAACCGGAGCCGGTTACGCCGGATAGTGGGTTCTCGTTGTCGAAGGCCGAGCCGGACCAGCAATGGGGGCCGGCGTCGCAAGGCGGCAGGCTCGGTTGCTTCCTCTGCGCCTGTCCTCTCGACGAGCGAGCAGTTCCAGGCCTATGTGAAGGCCGGCCAGCAGGCTGAGGCGGAAGAATGGCTCAGTCGCTTGGTCACAGCGCAGCCGGATCATGCAGGGCTCGAGAACCGTTCGGCTCCTGCTTGAGAGCCAAAGGGCGATACCGCCGGCGCAGCCTTGCAATATTCCTCGCCCTCGAATTGCTCCTGGCGCATCCAAACGATGAGAGTCCGACTCTACCGGCGAGTCTCTATGCAGAAGGTCAAAGAACTAGCCCCGGCCAGCCCGTTGGTCGCCAAATGGGCCTCGATGTTTTCACCGAAGTCCGCAGGCGTCAGTACCTGCCGCCGAGATGCCGGTTGCTGCTCCGCCTGGTGAACGAGATTGACCCGGAGACCCACTACACGCTGGGAGTGGCCTACAAGAACATGGGGTTGCTGGACGAAGCGAAGGGAAGAATTTTGTCTTCTCGATGAAGAGCCACGACTTATTCTCGGACTCTTGTCTCATGCTCGCGGTCTGTTTGAAAGAACAGGGAGAATGCCAGTCGGCGAGTGCACAGCTCGAGCTGCTGCTGAAGGACCCGAAGTGTCAGGGAGCCAAGGCGCAAGCCATTCGCTATGAACTCGGCTTACTCTACGAAGCCCTAGGAGCAGTGGAGCCAGGCTGCCGAAATTTACGAATCGATTCCGACCTTCCACGACGTACCGCAACGACTCGAATCAGCTCGCGCACACAGGGCCCCAGCTGAGCCGGCTCCACGTATTCTACGAAACTAGCAGGCCGCAGAAACAACGCCCGCATTGTTCTCGCCTCTAGCCGGTGTGGCACAACGTACAAGATGCTCAAAAAGTCCGTCCAGCAAGGCCGTAGCGAGTGAAGGGCCGAGGCGATTTCTCACCCTCCCGAACTGCTAGCGCAGTTCTGTCCGACGGGGTATGTTGAGGGTCTGAACGATGCGAGAACGCAGTTCGGGAAGAGGCGCGCCTTGGCGCGCCTGGGTTGGGCGGGTGAGAACAGGCGACTGTTTCAGCATCCTGCTAGTGAACGTGGTTTGGGGCGGGACGTCCGTCTAAGACGGCTTGAATATTTTCCAAACAGACCAATCCCATCTGAACTCCTCGCGCTGCAGTGTGGCAGAGCCCAGATGGGGGAGCAGCACCACCTGCTTCGAGCTGAGCCATGCGCTGAGTGGATGGCCGGTTCCCGTTCATACACATCGAGTCCAGCGCCGGCGATGATCCCCAGTTTGAGTGCGTCGGCCAACGCCCATTCCTCGATGATCGAGGCCACGAGCGGTATTGATGAGCGAAGGCGGTGGGGCGCATCCAGGCCAATTCGCGCGCGCCGATCAGATGCTGGGTGCTTGACGTGAGAGGAACATGGATCGTCACGACATCGGCTTCCACAAGGAGATCCCGCAACGATCGGTGCTCCCACTCGCGGGAGAGTGATGAGGCGGCGAGGGGTTGGCGTGTGTGATAGCGCACCGGCATGCGAAACCCCACGCGCGCGGTGGGCTACCGCTTGTCCGATCCGTCCCATGCCGATAATCCCAAGTGTCTTGCCCGAGACTTCCGCGCCCAGGAGTTGTGTGGGACTCCACCCAGTCCAACGACCGGATCGAATGAGGGCGTCGCCTTCGACGACGCGACGCGCCGTCGCCAGGAGCAGGGCCCAGGTCAGATCCGCGGTGGCATCCGTCAAGACGTCCGGAGTATTGGTCACGATCAGACCGCGCTGCCGTGCGGCAGCAAGATTGATGTTGTTGTACCCGACGGCATAGTTCGCCAGAATTTTTAGCCGAGTGGCCGCATGAATCGTCTCGCCATCGATGCGATCGCCCAGCGTCACGATCGCGGCGTCGGCTTGGCAGAGTCCCTTCATGCAATGCCGATGGATCGGGCACCGCATCGTCAGGGATCCCGCACAAGCTGGAACCGTTCCCGCACGATGGACATGATGGGATCGGGGAGGAGCCGTGAAACATAAAGAGTGGGACGTGTGTCAGTCATAGGTACCGGCCCCTTTCTGTGAATCGCATCTTAGCAGGATGCTGGAAACGTCCGCCAGCGCCCATGGACCGTGGTGTGACGCGCGAGAGATGCGAGAAAGGCGCGACGACGCAGATTGGGTTCTCACCTTGCTTGACCCGTCTCGCTCGTCCCGCCTACTCTCGCTGATTTTCCTTCGCGGTGTTCTCTTGTTGTTCTAGACATGCGGACCAGTAAAGTTCTGGTGTGCCACATAGTTTTCCGCAACCTGCTAGCCGGTCGTGCACTGCGCAACAACCAGACTTTTGCTGGTCTCAAGAGTCTGTCTAGAATGAGCAACGCCTTCAATTATGACCTCACCAACTCTCATTCTGCCTGAACGTTCTTGACGTCATTGCCTCCGACCTCCGAGCCGCGATAGGCGTCGATAAAGTAAAGGACGACTACTCGACGCTCACCGCCTATGCGGTGGATGCGAGCATCTATCGGATCACGCCTCAGGCGATCGTGCTCGTGGAGTCCGAGGGAGGACATCGCCGCCACGGTTCGTTACTTGCCGTACAGCGGGGCATCCCGCTGACGCCGCGAGCCGCCGGGACGAATCTGACTGGCTCGGCGATCGGGTCCGGCATCATTCTGGACGTCTCGCGCCTGAATCGGATTCTAGAGCTGAATCGAGTAGAGGGCTGGGCTCGTGTGCAACCCGGTATCGTTCTGGCCGAACTCAACAAGCAACTGCGCGCGCGACGGTCTGCTATTTGGTCCCGATCCCTCGAGCGGTGATATGTGCAAGCTCGGCGGATGTTGGCGAACAACTCATCCGGTCCACACACGCTGCGGTACGGCGCGCCGTCAGCGATAATGCGGCGGCACTCCGTGTCTTGCCTGCAGTCTGGTGAGTGGCTGGAAGCCAGCGGCTCCGCAGGCTCGGCGATCCGAACTGCGCCGATCTGCGCTGAAGGCGCATAGACAGCTTCGTGATCTACAGTTGCTGCTACAGGAAAATGCCACGCTGATTGCGCAGAAACGTTCCGGACTGTCAGCAAGAACGGTTGTGGCTACGATCTCTTCTCGGTCTCAAGTCGATGGGTTTGCACCGAGGCTGTTTTGACCTTCCAAAACGCATTCCGTCGGTAGCGAAGGCACGCTCGAAGCGGCCTCTTCAGTGAAGCCACCACTCGGCTGGTTGAAACCCCGCGCGACCATCACGGCGCTCATCCATTTTCACCAGCTTCGGAAGACGTGGGCGAGGCGGTGCCAAAGCTGCGCGGAGTTGAGTCCGAGCGCGTTAAGAAGTGATGGATGCCAGCGCGCTCAATCTGATCCGGAAGGGCGAAGCACGCCATCCCGGCAGGCGACGCCACCCTCCGTGGTGGAATTGGATGTGGATGGCGCAGGCACCGGAGTCTCCCGTGCGCAGGCCGAGCGCATGACCGAGATCTGTCGCCGCTATCGCCTCACGTCCGATCCTGTGATCGCCTTCGATCCTGAGCAACGGGAGCAATTGTGGAAGGCCCGCGCGCCCCTCTATCCCACGCTCTATCGATGCGATCCCAGGAAGAAGCCCATCAACTTTGTCGACGACGTGGTGGTGCCGGCTGAACGAATCGGCGAACTCATCCGTTATCTGGAAGAGTTCTTCGCGCGGACAGCGAGTGTCGGTTGCAATTTTTAGGCATATCGGGAATGGAACGCCCACATCATCCCCTTTGCTCGACGTGAACGACCAAGACGATTTTCAGAAGATGGTGCAGGGCTATCACGAGATTCACCAACCGGTCTTGGGTCGCTTCGGCGGCTCGATCTGTGGGGAGCACGGGGATGGCCGGGTGCGTGCCGAATACGTGCGGACGATGTTCCGGCCCGGAGCTGTAACGATCTGTTTAAAGTGCGTGTGAAGTGGCAGAGCTTTGATCCCTCCGGGGTGCTCAGCCCCGGCATCCAAGATCAGCGACCGGCCTTTCACTGACCATATATCGACTATGTGCGATTGTCGAAACCCTGTGCGACCTGCGCCAAGTGTAACGCCGTCTGGTCCGGTCTACGAGTGATGTTTCAATCCCGGAAGACATGAGTTCGCGGGGATGGTTCGAGATCATCACCGATAAGAACTCATAGCTATCTCAATTCGTGAGTCGAATAAGTGAGTGCCCGTCTCGGCTGCCGAAGTCCTGGGTCGTACAGCCCGTCCGCTGCCGGAGTCGATGTGTCCCAGCTCATTCTGGATCGGCGCGCACGAGCACCCGAACAAGATGGCCGGTGTCATCTTTCGTTTCCATGCACAAACAGTGCAGTTCGGAGAAATTCTTAAAGCTTCTCGCGTAGCGGTACATCAGCCGATATGGGATCGTCCTCTGATGCGGCGTCTGCTCGATTATTTCGGACGAAGCCGTTCGTGCGTGGTCTCTTCGCTGGGGCGGCAAGATTATCACCTCAACTTGTGATGCCCTCGACTGGCCTTACGGCGACATCTCCGCGACCCGCTACCCCGAACGCTAATTCCCCAGGCTGGGCAAGCTGGGGCTGTTCGCTCCCCAGTGGCCTATTTCCATGGCTGCGCGGCCAACTAAAAACTTCGACGATGGGGGTGGGCGATGCCGTGATCGCCGTGCTTGCGAAAAACATGGGGTCGAGCCGGATCTGCCGATGCAACGCTGTTCCGGGACGCGCTGATTGAAACCTACCGGGCGATCGCGCGCTGCGCTTTCAAAGAAGGGCACGGAAGATTCAATCTCGCTTCTCACTGGCAGAGTACGACAAGGTGGCGACCGGATGTGCTTCTTTGCACCCTTCGGCGCTAGAGGACTGCTACCCCACCTTGTTCACTGGGGGAGCCTGAGCAAGCCGCTGGCCCAAGCCTTGGCCAAACGGGTCACACATATTTCGGAGTTTGTGTCGCAATCGACGGTGAAAACCGGCGTGGCCAGTTCGCAGCCCCACGAGGTGCAAGGTGACCTATCATTCACTCCTGCCATCTGCGAGCCGCGGGAGTGACGCGAAGGAGGCCTCAGTGCGATTCTGGCAGGCTTCGCCGGGCGTCGGGTATGCCAGCTGAGATGCCGGACGCCGATCGCCGGCTGCGGGCGGAGCCGGAACCTATCTCGTGAAGGATTTTGAGACGTCGCAGCGCATTGTTGAGCGCAAGCGGCCACGGGCGGTCGAACAGAGCGGAGCAGGCTGGCCCGATGGCCACGAGTTGCCCGGCCTCTAGCGATTCAACTGCGCACGGGATTGCAGGGCGCTGCAGCGGAGGTCAAACACGTGGCTCAACTGATTCCAGGAAGCCTATGAGGCAGCAGACCAACAGACGAGTGGAGGGCCGGCATGAAGTTGCCCAAAGTATGCTGGATCAGCTGGTCTGTCTTTCTATCTGGCCCTTCTCGGCTATCTGGTTTAGAGCGAAAGCACCAAGTAAGTTAGATCAGACGAGAACAAACTGAGAGCAGACCAGATAGACCAATTAACGAGAGACGAGGATCAAAATGGTCACCGCGCTAGTCTGGGATGGATACTTCGCGATGCGGTCGGAGAAACAGAATTCGAGCTTGAGGTTTCGGAGCCGACCACGCGTCAGGGAAACTCATTGAATCAAACCAGGACCGCATGGGCCCGCAGGTTGCAGTTTCTGGCGAGATCGAGAAGTGATGATTGCAGCAGTGAACAAGAAAGTGAGCGCCGAGGATACGGTGGTCAAGGACGGCGATATCGTGAAGTTATCCCACCAGTCGCGAGAATGTCGTATGATGGGACGAGAGACAATTCCCATCTAACCGAATGCGTAAAAAGCTCGCCTGGCATAATAAGACTGTTATTTGGTTTATTTGGTTTGTCTCGTTTGTTTGGTTGAACAAGACCAACTAGATGAACTAAACAAGCCAGATGAACTAGCCCAGCCCCATCCCATCTCGTCTCAGATCGTGCAGCTCCACGATGCAGCCGGCGTTTGGTTTTGGCGTCGGGAGGGCAGTGAGCAGGATCGTCGGGCCAGGAGTGTTTGGGATAGCGGCCGCACGGAGTTCTTTTACCTCGCGATAGGCCGACTTCCAGAAGCTTGAGAGATCCTTCGTGATCTGAACAGGCCGACGTGCTGGTGACGGGAGTTGCAACATGACCGGAATCTTCGCGTCGACGAGACGGGGCGTGTCCTGCAGCCGAACATTTCTTGCAAGCCGCACAGCCAGGATGGAGCAGATCGGGCGTTTCATATTCCACCCGGAACGTTCGATCACGCTCGGGACTGTCAGATGGGTGGGAGCCCAACGTTCGAGTTGGCGTGACTGTTCCCATGAGAGGAGTGCATGCAACGGCTGGGTGAGGATCGAGCCTCGCGACGCGGTCGAGACGCCGTCAAGCCGGATAGATAGGGACAAGCCAGTCATCGAGCGTCCGCAGCAGTGCCTGGTCCGACAGATCGGGCCATCGTGACTCTTGCCCTCTCGACCCGGCGTAGAAATGCTCACTCGCGCCCGCCACTGACGAAGCTCCTGAGTCCAGGCCAGCCCCGGTCGAGTCCCGTCCGACGAATGCCCTCTAACAATGCCGACGAAATCATCGAGGGATCTGGCTTCGAGAGCCCCTGCTCGAGACAGGACCACCGGACCCAATCGGCGCTGTCTCGTCGCACGAACCACCTGTGCTGTGTGATCCCACGCCACATCATCCACCACTCGAATCAGATCTGTATACAGGGTCTCAAGATCGCGAAGCCTCGACCGGCGCGGCCAGATCAATTCTGGCCCCATTGCGTGCCGCCATCCCAGGTCGGCAATGACCAGATACTCTTCTGAGCCGAGCGGATCAGGGTTCGCAAAGAGGAGCGCCGCAGCCATTGGCCAGACGACAGCGCGCGTCGTCCCCACTTTGGCGTTAGGGCAATACGATCCGGATAGGCGAGTGCGAGCAACAGACCGACCTCATCGAGGCTCTTCTGACGATCCGAACGAGCAGATCGCGGAAGTTTGTCGTTGCCACAAGTCGGCGGTGCGTGTCACTCGCTGACAGGCGGCGCGGTCGACGGTCACACCGGCGCATGTCATCGTGCTGTTCATGCAAGACATCCGGGCGGAGGCGCAGATCGGCGTTGTGCCAGCCGGATGGGCCGCGGAGCAGATCTCGCTCGCTGAGCGAGGGCAGCTGGCTCACCAGAGCCAAGCGGGTGAGTTTTAATGGCACAGCCTTGAGCAGCATGTGCGCGAGACGTGGATGCAGCGGCAGATCGGCCATCCGTTTTCCATGAGCGGTGATCTGTCCCTCTGCATTGAGTGCGTTGAGGCCGGTGAGCAACCTCTCGCCTGGGCCACTGGCCCGGCTGGTGGGGAGTGAGCCAGGAGAGCTCGGCTGGATTGGCCGTGCCCCAGAGGCCCAGCTCGAGGCAGCAGTGGCGCCAGGTCGGCGTCGAGCATTTCCGGCGGGCGGCGAGGGGCCAACGATTGGTGCTCCGAAGAGGTCCAGAGGCGAGAACAGACGCCCGGTTCGAGGCGGCCGGCACGACCACGACGTTGCTCGGCAGAGTCTTGGGTCCGCGCGAATGGTCTCCAGTCTCGTAAGTCCCGAGCGCGGATCGAAGCGAGGCACGCGGAGCAAGCCGGCATCGATGACGACGCGTACCCCATCAATGTTAAGCTCGTTTCAGCAATCGGAGGTGGCCGGTACTGATCTTTCTCGTGCCCGGTTGAGCAGGAGCGATCGCGCGGTCTTGCGCCGCTTGAGGCAGGTCGCCATGGAGCGGCGTGATGAGGATGTTCGAGCCTACATTCAGATTGAGAAGCTTTCGTTCGACGCGACGAATCTCTGCCATGCCTGGCAGAAAAACCAAAAGACTGCGCTTGATCCTGCGCGAGCGAGCGCCGGATTGATTGTACGACTGCCACCATCGAGATGACCGGAGAGCGGCTGGTCGAGGGTAGCGATGTCTCCACGGAAGGAAAGAGCCGGGCGTCGCAGGCGATTACGGGCGCCGGCCCAAGAGATCCGCGACCGGTCCACAGTCCAACATGGCCGACAATCTGCGAGTGAGGCGGAGATCCGGCGAAAGAGCCGTTGCGATTCGAGACAGAGGGCCAGGCCTGTATCGGTCTGTGAGGCTCCGCTCGTGAAATTCATCGAAGAGGACGATCGCGTAAGCGCTGAGCGCAGGATCGCTCTGGAGCAGGCGACTGCAGGACGCCTTCCGTGACTACTTCGATTCTGGTCTTGGGCGCCTACCTTCGTGTCGAGCCGCATGCGATAGCCGACCGTCTCGCCGACTGAGTCACCCAGCGTGGTTGCCATGCGATGGGCTGCGGCACGGGCGGCAAGCCGTCGCGGCTGCAACATGAGCAGCCTCTTTCCGTCGAGCCAGGGGCATCGAGCAAGGCCAGCGGCACCCGTGTCGTTTTACCCGGCGCCGGGCGCGGCGGTCAGCAGCGCATTCCGTCCCTCCGTCGGCGTGCGACGAAGGGTCGGCAGCATCATTCTATTGGAGTCTGGGCATGATAGGTTTCGGCGGTCACGAGGATTTGACACAGGCTGCGGGAAAACCATACAGAGACCGAACAGATCAAATGAACAAGACGAGGCTGGCAGACTTTTTTAGCATCGGGCCAGACTGTATCAGAGCTCGCGACGGTGAGCACAGGGACTTTTTGTTGGCCTGCTTTCTCTTCTCAGTGGAACCGGGCAGTAGTATGACGACTACTCGGTAGCAGTCCAACTCTTACGCGACCAGCGCCACATTTCAGAAAGGCCGTCGCTACATTCTATGAAACACGAGACTACGCACCGCATCTGCGGAAACACCGGCAAAAGGGCTTTTCTCCTGGGTTCGCGGCACTGGGCCTTGAAGCTGCCCTGCTGACCACGCTCGACACCGCTGGGCTATGAAGAGCCCACGCCGATCCAACGGGAGGCGATCACCTCCGTTGATTGGCAGGCCGCGATCTCCTGGGCCAAGCGGCAACCGGGACCGGCAAGACGGCAGCTTTCACGCTCCCACTGCTCCACGCGCATCGCCCATTCTGCAGCGGCGCTGCCCCTCCGCACTCATCCTGGTGCCGACCAGAGAGTTGGCCATACAGGTCGGCGAAGCCGTCACGCGCTATGGCAAAGAATTAAGGATCTCCGTGCTTCCGGTCTATGGAGGACAGGCAATCGGTACGCAACTCCATGCGCTCAAGCGCGGTGTCGATGTCGTCGTGGCGACGCCTGGTCGGGCGCTGGACCATATCCGCCGAAAGACCCTGCACCTCAAGACGATCAAATGGTCGTGCTGGACGAGGCCGATGAGATGCCTCGACATGGGATTTGCCGAGGATCTGGACGCCATTCTGGAACAGACACCCAAAGAGCGGCAAACAGCGTTATTCTCCGCCACCATGCCGCTCCGGATCGCATCCATTGCCAAGCGCCATCTCAAGGAGCCGGTCGAGATCAGGATTGCCAAGGAGCCGCTGAAGGCGGAGGCACGCTCCGCGCGTGCACCAAACGGCCTACATCGTCGCCAGACCGCACAAGGTGGCAGCACTGGCTCGCATTCTGGACATGGAGGCTCCAAAGTCGGCCCTCGTGTTCTGCCGCACGCGTGCATCGAAGTCGATGAACTCACGGCCATGTTGACAGGCCGTGGGCACCAGGCCGAAGCGATCCATGGCGGTATAGAATCAGCCCCAGCGTGATCGCGTAATGAACGCGTTCCGGTCCGGACAGACCGAACTCCTCGTCGCCACCGATGTGGCGGCGCGGGGGTTGAATATTCCATCCGTGTCGCATGTGGTGAACTACGATCTGCCCATGTCTCCGGAAGGCTATGTCCATCGGATCGGACGGACCGGACGGGCCGGGCGTGAAGGGGCGGCGATCACCATCATTGATCCGCGCGAGCAGCGGTTGTTGTGGAACATCGAGCAGCTCACGAAAGCTAAAATTGTCGTGACTCCAGTGCCGACCGTCGCCGACCTTCCGCACGAAACGGCTCGCACGAATCAAGAGCGCGATTGAAGAAATGCTCGCGGCCGGTGACCTGGACCAGTTCCGATTTGTGCTCGCGTCGCTCGCCGAACAGGGAGACCCAATGGAGGTGGCGGCGGCGAGCCATTAAACTCGTCTTTCGCATGCAGGGTGAGAGAGGGAAGGAATACGATATTCCGAGCAGTGTCGCTCAGGCCGCCGGAGCGGCCATCGATGGCACGGCGCCCTATGGGAGATTCTCGAGGGCGGGCCGGTGGCATGATGCCGAGAGAAGGACAGGGCAGGCCGTTCAACGTGTCTGGTCGTGGCGGACGAACGGTGGGGATGGCCAAGGTGTATATCGGCGCAGGCAAGGAGGCAGGGATCCGGCCAGGCGACCTCGTCGGGGGCGATTGCCAACGAGGCCGGACTCCAATCCGAATGCTGATCGGCGCCGTCGAAGTGATGGATCGATTCTCGCTCGTTGGAAGTGCCGGAAGTACTGGCCCGTGAGATCATCGAGACCCTCAGTCGGACCAGGATCAAAGGGACAGAAGGTGGCAGTGAGATTGTTTCTGGAGCAGCCAAGGGGGTGGGAGGTAGCTGACGGTCCCCTGTGCTCGCGCAACGCGCGGCCTGAGAGGCCCTGAAGGCCCTCGCTGGACGCGCGCAGGTAGGGGACCATCAGCCACCTCTTTGACGACGGGCGGAGCGCGCGAACCTGGGCCGCATCAACGGCCAGCTGGGGCGGCGCCGCGGACTGTGCCGCGTGAAGCGCGAGAGCCATGATGGTTTCTCTTGTTTATCTAGTCCTATTTGGTTTGTGTTTGGTTGAACAAAGCAAACCAGATGAACCCATCCCTCGCATCGATGTGTCGCGGAGTAGGGTGGAGCGGCGGTTCGGTCGTGCCAGTTAGCTTTCTATTGTTCCGATTTCTTCCCGCAACTGAAACTTGAGAGAGCCATATTCTTTCATGCAGTAAGCGAGCAGCCGTTCCGGAGCCGAAGAGCATCACCATCCTGCCGTCCCGGTCCACGAGCCGGCGCGTGTCCTGCGGCCAGTAGATGCGGGCGATCACGTCGGGATCGCCGCTCACCCAGCGGGCCACGGACAAAGGGCATACGCTCTGACGAGGGTCTTGACCCCATACTCGGTCTCGAGGCGCGAGGCGACGACATCGAATTGGAGTTCTCCCACGGCAGCCAAGACCGGCTCCCGGCGCACATGATCGGGTGAATAGAACACCTGCATGACCCCTTCTTCTTCGAGCTGCTGGAGTCCCTTCTGGAACTGCTTCTGCTTCGTGAGGTCCGGCTTCGGAGCACGCCGAAGCACTCAGGAGGAAATTGCGGAATCGCATCGAAGGCGAGGGGACTGCCGGAGCAGAGCGTATCGCCGATGGCAAACAGGCCGGGGTTCACCAGCCCGACGACGTCGCCTGGGTAGGCCTCCTCAATCGTTCCCGGTCACGGCCGAAGAGCCGGTGCGGTCGCGTCATCCGGATCTTCCGGCCCAGCCGCGCATGGTAGACCATCATGTCCTTCTCGAAGCGGCCCGACACGATACGCAGAAACGCCATCCGATCGCGATGTTGCGGGTCCATGTTCGCCTGAATCTTGAACACAAAGCCGAGAACTTCTCGTCCGTCGGCTGCACCATGAGCCCCGCGTGCTCATGCGCGGGCTCAGGCGGGGCGCGGCGAGCTCGAGGAACCCGTTCAGGAACGGGTTCGACGCCGAAGTTTGTCAGCGCGCTCCCGAAGAAAACCGGCGTGAGTTGGCCGGCGAGAAAGCGATCGCGATCGAACTTCGTGCCGGCGCCGGTCAGCAGAGCAATCTCATCCCTGCAGTGGACCATAGGCCTTCCTCCCAGGGTCTCAGCTCAGGCTCGGGTGGGGGAAGGCCTCCCACCCTCATCGGCGCCCGGTCGCTGGTTAGTGCAGCGTCCAGGTTGAAAGAACAAGACTTGAGGAGTTCCCTGAAGGTCGTACAGACCCTGAAACCCGGACCCTTCCCCGATGGGCCAGTTGAACGGGACCGCCGTCATGCCCAAGGTCTGCTCGATCTCCCTCGAGGAGTTCGTACGGATGGCGGCCTCGGCCAGATCCATCTTATTGATGAAGGTCATGATCGGGATGTTGCGTTTGCGACTAGACTGGCGAACAGTTTCTTGGTCTGAGGCTCGATGCCTTTGGCGCAGTCGAGCACCATGACCGCGCTATCCACCGCCATGAGGGTGCGGTAGGTGTCTTCGCTGAAGTCCTGGTGGCCCGGCGTGTCGAGCAGATTCACCCGCACACCCTCATAATCGAACTGCAGCGCGGTGGAGGTGATCGAAATCCCGCGCGCCTGCTCCAGCTCCATCCAGTCCGATTTCGCGCGCACGCTGGTGCGACCGCAGCCTGCACCGCCCCGGCCAGGTGCACCGCGCCGGCGTATAAGAGGAGACTTCTCAGTCAGCGTGGTTTTCCCGGCGTCCGGTGCGAAATAATGGCAAACGTGCGCCGCCGGGCCACTTCTCGCGCCAATTCATCCGGACGACGACTTCTCAATCGGCAAAGACATAGACCGTTCCTTCTCTTGTTCAAGGCACCAGACGATGGTATCGGAGATATGTTTTAACACCTGGCAAAGGAGAAAACTACAGGAAGAGGGAGCGGCCAGGGTAGCCCGTTCGTTGCTCGCAGAGCCCCGCGACGCAACGCGCTGGTCGCTCGGTACGCGCATGGGAAGGGCGGCGCTGGCTCGCTCCTCCAATCGCGGTATACGCGCACGATAGGAACGTGCCCTCGCTCGACGCGCGCAGTGGGAAGGACTGCTTGACCAACCTGCGGCTTTACAAAACCAGGAAACAGAGGGTTGCTCAAGTCGTTGATGACATGCGGCAATCCCTTGTGTCATTCCAGGCGATTCGCGCACTCAGCCAATCAGTTCTACTTTCTGTCTCTCTCTGCTGCCGCCCATTCCCGCCAGCTTGTCGCTCTTTCTAACACCCTATATAACACCTGAAAATGGGACCCCTCCCCCGGTACCCCCAAAAATCAGACCTCAAGTGTGTGCGTGGGGAGGCATCTGTCCATTACAATTTTTTGCTAGGCCCGTTTCTACACACACGGGTGGGTATTAGGATGTGTGGGGTATCACAAGAACAGAGGCTCCACCGCTGACTGGGAAGTTCCTGCCTTACTCCTTCGCCTTGCCCCTCCCCCATTCTGTAGGATAGCGGTTCCCTCGGCGATGCTCGTACCCTGAGCCGTATGACGGACAGGAATCCGCCCATCTCCGTGGCGAGCAATAGTGCGTGCGGTGGCCGTTCGTATGGCACCACCTTTCTGTCGGGGCTGGTGTTGGCCTTCGCCGGGATCACGCCACAGACGCGATCACGTGGCCTATCCCACTGCTCGCTCCTGCTCACGAGTGCGGTGGGAGTGGCTCTCGCGCTCAGGGTGGCTGACACCACGCGGCTCTCGGTATCTTGTGGCGATTGGAGTGGGCGTCTGGCTTCCTCAGCTCGACCAGTGTCTTGCTCGGAGCACAGTCCTTTGCTGGGTGGATCAACAGCAGTGTCTTCATCCGGTATCACGCTCATCCTGGGCCGACTTCTGGTGGGAACAAGCCTCGACACACTTCCAGCATCTGCCTCGACCATATTCAACCTTCGCCCAACGAGCCACTCGGACGCACAGAAACGCCTAGCAAGGCCATCACCCTTCTCGTCGGTATCCTCGTGCCGCATACCATCATTTTCCCTCCACTGTAGCCTTGACACCTCCCCACGGACGGCCTAGCCTTCCCCATGTCAACTTCTAAGGTCAACACACCCTCTCCAGGCAGCGGCGGACATCCAATGGAGCACAGAGCCGCCGACGCAACCTGGCTGCTACTGGTTTCGGCGTGACCCTCCATCTCGGGACATGATGGTTCAGGTTCGTGAGACCAATGGGGAACTGACCGTCTGGTGGCCTGACAAAGATCAACCTGTTGCGAAGCTAAGAGCCCATTGGCGCGGGCCGATCCCGCCATCATCGGGACCAGGGCCGCCAGTCACTCGCTCAGGCATTTCATTGATCTGAACTGGGTCAAGAAAAGTCTTCATTCAAAATACAACCATTTCCCACCAGCGGCCCTTGCGCCTCGTTCGCATCCTCTACAATACTTCCCGCGGGAGCCGCTGTGCCCTTCTCTATTCGTCCCTTCCGCAGCGGCATTTCTCATCGGAGGACTGACATGAAATTCAAACTTGTGTTCGCGTTGTTTCCACTCATCTTACTTGGAACTCCCCTCTACGCGCAGATCGATCAGAGCCTTTGCTTGCAATGTCTCACAAGCAGCGAAAGAGGAGTTGAAGAACTGCCTCGATGAGGCCATTAGCCAAGAAGATAAGAAGTCTTGTGCAGGAGAAGACAGGAAGCACGAAGCGAAGGCCTGCGAAGAGGGTGAGTGCAAAATTGAAAGGGCGGCGCAAAGTGGGAATAAAAGTGAAGGCCTTCCAGTAAAGAAATAGCCTGTTCTAAAGGCCCACTGGCGCGGGCCGATCCCGCCATCATCGGGACCAGGAAGCCGGTAGATATTCACATCTCCCATGCGCCGTCCTTCGCACCCGCCTGCACTACGCCGTCCCCGCGAGGCCCCCGATGCCCTTCTCGGTTCGTCCCTTTCCATCGCTTCCCAGGGCATATTCACGTTCTACATCAAGCCTGGCCCCACGAACCCTCTGCCCAAGCACGTTGGGTGAACGCACCGCGTGACGATTCTCCTGCATGAGAGATTGCCCGTCTTGATGCGTCGGTGCGCTCCGATCAGGCGAGGGTGAAATCCTCTCCCATGAAATACGTGGGGAATATCTCGAAAGTGAGCAATTTTGAACAGACCGCTGGCCGCTCTTGCAGGCATATTGGCCGGCCTGCCGGTCATACGTGTTGCTAGATGGGAGGTAACGGGAAGATTGGAGATGAAAAGGCCAGATCGATATTAACAAGAACCGTATTACTACTCAGTATGACAAGTTACTGATGACGACTTGCCGACGGCGGCTGAACCGAGCAAGGGAGAAAATCATGACGTACGACTCCACCCACATTATCTCACGCACACAGCACTTCTCACTTCAACCCGGAGGTTCTACGCCATGATGCCCATAGAAGCGGCTATTATTGAACTGCTGCGGAGCAGTGGTCCCTGCTGCCTAGACGATGTCGTCACGTACCTTCCCAATCTCAGTTGGGGAGAGGTGTTCGGTGCCGTTGATCGGATGTCGAGGGACGGACGGGTGTTGCTTCGCCAACTCGGTTACTCGACCTATCAGATCGCACTCCACTCGTAGTTTTCGTAATGTTGGCCCTGCTGAGGTATGCGACTGTAGGACTGGCACTGCAAGGAGGGGAGTGCTGCACTCTCCCACGGAGGGCCTAGTCGTGCGACTGCTACTTGAGGTACTGTATGTCTATCCATCTAAGCGCACTCGCCCTTCTCAGAGGCGGACCTTCGGAGCGGTACCGAATCTCCGACGAAGCCGGGTGTCTATTGGTTTCAGAGCGAGACCATGGCTAGGGCACTCATGGTGGAAGTCCGCGTGATGAATGGAGAGTTAACAGTGTGGTGGCCCACCCAGGACAAACCTGTCGCCCATCTGAACGGCTGCTGGCGCGGCCCGATCCCTCCCTCCTCAGGACCAGGGAACCTCTAGACATTCGCATAGAGCATTTCGTGGTTGATCTGGGCTGGGTCAAGAAAGCCTTCCCTCGAAATACCCCCATTCGCCCCACTCAGCCCTTGCCACCTTCCTTCGCTTCCATCCTATAATGCACTCCCTGCGAGGCGCGCGTGCTTCGTCGGCTTCCGCCGCTTCAGGGCCTCGAAGAAGATGGTCTTATTCTCAGTGGCGATTGTGCTGGATAAAAGTGCTTCAAAGGAAGAAGATCGGAGAGGCCCAACGCATGGCGACGTTTAATCCCCAGAAGTTCCTCGCACAAGTCGGCAAGGGCAAAACGACGCTGACCTGCCCTAAGAAACGGATTCTCTTTTCGCAAGGGGATGCGGCGGACGCCGTGTTTTATATCCAGACGGGCCAGGTCAGCGCTGACCGTGATCTCGTCGGAGGGCAAAGAAGCGATCGTCGCGATGCTGGAGCCAGGTGCCTTTTCGGTGAAGGGTGTCTGGCCGGGCAGTCGGTGTGTATGGCCACGGCAACCGCTGCGGAAAAATCCACGCTCGTTCGCATTGACAAACAGGCGATGATCCGTGTGCTCCACGACGAACCCACCTTCTCCGAGCTGTTCCTCGCGTATCTTCTCTCTCGCAACATTCGTATCCAAGAGGACTTGGTGGATCAGCTCTTCAATTCCAGCGAGAAACGGCTGGCGCGGGTGCTGCTGCTTACTGGCCCATTTCGGGAAAGAAGGCAAGTCGGACGCGATCATTCCGAAGGTCAGTCAAGAAGTGCTGGCCGAAATGATCGGCACCACGCGCTCCCGCGTCAGTTTCTTCATGAATAAGTTCCGCAAACTGGGCTTCGTATACTACAACGGTGGGTATGCACGTGCACAGCTCCCTCCTCAATATCGTCCTCCACGATTAGCGTCTCGTATTGCTGCTGATCTTGCTTGGTGGAGCGAAGGCAATCTTCTGCATCATCAATTCCAGCCACCTGAGCAATTGTGACCAGACCCCTGCCGGTCTTCACAGCTATATTGCTCAGCAATGGAGGAAGACATGCCCACCACCCACGCACGCAATCAGACCACGCACAGATCGTCGCGGAAATCCTAAAAGAGGCCGCTGAGCCTCGCCTATCTGCTTCGGTAAAAGAAGCCTTCGAAAAGGAGAACCCTGCCCCTGTCGTCCCGGAAACGCTTGGTGGGAACAAAGGCGGGAAAACCAGCGCCGCTAAAGTCAGCGTATCAGGTAAGGTCGTCTCCGTCCTCGACGGCGATACCCTCGAGAGTCCTCCACAACCGACACCCTGAACGCATCCGCTTGGCGGCATTGATTGCCCAGAGAAGATCAGGTCTACGGCACGCAGAGCCAAGTAAGCGACTGCAGCATTGTTTTAGAGCTGATTGGCAGTAAAAGGTGTCGCAGGCTTTCAGGTCGCCGGTTTCCAAGCCTTTTCGGACCAGCTCATCCGCTGCTGCGACGATCCATGCGTCCAGCTTTCTGGCTGAACAGAGCCGCGAGAGAGTTTCTGGAGCTGGTCGTCGCCGATGGCTGCTGCCGCTCGGAGCCCTTCTTCAAAATCGCCCGGCTCGATCAGGTTCCGCTCACGCTTGGCGTGGTGGCCCCAGACGCCGGCGAAACAATCGGCCTGCAGTTCCATTCGCACCGACAGGCATTCCCACTCTCGTTCAGAGGCCTGGTGCTGGAGGCGCGTCACCTTCTCTGCACATGCCCATCGGGTTTGCACGTGATGGCCCACCTCATGGGCGATCACGTAGGCCTGCCGCAAATTCGCCGGGCGCGCCCAACCGGTGCGCCATGACTTTGAAAAAGGACGGGTCAAGGTAGACTTTGTGATCCGCTGGGGCAATAGAAGGGGCCAACGGCTGACGAGGTGGTACCACAGGCCGAGCGTACACCTCCGGTGAGAGAGGACGAGTTGGGAGATCTTCATCACCGCGGACCAAGGAGTTGCCTCCAGGTGGTTTCCGTATCGGCGAGGACAATCGCGGCGAATTTCCCTAGCTGGTCGTTGGGTGATCCAGTCGGTGCAGGCTCGGAGGTGCCGATGAGTCAGTTGTCTCTTGTACGCCATTGAGCATGTTGATGAGGGTCAAGGGATTGATGTCAGTGAAGTAGCTGACGGCGAGTACAAGGACGATGCCGCCCAGTCCCAGCCCTCCGACCCTGACTGGTCCCATACCTCGACGATCTTCGACGTTGCCGCTTTCCCGTTGTCCCTCCCAGCACGTGAGGACCTCCTGACAGGACGAGGCGTGTCGAGCAGGCGGATCAGGCCTGCTCTATCTCTGAATGAATTTGTCGGCTTCAGCAACGGAGCGGTTCATGTTTCCGGACGGGCTAATCGACCTGGGCGTCGACTTTCACCCGCTATCCTATAATGGCGGCCAGCGCGCGCGCATTGCGCATTGAGCGTTGCGTTTCGCCGCGTGCATGGTGATTTGCAGGTGCACCATTTACAAGAATGCCCGACGAACCGGCGGGCGGACCCACGCCGAACTCCGTTAGCCGCCAGGACGCGGGCGTCGTCAGACCTGCCGACTCTGAGAGGCTACTTGCCCACCTTCTCCATCGTCACGTCCTTGTCACCTTCCATCATCTTCCCGTCCAGCATCATTGTTTGCCCTCACCGCATCTGCATTTCTTTCCCGCCCTTCATCGTCATCTTGCCGTTCATCATGACCTTCGTACCGTTGGACATGGTCGTCGTCGCGATCCATCCGGCCAATCTCCTTCCCGTCCTGCAGCCTCCACATCTTGCCATCCCTCATCATGACGCCATCCTTCTCCAGCGGCCACAACGGAGGAGACAAGGAATGACACGGACAAGAAGAGCCCAACAACTGCGGAGTGTGACGGTTCTGTAGCCTTCATCATGGCGGGAACCCTCAATTTCTATTAGTAATGAGTGGTGCGAATGAACTGTCCCCGGACGACTACGTTGGCTCAACTGGCTGAAGTGGGGCAGTACACGGCTTGTCACCGTGCGTGAGACTGCCCCTCACGTACAGGAAGCATTCCGTGACCTGTTACGGAAAGCGAACCTTCGCGAGAGGTTCCCCATTCAATCCTTTGGAAATATTCGTTGAGAATGTCTTTTACTGTTACTGATTGACCACTTGAACCTTTCGGCAATTGTGTCACTTCAGTATGTATGGCCTCCGCGATTGGTCGGGCATAATTGTCTGTTGCTGTTCCAGCGTACGACACACTCCTACGATAGCAGTAGAAAAGGCTGTGACGATGTCAGATAAGACATGTTTGTCTTGGTCAGTAAAGGACATGATTCTCTCCTTAGGTTGTTGTAAGTTGTTGTAAATGGATGATGCCCTCTCGCCGCTTGTTCCTCTCCGGCACGCCGCCGGCGATGGCCGCCTTAGACTCGTGGGATTCAAAATGACACCTAGTCCTTGGCGTCGGCAGGATGGTCCAATATAGAATCGTCTGCCGATTCCCATTGAGACAGTTACCTGCTACCACCCTATTGAGCCCTCTTGCCTGATTCGGGAGTGGGGTCAGTCGTACGACCGGCTTCATTCCCGTGACCGGCATCAGTGTTTCTTCATTTCGCCGAGCGAATCGCGACCCTCTTCTTTTCCATTACCGGCATCAGTTCCTCGGGCCGAGCGAGATCGACAGCAAGTGATTCTGATCGTTCACCTTCGCCTCAATACGATCACCCTTCTTGATGTTCTCCCATCATCTGGGTAGTTTTATCTGTATGCAAACGCACTTCCTTACCTTCCTGCCCCTTGACGAAATAGTTATCGCCTTCGACGCGCAACACTTCGCCCGTGATCGTCTTGCCGTCTTTTGAGGGACCGCCCTTCATCTCATCGCTCATTTGTTGTTCACCCGCTTCCTGACCGCCTTGCCTCCGATCAGTTTGGTCAGCTTTCATTTCGTCTGCAGCCGAAGCTGCATTACCTGCCTGCGCGGCATGGGACAGACCCAGGCACAGCAAGAACCCACACGACAGGACACCGATGACTTTGGGAATAGAATACCATGGGAACCTCCTCGGTTAGATGTAAACACGCATACAGGTAACGATACGCTCTCCGGAGTCTTGCAAGCTGAGCAATTGTGACCAGATCGCGGAAATTTCCTAGTTTTTCTGGCGACGAGTCCCTAGGCCAGGAACGAGACGAGCGGGTGAGTTGGAATTTAGTGTGTACTGCCCGACTTCATTTCCGGACAGTTTGTTGCCCATTGCCAACCATCCATTCTGCAGAGAATTCAGCCCGCTTCAGTATCCACTTCTTCTCAAAGGCCATCCAGACGCACTCGCGCGTGACTCTGGGAAAGACCCTCGCTGTCTTCGGCTGCGAGAAGTTTTAAATAAATTTAGCGGGTTTGTTGCACTCGTCTGACTTAGCTTCCTGTCCGTATATAACGTGGAGCACGACAATCGGAATCTCCTCGAACACCCCGCGGGTTGATATGTTACATCGAGGGGATCGACTCTGGGTCAGGTGAACCTGCTGGTCAGGAGGCCCGGACGGAGCGATTCGTGAACAGATGGATCACCAGCAACACGATCCCGATCACGAACAGGATCCAGGAAATCTGGACCGCCACCGCGGCCACCCCGGCCATATTCAGGGCTCCGGCAATGACTCCAACCACCAAGAACATCAGTGCGTAGTACAGCATATCGTGCTCCTTTCAATAAGACGATTCGCGAGGATCACGGAATCGTCGATGCGACCCACAGTTCACACACCTCATTGTCCGGAGAAGCCTCTCACGGAAATTCTCGATGAGACCTCCCCAGCCTTCGTTCACCAGGAACCCACCGCATCGTGCACACGCCATAAATCCTCCTGTTCCGCCCTCGTCGAGGGCCGTGGACGCTGTTCACAGTGTCAGGCGACGATCGGACGCCTCCTCTAGGCCACACAACCATGCTGGACCTTTGGCTGGATGGAAACTGATCCAAATTGCTCAGGTTGAGAAAGATTAATGAGGCAGGCACTATGACGCGTCCCCTACGCGAAGATCAGCAGGAATAGGGGAAATTAGTCGTGTAGGACTACTCGATGTGATCTCAGGAGTGCCGGTATCATCATTTAGGTCTTCTTTGCGCGCAATGGGAATGCAACCAGAACCATTTGTTTTTGAGCCTGCGGAAGAATACGGCAAATCCTTGGGAATTGTCCTTGAGTTGAGTTACGAGTACACAGCTTGTCGTATCCCAGCAACTCTGCAGGATTCAAGGTATCAAAGTTCCAACGAGGTAGCTGTCTCTTCCCCTCTTGATAGCTCTTCAATAACGGTGCTAATTCTTCAACAGATTCGAGACCCAACAGTCGCCTCGCGCGGTCAGATACCGCTTTGACACAGAACGTGCAAACACTTCAAATGCTGGTCCGCGCCTTTCAAGTATACGAGTGTATCAGGCCACCAACACACAACCTCCAGGATTTTGGCCCGCATGAATGCAATGAAATCGGCTTCGCATCAAATGCATAAATTCTATCGAGAACCACGCAGCGAGTCTTTATATAGGTCTGCTCTCAGCGAGGTGCGATTTAATTTCAATCTTTGTACTCTATGCTGAAGTGAGCGCATCGATTCGTCTATTGCAACAAAACTCACCACCGAATTTCTTCCGTAGTCAGAATTTCCCGCAATGTAATATTCTTGATCAAGAAATGGGCGGCTTGTTCTAGTCGATCATGCTTAAGAAATATGGCGATAAAATATAAAAATAATTCCCGAACGATAAAGCGGAAGTTGTCAAATCCCCAATCGTTGTAACTAGTAATGTAGGGCGGCTTGTTCATGTAGGGTATTAAGTCCTCAAAGAACCGGTGCACCCTCTGTATATGCTCTGAGGCGGGTGCATACTGAGCCACGGTCGTAAAGACCTGAATGACCTCATTCCGAAAGGGTAAGAACTCTTCAATATTTTTATGACCGCGTCGTCAAATTCACCATCCGGCTTGGACAGTCTGAACCGTTCAAGATTTGTTGCGAAAGCGGCACAATAATCATCAAGGGCCCCGGCAGCATATGGCTTGCTGTTCTTTAATGCCTCCACACATCTCTTATAGGCCGCCGTGGTTCCCAAAGAAACGTGGTCGCCATCATCTAAAAAAGCGGGCTTTGCGCCAATGTCAGGCTTGACCATAAAGAGGCTTATCAAATATCCACCACCAACAGTTTTTCAAAATTCTCGCTATACCGGCGGGCTCGGCTGGGTCAATGTCAGATACGCGACTTATAATAGGTCGGGAGAAATGGTTCTCCATCCTCATTCTTTTCGGTGACGATTGCTACAAACTTCTCCTGCTTCTGATTCTCATATACTTCCTTTGAAATAATTTGTGTCTCGGTTCCAACCCCGCCCGCTCGGCCATCGGATTTTTCCGCGTAAACCCTATCCGATTACAATCGCCACTTTGTTAATGTCTTGCCTCGTAACCATTTGTTCCATGAAACCTATGGCGTCATGTCCCTCTTTTTCAATGCCCACTTGTCGAGAATAACGTCTACGCCAGACTGCCCAACCAGTTCCGTGGCTAAATCAATAACCCGCTGTTCATGAGTCGGACTGGACCAGCTGTGAGGAGATGAAGAGTTTTGGAGGCGTCATATCCATCTCGGGGCGTTGAGTCATAAGTTTCCCCCGATCTATCAATCTGAAACGCCGCTAGCATACCTCCCACCTTCCTTTGCCGCAAGTTAAGGGAATCGCCGCTTTTTGTGATTTTGAAAATAAATTGGACACCGACACAGGGGTACCTGAGCACCACGACCACCCTCCGGGTCCCAAGGCGCAAGGATACCCCTGCCACTCTCGTAGTCCTAGTCGCAACTTACCGCATACAGAAGCCCTTGCCCGTATCGTCTAACCCGTGAGTCTCACAAACAGGACGCCCTGCGCTTCCGTGGATGGCGCTATGACATAGATCACGGCGGCCTTTGCAGACTTCGTGCTTGAAAGCCATGGCGTATGAGTTTACGTTCATGCAGGTTGAAGGGTTGTCTGGAAATCTAGTATGTCGAAAAACTCACTCAACAAGGAGCTGCTCTGATGGAAGGATACTGATTGGGTATTGGGAGATATGGTGTGGACCATTATAGGGGCGGCCGTTATCCTCGTGCTAGTGGCGTTGAATGTGTATTTTCAGCGAATAAATAGAATTGAGGAGGAGGAGGACCGAATAAGACTCCTGGGTTCCGATCCTCTTAATCGCCAGAGATCAGCAGCTTCTCAGAGTCGTCGACCTGACGACATCTGACGTCCTGATAAGAAAAAGGTGTCAGGAGCCATTATCTGAATTAACGCGGGGCAGATGCCGGGCCGTTTTAGAAATCCCCGTTAGTTGAGCCTGCCGGAAGCTGACTGCTAGATTCTCCTCCCACGAAACATCAGTGACCTTCGCAATGCACCGTCGTGTAGCAGGAGACTAAACCTGGCGAAGCGTTAAGGGGACAGGCTTATGTAAGCGGCCCGTCACTTTCTTATTTTTATGTATACCCCGGACTTCCCTTCGCGGCGGGGTGGCAGAGCCCTGAGCGTGATTCGCCGGAGGAACGGGCGCCCCATCGAGACTTAGTGCCAGGATGGAAAGCAGAAACTGACTGAGTCTAGCCCGCATTGTTTGTGACGGTTCGTCGCGAAATCGCTGAGCCGCGTCGCGAGACCGGCGCGCGGAGCCGTGAGGGCCGATGCACGTACTCGTGCAGTACGGTGAGGGTGCGAGGGGCGGCACCCCCGCCCGGCGAGGCTTGTCGCAGCAGCGGATCGGCGATTGCAGTAAGAAGCGCGCATGAGATAATGCGGGCCAGGAAGGCATTTCCGAAGGCTTCCGCCTGGCGACGGTCGAGGGCCGGCGTTCCGGAGGCGCTGGAGCGAAGGGCTCTGCCACCCCGCTTCCGATTTGTTCGATTGATTCAGTGGGTGGAGTAAAGAGAGTCTGTGCGGGTTACGATTAGGCCGCTTTGTCGGTCGGAAGGGCCTCGTTCTCCTCTGCTTGCTTCCTCAGCTGCTGATGGAGCTGCTCGAGTTCGCGGATACGCCGATCTCGTTCGGCTAGCTGTAGCTCGACTTCATGGAGTGCGATTCGATGCTTCTCATCCCGTTCAGTGAGTTGTACGTCTAGCCACTCAACCCATCCCCTGCCGACTCCGCTTCCTGGAGTCGCGTGTGAAGTCGATCGGTATCGGCACACTGATTTTCTAAGATCACGGAACGCTCTTGCGAGGGGAGTTCTTCTTGATTGGAATGGCTGAGCGTTTGCGATGCCATCATCTGACTTTCTAGCGGCTGCATCTTCGAGTGGCGTCTCTCAGCTGATGCCGCGCCTTCTCCAGCATCTGCTCTTTGAGGTGCATCATGGCGGTGACGTCCGCGAGCTGTTGTGTGACTGTGCCGGCGGATACGTTTCTCAGCAGCCATCCGACTACGCCGCCGATTCCAGCCGCAATGATGAGACATCCCAACATTTGGTTGATGAACATGCTCATAGGTCGGTCTGTCCTTTCACTCGTAGCTCGATGCGCCGATTGCGTTGGAGGCCGGTCCGATTCTCCGCCACCGACAGCGGTTGTGAGGCGCCATAGCCGACGGCAGTGAACTGCTTGGGCAGGCCGTGCTTGGTAAAGCTAGCGCCGCACGGCATCAGCACGGCGCTGGCTGAGTTGAAGGTTATAGTCCGGCTTGCCGTACTTGTCCGTATGCCCGCCGATCTCAATGGCCGTGCGAGGGGCATGCCGTAATTGGTCAATCAGCTGGTCCAGTGTGGCGAGACTGCGGGAGTCATCCTGGTGCTGTTCGATTCAAACTCGATGGATGAACGCGCGAGGATCTCATCCAATTTCTTCTGGAGCAAGGGGAGGGGATCTCAGCCAGTGATGGAGTTGTCGGGGATGGAGCCTTTGGGATGGCTGCCGCAGGGATGGAGCCTTCGTGGAGGAAGCCCTCGGGGATGGGGCTCGCCAGGGAGGGGAGTCGTCGGGGAGGGGCCTTCGGGGACGGACCCGCCGAGGATGGACCCGCCATAATACGATCTTCCAGCTCCAGCCCTGCCTGCGTCAGAGGGGCAATATCTCGTAGCACGGTGGCCTTGGCACGATTACCGTCGACCTGGCCGCTCACGACAATCGTACCGGCCATCGATGATGATGGAGCCTCGTTCTGTCATGTGCGCTAAGACGGGGAGGACCTGGGAGACGTTGTCGGCCCAGGCGACAGGCCCCACTCTCGGATCCACCGCCAACTCATCGACGACGTTGCCTGGCGTTGCTCCATAGAGTTCTAGGGCTCGCTGAAGGATTGCGGCCTTGCTGGTCTCACTGGGAAGCGAGCCACGGAGGATCAGCATTCCATGCTCTACACGTGCATGAAAGTTGGCAGGGGCAGGGGGCCGATGCTCCTGATGGAGGAAGGTGGCGTGGAAGGCAGAGAGCGGCAAGTAGGCCAAGTGCAACAATACCTGCTGACAAGAATCGCTGCACTCTTCATGGTTCACCTCTTGGACGGACAGGCGCCTGCATGCCTCAATAAAACCTAGCAGATATGTGAAGAAAAGGTGTCAGGAGCCACTCTTATCCACAATAAATTTTCCAGTATTTGAATCTTGGACAGCATGTGATCGGAATGCCTTGATTTGGTGGAGGCCCCAAGGGCTTCGGAAGCCATGAATTCACGCCCTTCGCGACAGCGCTGTCTTATGGGGAAGCTCCCGCCTGGGCTTTTGGACAGGATCTGCACGGCAAGGAGAACTCGAGTCCCAATCAGAGTACATCACCTGGAATTTCAATTGGTTACAGGCAAGAAGACTCTGGTTAAATCCTGTCTTGGACAGCAGTGGCCTGAAACCATTATCGGGTGGAACGATCTTCGAGATTGACTCGGGCTGGTGCTGTAACCGTTTAGCAGAATGCTGAAAAAGTCCGCCAGCGTCCATGAAACGTGGCGCGTGACGCGCGAGATATGCGAGAAAGGCGCGATCCGAAGTTCGAAGTTCGGGGTTCGAGGTTTCGCGAAACCCCGAGCTTCGGCCCTCGAACCACTCCGCCATCTTGCCCATCCCGCTAGTCTCGCGCGATTATCCTGCGCGGTGTTATCCTGTTGTTGCAGACGTACAGGCCATCGAAGTTCCGCTATCTGGCCGCTTTTCATATTCCGCGACCCGCTTCCTCAAGTCCGTTACTTGCCTGCTGTAAGCAGCTACCGCCTGCTCGTACTGTTGAAGCCCCCCACTGAGGGCGCCAACGTGATATTGCGCTGAGGCGGAGCGGATGCGATAATCACGGTGTCGTCGGCCAGCGTTGCCGCGACAGTCGGGTTCCTTCAACCGCGTGTGCATCTCGCCCACTGACTGTCCCTTGGGGACGACGGAGGAGATCCCACGATGCATGCAGCCATTCTCGTCTTGCTCCTTGCCAGCTTCCTCCAGTCTGGTTGCAGCGGAAGACCCGTGGCTGCGCTGGACATGACCGCGCTCAACCCAGGTCACGATCACGGAAGGGTAGCGACCTTCTACCGCCACGAGGCGGTGGTGTCGCGCCAACAGGCCGAGGAATTGAGCCATCGCGCGGTGGTCTATGAAGGGCTGTTCGGGCGAGAGTCGGAATGGGTCACCGGCACACGGCTGTTAGCGCAGTTTTACGAAGAGGCGGCGCGCGAAGAGGAGCAGCTCGCCAGCCGTCACCTGGAGTTGCTGGGTGACGACCAGGCTCCCAGTCCGCCCACACGATCACGAGGTCACTAACCCGCCACGCTTGGCGTGGCCGTACCGGGAGGGAGCTATGACACGCCCAACCATGACGAGTCTTGTGCTCGCCGGACTGCTGCTGACAACGGCCTGCGGCACCACCGTCCAACCAGGCCAACGAGGGTTGTTCTGGCGTCCGTTCACCGAAGGGCTTTCCCCGAAACGCTGAAGGACGGGTATTACTGGCAGAGCGCCCTGGAATAGCGTGTACCTCTACGATATTCGGTGGCAGAGCTTCACCGAAGACATTGATGCCTTGAGTGCGGATGATCTGCAGGTGCTCATTAAGGCGGCCATCATCCTCCGGCCCATTCCGGAGGAGCTGTATTTTCTGGCCCAAGACGTGGGCGCGGATTTCTACCCGCGGATTGTCAAACCCCAGTTTATGGCCACGGTGCGTAGTGTGGTTTCCGGCTATAACATGGTGACGGTGCCGGAAAAGAGCGCGGAGATTGCGAGCAAAGTCCAGGCGGTGGTGGTCGAAAAGCTGAAAGGGCGTCACTTGGAAATCAATAGTGTCGCCTTGGCCGATGTCGATTTTCCGCCAGTGGTCTTGCGCGCGATTGAGCAGAAACAGGCGAAGGAACAAGAAAAAGAGCAGAAGGAATTTGAGTTGACGATCGCCTCCAAGGATGCGGAAATTGCCCGCACCAGAGCGAAAGGGCGAAGGTGACTCGATCCGGATTCGGTCTGAGGGTGAGGCAGAAGGGCTCCGGATCCGAGCCATCGGACAGGCCAAGGCGCAGGAGACCATCACACAGACACTCACATCAGCCTATCTTCGGTACAAATTGTATGACAGTCCGAATTCCAAACTGATCCTCTTGCCGGACCAACTGAAGGCCCCGATCCTCATCAATCCGGGGGAGCCACCCAGCGAAGGACGGCGAGAAGCCATTCCCTAAGGGCCAGGAGGGCGCACGGGGTCAGCAACGCGCGGCGCAGGTGCTGCAACCATTTTCGGAAATCACCGTGAGTTGTGAAATGGAAAAGTGTCAGGAACGATTTCGTGGCGCTACGGGGGAGCGGTGACGTACCGCCTCTCATTTGGAGTTCCATCATCAGCGAGTTGACGCCATCTGCAGAACGACGTAGCCTGTCGCTGGCTTTTGAACCACAGGAGGATGTTTCACCATGGGAATTCAACCGTTACAGGATTGGGCACTGATCGAACCGTCGGAGGCCAAGGGAAAGACCACCGGGGGTTGTTCATCCCCGACACAGCCAAGGAGAAACCCGTAGAAGGAAAGGTCCTGGCCGTGGGGAAAGGGCGCTGGGACACACCAGAAAAAAGAGGGACAGTAAACTCAAAAGAAAGAAGAAAAGGTCTTCACGCCCACGGTCCTCAAACCGGGCGATCAGGTCCTCTACGAGAAATACGGAACGACCAAAGTGGATCTGGACGGTAAGGAACTCGTTCTCGTCCGCGAGTCCGACGTCCTGGGCTTAGTGGGGTAAGAAGGGGCGATTTGGGTTTCGACTTGATCGAACACCCCATAGAGGGGCGGTGTTCTGGGAGGAGGGGCAGTCCCGCTACGAAAGTGTCGATCGCTCGCCGGAGGTCTTCTCGTGTGACTCTCGTCTTGTCCCGCCAGTTGTCGTCGATTCGGCCCCGATAGACCAGTTTCCTTTCCGGGCCACCTCATTGCTTAACTTTGCACTGCACGCGAGATAGGCTCCGCGGCCATAGCCGCCAACTCCGCGTGTGTTACGTGGCACAATGCGCCTCTCATTGCATATTCGACTGACGATCTGTTGACAGGTTTGCTGACAAGACAGTAGCCTGGAACCGTTTCCCGTTCCATCTTTCACCTCGCAGGGTTATCGCATGACTAAGCCTGAGATTATCAAGCCGGATGCCGACGAGCTTATTCGGAAGCTGCATGAGCGGCCACAGATGCCCGTGGCCGAATGGCTGCGAGCCCCGGCGCACGTGCACTACAAAGCGTTTCGCATGAGTGACCCGCCGGTGCAGCGGCCGGCGAGCCGTGACGAATTCAGGTCTCTTCTGGAGGCCTTCAAGGTCTCCGCGGACACGATGGCCATCCATGACACGTTTGGCTATGGCGTGAAGGTGGAAGCGAGCGGCGATCGGCTGATTCTGATCTGGCAAGCGCACACAGAGTACTACAGTTATCAAACCTGGCATATTCCTTCCGACCACGCCGGGGAAGTGACCTTTGGCCCGATGACCTTCCCGCAGTACCGGTCTCCGATCACTCCGCTCGGTGCGGAAGTGTGCCGTCTGGATATCCTGCTGATGATCAAACCGTTGCCAGGAAGTGAGACGTTGCGCCCTCAGCTTCCCGGGCCGGTCTTGTATGGCAGCCGGATTCTCGATGAGGAGACTGCGTTGGTCACCAGCTTTACACCGGACGAGCATGGGCGCGAGCGCTATTGGGTCAGTGTAGGGTCTGGCAGGTCCAGCAAGTCTCATCTGCAAGACATCGTCGACGCCATTGTCCGGATCGAGACCTACTACCACTTGTTGCTCATGCAAAAGCCGTTGTTTTCGGCTGCGATCGATCAGGCCTACAAGTTCGAGCAGGTGCACTTGAAGCAGCGTGAAATCATCAGCGAGCATATCGGCCACGCCGACTCCCTGGCCCTACAGCGTTGGCTCAATGGGTTGACGCAAGACTGGTTAAAAACCACTAAGCTGTCCAGTAAATTGCACTTCGAGCTGTCCGCCTCTGGTCCCTACGACAAGATCGTGCACCGGACGCTGGCGTCACTCGACGAACGTACGCTCCCCTGTACCGTCCGATGTCCGAGTATGTCCTCAGCGGGATCACCGGGGTGGCGGAGGGCAATCAACAACTCCTGAAGCGGATGGACACCCTTCGTAGCGGTTTTGAAGGAACGATCTCTATTATTCGCGCCCGCGTCGATCTTATGCTGCAATCCCAGAACCTGACGCTCTTGATCAGCGTCGACAAGACGACGAAGAGCCAGGCCATCCTCCAGTACACGGTCGAAGGTTTGTCGGTTATCGTGATTGCCTACTATCTCAGCGGGCTGATGGCCTATATCTTCAAGGGTATTCATGAGATGGGGTGGCTCGGCAATGCGGATATTGCCGCCGCATTGTTCGTTCCGCTCTCGCTCGGTCTCGCATTGGGGATTACGATCTTCGGACGAAAACTTCTCCACAAGAAATTCTCCGGCGAATCCACGCCTCCGACATCAGAGAAGCCTCAGGCCTAACCGGATGCTGAAATAGTCCGCCAGCGTAAGAAGACCGTTATTTGGTTTGTTTGGTGTATTTGGTTGAACCAGACTAACCGGATAAACCAAATGAACCAGATAAACAAAACAAACCAGATCAACCAGACAGACCGGGTGTCTCGGAAGCCACGAGGTTGCCGTCACGATTTCCCACAGTGAACCTGGACGCCCTCTTCCTTCCTCGTGCCGATGGTTAAACCGACGGGTGCGGCGCCGAACAAATCATTTCCTGTTGGCCGGGATTTTCCGTATAGTGTGACTGGGGATGGAGTCCCCGAATAACCGCCCTGGTCGGGCTGATGACTCCTACGCCACGTGTCGTGGCTGCGGAGTGGTCACGTGTCAGGTGACAATCGCTGCAAGCGGTTTGTTTGCGCTGGGACGATGGCCTGGCACGGTTCATCAAGGAGGACTCCTGTATGGAACAGCTGTTTACAATCGCGTCTCTCTGGCTTGCGTTAGCGCGTCGTTTCTGCTCTGATCGCCTACCACATTCGCATCTCCATTGCCCTGGTCGAAATTTGTGTGGGAGTTGCCACTGCCGCCGTTCTTGCGTGGCTTGGTTATGCCGATTTCCTCGGCGCCAATCAGGAATGGGTTCGCTTTCTGGCTGCCACTGGAGCGGTCTTCCTGACGTTTCTCGCAGGCGCTGAACTCGATCCTGATGTGCTCCGCACAAAATTGACGGAGGTTACGGTGGTTGGGGTGGTCAGCTTTGCCGCGCCTTTCTCGGTTGCGCTGCGGTGGCGTACTATCTACTTGGGTGGAGTGTCCAGGCAAGCTGGCTCTGCGGCGTCGCGCTGTCGACAACCTCCATGGCCGTGGTGTATGCGGTCTATGTTGGAAACCGGATTCAACAAGACCGATTTTGGGAAGGGCATCCTGGGCGCCTGTTTCATTACCGATCTGGGAACAGTCATTGCCCTGGGCCTGTTATTTTCGCCCTTCACCTATAAGACCAGTTGTTTTCATTGTCGCCACCGCTGTCGTGTTGGGGTCGCTCCCCACAGTCACCCATTGATCACCACGGTGTATGCGCACCGGACCGCTGCGATCCGGACGAAATGGATCATGCTCGTCCTGTTTGGGTTAGGCGCGCTGGCCTTGTGGTCTGGCAGCGAGGCGGTCCTTCCCGCTTACATTGCAGGCATGGTGTTAGCGGGCAGCGCTGCGAGAGATGCTCACTGGATTCGACGGCTGCGGACATTGACCGTCGGATTTCTCACGCCCTTCTATTTTCTTCGAGCCGGGACGCTGGTGGTGTCGTTGCCGGCGTTGCTGGCAGCTCCACTCGTCTTCGTTACTCTCCTGGGTGGAAAGGTGCTTGCGAAAATTTTCGGCCTCTATCCAGTCATCGCACTCTTTCGGCGTGATCGAAATGAACGCTGGTATTACACCCTCATGATGTCGACAGGGCTCGACGTCTCGGCACGATCTCGTCCCTCTTCGGCCTCTCGCACGGCATTGTGACTCAGGAGCAGTATTCCTTTTGGTGACGGCGGTCATCGCGAGCGCGGTGGTTGCCGACGGTGCTCGCAGGGGTCGCGTTTTTCCTCGGCATCTCTTGCCAGAGCCGGACCGGCATCTGCGAGCCAAGCCACGTGTCAACGGATTGAGCGAGGAGGGTTGAGGTGGTGCTGTGCGATCAGGAGCCTCGCACTTAGCCCTGAGAGCGCTCGCCATGCGCTTGAGTAACGGACGGGCAAGGTGTGTCGGGACAGGTTTTGGAGGGGAAGTTCGCAAGAATCGGCGCGACGTGGTCGCACTCAGCGAATTGGTTGGGATGGAATTCTTTGATGCGACGATCTTGCTGGATCAGGTTGCGGCTGCGGTAATCAAAGTGGACAGCAAGTAGGAATCGGTCAGGGACCTGGGAGCGAGCTTCCAGATCTGGGTAATCGGTGCCGCATCGGCGCTCGCGCCGGCGTGGGAAAGGCCGTAGAGGTCTTCAATCGTGCGCAAGACATTGTAGTGGGTGATCCGCTGTTCGTAGCGGCCTGCTTGCACCATGGGCCCGACGAAGAGCGTCACGATCCGGTTATTCTCTTTCTTATTGTCCTCATCCCAGGTCACGATCAGCAGACTGTTGTGCTCGTTCTGCCCACTGGACGTAGGCATCCAGGTGTTCCTGGAGCCACCGATCACCAGTCTGAATCGCCGCGGGATTTTTCCGTTGTGCATGTCGTTGACCTGGTTTGGCACGATCATGTTCACAGTAGGGAAGCTCGCTGTACTCGGTGGGAAAATCCGTCAAAGGCACATTGGCCGTCGCTGGGAGTCCATTGGCCACGCTGTCCTGCCAATTCACCCAGGGATTATGCTTGCGCGTGCGTACAGCCCCACGCTGCAGATGAGAGAGCCGACCGAGGGGAGGTCTTCCGAGTATCCGGCGAATGTCAGCCCCGCTTCCAGCAACGCGTGTCCAAGATTGGGTGTCGTGAAGGTGTGCGGGCACGAGTTATCGGTGATGCCTTGCGTCGATCCGGAAAACAGCGCGAGATAGTTCGGTTGGCTGGGGTAGGTCACGCCAAAGGACTGTGTGAAGACTGCGCCCTGGGCTGCCAGGCTGTTGATATACGGCGCATCGGGCGATTCGATTATCTGGCTATAGGAGTGATTCTCTTCTATCACCATCACAATGTGATTGGGTCTGGGAGGGGAGGTGCGCTGCCGCCCTAGTGTCGACGTCGCAGAGAGGGTGCATACGCCTACAGCCAGCCCCATGGCAATCGTTCCGAGAATGAGTTTCCACTGCATATGAATGTGTTCGCATCTCCTCTCGCTGATTCCACGCTAGCAGGATGCTGAAAAAGCCCGCCAGCGTCCATGAAACGTGACGCGTGACGCGCGAGATATGCGAGAAAGGCGCGACATGGATAGATTGGGTTCCCACATCGTTTGGCTCGTCTTGCTCGTCCCGCCTGTCTCGCGCGATTATCCTTCTGGCTCACTCAGGGCAATCGATGAGATAGCGCGGTCGCGCGAGCAGATCGGTGGCGATCTCTTGGGCGTGGCAGGGGAATATCTTCCTTCAGTCGCCTCAGAAGCCTGAGGACCTTCATGCTGGGAGGCACCTCGCATACCCAAAGGTGCGTGCCGGACTCCAGTTCTTCGATGTGTCGTTGCACGCGAAACCCTGGATGCTTCCATGAAATACGCCGATAAGAATCCTCCGATGGCCTGGACCACCCAGGGGTGCGCGGTGACATAACGGTAGCTGATCCGAAGTTCAACCACCTGTACGGGCTCTTGCTCATCCATCGTTACACGAGAGTATAGCCTGTTTGGAATGGTGAAACTCTCAGAATTTCTTGTGCCGCCACGCCCATGGTTGACCCGCTTCGGTTCTGAGTGTAGGGTCCGCGATGCGTTCGGCCTCCACGCGGGACTGGCGCGACGAGCGAGACGGACGAGGTTCGAGGTCCGAAGTTTGAGATTTTCTGAGCTTCGAACCCCGAACTTTGAACGTCTGATCGCCCCCTTCCTGCGTGTCTCAGGCAAAAAATGTTTCACAGGGCACAAACAGTGGTAGAGAGATGAACATCGCCATTATCGGTGGAGGACCGGCCGGGCTCATGGCAGCGGAGGCGGCAAGTACCGCCGACGCACAGGTCGATCTCTATGACGCCATGGCGTCGGTCGGTCGCAAGTTTCTCCTGGCCGGGAAAGGCGGTCTGAATCTCACGCACTCGGAACCGCCCGAGAAGTTTCTCTCGCGCTACGGGGTCCGGCGCGCGCGGATTGCGCCACTCCTCGCGTTGTTCGGGCCTGACGCGCTCCGAGCCTGGGCTCGCGGACTCGGCATCGAAACATTTGTGGGCTCTTCCGGACGCGTGTTTCCCACCGATCTCAAGGCGGCGCCGCTGTTGCGCGCGTGGCTCCGCCGGTTGCGGTCAAGCCGGCGTACGATTCCAGATGCGTCATCGCTGGTCCGGCTGGGACCAGCAGGGGGCTCTGCCTTTTGCCACGCCAGAGGGAAACCGCTCTGTCCGAGCCGATGCGGTGGTGCTTGCGCTCGGCGGTGGG